>Ga0206803_1074_pt1 | contig 23014 bp, 25 predicted proteins | sample Alteio_BWOrgCont_61_FD_152909 | JGI IMG/M metagenome (GOLD analysis project Ga0206803, IMG submission 152909) | Enriched cells from forest soil in Barre Woods Harvard Forest LTER site, Petersham, Massachusetts, United States -... | ecosystem: Environmental > Terrestrial > Soil > Temperate forest >... | reverse complement strand
CAGAAGACGCCCATCTTGAAATTGTTTTTGACACGCGAGGAGTCTACAATACACCCCGCTATGTGTTGAAAGTCCTGCAACACTTTTTAGTGGATATGTTGGATACCGAAGCGACGATTACGTCGTTCGAGAAGAATTGAGAAAGCTATGAAGACCCGGGAGCTTATCCCCTTCGCTACATTGCCTTCCACTGCCTTTATGATGGCTGCTGTCGCAGGCTTTTCGGACGTGATGGGCTTTGTAGGAGCGAACAAACTCTTTACCGCGCACATTACAGGCAATATTGTGATCGCGATTTCCGATGTAATTCATCATGAACCCGGTCTTTCTAGCAAAATTATTTCGCTCCCTTTGTTTATCGTGATTGTCATGTTTGTGACCACATTCACTGAAATACGAGGCCAAAGTAGAAATTTATTGGCGATGTGGCTCTTTTTCGAAGCCTTATTTCTAACAGGCTTCATGTTTGCTGGCATATATATTTTAAACTACGACTCTGTCAGTTCTGTTCTCTATACTTGTGGAGCGCTGCTTGCGGTTTGCGCTATGGCTATTCACAACGTGCTATTGCGCACTTTTATGGCCACCTTTCCTCCTTGCACTGTGATGACTGGCAACCTCACACAGATCATTGTAGATACGGTAGGCTACGGTTGGGGTTGGAAAGCGTCTTATCCTGTCGAAAGCCGGACGGCTTCTCATGCAGGGATCAGGCGATTCGGCAACGCATTAATTGGCTTTTTAGTAGGCGGAGGCCTGGCGGCAGTCGGATACACTCTATTCAGTTTTTGGTCCGTAGCCATCCCGATTCTCCTTCTTCTTTACATGACGATCAAGAGTCTAAAATGACATTCTTGCACATATCTGCGTCTCAGCGTTATAAATGATAGCCATGATTGAGATTCGCAAAGTGCAAACGATCGATGGACATCGGATCGATCACTTCCTCGAAGGGGAAGATCGGGTCATCGATGCGCAAGAGTTGATGCTATTGCCCGCGCTCATTGATCCCCATGTCCATTTCCGCGTGCCGGGCGCAGAGCATAAAGAAACTTGGGAAAGCGCAGCGCGAGCAGCGATTGCAGGCGGCGTGACGACCGTTTTCGATATGCCGAATAATACCCCCTCTTGCATCAGCGGGGCCAGGCTTGATGAGAAGATCCGGATCATCGACGAACAGTTGAAACGGGCAGGGATTCCTCTCCGATACGGCCTGTATTTAGGCGCCGATCAGAATCACTTGGATGAGATTGGCAAAGTCAAGGATAGGGTCGTGGGGCTGAAGATCTACATGGGCTCTTCAACGGGCGATCTGTTGATGAGCGATCATGCCGCTTTGGAAAAAGCGTTTCGGATTGCAGGGGAATGCGATGTTTTGGTGGCCGTCCACGCGGAAGATGAAGAGCTGATCGAGAAGCGGAAGAAAGAACATCCAGGAACCGATCCGGCGCTCCACTCGATCATCCGCAACCCTGAAGTGGCGGCGCGGGCCGTGGAGCAGGCAATCGGCCTTGCGGCAAAGTATAAGACGCGCCTCTATATTGCCCATGTGAGCACGGAAGAAGAGCTAAAGCTAATCCGGGCGGCGAAAAAACAAGGCCTTCCGATTTATGCAGAGGCGACGCCCCATCACCTTTTTCTGACTGTGAATGCCTATCGGAAATTGGGGACTTGCGCGCTCGTCAATCCTCCCCTGAGGAAGAGTTCCGAAGCGCTTTGGAATGCCCTCCATGAGGGGACGATCGATACGATCGGAACCGACCATGCACCCCATTTACTCGAGGAGAAACACCGCGCCTTTGGAGCCGCCCCTTCTGGATTTCCGTCGATCGAATTATACCTCCCTCTTTTGCTAAACGCCTATCATGAGAAAAAAATCTCTCTGGAACAAATCGTCTCCCTCACTCATACTCGGCCTCAAGAGATTTTTAAAATCCCTTTGAATGACGATGTCGTCTTAGTCGATCTAAATCGAAAGCGAACAGTAGACAATGCACATCTGAAAACAAAGGCGAAATGGTCCCCTTATGCAGGGATGGTTTTGCAAGGCTGGCCCCGCTATACAATCTTGAAAGGAAAAGTTTATGATGCCTGAATGGTATCCCGCTCATCCTCCGATTTACGACATCCATAAAACCTACGCCGAAAATGCAGCCGAAGGCCCCTTTTTTAAAGGGTTAATTCCCAAACGACCCGCAGTTAAAAAGCCCTTTGACTTTTTTGGCTACAAAGTCAACTTTCCTATTGGCGTCCCTGCAGGGCCACTCCTCAACTCAAAATGGATTGAATTGGCGGGGAAATTGGGATTCGACATCCCCACTTACAAAACAATCCGGAGCTCAGCGCATCCAGGCCACGCCTTGCCAAACGTGATTTTCATCGATGAAACAGGGCGGCAAATCGAAAAGCCCGGGCCCCTTTCCGAGCTGACGATCACCAACTCTTTTGGAATGCCCTCAAAATCGCCCGATTTCCTCCTCCAAGACATCGACCGGGCCAACCGCTCTCTCGGCGAGGGGCAAGTGATGATCGTTTCGGTTGTCGGAACGCCAAATCAGGGAATGAGTTTTGCAGACGATTTTGTCCGAACCGCTGTGATGGCGAAAGAAGCCGGCGCAAAGATCATCGAGGCCAATTTTTCCTGTCCCAATGTGGAGAAGGCCGATGGGATTCTCTACATGAGCCCCGAGACCGTTCACGAATACGCGCGGGCGATCTCCCGAGCCATCCACCCGATCCCCTTCCTCATCAAAGTGGGAGTCTTCCCAAATGCCCATGTGATGAAAAGCGTTCTCTTGGCTGCGGCGCGAGGAGGCTGTGCGGGGGTTTGCGGAATCAATTCGGTCAGCATGCAAGTAACCGGTCCCGATGGACGCGCAGCGCTCGGAGAGTCGCGTAAAACAAGCGGCGTCTGTGGAGGCGCGATCCGGAAAGAGGCCCTCCATTTCTTGCGCGATGCCCATCAAATCATCAGCCAAGAAAAACTAGATTTGGTTTTACTCGGCTGCGGCGGAATCATGCAGCAGGAACACTTCGGTGAATTTTTTGAAGCCGGCGCAAAGATCGCCATGACAGCCACCGGCATGATGTGGGACCCCTATTTAGCTTTGAGATACTATGCACATTCGCTCGCTCATTCATAAGCTCTTCGAGCTCGGCGCCGTCAAATTCGGCACGTTTACGCTCAAAAGCGGCATCGTTTCGCCGATCTATATCGATCTGCGACTCACGATTTCAAATCCCCGCCTCCTCGTCTTGATCGGAGAAGCGATGCGCGAGGCGGTTAGAAACAACGCCTTTGATCTGATTTGCGGCGTCCCTTACACGGCGCTCCCCTTTGCTACAGCGATTTCAATCCAACACTCCGTGCCGATGATTTTGTGCCGCAAAGAGAAAAAAGAATATGGAACAGGCAGAAGGGTCGAGGGGATTTTTTCTCCCGGCCAGAAATGCCTCATCGTCGAAGATGTGATCACATCTGGACAAAGCATCTTTGAGACGATCGGGCCCTTGCAACAAGAAGGACTCGTGGTGGAAGATGTCGTTGTCCTCGTCGATCGAGAGCAGGGCGGGAAAAAATTCATCGAAAGCAAAGGCTACCGCGTCCATCCGATCTGTACGATTACAACGATTATCAATGAGCTATTGAAAGAGAAAAAAATCAACGAAGAAGTGGCTGACTCAGTCCGCACATTCATCAAGGATCACCAAACACATGTCTGACCGATTGTCCTATCTCAAACGATCCAGCTTAACGCTCCATCCGATGGCCCAAAGACTCTTTAAAATCATGGAAGATAAGAGAACTAATCTATCGGTAGCGCTCGATGTAACAAACCAAAATCAGCTCTTGGAAATGGCAGATGATTTGGGGCCTGAAATCTGCGTCTTAAAAACCCACGTCGATATTCTAGAAGATTTTACACCCAGCTTTGGGGAACATTTGCGCAAAATCGCGGAAAAGCACCGCTTTTTAATTTTTGAAGATCGGAAATTCGCCGATATCGGGCAAACCGTTTCGCTCCAATACCGGAAAGGGATTTATCGGATCGCTGATTGGGCCGACATCGTCAACGCCCACGCAATCCCAGGGCCAGGGATCATCGAAGGGCTCAAAGGAGCGAATTTGCTCCTGCTTGCCGAAATGAGTTCCTCAGGAACGCTGGCAAAAGGAACTTACACGCGCAATGTAGTGGCGATGGCCGAAGCGCATCCAGAGACCGTAATGGGATTTATTTCCTTGCGCAAATTGAGCGAGCAGCCAGGAATGATCCACTTTACGCCAGGCGTGAAATTGCAGCCAGGAAAAGACGCCCTCGGCCAGCGCTACCGAACCATCGATGAAATCGTGGGAAAAAATTTGAGCGATGTGATCATCGTCGGCAGAGACATCACCCACGCCCCAAACCCCAAAGAACAGGCCATTGTCTACCGAGAAAAAGCTTGGGAAGCGTATGAAAAAGCGGCCCGATAAAATCTCGATCATCCTGCTCAATTGGAATGGCAAAAAAGACACGCTCGAGTGCCTCGCATCGCTCCAAAAAATCGACCATCCGAATTTCCAACCCATAGTCGTTGATAACGGCTCAACAGACGGCTCCGTGGAGGCTTTCCGCACCGCATTTCCTCGCGTTCCCATTCTAGAAACCAAAGCCAATCTCGGCTTTGCCGGCGGGAACAACGCCGGGATCGAGTGGGTCTTGCGCCACCACGCCGAATGGATCCTCTTACTCAACAACGACACGATTGTAGATCCTCAACTCCTAAACGCCTTTCTTGCCGCTGCCAAAGAGCAGCCAAAAGCAAAAATCCTGGGAGCTAAAATCCTCCGCTACGGCGATTGGACGACGATCGATCACCTCGGCGGTTTTTGGAATGGGCAAAAAGGGGAATTCGACTCGCCTGAATCAGGACAGACAGATCACCCCTACTTCGACATGAAGCCAGTCGATTACGTCTGCGGAGCCGCGTTTTTCATGCACCGCTCAGTACCCGAAGCGATTGGACTTTTGGAGCCTCGCTTCTTCCTATTTTGGGAAGAAACCGACTACTGTTATCGAGCGCGAAAAGCAGGATTCGAGGTATGGACCGCGCCGGAGGCCAAAATCTGGCATAAAGTCTCCTCCTCATTCACCGGAGGCAAGCCCCATATGCACTATTTTTGGTGGCGCAGCCGCCTCCTTTGGATTGAGAGGAACTGCAGCGAGGCAGAAAAGTGGAAACTCTATCGAAAAATTGTCCTTCCCGAACTCTGGAAAATGGGAAGACACTACCTACTGAAGGCCGCGCAAAATTTCTTCACACGCACTCAGGATCCCGTGCGATTGCAAAAAGCAAAGAGATTTAAGGCGGGCTGCGCCGGCGCACTCGATTACTTCCGCGGGAAATTCGGCAATTGCCCTTCCTGGTTGATCAGGAAGTGAGATTAGTCTTCAAGAATAAACAGGTCGAGGCTCTGCCTCGAACTCCGCAAAAGGACGAAGTCCTTTTAAAACCTAACTACACTTGAACATTCGCCTTGGGCTCCTCTTTTTTGCTTCGACATCTGCTATTTTGCCTCCATCTTTTCTTGACATCATCATTAGAGTTGAAAAAGGAATTGCCCTAATGCTATAACTGTCTTAGGTGCGGGAAATTTATGAACAAGTCCTTTTTCAAACTCCTTTTTTTCTTTGGGCTGATCCTCCTTGCCGGATGCCAAACCAATCTATCGATTGTCAATAACGTCGATGAGCGAGAGGCGAACGAAATCATCGTTTTCCTCGCTTCGAAAGGAATCTCAGCGCAGAAAGTGGCAGCGCCCACTTCGATGGCGGCAGGCAACGCCCCGTCCGATATGTACAGCATCAATGTCTCTGCTGAACAGTCGACCGATGCAATGGCTCTTTTGAACCGCTACGGCATGCCGCGGCGATCGGGAACCAATTTGCTCACTCTCTTCCCAGGAGGAGGCTTGATGTCCTCCGACCGCGAACAAACAATCCGCTATCAAGCGGGACTCGCCGAAGAGCTGAAAAACACGATTTTAAAAATCGATGGCGTAATCGATGCCAATGTGCAAATCTCATTCCCACCTGCAGAAACTACCCCTACCCCTGGTGTCACACCTCCAAAAACCACTGCCGCTGTCTACATCAAGCACCAAGGGATCATGGAAGATCCAAACAGCCATATGGAAGTGAAAATCAAGAGACTCCTAGCAGGCAGCATCAACGGACTTAACTATGAAGATGTATCGGTCATTTCTGACCGGTCTCGATTCACCGAAATTGCTCTTCAAACTGATGGAGAAATGATCGGCGCAAAAGCTCTGCAACAAACATACGTAAGCATTTGGGGCTTGATTTTAACCAAGAGCTCGCTCGGCAGATTTCGCTTCATCTTTTTTACGTTTGTCATCCTTCTCCTTCTTTTTGCCACGGCTCTCGGCTGGATGCTTTACAAATTCTATCCGCAACTGCGCCTGAAAAAAGGGGAAACGCCACCTGAGCTACCGCCAGGCGGACCTGAAGTTAAACTCTGAGGAACCTCAAATTGAGAAATCCCAGCGAAATGGTGCTCAAGGCTTTTCTAAGCCGCTGCGATCCGGAAAAAAAAAGAGCCCTAGAGCGCTTTTTGCCCGAAGGAGAGCGCCTTCGTCTAGAGGAAATGCCCACCTTCGTTGAAGAAGTGACTCCCGAGGGATTCTCTAATGGCGGCATGCTAGAAAAAGTCCACTGGTCCTGGTTTTTACCCACATTAAAAACCTATTCCGAAGAAGAACAGAAATTGTTTCTCTCCTCAGTGAGTCCCTACGCAGCCAAAAATTTAGCCCACGCATTAGGCCTATCTTCCTATGCGCAAGAAATCAGCGTCGTGGCTAAAGGCTTTTTGCGGAAGATCCTGCTCAGCACCTTAGTGGGGCCACACGATCGGCTTCTCCCGGTCGATTATTTGCCACCCACCCCCTTAAAACCGCTGCTCGGCCTCTCGAAAAAAGAACTCACCCGACTGATCGATTTGCTCTCACTCCACGACCTCGCAGCAGAACTCCGTCAAATTGTAGAGACAAAAATCCTGAAAAAAATCTACAGTCTCTTATCAGAAGAAGAGCGGAAGTTCCTAAAAAATGCAATGGCCCATAAAGAGCCGTTTATCCTCACCCGCATCGGCCTCGACCGATGGGATGGAGACGAAGAAGCACTCCGCCTTCTCCTCCATAGGAGAGGTCTAGCCCGCTTTGCGGCGGCCCTTTCAGGCCAAGACCCCGATTTTATCTGGTACATCTGCCACCAGTTAGATATCGGCAGAGGTAACGCCCTTTTTAAACTTTGCGCTAAAGAACCGGTGCATGGCGTCACCGACGCAGTGATTCGACAAATTGAAGAGTTGTTAAACTTATGAAGTTCTTTTCTCTGATCTCTGGCAAAGAAGTGCGGGCTGCGCCCGGGAAAAAAGTGATTCCCGCAAAGGAATTCAGCACGCTAGAAGAAGCCAATGACATTTTAAAAATTGTCAAACAGGAAGCGGCTGCGTTCACTCAAGAAACAGCTATAGAAGCAGAGAAGACAAAAGAACAAGCTTTCCAAGAGGGATTCCACGAAGGGCTCATCGCGCTCAATAAGCATTTATTCGCGCTAGACAAGGAGCTCAAAACCCTGCGGGAAGACATTCAGAAAAAGATTTTGCCTCTTTCGCTGAAAGCAGCGCGCAAAATCATCGGCGAAGAATTGAGACTCCACCCCGACCGGATCGTCGACATCGTCCTCACTTCGCTCAAGCCCGTCACACAGCACCGCAAAATCACGATCTACGTCAATAAAGCCGATCTCCAGATGCTTGAAGAAAACAAGAGTCGAATTAAAAAAATCTTCGAGCACCTCGAGAACCTTTCCATTCAAGAAAGAGGAGATATTGAACCAGGAGGTTGCATGATTGAAACCGAAGCGGGTATTATCAATGCTCAGCTTGAAAATCAATGGCGCGCCCTTGAGTCAGCTTTCGAATCCTTCATGAAAAAGTAAATATGTTGAAAAAGATCTTCTGTTTTTTGCTTCTGCTAGCGATGCCCCTCATGGCCCAGAATGCACCTGCAGCTCAAGCCGCAGCCACAGCCCAAGCGGAAGCACAGCTCCCAGCTAGCAACAACCCATCGATGGTGACCAAGCTCGCCGTTTTAGCGGGTCTTTCATTGCTCCCCTTTGCCATCATGCTCCTCACCTCCTTCATGAAGATCATCGTCGTCCTTTCTCTTTTGAGAAACGCCCTCGGCGTACAGCAGACACCGCCTAACCAAGTCTTGAACGGCATCGGGCTTCTGATCACGATCTATGTGATGTTCCCCACCGGCCTGGCTATGTACCAAGCCGCCGAAGGAGTCATCAAGACCAATCCCCCTGTGGATATTATTTCCGATCAATCGGCTATTTTCATCGTCAACGTGATCGATAAAGCGAAAGAACCCTTGCGCGATTTTCTCCAGCGCAACTGCAGCACCAAGCACATGAACAGTTTTTACGTTCTCGCGAATAAAATGTTCCCAGAACCCTATAAATCAGAACTTAAACCCAACGACTTTATCATTTTGATCCCTTCCTTCGTAACGAGCCAATTGAAAACCGCATTTGAAATCGGCGTATTGATCTACCTTCCCTTTTTCGTTATTGACCTTGTCGTTTCCAATATTTTGCTCGCTATGGGGATGATGATGCTTTCCCCTTTGACCATTGCCTTGCCGATCAAGCTTCTTCTTCTCGTCATGGTCGATGGATGGACGGTCCTGATTCAAGGCTTAGCGATATCGTTCAAATGAGAAATCGAAATGTTTGCCAATGAAATCTACTCCCTCTCTTACCAAGCGCTGATCCTCATCTTGATCCTTTCGGGTCCCCCGATCATCATCAGCACGATCTTAGGTCTCGTCGTCGCTATTTTCCAAGCTGCCACACAGATCCAAGAACAAACGCTCTCCTTCACCGTGAAGCTCTTCGCTGTGGTTTTCACAGTCATTTTCCTCGGCGGCTGGCTGGGCGCTCAAGTCCTTCAATATACGAATACAATCTTCATTGCTATCAGCCGCGCGGGCGCCGGATAATGGACACCTTCAAAGCGACGACTGATTACGCTTTGCTGCTGTTTGGCCTACCCAACCTGCAACCAATGACCGTGCTAGCCTTCTTCTTCCTCACTTTAGCTCGCATGCTCCCGATTATTTCGCTCGCCCCCTTTCTCGGATCCAAAACAATTCCCGCTACCATCCGGATGATGTTCGGCATTGCCTTCGTCGCGATCTTTCTTCCTCAAAATCTCCTGGCAGCTCACGGAGAGATTCCCTACGGCATGGCATTTATCGGATTGATGATCAAAGAACTATTGATCGGATCGGTGATTGGGTTTTTAGCAGCGATCCCCTTTTATACCGCCCAGATGGCGGGAGGCCTCGTCGACCACCAACGGGGCGCCTCTGCCCTCCAAGTCACCGACCCTTCCACGCAGACCCAAACCGGATCGATCGGACTCCTCTATAACTACGTCCTGATCGCTATTTTTTTCTCCCTCAATGGCCCTTTTTTATTTCTAGACGGCTTAGCTAACGCCTATCAATTGATTCCGGTCGATGGATTCCTCAGCCCCACTCTCTTTTCCATAGACACCCCCTTCATCAAACTGTTATTTGGCCTCTTCAAATACGTGATGAATCTCTCCATCCAACTCTCCGCGCCCGCCCTCATCGGCATCCTCCTCACCGACGCCTTCCTCGGCATCGCCAACCGCCTCGCTCCACAAGTGCAAATCGTCTTTCTCGGCATTTCGCTCAAATCATGGGTGGGAATCGCTCTTTTAACGGCCTCCTGGAGCCTCGTCATCAAAGTGATGGGCCAAGAATCGATCAACTGGTTCAAGTCATTGAATGTGATCATGCAGCAAGTCGGCATGTTCTATATGTCGAAATAGTACCGTTTAAATTCTTCGGTATTTTTTCTGCCCTTCAAGATAAAGATCGCCTCCATGAAGATCGTTGACTACAAGGAGTGGCATCTCTTGAACAGTGAATCGATAAACGGCTTCAGCACCCAAATCTTCGTAGGCGATCACTTCGGCGTGAGTGACTGTTCTTCCGATTAAAGCAGCGGTCCCTTCAATCGAGCCAAAATAGACACATCCATATTCAAGCATTGCCTTTTTCACTTCTTGACTCCGATTTCCTTTTCCGATCATGCCGCGGAGACCCCGTTCGATCAAAAGAGGCGTGTAAGGATCCATTCGACTCGCTGTAGTAGGACCGCAAGAACCGATCACTTCTCCCGGTTTAGCGGGCGTGGGTCCTACATAATAAATCACTTGTCCTGCAGGATCGAAGGGAAGCGATTTCCCTTGAGAAAGATCTTCATGAAAACGGAGATGAGCGGCGTCTCTGCCTGTGTAAATAATCCCCGATAGCAGCACCGAATCCCCCGTTCGAAGAAGCTCGAGCTCTTTTAAATGAAGAGGCGTAGTCAGATGAATCAAAGTTTTAGACATAGCCCGTCTTGCCTCTGTGAGAATGACAATCGATATTCACCGCTACAGGAAACCCTGCAATATGAACAGGACCATATTCGATATGAAGACCCAGCGCAGTCACTGTGCCCCCAAACCCTGCTGGCCCAATCCCCAACCGATTGATTTTCTCTAAAAGCTCTTCTTCCAGTTCTCGATAGACAGGGTTTGGATTCGGTTTGCCGACGGGCCATAGAAGGGCTTTTTGTGCGAGCCAAGCAGCTCTTGCAAAAGGGCCACCCATCCCAACGCCAATCACAAAAGGAGGACTTGCATTGGGCCCTGCTTGATCAATGGTTTCGACAATGAATTGTTTGGCGGCTTCAATACCTTCTGCCGGAGAGAACATTTTGAGGGCGCTTTTGTTATCGCATCCACAGCCCTTGACAAGCAGGCTAATTTTAATCCGACTCCCTTCCACAATGTCGTAATGAATGATCGCAGGCGTATTATCTCCTGTATTTTTGCGGTGCATGGGATCGTCGAGAATGGACATCCGCAAGTAACCGTCCCGATATCCTCTTCGGACCCCTTCATTGATGGCTTCTGTGAGGTTGCCCTCTACATAGATCTCTTGGCCGATTTCGATAAAGAAAACCGCATACCCAGTATCCTGGCAGAAAGGGAGACTTTTGCTACAAGCCAATTCTCCGTTTTTTAAAAGAAGCCCAATCACCTCTTTTCCTACAGGAGATTCCTCTTTCTTCACCGCTCTTCGCAGCGCCTCGACTGTATCTGGCCTCAAAATGCAATTGGCATCGATACAGAGTTTTTTTACGGTTTCAATAATTTCTTCCGTTCCGATCGTCCTCATACTTTCCTTGTAAGAGATCAGAGATTAGTTTGCAATATAGTCAGCGATGTCTAAAGAGATGGATTTTGCACCCCTTTTTCGTCTATGATCTAATTTATGGAAAAGTTGCATCACGGCGTTCTCTATTTTGATCGAGGCCTCTCCCATCTCAAAGAGACCTGTCATGCTCTTTCTCTGCGAGGCGCTATTTTGGCCGATGCCACCCTTGCAAAAACCCATGGCGCCGCCCTTCAAAAAGCGCTTGGATATGAACTGATTCCCGTTCCCTCGGGCGAAGCGTTTAAAACGCGGGAAACAAAACAAGCCTTGGAAGACGAGCTGTTGAAGCGCAAGCTGGGACGAGATACCGTCTTAGTCGCCCTCGGCGGCGGCGTGACCACCGATTTAGTGGGGTTTCTCGCGTCGACGTATATGCGCGGCGTCCCTCTTGTTCTTATCCCAACGAGTTTACTGGCCATGGTCGATGCAGCCATCGGCGGAAAGACAGGAGTCGATACCCCATTGGGAAAAAACTTGGTCGGCACTTTCTATCTCCCAAAAGCCATTTTCATCGATGTCGATTTATTGAAGACCTTACCCCCAAAAGAATGGCTAAATGGCCTAGCTGAAGTGTTGAAATATGGACTGATTGAAAGCCCGGCGATTTGGGAACAGTGTGAAAAAGACTGGAAAAAAAATGTGGAGTCGCTGATCCGCGATTCGATCCAATGCAAGATGAAGGTCGTCGAACAAGATCCGCAAGAAAAAGGCCTTCGCCGCATCCTCAACTTTGGCCACACAGTGGGGCATGCTCTTGAGTTGATTTCCCATTACAAAATCGCCCACGGCGAAGCGGTCGCCATCGGCTGCATGGCAGAGAGTTATTTAAGCCATTTGCTTGGATTTATCTCTCAAGAAACGTTGGAGCGCATTTTGCGCACTTACGGGAAATTGGGTTATTCTTTGAAAAAGTTCGAAGCAAAGCCTTTTCTTGCTGCGCTGGCGCTCGACAAAAAAGCAAAAGGAGGCGAGCCCCGCTTCGTTCTGATCGATCGGATTGGCCATTGCCTCCCCTTCGACGGCGCCTATTGCCAACCCGTGAAACAAACCGATCTGGAAAAAATGATCGAATGGATGAATCATGGCTAAAGTCACAATCCGTCCCGGGAAATTGCACGGCACAATCGCCATTCCCACATCCAAATCCCACACCATCCGCGCCCTCCTTTTCGCCCTTATGGCCAAAGGAAAGAGCCACATTCAGCGCTATCTCCCCTCTCCCGACACCGCCGCTATGATCGATGCAATCCGCCACTTGGGCGCTCAAGTAGAAGTAGCTAAAGATGCGATTACAGTCGAGGGAGTAGCGGGAAAATTGCACCCCGCAGAAGATGTGATCCAGTGCGGCAATTCGGGACAAGTGCTCCGCTTCATCGGCGCGCTCGCCGCCCTCTCGCCCACCTACACGATCCTCACCGGCGACGCATCCATTCGCCATAACCGCCCAATCAAGCCCCTTTTGGATGCCCTGCAGCAATTAGGCGCTTTCGCAAGCTCAAGCCGACTCGACGGCTATGCTCCGATCCTCGTCAAAGGCCCCCTGAAAGGAGGCAAAGCCACCCTTCCCGGCGAAGACTCACAACCCGTATCTGGACTTCTGATTGCAGGCGCCTTTTCGCCTCTCGAGCTGCATGTGACAAACCCCGGCGAAAAACCGTGGATCGAACTTACCTTGAGCTGGTTTGATCGGTTCGGCATCGCTTATGAAAATCGGAATTTTGAGCATTACAAGATGAAAGGGGGCGCACAGATTGAAGGCTTTAAATACGGAGTCCCCGGCGATTTCAGCTCATCTGCCTTTCCGCTCGCTGCGGGCCTAGTGACGCAGTCAGAAATCGTCTTGGAGAACATCGATCTAACCGACGTGCAAGGCGATAAAGCGATCATTCCCGCACTCGAAGCGATGGGCGCCCATTTCGAAAGCCATAAAAACGCCTTGAGTGTGAAAAAAGGCCCCCGACTCAAAGGGACAAGCGTGGATATCAACAACTTCATCGACGCCTTGCCCATCTTGGCCGTCGTCGGATGTTTTGCCACTGGGAAAACAGAAATTTTCAATGCAGCCATTGCGCGCAAGAAAGAATCAGACAGAATCCATTGCATTGCCACCGAGCTCAAGAAAATGGGAGCCGACATTGAAGAAAAACCCGACGGACTCATCATTCGTCCCGCAGAGCTCCATGGCGCGCCCAATCTTCAAGCTCACCACGACCATCGCCTTGTCATGGCCCTTTCGGTTGCAGCTCTCGCAGCAAAAGGAGAAAGCACCATTCACGGCATCGAATGCGTGGCGAAAAGCTACCCCACCTTTTTCGAAGACTTCCGCGCCCTCGGCGCTCAGATGGAAATCGGATGAACCTCATTTTATTTGGTTTCAAGGGCTGCGGGAAAACCCATTTTGGGAAACTCCTCGCTATCAAAATGCACCGCCCCTTCATCGATATCGATGATCTGATCTCAGAGCTCCATGCAAAAGAGACCGGCAAACGGTGCCGGGCTCGAGAAGTTCACGCAGCTTTAGGCGATAGAGGCTTTCGCAGCTTGGAAAGCCAAGCCGTGCACACCTTGCAAGGGATTGAAAATTCAATCATTGCTTTGGGCGGAGGAACCGTCATGGATCCTAAAAACGTAGAACTCCTCCAAAAAATCGGCGCTCTCGTCTATTTAAAAACAGGCCCCGAAAAATTGAAGAAACGGATGTCGAAAGATGAGATCCCCTCTTTCCTCGATAAGAATGACCCCGAAGGCTCTTTTCTCCGGATGATCCATGAGAGAGAACCGATCTATCGATCAATCCCGGCGCGCTGCGTCGATACTGAGGCGCTCGATGAAGCGGGAGTAATAGCTGCCCTCAGTTCCATCATGCTGTTGGAAGACCCGCCGAATGGCTTTTAGATTAAGATCGAGTGTGTTGCATAACTTATAAATCAGAGGGATGTTTCTTGTTTTTTTCTCTGCGGCCCTCCGCGTACTCTGCGCCTCTGCGGTGAATTTCTAACCCTTGTGCATAAGAGCTTGCTGAAGAAGGATTCAAAGTTTACCGCAGAGTACGCAGAGGGCCGCAGAGAGGAAAGGGGTTATGCAACACACCCATTAAGATCCTCTAAGTTTAGCCAAAGTTACATCGAGGAAGTCTTTTCCCTCATATATCGCTTTAATTTGTTCCCGTTCTTTTTTGTACTTAGCAACCAATGATTTACTTTCGCTTTCATCGAGCATGACAAAAATGGGGATCCGAAAAGGCTTGTCATTGAGAACATATTCAGCTTTTAAGCGGGGGTCATTGTTTTCAGAAGGGTTGGGTGCGCGGGGCTCTATGCAGTCTTCATTCATCCGCTTTTCAAACAGACAAGAGTTTTGATACCCGTAACCCAACAATATTCCCAATGCCTTACAATCTCTTAGCAATCGACTCCAAAGATCAATTTTCCCAGCACGCAATTGTTGAATTAATTCTGTTGGATCAAAATCGCAACCTACAATTTTTTTAAAATCAGCGTAATTTTCATAAAGCACCGAAATCGTACTTGCAACATTTAATAAAATGACTGCTTTGTAATCTTTTAAATCTACTTCAGCTAAGATGAAATTTTTCTGCAAGGTATTCTGAGGATTTCTTTTCCATTCTTTCCAACCTTCTTCAAGTTTTCTGTCTATCCAAATCACTTCGATTTCTGGATGCTCACTTAAATATTGCTGGAGCTTTTGAACAGCCTCTTCCGAGGTATCTACCAATGGCTCATTAGTCATAGGTTTCGATCCAAATAGAGTATAAGCTCCGCCATGTTCGAGTAGTAACTCTTCAAAAAAAGCGGCAATTTTCTCTCGCTCATTTTGATTTAAGGTTTCTTTAGTACGGCAGCAACTGGACAGAACAATTGACAAAAATAAATTTAATATGACAAACTTAAAAAGTTTTTTTTCACCAAAAAAAAGGAGATAGCGTATGAAAACTATGATATTTTGCTTCTTAGCCCTATTCAGCATGATTGGCGAATCCTCCATGACGAATCAATTGAAGAAATTTTTAGATAATGATGCTTCGTGGGTAAAAGATTGTCAAGACAATCGTGTTTATCTAAAAAATGATCATTTGGTTATTGCAGAAGACGGTATCTACGTCCTTGATGAATCAAACAAAAAAATTCCATTAACTGAGCTATTCGTTGACTCGCAAGGAATTTACACGAGAATCGAATCATTAGGAACTGATATAGCGGCTGTTTATGGCATTGTTTGGTGCAAAAATTGCGAGGCCTATCGAACCGTCGACTGGAAAGGCCTATGCGTTGTATGCGGGAAGCGCCCTTACTAAGCTTCCGCTGCGCCGCCCCTTATTTTTTGCCTATCCCAAGAAATTCGGGGAGTTATACAATGAAAACTGAATTTCAAGGACCCTGGCGCTATGGCTTCTAACTTTTTTGGACAGCTCTTCCGGATCACCACTTTCGGCGAGTCGCATGGCAGTGCGATCGGCGTCGTTATTGACGGCTGCCCCGCCGGCTTGCCTTTAACCAAAGAGGAAATCGACGAGGAATTGACGCGGCGACAACCGGGTGGAAGCCCTTACACTTCCCCTCGAGCAGAAAAAGACGAAGCACAAATCCTCTCCGGCATTTTTCAAGGCAAAACTACGGGCGCTCCCATTGCCATCGTCATCTGGAATAAAGATGCCGATTCGAGCAAATACGAGCCGATCAAAAACCTCCTTCGCCCGGGACATGCCAATTTCACCTATTTGCAAAAGTATGGAATCTTCGACTACCGAGGCGGAGGTAGATCTTCCGCGCGAGAAACGGCTGCGCGCGTAGCTGCCGGCGCCGTAGCCAAAAAGTTGCTGGCGCACTTCGAGGTGGAAATCTGCGCCTTTGTCGCTGAAATTGGGGGGATAGCCATGGCAGAACCCAATTTGGATTCTCTGCCGAAATTGAGAAAAAAAATGTTGGCCAGCCCCGTTTTCTGCCCCGATGCAAAAGCCGCAGATAAAATGATGAAGAAAATTGAAGAGGCCAAGCTAGAGGGAGATTCTCTCGGAGGCATTTTGCAATGCGCCGTTTCCCATTTGCCAGTGGGTCTGGGCGATCCCGTGTATGGAAAGCTGGAGGCCAATTTGGCATCGGCCATGCTCTCACTGCCCGCGACTAAAGGATTTGAAATTGGCTCCGGATTTGCCGCGGCTAGAATGAAGGGATCGGAACACAACGACACCTTCGATGTCGATGAAAAAGGCAACATCACCACAACCACGAATTATGCAGGAGGAACTTTGGGAGGTATTTCCACGGGGCTTCCGCTTATTTTCCGGGTGGCATTTAAACCCACTTCAAGCATCCAAAAACCACAAAAAACAGTCAATCTAAAGGGAGAGAAAAAACCGTTTAAACTCCCCGAAGGATCGCGCCACGACCCATGCGTCGCCATCCGAGCTGTTCCCATCATCGAAGCGATGACCGCCCTCGTACTAGCCGATGCACTCCTCCTCAATCGCTGCGCAAAACTTTAAAAATATCCTTTACTTTTTCTGATTGATACCTTAAATTTTCTTTAAAAATGAAAGGTGTTTATGACGCAAGCGATTCTCCATTCGCTGCCTGTTGAGTCTCGCTTTATACCGAGTTGTCTGGAAAATATCATCGATAAGAAAATTCAGGATGTGGCGTTAAATAAGTTAGAAAGGCTCATCCATTGGATTTGCTCTTGGATTTACTGCCCCTATCAGACCCTTTATCAAGCTAAAATGGCCCGCGTGCATACTTTTAGCGACGGAGCCGCTAAATTATTCGACGCCACGACCCAAGGAATCGTAAAAATAGATTTCGAATGGGACACCGACTTCATCGCAATTAATCATAAAAAAGTCCTATTCAATCCAAAACACAATATGGAAGTCCGCTTTTCTCGGAAAGCAGATACAGACTTCGTTGTCGTCAGGGATGATGCAAAAAGAAGAGCGGGCTGGTTCGAGGTCTCCGAGCAGGAGATTTCCCGGCCGGGAAATGCAAAACCGATGGCGAAAACCTGGGTGGTCGACACGAACCAGATAATTCCTTTTGGCAAGCAATCTGCCTATCTAGCTAAAAATTGTGAATAACCTCTTCCAAGACATGTAAGTAATTCTTAATCAACGACTTGTCCATTCAAAAAAAACTTCATGTTTCGTTTAAATTTAATAGAATTAATTTTAATCTTACATTTTATTTAATTAAATCTTTTTAATTGATATAATTATTTATTAAAACAAAAAAATGGAGATTGTATGTCAAATATTATTTTAGGCGGCTCGGATAGAATAGGTTGTTATTTAAACTCGAATGATCCGGAGATAAGTTCTCCTCGCACTACTACTAATGTGAGAAGCCCTATTGGGCGGCCATCGAGTGCTCCCGCTTCTCTAGGCGCAACTTTTACGGGAACAAGCTGGAATCCTTTTAAGAGTTCAATATTCATGGATAAGCCTCTCCACGCCGATTGTGAGAAAGAAATCCAATCTTTAAGGGATAGATGTACCCATTTGCAAACTCAATGTTCAGAACTAACAGCACAGGTTGATTTTTTGACTTCTGAACAAGGAAAATCAGGAGAAGTAGTGCAAAAATTGCAAACTGAATTAGGTGGCTTAAGTCAGGAGCATAAAAAGTTGAAATCTCAAGCTGCTGAGTTCAATGCACAATTGAAGATAGAACGCGAATCGAATGGTGATTTGAGAAGTAAGTTGATCGCAAATAGTTCTCAACTTGAGATGAGTAAGAAAAATCTTAGCCTCGCTCAAAAAGAAGTTAACCATTTAAACCCACTCATCGAAACCTTGACTCATGAAAACCAGCAACTCAAACAGCGATTAGCTGCTCAAGACGCTGAAGGGGTCCAACTGCAAAGAAGAGTGAACGTTCTCCAAAATCTTTTGGATGTAACTACGAATGAGAAAAAAGCCGTGAAGGAATCATTTGCTGGGTTGATTGCGAAATTCAAGACCAGCTTAAAGGAAAGTACTGAGAATTTAAATAATACGAAAGTATCATTTGACACAACCCTCGGGCAGTATAAAGCGGCGATAATAGAAAGAGATGACTACATAGAGCATAACACTCATCTTTCATCTTGCCTGCAATGTGCACATCAAAATTATGAGAAGCTTCTAGCATCTGCTTCTCCTGCAGTCACCGGAGCAATCTCCACGTAATCATTAATAATGAGCAATTGCCGCAACTTCTTGCAACGCGTCTGCAAAAAAATCCGCTTCTTCAAGAGTATTGTAAATGCCGAAAGAGACGCGGGCCGCGTGCTCGAGTCCAAAGCAACGCAACAGGGGCTGCGCACAGAGATGACCGGAGCGGATGGCGATGTTCTTTAGATCGAGAAGTGTGGCTAGGTCGAGGGGATGCACCCCTTCGATCTGAAAGGTGAGGATCGGTCCTTTTTCAGGCGCCTCGCCGATGATTTTTAGCCCCGGAATGGCGAGAAGCCGTTGTGTGGCATGAGCCAAAAGCTTTTGTTCATGCGAGGGGTCTCGATGTTTCATGACAAACTCAAGAGCACTTTTTAAGGCGATCACGGGTCCGATCAAGGGAGTCCCTGCCTCAAATCGAAGGGGCGGCATCTGGTAGGTGCTCTCTTCGAAATCGACCCGCTCGATCATGTCGCCGCCGCCTTGGACGGGAGGCATTTGTTCAAGAAGTTCTTTTTTGCCGTAGAGAACTCCCACGCCTGTGGGGCCGTAGCATTTGTGCCCGGAAAAGGCGTAAAAATCACAATCCAGTGCCTGCACATCAATTTTCAAATGGGGCGCCGCCTGAGCGCCATCGACGAGGAGTTTGGCTCCTACCGCATGGGCCGCCTTGCCAATTTCCCGAATCGGATTGATCGTGCCGGTCACATTAGAAATGTGGGCGAGGGCGATGAGCTTTGTTTTCGGGGTGATCCATCCTTCCCATTCTAAGCATCCTTGGGGATTCATCGGGATCCAGCGGAGCTTGGCCCCTGTTTGTTCGGCGACCATTTGCCACGGGACGATGTTTGAGTGGTGCTCCATTTGAGAAATGAGAATTTCATCGCCGGGTTTTAAAAATGTCCTGCCGTAACTTTGAGCGACGAGATTGATCGCATCCGTTGTGCCGCGAGTAAAGACAATTTCATTCGGTTCAGCGTTTAAGAATTTTGCGGCTAGAAGGCGCGTTTCATTGTATTTTTCGGTGGCTTTTAACGATCCGCGGTAGATGGCTCGATGCACGGTCGCATATTCTTCTGCATAAAATTGGGTGAGCGCATCGATGACGCATTTGGGTTTATGGGCCGTGGCGGCACTGTCTAGATAGATGAGTTCGGGATGGGCCCGGAAAATAGGAAACTCATCGCGCATGCGACCCCTCATCTGGGCGCGAATGCCCATGAAGTTGAGGTGAGAAGTTCACCGCAGAGGCGCAGAGGCCGCAGAGGGCCGCAGAGGAAAAAACCCATCTCATCTCTGCGGCCCTCTGCGCTCTCTGCGTCTCTGCGGTAAATTTTTTACCCCTACCTCAACACGATTTATCATGCACTTCATCTAGTCACCTGATCCAAGATTTCGCGGCAAAAGCCGTCGACCAGCCACTGCTTAGCCTGCTCAAGGGGCAATCCGCGGGAGCGGAGATAAAAGAGCTGCTCTTCGTCGAGTTGCCCCACCGTCGCCCCGTGAGATGCTTTTACGTCGTCTGCAAAAATCTCGAGATTCGGTTTCGCATTCGCCTGCGCCTCATCGCTCAGAAGCAGATTATTATTGAGCTGATAGGCTTCTGTTTTTTGCGCCTCCGAGCGGACGAGGATTTTCCCCTCAAAACTGGAGCGGCTTTTCTCTTTCAAAACATTTTTGAAATGTTGCCTGGATCGGGTATGAGGAGCGATGTGTTCCACCGTCGCATGGACATGGGCTTGATCATCCCCTTCCAATCGAGCCAGGCCAAAAATAGCAGCTTCTGCATTCTCTTCGGCGAGCTGCACTTGAATAGAGTGGCGCGTCCATTCTCCTTTCGGGAAAAACAATGCCTTTAACCGGCTATCTCGTTTCAACGTCGCCCGGAAAGCTTGAAAATGACTCGATCCCTCATCGCAAAAAGTGAGCTCAGCCCCCACATCTAGAACAGAGTCGATCACGGCATTGCAAAACCCCTTCCCCTGACTCGATTGCACCAAGTGCAATTTTGCCTCTCTGCCTAAATAGAGCATCAGACGGGGACTCGCCATCTCTTCGCCCGTGAAAAGGTGGAGCATCTGCAGAGGCATTTCAATCTGACATTTTGGAGGGACGTAGAGAAAGGCCCCTCGTCCTTGAAAAGCTCCATTCAAGGCGGCGAAAGGATCTGTCTCTTCTTTCATAGCGCGCGCCAGTCTGTTTTGAAGAAAGAGACCGTAAGAGCGCATCGCCACATCGAGCGGCTGACACACCAGCGGCGCAGGAACAGAGGAAAGCGCCTCATTGAAAAAGCCGTCGATGAAGACAAGTCCCGCCACTGGGCGCATGTCGACGCTTTTTCGCAAAGCGAGTTTAGGGAAGATGAGTTTTTGCAAAGGGAAATACTGAAAGGCTTCCTGTTTGGGGCGAGGGAGGCCGATTTCTTCGAACCGATCCCACCCTTTTTTCCGGATATTCACTAAAGGATCTTTCGGATCGAGGACCTCAGCCCAATGGTTTTTAAGCATAGCCCGCTCTCTCGAGTTCCAGGGCGAGTTCCGGCCCTCCACTGCGGACGATTTGGCCATCTGCCAAGACGTGGACAAAATCGGGCCGGATGTAATCGAGCAGCCGCTGATAGTGGGTGATGATCAAAAGGGCATTGTCTTTCCGGCGCATCTGATTGACGCCCTTCGCCACAATGCGCATTGCGTCGATGTCGAGCCCCGAATCGGTCTCGTCGAGGATCGCTAAGTCTGGGTTGAATAAGGCGAGCTGCAAGATCTCATTGCGCTTCTTCTCTCCTCCCGAAAACCCTTCATTGATATTGCGGAGCATGAATTCGGGACGGATCTCCATCGCAGAGAGCTTCTCTTCGAGCTGCTCATCAGTTAATTCTTTCCCTTGTGCCTTCATCGCCGCTTGGAAGAATTGCTTATTGGTGACACCGGAGATTTCCAGCGGATACTGAAAGCTCATGAAAAGCCCCGCACGGGCCCTCTCTTCCGGCTCCATATCGAGCAGATCTTGCCCCTTGAACCACACCTCGCCGCTCGTCACTTCATAAGCCGGATGCCCCGCCAAGATTTTCGCCAGCGTCGACTTCCCCGCTCCATTGGGCCCCATGATCGCATGGATCTCCCCTTTTTCGATGGAGAGGTTCAGTCCCTTCAAAATGGGCTTCCCGTCGATATTTGCGCAAAGATTCTTAATTTCAATCATCTAACCAACCGAATGTTCTAATTTTAGTGCGAGGAGCTTTTGCGCTTCGACGGCGAACTCAAGAGGCAATTCTTTAATGACGTCCTTGCAAAAACCGTTTACGATCAAATTGACAGCGTCTTCTCGAGAAATCCCACGGCTCTGCAAATAAAAAATCTGCTCTTCGTTCATCTTCGAGGTAGAGGCTTCATGCTCTACTTGCGCCGAACTGTTTCCCGTCTCAATGTAGGGAAATGTGTTCGCCGAACAGCGGTTTCCCACCAGCATCGAATCACATTGCGTGTAATTGCGCGCGCCAGTCGCTTTCGGAATGATTTTTACCAGCCCCCGATAGCTGTTGTGCGATTCATCCGCCGAAATCCCCTTCGAGATGATCGTCGAACGGGTGTTCTTGCCGATATGGATCATCTTTGTCCCCGTATCGGCCTGCATTTTCCCGTTCGTCAAGGCCACAGAATAAAACTCGCCGACTGAATGATCTCCCTTCAAAATGCAGCTGGGATATTTCCACGTGATTGCGGCCCCTACCTCTACCTGCGTCCAGGAGATTTTGGCATGGTCAAGAGCGAGTCCCCGCTTTGTCACAAAGTTGTAAATACCCCCCTTGCCCGTCTTCGGATCGCCTGCATACCAATTTTGCACGGTCGAATACTTAATCTCAGAGCGATCCTTGGCAATGAGCTCAACGACCGCCGCATGGAGCTGATTCGTGTCAAAAGCCGGCGCGGTGCACCCTTCCAGGTAGCTGACCGAGGAGCCCTCTTCGGCGATGATGAGCGTCCGCTCAAACTGCCCCGTGTTCTTCTCGTTGATCCTGAAATAGGTCGAGAGCTCCATCGGGCAACGGACCCCCTTCGGCACATAGACGAAAGAACCATCCGAAAACACAGCCGAATTGAGGGCCGCAAAGAAATTGTCCCCAATTGGAACCACTGAGCCTAAGTACTCTTCCACCAGTTCTGGGAACCGCTGCATCGCCTCAGAAATCGAACAAAGGATGACGCCCGCCTCTTGGAGCGTTTTTTGAAACGTCGTCCCCAGAGAGACCGAGTCAAAAACTACATCCATCGCCACGTTCGTCAGCCGCTTTTGCTCATCGAGGGGAATCCCCAACCGCTCAAAAGTCTTTAAGATCTCAGGGTCTACCTCAGACAAGCTCTCCAACCGGGGCTTTGACTTCGGCTCGGCATAGTAAGAAATTTCTTGATAGTTGATCGGCGGGTATTTCACGTTGGGCCAGGACGGTTCTTCCATCTCCTGCCACTTCCGGAAAGCTC
>Ga0206803_1073_pt1 | contig 23104 bp, 25 predicted proteins | sample Alteio_BWOrgCont_61_FD_152909 | JGI IMG/M metagenome (GOLD analysis project Ga0206803, IMG submission 152909) | Enriched cells from forest soil in Barre Woods Harvard Forest LTER site, Petersham, Massachusetts, United States -... | ecosystem: Environmental > Terrestrial > Soil > Temperate forest >... | reverse complement strand
TGCCCCTAAATCTCCCGAAAGAGCTAAGACTGCATTGGGAGACAGCGAAGCTGCGACCGCTTTCCCGAAGGCAAGAGTCTCCTCACAGTTGAGTAGGGAATAAGTTCCGATCAATCCGATTCGACCCATTTTTCGAGGTAAGGCTCGAATTCAGGATGCTGTGCTAGAGCTTCGACGAATTTGGCGATTTTATCTTCGGTCAAATGCTTCTGGATGAAGCCGAGGAACTGCTCCTCGATATGGAACCGGTTTTGGTTTTGTACTTCGAGCAGCGTGAGCGGTTTTACGTGATTCTTTTTAAAATCTTCGATAACGGCTGCTTTACTATTAAAGAGCTTACCCGTAACCGCTGAGGAGTAAACCACTTTTTTCATCGAGGCTTTGCGCTGACTGATGTAATTTTTAATCACTTCGGGATCTTCGGAGACAAAGAATCTCTTTACAGGGAGTCCTCCGACCCGCTCCTTATTCTCTGGGCATTTGGAGACCCAGTCATAAATGGCGTCTTGCGGATTGGGATGTGTATTGTCCCCAAAAACTTTTCCTGTGAAAGGACAGATGTAAATCTTTTTCGTTTCTTCGTTGACGCTTTGCTGGCCAAACTGGACTGTGATTTCTGTTTCGCGCCAGAGCTTACCTTGCGATTCGAGCTTTTCAACGAGATTCTCGATGCTTTGGTAGATCGTCTTATCGCGCGGGAAAAGAACGGGTCTGACATGGTATTTCTCCTCGACAAAAGCGAGGTAAACAGTCACCAGATCGGCGCTCCGGTTCTTCTTTAAAAATTTTAGTAGCTCGTTTTTCTGCTCCGCAGTAATGCTGAGGGCGGTCGTCATGGATATCCTCAAAAATCTTAGACAGCTAAATTACAATATAGAGTGATTATATTCAAGCTCGACTTTGTACAATTTTTAGCGAGCAGATCCAGAGGAAGTGCTCTGCAAATTTTTTATTTCTACGCGAAATCCATAGACGAAGGCGCTATTTATGAGCGAAGAAATGAAAAATTTGCCAGCAATTCTCTCGGAGATGACGCTACAAAATTGTACAAAGTCGAGCCAAGCTCTGTTCGCCATGGTCGAATGAAATATTTAATAACTCCCTTCATCGCTTCTTGATTTTGGAATGAGGACCTGCTATAGTGTCCTCAAAAAAATTCTCCTATGAGGCGGTCCAGATGAACACACAAGTTCTCGAAAAAACAGTACAAGACCCTAAAAAGAGATTGGCATCCTTGATCCAAGAAGGGCAAAAGACTCTTCATCTGGAAAAGCTGGTCGTCAAGGGATATGAGCAAGTGATCAAGGTGACGGATAAAAAGTCAGCGCTTACAGCGATCATTGCCATCCATAATACAGCGCTTGGGCCTGCATTGGGAGGAATCCGCATCCAGCCTTATCCATCCTTTGAAGCAGCTCTGGAAGACGCCCTTCGCCTTTCTAAAGGGATGACCTACAAGTCAGCTGTTGCTGAAGTGGGCTTCGGCGGAGGAAAGAGCGTCATCATCGCCGACCCGAAAAAAGAGAAATCGGCTGAGCTGCTGATGGCTTTCGGCTCTGCGGTAGAAAAACTGGCCGGGCTTTACATTTGTGCCGAAGACATGGGCTGCACGCCTGAAGATGTCAAAATCATCCGCCGATCGACCAAATATGTCGTCGGCCTTCCCTCGCAAAAAAGCAGTGGAGATCCGGGTCCTTTCACAGCTTGGGGAACATTCCGCGGCATCCAATCGGCGATTAAAAAAATCACAAACTCAGATTCTCTGGAAGGGAAGAAGGTCGCTGTCCAAGGATTAGGGAATGTGGGAAGTCATCTCATTGAACATCTATTCTGGGCGGGCGCCGAGTTGATTCTCTCTGATACAGACCCAGTCAAGCTGCAAAAATACGCAGCGAAATACAATGCAAAGACAGTGCCTATCGATCAGATTTTAAAAGTGGAATGCGATGTACTGGCTCCTTGCGCAGCGGGAGGCATCATCAATGATCAAACAATTCCCCATTTCCGCTGTAAAGCGATCGCGGGATGTGCAAACAATCAACTTTTGCGCGATGCTCACGCTCTTGCCTTGAAAGAGCGCGGCATTCTCTATGCTCCTGACTTTGTCATCAATGCAGGAGGCCTTCTCAACGTGGCCGAAGAGCTTGAAGATGCGGGTTACAACCCCACTTCGCCTCGCTATAAAGTGCACCACATTTATGACACACTGATGGCCATCTATGAGATCGCCGAGAGGAACAAAGAGTCGACCCATAATGCGGCCCTTGCGTTGGCTGACTACCGGATCAAATATGCGATTGGCAAGAGAGTGATCCCTCCGACCTTCCACCACACTGCAGAATAAATGGAAACGCTTCTCTCCCTTTTTCGCAGGAAAGTTGAAGATGCGATGGGTCGTGCTTTTGGAGATTCACTTTCTCTTGAAGAGAGAAGCGCTGATATAGCACCCTGCATGCAGGAGGAGTTTGGCCACTACCAGTGCAATAGCGCGCTCCGCCTTTCCAAACTCCTCAAGGAAAACCCTCGTGTCGTCGCCCAAAAGATCATCGACCATCTCGATGCGGCTGATCGGGAAATGTGCCCCAAGATTGAGATTGCGGGGCCGGGATTCATCAATTTCACCCTCTCTCCTCTGTTTCTCTCAGCGCAACTTCAGAAGCAATTGACAAACCCGTTTTTAGGCGCTTCCCCCCCCCGCTAAAAAACAAAAAGTGATCGTCGAATTTTCCTCTCCAAACGTCGCCAAAGAGCTCCACGTCGGTCACATCCGCTCCACCATTATCGGCGACTGCATCGCCCGTCTCTTTGAATTTTTAGGCCAAGACGTCCTTCGTCTGAATCACATTGGCGATTGGGGCACTCAGTTTGGGATGTTGATCACCTACATGAAAGATCTGCATAGGGCTGTTTTGCGAGGCGAGGAGCCCACCGACCTCGAATCGCTGATGAAGTGGTACAAAGCCTCCAAAAAAAGATTCGACGAAGAACCCGATTTTAAAACCAGGGCGCAGAGAGAAGTCGTCCTTCTCCAATCGGGAGACAAAGAAGCGCTCCACGCCTGGAAGCTGATCTGCGACATATCGCGCAAAGGATTTCAAGAAATTTACGACCTGATGCACGTTCGGCTGACTGAACGGGGCGAGTCGTTCTACAATCCCTATCTCAAAGACATTGTCCATGAATTCGAGCAAAAAGGGTTAGTGACAGTTTCTGATGGAGCGAAGTGCGTCTATCTCGAAGGGTTTAAAAACCGAGAAGGAGAGCCTCTTCCCCTCATGATCCAAAAATCTGACGGGGGCTATAATTACGATACCACAGACTTGGCCGCCATTCGCCACCGGCTTAAAGTTGAAAAAGCAGACCGGCTGATCTATGTCGTCGATGCAGGGCAGTCACTCCATTTCCAAATGATTTTCTCTGCAGCGGAGAAAGTGGGCTGGTTAGATCCTTCGAAAGCAAAAGCCGATCACGTCCCGTTCGGACTGGTCCTCGGCGCCGATGGGAAAAAGTTCAAAACCCGTTCCGGCGAAACAGAAAAATTGATCGACCTTCTTACCGAAGCAGTAGACCGGGCCCGCGCGCTCGTCGTTGAAAGACTCCCTACGGCAGATCATCGGGAAAGAGAACATCTCGCTCAGGTTCTCGGCATTGGCGCCGTCAAATACGCCGACCTCTCCTCTCTGCGCACCAAAGACTATACTTTTAGTTATGAGCGGATGCTCCGTTTTGAAGGGAACACCGCTGTTTTTCTTCTCTATGCCTATGTCAGAATCAATGGGATCAAACGGAAGACTCACGCCGACATGAGCCAAGTCCTCTCCCAATCTCAAATCGCCGTCCATCACCCCTCAGAAATTTCACTCGGCATCCATTTGCGCCGTTTTGGGGAAATTCTCGAAATGATGGCTCGCGATCTTCTCCCCAACCGGCTCACTGACTATCTCTTTGAGCTAGCGGAAAAATTCAATGCCTTCTTCCGCGACTGCCGTGTAGAAGGAACTCCCGAAGAAGGGAGCCGCCTCGTCCTTTGCGAGCTCACCTCGCGCGTTCTCAAGCAAGGATTAGAAATCCTAGGCCTCGAGACCGTCGAAAGAATGTAGGAGTCCGTACACCGTTTCAAAAGAATTTGCGCTCCGATTTTATGTCCCAGCAGCATTGCGGCTGCGGAAACACATCGAAAACGGCCTCAACTGATCGAACCGAGAGTGATTCAAAGATCGGGAGATGGCGAGGAGGTGCCCTAAATTTGAGCCAAGTCTTGCCGGCGCCGAAGGCTTGGGGTCCCTGAAAATGCATTATTTTCGGGGTAAGCCGTTGTAGCTCAACCCGAAAGGTTGGGCGATGCAGGCGGGTCTCAAATTTAGTGGCTACCCGACGTAGCCAGAACCGATTTTTGAATCACGAGGGGTATAAAAGATGGGCCAAATTATTAAAAACTTTTGACTAGTTGGTTAGTTTACCGATCTGTTCTAAAAGAGGGTCTGGAGCAAACGGCTTTGGAAGCAGAGTCACTCCTATGCGTGCACATTCTTCTTTAAGGAGCCTATCTTCTTGACCTGTACAAAGAATGATGGGTGGACACTTTTTTTTGTGCGCTTTCATGAAGGCTTGAATTTTTTTCGCCGTATCCAAACCAGTTAATTTATCTGAGCCCATGTTCATATCGAGAAGTGCAATATCATAATCGTTACTAGATGATGACTTGGGATCGAAGAGACTCGAAGTGACAGCATCGAGAGCACTCTCGCCGTCACTTACTGTGTCACAATGAGCATTATTTCTGGCAAACAAGCGCGCCAGCATTTTTTGCGTTGACAAACTATCATCTGCCACGAGGATCTTAAGACCCTTTCTCAAAGAAGATACTCCTACCTTACTAAAAGAAGGAGAGGGAGCGATCTGTGAGGGGGTGTTGATCTTTTTAACCTTAGCAGTAAACCAAAAACGGGAGCCTTCCCCCTCCGCGCTCACCCATCCGAAGCTCTGAGAAGATGGATCATTCATTGTTTGAACCAGTTCTTTGGTTTTCCATAACCCCACGCCAGATGAACTCACGCCCTTTGCATCGTCTCCGAGTTGAGAGAAGATTTGACCTAACTTCTTTTGATTTTCTTCAGAAATCCCTTTCCCCTCATCACAAACTTCAAATTGGAGAAGATAATGAGAACCCATGTCTATTTTCTTCGCCACGCGAATCTCTACTTTGGAACTCCCGCTATACTTAATCGCATTGGAAATTAAATTGCGGAGAGCTTGCGATATCTTAGTCACATCCCCCTTGACTGGCCCATGAGCAACCTCGTTGCAATTTTCAGGAAATATTAAAGTAACCTGATTCGACGATGCGTAATATCTCGTCGTTCTTTCCACATCTGCCATTAAATTAGGCAATGTGAACGGGACGGATAGAGCTTTCTCATAATGACCAGGAGAAGCGGAAGGACCTGGTATCTGTTTAATGAGTGGATCCAACTCCTTGCAAGTCACTCCCATCTCCGATTTTAGTTCTTCGTTACTCAAACCCATACCAAACGCCAATATCATATTATACAAAGGAGTTCGTAACTCATGGACACAGCCTGCAATTGCATTTTTTATTGCGGATTCAGAAAGATCGGAGTCTTCTTCAGTTTCTTTTTTGCGCGACTCGAGCAGTTCGTCGACCAATTGCTTCATCCCCTCGCAGTTTTTTTGTAAAGTCTCGAAAAGAGCTCCTTGCTCATCTGGAGTCAAACTGCTGTCATTTAAAGTGCTGAGGATAGCTCGACAATTTTCTAATAGTTCGGAAAGCTGATTTTTGATTGAGGGGGCAGGAGATTCTTGGATAAACAAACCAGGACTTTCCATCGAAGGGGACTGCCCATGAATCGGAACAAATCTAAATTGTTTCGGAGGACTGGCTACCTGGTCCGGCGCCTCCCATGCCTGCATACGCCCCTGGATCTCCGTCAAGGCATTCAAGTCTATTTCCACATATCCCTGAACCCTAGCTGCTTCTCGGGCCATACCTGTCTGCAATAAAGATCTCTCCGGAACAGGACGGGAGATTCTGCGAGAATTATGGGGAGGTACAGAACTTGGGCTTGCATTGATCCCTGGAGCTGGAGCTACAGAGGAAGATCGAAAACAACTGAACATAGAAGAGCAACAACTGACCATTTTAGATAATCCTTTAAAAAATCAGTCTATTTTAACACAAAACACAGTTTATAAAAAACAAAACAATCAATATGTAAATAATTTATTACAAAATTAACATTCCATAAATTGAATCATAAAAAAAAGCGCCCCCTGGGGGAGGCGCCAAAATAATAAAAAGGTGATTAGATTATTATGGAATAATCAACAGTTACAAGCTGTTAATTGCCTAATATTATACATAAATGATTGAATTGATCGCAATCAAAATTTTACTACACATTAAGCAATTGAATATTAACTATATACTAAATTTAGGGATAAAAAGACCACATTTTGCATTTAAGCGCGCTGATTTTTAGGCACAGGGATTCACAATCGGTTTCGATATGCGGTTCTGATCTGGAGATTTCAATTTGACAAAATACTAAAAATATGGGATTTGAAATTCAAAGATCAACACAGGTGCTTTATGATTGGAACTGTTTTACTTATTATCTTAATTTTATTGTTAATTGGCGCAATCCCACGATGGAACTACAGTCGGGAATGGGGGTACGCTCCTTTTGGTGGAGTGATGACTATATTGATTATCATTCTGATTTTGTGGCTATTAGGAATTATTTAACGACATGTATGAAAGAAGCCATTTTCCTGTAGCGCCATTGAAGGTCTTCGTCAGGCGGGTTGTGTGCAATCTGCTCATTGGTTTTGCGCTGATTGCATTCTCTTTGAGTCTGGGCATGATCGGCTACAGTCATTTCGAGAAGATGGACCTAGTAGATGCCTTTGAAAATGCCGCAATGATTTTATCAGGCATGGGACCCGTGGACACCCTAGAAACGAGGGGAGGCAAGATATTTGCAGGGATCTATGCACTTTTTAGTGGGATCATTTTTCTTGTGGTCATTGCTATTATTATAGCTCCGATTTTTCATCGCTTTTTCCATCAATTTTTAATTAAGGACCATTGAACCTATCTCACTAATAAATTTCAGTCGATTCGTGGGTCATTCCCGCCTTTCTCATCTAATCTTTACGACTCACTGGCTTATGCTCTATTTCGTCTTTTTTTGCATGGCCTGGTTGATCCAATCCCATAGTCAATGCCGTCATCCCGGCCAGACCGCCCAGTTGCATCGTTTCGATGGCGGAGCTGGGGACAATGACAATCGTAGAGTTCTCCTTCAATCCCTCATAGAGCATGTTCATCGCCCTTAAATGCAAGGCAACGGGATTGTTGATATAGGTCTTAGCCGCTTCGCCAAATTTTTCTGCCACTTGCCGCTCTGAATCTCCCAAAATGACCCGCGCTTGGCGCTCTCTTTCAGCCTGCGCTTGCATGGACATCGCGTCTTCCAAAGCGGGAGGAATTAGGACATCCTTGACTTCGACTGAAATCACATTGATTCCCCAGGGCTCGGTCCTCTCATCGATGATGAGTTGCAGTTCACTGCTAATTTTGCTTCGTCCCTCAAGCATATCAGAAAGCATCGTCTTACCAATGACATCGCGCAGAGCAGTTTGAGACGCCCAGCCAATGGCGCTTTCGTAATCGGCTACCTCTAGGGCGGCCTTTTTAGGATCGATCACTTTCCAAAAGAGGACCGCATCGACATCGACAGGCACCGTATCTTTGGTCAGAGTTTTTTCCGCTTTGAACGAAGTCGTGATGACCCGGATGTCGATCCAGAAAGGAATGGAATCGATAACGGGGATGATGAAAAATAATCCAGGCCCCCTCAAGGAGTAGAAATGGCCCAATCGCAAAACGACGGCCCTGTCCCACTGATTGGCCACTTTAATGGAGGCCGAAACCACATAGGCAATGAAAAAAGCACCGGCAAAAACATAGTAACTTTCATAGCCTTCAGAGCGGATGGTATATGCGAGCACAGCGCCGATCAATAGAATCACAAAAAACATCAATGAAGAAAACGAGCTTTTGTTTTTCATTTTATTTTCCTTTTTTAATCTTCATATACTACGAGCTGCCCGATCAATCAATGAAAAACGGATAGGTTGAAGAATTTAATATTGACAACCTAAAACTTATATATTGGGTAGGTTCGCAGATCCCTCGTGACTTTTTCACTTTAAACAGGCAAACTTAGTAAGTTTTTATAAAGGACAGAAAGTGGAAATAATTGAATTGCAACAAAAAATTGAAGTCCTCACGAATGCGAATGCTGAATTGATGGCATGCAAGCAAGAATACTTTTCGGCTAAGCAGAGCTTGAATAGAATGAGTGGTCGACTCCGTAAATTATGTAAGCGATTAGCTCCAACCAATGAAATCATACTTGAAATGAGAAAAATCGCTGACGAAATCCGAGAACTTGCAAAAAAAGCAACGCTTGAAAGCTATACCGCGCGCAGTCATCTTTGATGAATTTTGGAAAGCATCTTTTGTGCCCCAGCGCATTGCTCGCTCTCGCAAACCGTCTAGGTTTGCTTCGAGTCTCTGCAACGCTACTGGAACCCAAAATCTGCTGTCAAAATTCACCAAATCTAACCGGCGCGGTATAAAATGGCCCAGCTAAAAACGGAATTACATCCTAGAAACCGGCACAGAGCCCCTTATGACTTTAGGCAACTCATAAAAAACTGTCCCGATTTAGCTAAATTTGTAGCGCCAAATAATTACGGGAATGAATCGATTGATTTCACCAATCCAATTGCCGTTAAAACTCTCAACAAAGCCATTCTAAATTTTTTCTACAATATTACATGGGATATACCAGAACACTTTTTATGTCCTCCGATACCCAGTCGTGCAGATTATATTCATTATATTGCAGATTTACCGAGTGCTTCCAAGAGTAAAAAAATCTTAGATATCGGTGTAGGTGCAAATTGCATCTATCCGCTGATCGGGCAGCGAGAATATGGGTGGAGTTTTGTTGCGACGGATATTAATCCGCTAGCGGTTTCGATTGCGAATGGAATCATTCAGCAGAACGGACTTACAGAAGCCATCGAAATTCGGCTTCAAAAATCTCCCTCAAATATCTTTGAAGGCATTCTGAAAGATGGTGATGCGTTCGATATTTCAATGTGTAACCCCCCTTTTCACACCTCATTGAGCGAAGCAAAAGCGGGGACTAAGCGGAAGTGGAAAAATTTAAAGGTAAAGACGGACTCATTGAATTTCGGGGGACAAGGTAATGAGTTGTGGTGTCCTGGAGGGGAAGTGGAATTTATAAAGCGGATGATTGAAGAGAGTGTTCACGTTAAGTGCAAGTGGTTCACAACTCTTGTTTCAAAAGCCAATAGTCTTCCAAGTATCTATAAGGCCTTGGATCAGGCGAAGGCTTTTGAAGTTAGAACGATTCACATGGGTCAGGGGCAAAAGCAGAGCCGAATCGTCGCTTGGACTTATTTAAATTAATGAGCGATGAAAGTTTTACTAGGCAGACCGGGCTCTTCGCGGACCAAGCGGGGAACGCCGAAGCCGGAGAGATTTTCTTGGACATAGCGGATGAGTTGAGGGCCCCGTTCTTCGTCCACGGCAAAATGGCCTGCGCCGATGACTGGATCGAGTTGGTGGAGGTAATAAGGGAGGACCCCCCCATCGATGAGCGCTTCTGAAAGGGCGAGGAGAGTTTTTTCATCGTCATTGACGCCTTTGAGAAGGACTGATTGATTCAGTACGGGGATTCCTAGACTTTGGATTTTTTTGAGGGCGGAGAGAATATCTCCGTCGAGTTCGCGGGGATGATTTACGTGGACTATAAAAAAGATTTGTTTGGAAGACGCTGCGAGGAGATCGAGGAATGAATCGTCGATTCTCTCAGGGATGCCGATGGGGAAACGGGTGTGGAAGCGGATCCGTTTGATATGCGTTATTGCATCGAGCGAGGTAAATAAAGCAGCTAAAGTTCCATCACTTAAGGAGAGGGGGTCTCCGCCACTTAAGACAACTTCAGAAAGGCTCCTGTCCTCGGCGATATAGGCGAGCTCCTGATCAAAACCTTTTTCCTCAGTTTCATAGGGGAAATTCTGGCGGAAACAATATCTGCAATGCATGGCGCAAGCGCTGGTCGCGACAATCAATGCGCGTCCTTTGTATTTGTGGAGGACTTTCTTTGTTTTTCGAAAGCTTTGATCTTGGACGGGATCGTTCAAAAAGCCGGGAATGAGGGATTGTTCTTCTTTCATCGGGACAAATTGCCGAAAAAGAGGGTCGTTTAAATTATTTTTCTCTATTTTTTCAGCGAGACGGCGAGGGAGATTGAGTGCAAAGCCGGGGCGTTCGAGAACTTTTTGTCTGATTTCTGAAGAGCATTCTAGAAAATCGAGCAGCGGCTCGATACGGGTAAAATTTTCCCGTTGCACTTTGCGCCAAAGAGGGATCGTCTCTGTTTTGGGAAGGTTGACCGTCATAGGGGAAAGAGTTTAACTGGGGGACAGCCATTTGTCAATTTCAAGAAAAATATTTTTATGATAAGTAACATTCATGATCATTTTAAAATCAGAAGAGATTGCGAACCGGAATCTCGATGCAGCCACTCTGAGCCAAGCAAAGACCCTTTTCGAAACGGATGGATTTTTAAAAATTGAAAATCTATTTGAGAAAGAACTGATTCAGCTTTTGGCGTCTGATCTGATGGAAAATTTATCGATTGAAAACGACGCGCTGACCCGCGGAACAAGAATTCACAATCGGCGCTACATCGTGTCTGTGGCACTAAAGCCTCCCTTTAATCAGCCGGAGCTCTATGCGAACTCCATTTTGCTTTCGTTGATGAAAGAGTTTCTAGGTCCTCATTACATCTTGGGAAGCATCGGAGCAGTGATTTCATTGCCGGGAGCTCCCGATCAACATATTCACAGCGACTACGAACCTCTGTTTAAAGAGCAGCCGGAACTAAGAGGAGTGCTCCCCCCATACGCAATCACTGTGGGAATCCCTCTCATAGACATCGATCTGCTCAATGGGCCTACGAAGATCTGGGCGGGTTCTCATCGAGTCCCTTCCCCTGATGCCAAAAACTTTCCGCGACATCTTCTTTGCGGACCTGTTGGGAGTTGTTATTTTTGGGACTACAGAACCCTTCACGCAGGAGGATCGAATCATTCAGAGCAAATGAGGCCACTTCTCTATCTCGCCTATACGCGGCGCTGGTTCAAAGACTATCTCAATCCCGATTTGCTGCTCATCGAAGAGGAGATCCCCGAAGAACACCGCCATTTATTTCCAATCCAGCAACTCAAATACGCGGAAGCCGAGACCGACTTCAAGGCCAAAGTAAGCGCTCTTTTCGGACCAGCCTAAAATCGTTAAACCGGCACTTCGCTCAATAGATTTTGTAAGGCGGCCTTCCCTTTTTCAGTTCCTTTTTTAGAAACTGGAACGCGGGTGATGTCAGCGCCGAGAGAAACGAGTTTGCCGACGAGATCTTCATAACCCCTGTCGAGGTAATCGACGTTGGAAATCGTGCTGATTTCCGGGACGAGGAGGGCGGCCATTACGTAGGCAAAGCCGGCTCTGAGATCGGGAATGGAAATATCTTTGGCCTTGAGTGGGGTCGGTCCTTTGACAACGAGGCTGTGGTCGTAATCGCTCGAGGCGAAGCGACATTGTTTGCCGCCTAGGCATTGCGTGAAGAGTTTGATGTCAGCGCCCATCTCTTTGAGTGTGTGGGTATAGCCAAATCGGTTTTCGTAGACCGTTTCATGGATCACTGAAGAGCCGTGTGCCTGCGTCATGAGGACGACGAACGGCTGTTGCCAATCGGTCATGAAGCCGGGATGGACATCTGTTTCGAGATGGAGTCCTCCGCGGAGTTCTCTTTCATAAAAAAAGTCGATGCCGTTCTGTTTTACATGAAAGCCGCCGCCGATCTCGCGGAGTTTGTTGAGAAAAGCGATCATGTTGAGATGTTCAGCACCTTCGACAAAGACTCTTCCTTTCGTGCTGATGGCGGCCATGGCGTAGGAGGCTACTTCATTCCGGTCAGTCATCACCGTGTGTTCTACTTCTTGGAACTGGTGCGCTTGCTGGATGCAAATAGTCCGGTCTACATCGACCATGATATTCGCGCCGAGTTTTTGCAAAAAGAGGATGAGATCGATGATTTCTGGTTCGATGGCGGCGTTTTTGATCAGCGTGGTCCCCTTCGCACGCACAGCGGCTAAAATCGTATTTTCCGTAGCGCCCACAGAAGGATAATTCAGAGTGATGATGGCTCCTTTGAGACCTTGATGGGCACTCGCGAAGTAGGCGCCCTCTTTTTTCATCTCTCGATATTCGATTTTTGCGCCTAATTTTTGCAGTGCGTGGATATGGAGATCGACAGGACGGGAGCCGATTAAATCACCTCCAATCGTCGGAACAATAATATCTTCATCTGTGCGCCCTAAGAGTGCGCCGATCATTAAAATGGGGATCCGATTTGAACCTGAATAGCGCTGCGGAACGTAAGAGGTCTTCAAATCGGGCGTGATGATTTCGAGAATTTTATTTTTTTTGTCCCATTTGATTTCAGAGCCGATCTCGAGGCAGAGATTCACAGTGATTTCCACATCGCCGATGTTGGGAACATTGTAGAAAGTGCATTTTTTGTCAGACAAAAGAGACGCAACAAGCAGTTTCGTCATTGCATTTTTCGCACCCGCAGCTTTAATTTGTCCTTGCAGTGGATTTCCACCCTTGATTTTCAACACATCCATATCGCACCTCACTGCAATGTTAACCTTTGCTTGAATTTTTAGGGTACTTTTTGCACAGTACTTGGGTATGTTTAAAATGACCCTCGCTCTAATTTGTGCTCTTTTTCTCGGAATCAGCTTGCCTTTTCTCCCCATCAATGTCTTCCATTTTGAGTGGGAAATTTGGGCAGCGGTAGCTGCCTGCAGTGCAATCGGCCTCGGAATTTGTCTCTATTTATCGCGCCCTAAAAAAGAACCTCCCAAACCACCTCTCCCTGACATCAATCAATTCCAGAGAGAATTCAAACAGGCTCTGCGCGGCCATTTAAAAGTTTCCATCTTGTTTTGGAGCCACTACTACAAAAAAGAAAAAGTGAAGACCTTCGAAGAGGCAAAAAAAGAAGTGTTCCAAGATCTGAAAAAAGAATTTTCCAATGTCCCTTGGATGGAATCGCTCCTCGAAGAGATCCGCCAAGAACTCATTCGGTACAAATAACATTGCGTGAGAAGTGCACTGTTTTGCCGCGCACGGTCAAACAGCTAGGCAACAGCCCATTTGCCGACCGAGTATAGAAAAGGCGTTTTTTGGGCATCTGGAGCGCGGCCCAGCTCATTGTTTTGCGCCCGTTGATCTCAACAACGGGCTGCAACCGTTTTTTCCCTTGCCAAAGATACACATAGGCATCGATTCCTAAATGCCCGACAAAACCCAACTCTTTGATTTTTTTCAGAAGCGGTCTCACAACTTCGAGATGCTCTTCAAGGGCCTGCGATTCGACATTTCCCTCAAAAGTCCCTCTGTACGTTCCATCGGGTTCATTTTCAAAAAGAGTGACGCCGAGAAGTTCTTCGCCCTTCCACTGCGTGCTGAAATCAAAAATCCGCTCGACCCAAGACTCGCCAATGAGGGGGAATTTAAGATTTTTCGGCATCTCTTTTTCAACGTGGATGTGGCCGCCGCCAGCGGTGCCAAATGGAGTTTTTAAGACTTTTCTCCCGGGAGTTTTTTGGATCCAGCCCCGCACTTCTTGCTCGGATTCGAGCAACTGTGCACCGGGAAGTTTGGGCGACTCGACAAAGGAGAAAACTTTTGAATTGACCTTCTTAACAATCTCCCAGTTTGGGATTGGGTAGGGAATAGCGTGGGTTTTGGCCCAGGCAGCGATCGCCAATGAAGGTCCCCAATGTTCGATTTTTCCAAACGGCACCGGCCCCTCGATCAAACAAAGACGAGGATCGGGATCCTCGGGCAGATCGGAGACGAGAATCCGATCCTCCGGCTCTGCATAGAGAAGAGGGAGAAACTGCAGTTGTAGGACGATGGGATGAGAGCGCATCCAATCAGCCAAAGACCGACCCGCCCCCTTCTCAAGCTCTCTCTCAAAAAATGTGTTGCAGATGTGAAGACGGGACATTTAACGACTTTTATGCCATACTATTCCCATTATGCAAACACACATGCCTATTTTTCGAACAGGGATTGGCCAAGACAGCCACCGTTTTTTACCCGCTGATTCATCCAAGCCCTGCATTGTCGGTGGAGTTATTTTCGAAGGCGTTCCCGGCTTAGATGCCGATTCAGATGGGGACGTCGCCTATCACGCGATCTGCAATGCGATCACCTCGCTTTCAGGCGTGCCGATTTTAGGCGGTATCGCGAGAGACTTATGCCGCAAAGATGGGATTACCGATTCACAAGTTTATTTAGAACACGCTTTGCAAACGCTCAAGAAGCAAGAGATTGTCCATCTTGCGCTGACCATCGAAGGGAAGCGGCCCTATTTTGAGGAAAAAATCGCCTCCATGCGGAAGAAGATTGCCTCAGTCCTCCAGATCAACCCAGACCAAGTGGGGATCACCGCAACCTCAGGCGACGGCCTGACAGACTTCGGCTGCGGCGACGGCCTACAGTGCTTCTGCATCCTAACAACCGTTACCAAAACTTCTTAGACTGCCACTCCTTGAATTAAAATTTTCACTCACCGTATAGTTGCCTTCTTTTGGAGGTTTTATGAGATTTGGTATATTCTTGTTTTTGTGCGGTCTTGCACCACTTTTTTGTGAAAATGATGCACTGATTCGAGTCTCTTCCCATGAAGTATGGATTGATGATCATGGCATTTTTGTCGCTAAAGAAGGGAAAATGGTTCAAGTTCCGGCTCTTTGTTGCGATGGCCAAGGTTTGTATATCCAAAGAGATTTTGGTTCGGAAATAGATATAGGAATTGTATGGACTTGCGGAGTTTGCGGACGTTGGAACTGGGGCGCAGATGATACTTGTCGACATTGTGGCGCAGAAAGGGACAAGTTTTAAATTCGCATTGTTCCTATTATTTTTATTTGGAATCGGATGGTCAGAAAATTCCGAGTCTATTGCTCAGCAAGATCGGGCTATTCTTGAGCCCTTTTTTGAAAAACTGTTGACTAAGGAGACACTAGGATATGTCCTTCTTGGAGAAAAACCCATAGCGTTTGTCAGTTTTATTCCAAATCTTTCGTGGAGACATCCTTTTCGTTCTCTTCTCTGTCTTAAGTCCTATTTTTCTTCGGGAAATCAGATCGCAAAGAAGGGATGGAAAACCTGGGAAAAATATGCTACAAGAACATCTGATCAGTTCTTATTTGTAAAAGAAACAAGCCCATATAGCCCTCTTGTTGTTTGGGTTTTCATTATTAAACGAGATCTTTTTTGCCAAACAATCGATGAAAATAAGGATGTCTTTGAAAAAGCATTAACCCTCAAAGTGAATGGCAATGAACTGTTTGAGCGAGCAAAACAGCAGCCATTTTTTTCAGGACTCCTCAGAAAACATGAAGGACTTCTCGGCATTCTTCTTGGATATGGAAAAAATAACTCGCGACTTTTCTCAGAAGGAAAAATGGATCGATTAGGATTTTTCCCTAAACAAGAAGACTCGCTGTCTCCTATCGCACTTCCTCCTTTTCGCGCAGATTGGGGTGATCAAGAAACTATTTGTTTACGAGAAAAATATCTGAGCTGCAGGGAAAAAATCAGAATTATTTTCTTAAATCAAAATCTTCTTGACCACACTCTCAAATTTCTTTTATCAGACGAAACTGGAATAGATTCTGCAGATCAATATCGCTGCAACAACCGTTACCAAAACTTCTTAGACCAATGGGTTTCAGTCTGATCGACCCACTTGTTGGGACGAATCTCTTTCCACACGATTTTCTCGATCTCATTCGGATCATTGGCATCGATCCATAAGGCACAATCCCATTTACCCGTTGTGCTCCAAGCTTCTTTAATTTCTTTGATGTCTTTCCAATGCATGGCAGCATCTTCCGGCGCACCCGATTTCCACTTGACCCAAACCCACGCACCCCAATGTCCCCACGGCTTCTGTTTTTTCGTTGCAACGGCCATCTTCGACTCCTTTCTTTGTGTCTATCTCTACATAGCAACTAGAAGTCATTTTTGTCCACAAACCACAAGACACTTATTACCAGTCACATACACAATCATTTGATTTTTTCATTTTCCCGTGTATACTCTTTGTTAAAAATTGGAGATTTTAATGACATTTAGCGTTTCTGCAACAATCGCCTTAATTAATAGTAATAGGAAAAAACGGAAAGAACCTGAAGTTCCCCAAAAACTAATAGATCTTTCTAAAAAAATTAAAACCGCATCGGAAAGCATGCTTCTGATTCCGCAAGTACCAACAGCGACAAACCCGACCCCTTCCACCCACCATTTTATCACCCCAAATCTAAAAGGATTCGCGACCTCTAGCTCAGCAGTCGAGACGACTTCTAGTCACGCCCTTATTCCTCCCGATTTAACTGGATTCTCCAGTTCATCCTCCTCGTCCTCTTCATCTGCTCTCTCCTCTTCATCGACTCCGCTCTTAAATAGCCCGGCTTCAGCTACTACACCCAACCGAACCGTTAAAATTTCTCCTCAAAAAGCGAGCCCCATGCCAAGAGCTCCAAGCAGAGCTCATGCTATCGATCCTCTATTCGAGTCACCCCAAAGATCTAAAGGGATTGGGAACAAACACGCGCATTCGGTCATCACGTCTCCCTCAGCCGGAATTTTTGATATCGAAAGAATTCAAAAAAAATGGGATGAAGTGAACCAGGCTTCTCAATGGGCAGAAAAACATCAGGATATCCCTCCAGCGATTACTGCAAGTCCCAATACTAAAATCAGAGTTCCTGAAAAAGATCGTTTCGTCGTAGAAAGAACCAATCCCACTTCAGGTGAAAAAAAGCAACGGGAGTATGCTCTTCATCGACATGATCATGGAAAAGCCTTATATCCAAGGAGAGGAGATGATATTATTCAGTTTAAATACGATAAGAAAAAGAGAACTCCGGGGCCTAGAAATCTAGCTCAGTGGATTGGTGAATTTAAGGCAGATCGGCAATCTCCCTCACCGACTTCTAAGTCCCCTCAGGCATTCCTAAATCAAAAATTAAAGGAAAACAAATAGGTAGTCTCTAAGGAATTCTCACAAAGAGATGAGGGAGCCCTTGGGGAAGCGGTGGTAACAGTGGAGGTTCCACTCTCTGCTCAGTCTCTCGATATCTCTCGTTCTCGGGAAGTGGCGGAAAAATTGATCCATGATCTCCCGGCAAATGAACGCGCTGAGTGGGGCGAACATCGTATCCCATTTCTTTCGCAGAATCAATGACAATCGCATCCTCGGGGATCTGCTTCAAAGACTCACAAAAGGCCGCATGCCTTTCTTTCGTACTTCCGACTCCCGTCGGACATTCAGCAATATTGGATATATAGACAGCGAGAGGGACGATCTCCTCGTTTTTCCTAAAAAGCGCAGCAACCTCTTCTGGCTGACCCATATCGATTTTTGCAAAAGAGAAGCGGTTTTTAAGAAAAATTTGATGGATTTTTTCAAACCTATCTTCTGAACTCAGCCAGCTTAGTTGATTTTTGATCTCCTCATTAAGAGCTCCAATATGCCCATAGCCCCTGGCTTGCAAGAACGCAGGGATCCTTTCCTTAGCTTTTGCCAGAGAAAGTTCCGGATCTTGGAGAATCTCCTTTATCCCGTGCCAAAATTGAGCCACTCTATCGCTGAGATCAAAAAGAACGACATGCGAGACTTCTGAAATCGTCGATGCTAGATTTAAGACAAAAAACCCGCTGGTGCCAACAATGGCGTTTCCCTTCTTTTCGGGATAATTCTTCACTGCATCTAAAGTCTCTCGCTGTTTTTTTTCATTCGTACAAACATAAACGCATTGCAACTGATCAAGGGACAAAATACTCATTACACCACCATAAATAATCGGGAATTATATAGAATAGTTTAATTTAATGTAAACAACAATTAATCTAATTAAAATAATGTTTTTATAATGAGTTCCTAATAAACATCTAACAGATAGCGTTTTTCTAGGCGAAGCGCTTTGATGAATTTGCGGGCCCCTTCTTCGTTCATGGATCCCTCTTCTTGAGCGATCTGCTGGAGGGCTGCATCGACATCTTTGGCCATTTTTTCAGCATCGCCGCAGACGTAGAGATAACTTCCTTGACTGATCCAATTCCAAAGGCTCTTTTTCTGTTCGAGCATCTTGTGCTGCACGTAGACCTTTTCCGCTTGGTCGCGAGAAAAAGCGAGATCGAGGCGGATGCGCCCTTGGCTTTCGAGTTCCAACCAAAAGTCAGAGTAGTAGAAATCGGAAGAGCGATTTCGCTCGCCGAAAAAGATCCAGTTGCGCCCCATGGCTTGGGTGGCCAGTCTCTCTTGCATGAAGGCGCGGAAAGGGGCTATGCCGGTGCCGGGCCCGATGAGGATGATCGAGGCGTCGGGATCGGCTGGAATCGTAAAGTGATTCGATGGTTGGACGTAGATGGGGACGGGGGTCGATTCGATGGCGGCCATGTCACAGAGAAAATGGCTACCGACGCCAAAGTGCATTTGTCCGTTGGAGAGATAACTCAAGTGAGCCACAGTGAGATGGATCTCATCGGGAAACACCTTAGGCGAGGAGGCGATCGAGTAAAAGCGGGGCATCAGAGGCATGAGGGGCTTGCAAACTTCGGAAGGGCTTAGAGCTGCCTTGTGCAAATTAAGAAGTTCGAGAAGCGTGTGCGTTTCACTTGTTTTTTCCAGATTCAGCAATTTCAAGAAGGCGGCATTGACTTTGTTGATATTCGCCTTATGGAGCAAAAATTCTCGAAAGGAGTAGGTCCGTTGAGAGCGAGAATCGAAAATCTCCTCACAGCCTGATGCTTGAAGTTTATGGAGGATTTGATCCACGATGAGAGGATCATTCATCGGCAACGTCCCGATGCTATCTCCCACTTTGAAAGAGAGATCGGAGCCAGAAATATCAAGCGCGATGTGATAGGTCTTCTTCGTCGAGTTGGGACCTGTAAGGAGGGCTCGTTCTTTGATCCGAGCCACAAAAGGATGCGTTCGCGAGTACATTTTCTATAGACAGGGGGCTAAAAAATCATTAAATTGAGAAAAAAAGGAGTACCTTTCATGAAAGCCCGGTTGGTCATTGCTATTTGTCTCATATTTAACGCTTGCAGCAACGGGGACTCCTATAACCGGGGCTATGTCATCTCTAAATCTCATCCTGAACCCGAAGTTCAGGATGAGGTCGCAGATCCTTCAGTGAGCTTGTGGGACCTGGACGACTAGGGAGTGTGCCGAAAAAATTCTTCTGTCGATTTTCGGGTTCTTTTGAGCCGATTTTCGATCCAAATTTTGGGAGCAATATACACTGTCGATATTACTCCCAAAGTTTGGAATCGAAAAGCGGCCAAAATAATCCCAAAAAGCGACGAAGCAATCTTTACGGTACACTCCCCACCTCCTTACAATTTTTCTTCTGCCACCCTTTTTTTAGCTGATCCATTTTCTTGTTCGAGATCCCTCCGAGCAATTCAATTGCTGTCATCAGTCGAACGCGGGTCCGATCTTTTCCAAGGAGAGTGGTCGAATCAAAAAGAGGGGGGCCCTGGTTTTTGCCCATGATCGACATGAAGAGTATGGGGATCACCACTTTTTTGTGATGGAGGCCAAAAGCTTCCGCTGCATCATGAGACGCTTTTTCGAGGCCGGTTCCAGTCCAATCTTCCTGCTCATCGAGGCTCCAGATCAGAGTCTGCAAAAGGCAGCTCACTGTTTCAGGTGGCGTCCCCTTAGGGCAAAGCATGTCGGGAGTCAGCTTCAAATCATTGATGAAGAAGAAATCGCAAAGCTGCATGAAATCGCCAAAAGTCTTGATCCGCGTATGGACAAGTGGCATCAATTTCCGCATGAAAGTTTCATTGAATTGCCACTCCACCAAACGATTCCAAAGCTGATGGTCGGGAATCGTCTCGATGAGCCTCTTCTGATTGACCCAATTGAGTTTCTGAACATCGAAGAAGGCCCCCGAAATCCCGATCCTCTTTGGATCGAAATCGCGGATGATCTCATCGAGAGGGTAAATCTCCCGATCATCGGGCATGCTATAGCCCATCAAGGTTAAAAAGTTAATGAGCGCTTCTGGGAGATAGCCGCTGTCGCGGAAATAGAAAATCGAAGTCGGATTTTTCCGTTTCGATAATTTTTTCCCATCTTTTCCTAGCAAAAGAGGCATATGCATGAAGACGGGAGCTGTCCATCCAAAAGCCTCATATAAAAAGATATGTTTTGGCGTCGAGCTCATCCACTCATCGCCCCGGATCACATGGGTGATCTTCATCAAGTGATCGTCGACTACGTTAGCCAAATGATAGGTGGGAAAGCCGTCCGATTTTAATAGAACTTGGTCGTCGATGTCGGCCCAGGGAGCGGTGATGCGCCCTTTGATTTGATCGTCGTAAACACACTCGCCAGTCAGAGGGATTTTCAAACGAATGACGAACGGTTGACCCGCAGCTTCTCGTTGTCTCACTTCATCAGGACTTAAATTCCGGTGTCTCCGATCATACCCAACGCGCTTCCCTTGAAGGGCTGCTACTTCGCGCATTTCCGCCAGTTCTTCGGCCGTGCAAAAACACTTGTAGGCATTCCCTCGGTCAAGGAGTTCGTAGACATATTTGCGGTAAATCTCGGTTCGTTCTGACTGCCGATAGGGGCCGTGAGGACCACCCACATCGGGACCTTCGTCCCAATGGATTTTGCACCAATGGAGCGCATCGATAATATTTTTTTCATACTCGGGGCGACTGCGAGTCTGGTCTGTGTCCTCGATCCGCAGGATGAATTGCCCTTTGAAATGGCGGGCAAAAATGAGGTTGAAGAGGGCTATATAGGCGGTCCCAACGTGGGGATCTCCGGTAGGAGAGGGGGCAATACGAACACGAACAGACATAAAACTCCTGACAATGTGTTACTATTGTCGCAATCTCGGGAGTTTATCTCAACTTTTCATCGTTGCTCTGGAGAAAGATCAGGTCTTTCATCACATTCAACGCCTCGACGAGCTGTAGATCCGTCTGCCCAAAAAGATCGACCGGCTCAGCATCAAAATTCTTTTTCTTAATTTCCGTTAAAAATTTTTGATAGTTCTTATTGATCTCAATCCGCAGGCGAGAATTCCTCTTCAGCAGGTCAGCATAGGGAACATAGGTCGTCAGCTGCGTCTGAAGATTGTATTTATACATCGGCCCGAGCTGAATCCGATGAAAGGCAGAAATATCGGAAAGATCGTCGTCAAAATGAGGTTCAATCGCATCGTTTTCCAGAGGGAATTTAGCAAAGCTCTCTCCAATATCGAGCTCCGACAAAAGTCCCGGAACCACGATATCTGAGATCACACCCGTCAACTGAGGGCTTTTGCCAGAGACGGTGTAATACCGCCCCCGGGTCACTTTGTATTCCCCTTGAGGATTGACTTTCGGATTATTGATCGGATCGAGAGTGAATGTTTGAAAAGAACCCTTGCCGAATGTGTGAGGATCTCCGATGACGAGAGCTCTGCCGTAATCTTGCAATGTTTGAGCGACGATTTCTGCAGCTGATGCGGAAGCTCGGTTCACCAGAGCAAAAAGAGGCCCTTCCCATGCCGGTTTTCCGTCGACTTCGCGTAAATGCTGCACTTTCCCCGTATTGTCTTTAATCGAGACAACGATCCCCTTGTTGATGAAAAGACCGGTCACGCTCACAGCTTGGGTTAAAAGACCTCCCGCATTGCTCCGCAAATCGAGAACAACTCCTTTCAACAGATGATCTTTCTTGATCTGCTCGATCGCTTTGCGGATATCGGTGGCCGAAGAGCTTTTCGGATCTTGGTAGAAGGAAAAAAGGCGCAGGGTGGCGATCACCCCATCGCCATAGGGCTCCAAAGAGGTCTCAAGACGGGTCTCTTCTAATACGACTTCATTGCGGATCAGCTCAATCTCAAATTTTTCAGACTGTCTTTCCTCGCCCTCACCCGTCTCGCGCAAAATCGTCAAGAGAACAGGAGTCCCTTTTTCGCCGCGGATCAACTCAACCGCTTCGGTGATCTCCATCCCCACTACAGCCTCTTGATCGACTGCGATGATTTTGTCGTTGACCTTGAGCTTACTTTGGCTCGCAGGGCTATTTTCAATGATTCGAACCACAGAAAGGCCGTCGAGATCGTCCCGCAACTGAGCTCCGATGCCAAACAGCCGCTGCTGCACCTGGATCATGAATTGATTCGCCTCAATCGGCGTAAAATAATTCGTATGAGAATCGAGCGCTGCCGTAGTCGCTTTTAGGGTATGGCTCAAGGTGAGCTTATTCCTCTCCTCAAGACTTGTTCCAATGAGTTCCACTTCTCGATTGAGCCGCCGCTTCTCCAGTCGCTGCAGAAAGCGCCCTTGGCTTTCTCCGCCCAACTTCTCCGTCGCTTCCAATTGAAGCGCTTTGATCCGAAGTAACCGCTCTAAAAGCGCCTCTCGACTCGAGACCCAAGTGAGATCTTTGAATTCTTCACTCTTTACGCCCGTGGGCAGCTCTCTTTGCAGAACCTCAGCCTCAAGCGCGCCTCTCCTCTCGATTGCAAGGAGAAAGGCCGCATGAATTTCTTGAAAGAGCGAAAAATCACCGCTCTTAAAGCCCGTCAATGCCCTCTGAAGAACGACCTCCGAAGGCAAAATCCACCCCGCAACCTCTTCTTCAAGAAAATAGGTCTTCGTAGGATCCAGCTCATCTAGGAAATTTTTGAGAGCTCGCTCCATCAACTCAGCTGTTAGTGCTTTATGGCACACATGCGCCTTTAGAATCTCCTCGATCTTCACTTTCACATCGCGAGGACTCAATTGCGGCGGTTTGCATTCGCAAATCGCGCCAAATAACAAAAAGAGCAAAAAAAGACTTTTACGAATCATAGATCCCTAGCTTTTTGG
>Ga0206803_1034_pt1 | contig 23428 bp, 24 predicted proteins | sample Alteio_BWOrgCont_61_FD_152909 | JGI IMG/M metagenome (GOLD analysis project Ga0206803, IMG submission 152909) | Enriched cells from forest soil in Barre Woods Harvard Forest LTER site, Petersham, Massachusetts, United States -... | ecosystem: Environmental > Terrestrial > Soil > Temperate forest >... | reverse complement strand
ACGATTAGTGTGAGTTCCCAGCCGACAAAATCTCACTGGCTCTCCGCACTCACATCAATCAGGATGGACGTCGTTCACCGTCTGCGACAACTGGAATTGATGTATCCGGATCCATAATCGGCCGAGGGTAATACTCGCGCCTTCAAGCTCGCTGCCACTATCCTGTCGGCTGCCGATGTCCAGCCGGTGAGGTGTACAGGAAGCACGCAATCCCCCCCTCTTTAATCTCATGTAACAGCCGTAGCCGATCTGCGTGTAAATCCGTGAATTGCTTTGTATGCACCCAACATGGATACGGAACGCTTTTGAAATTCTGCCAATCTTGCATGACAATCAGTGTGCGGTTTGGAATGAATGACTTTTCCAGGGCGCGAAACCATGTCTCGTTCACATCCAATGTACCCCCGCAGTCAATGAACAACAGTTCAATCGGTCCGCCAGACCAAGTTAGCCTGACTTCCCTAACAATTGGTAAAAATCGGAATTTTCGAAAATTCTTGAGCCGGCTTTTTGTCGCAAGTTCTTTGGTGTCGGTATCAGGTCTGTGATTTCGATTCCGACACGTGATGTAGTGACGACCTTTGGCCTTGGCAGATAATTTAGCACCGGTAGCATCTGGTGCCATGTTCATCCGACAGTACTATCGAAGAAAGAATGGGACACTTTCAGCAGTTCCTGATGCAAGAGTATGCTGACATCGTGGTCGCAGTTCGGGCTCGCATTGGCGCCAATTCCAGGAATTCCGCAGCCAGCTTGACGGTGACTGAGCCGTCGTCCAAAACAACTGGACGATTCACACGACCCGCGAACGACAATTGAGAATTGCTGCCATAAACCATCCATCCCAGGTTTCCAGCCAGGGGTGGATGGGCGTGGTGAAGGTTCTGAATCAGGTCAAATTGAAGTTCCGTCCTCCTGATGGGGAGGGCAAGATATCGCAATAAAACAGCGATTGCGTAAGAGCACGGCCATCTGGGGAGGCGGCGAGATGGCCGCTTCCAACTTCCGACCTTCGAGACAGCCGCCCGAAGGCCGGCAGCGCACACTGTCATCTCCTGATCGACCGGTCGTGCAGGCTTGTCGCCATCAGCACTCCTGCCACGATCAGGAAAACCGTCCAGCTTTTGAATGCCAGTTCAACGATGGCCACCACGATCAACGCCCCATTGATGTAGGCGGAGTTTAATTTGTGCTTCCCCGTCAATTGACGCCCGTTCATTGATGGGTATTTCCCGCCACGCTGCCTGCGGCGACGGGGATCAGAAATGGCCGGCCGGGATGACCGGCAGGCCCTGCGGGTTCACGCGCTTGTTTGCCCGGTTCATGCTGACGCCAACAGCGCCGTCTCGCGTTCACCCTGAAACGCTTCCCAAGTCGCCTTCAACTGACTGCGGAACTGGCTGATCCGACCGCATGAAACCCGGAATAATTTCGCAACGGCCTGTGTGGATTCGCCGGTTGACAGCAGTTCCGCGATTTGCCTTTGCCGGTGTGACAGGGACGTGAGCCAGGTCTGAAAGTCGATTCGGATGGCGACGATGTCAGCGGGCGTGCTGGAGTGGTCCTCAACCAGGATCTGCTCCCAGGCGCCCGTCGCCTTGTCGACCCGCTCCAGCGATTCCATCGCGACCCCGCGGTTCAGTTGGCAATACCTGCTGCTGACATCGTGGATGTTAAGTTGGCCACCCACCTGACGGCCGGCACGGGTCTGCGCGACAGCGTAGCGAGCAAGCGGCGACGCGGCGATTGCTTGGGTCTTGCCCCGTTCGATGAGGCGCCGGTAGGTGGCAAAGCAGTTCGCCACCACGTCCTGAACAGCCTCTTCACGAGCTTCGGGGTTCAGGTTGCGGAAGGCCTTTCGCGCGTGGTGCCGGATCCGTGGCAGCAACTGCAGGAAATCGACAGGTTGCGAACTGGAGTCGGACTGGACTGGGCAGTTACGGTTTGCGGACAGATTGACCATGGGACGCTCCCGAAAAGGACCGCCCCAGTGCGGGGCGATCGTGTGTAAAACACAACCGCCCCGGCACCGCGCCGAGGCCTGAGATTCATCCGCTGCTACTCGTCAGCGAAATGGACTCCTATTGAATTCTGTGGGCAATCACCTCCTCACGGTGCGCAAGCGCCGCCACCAAAATGACGACAGGGAATACCAGCGTTATGAAAACCAACTCACAGCCAATCACGTTCACCTGGGCCGCATTTCCGATCGGGACACGAGCCGAAAGTGCTAAAGTCTTCCTCGTGTGATATGCCGTAGAATCAACGAGTTTTTAGCCGCTTTAATTCGGGTTAACAGACTGAGTTGCGTGCGAACCTTCCTGAAGCCGGATTGCAATCAGCTTGCATTTGCGGGAATGGACATTTCTGGCTTCGAGATGGCAGTCGGAAAACCCTTGAACGGACTCTGCAACCAACGACTGGATACGCGCTTGAATGGTGTCTTCGAATTTGTAATAACTGAGATATTGTTTACCTGAATGGAGGTCAGCACAGTACCGTACGTTGACAGCAACATCCCATATCTATCGAGAGATTCTCTGTGTGCGCGATGGACTCAAGCACACCTCTTCCGTGTCGTCAGCGGATCCTTGAAGATGCTTTCCGATTTCGAGAACGGGAGGTTGCTGGTCAGCATCACGCTCCCACGCTCGTAGCGTTCCGCCAGGAGCGTGAACAACACTTCCATTTTGTCCCGGCTCTGCTGCACGTAGCCAGCTACGAGTATCCCGCCTTGCATATGATCCTGCCCTTGATGGGAAATCGTTCATGTCCGAGACAGCGAGAAATGCTCGCCAAGTCATCCATTCCCTGCGTGGGTACGAGGCACGCGTTCAGGAAGTCACGCGACTTCTTGATGGAAAACATGCGGATTCCGATTCCGAGACGGCTCAACTTCAAGATCTGATCAAGAATCTTCGAGATGATCTCGTGACGGCTGCCCAGCGTGTCAGCTCGGCGCGTGTGGAAGCGAGACTGAATGCCGTGGAACGCGTATTTTTCGCTCCCGCCGTCATCAAGGCCGCTGCCATTCTGACGATTAGTGTGAGTTCCCAGCCGACAAAATCTCACTGGCTCTCCGCACTCACATCAATCAGGATGGACGTCGTTCACCGTCTGCGACAACTGGAATTGATGTATCCGGATCCATAATCGGCCGAGGGTAATACTCGCGCCTTCAAGCTCGCTGCCACTATCCTGTCGGCTGCCGATGTCCAGCCGGTGAGGTGTACAGGAAGCACGCAATCCCCCCCTCTTTAATCTCATGTAACAGCCGTAGCCGATCTGCGTGTAAATCCGTGAATTGCTTTGTATGCACCCAACATGGATACGGAACGCTTTTGAAATTCTGCCAATCTTGCATGACAATCAGTGTGCGGTTTGGAATGAACGATTTTTCCAGGGCGCGAAACCATGTCTCGTTTACATCCAATGTACCGCCGCAGTCAATGAACAATAGTTCAATCGGTCCGCCAGACCAAGTTAGCTCTGGAATCGTGTCGTCGCAGAGGCACCCACCGAAGTTAGCCGCCAGTCGCATCCGTCGACAATCCAAATGCTCGGCGAATTCCGCCGTTTGCTCACGAAACAGGTGTTCAAAGGATTCGCCCACCTGGGGCGTGCGCGACCGCATGTCGCTAGGCATCCATTTGTTCATCGTTTCGAACCAAGTGAAGCCATCGAAAACATGCAGTTTGTGGCCGGAGAACTTTGGATTCTTGAGCAACCCTTGTACAAGCACCGATGTCGATCGACCGAGCCAAGCACCAATCTCGACAACATCACCGACACCCTCATAAAACCCCGCAATCCAAGTGTAATACTTCTCTTCCGCCCGGGTAAGCATGCCGGGTATGGTCGTCGGCGTAAGTGGAAAACGTGTCCAAGGTTCAATCGATGCAAGTACATACTGCTGAAGCCGTTCGCCGCGAAACGACGACATCTCTGGTATCTGCGTGGTGACTCGGTCGGCCTGCTGCATACGCTGGAGTTCGTCCGCGAAATTGTATGAGGACAATAGCGAATTTGCAGCTTGTGTGACGATCGACGATGGCAAACGACGCGCGATCCATCGCACGCTGTTGCGCACCATCCCGCGCAGCCGGTATCTGACGCTGCTCAACATCAATGACTCTCCTCGCTCGTCATCGCTTGATGGAACATCTCAGGTACGCTCATTTGTGATCTTGAAGCTTCGGGCTCGGATTTCGCGGCAGAATCGCCAAACTTGAGGTGATCACGACTCACGTGAACTCGCTCCAGCGATCCGTTCACAAAGGGGACGTCAGACACGCTTTGTTTTCCGATCACGCCAGTTTCATATGGCATCAGACGTGTGTCAAAGGAATATCAGCGCCAAAGACTTTCAATTTGTCCGACAGTGCATACGTACGCAACGAGTTCGGGCTTAGAACGATTGTTTTCGTATCAACGATTCCAGTTATCATCGTTCGCGGGGTGAAACTGTGTGTTTTCTTGACCTCGCACGGTACGAGCTAACCTTTGCGCTGGCAACTGCGATGCAGTGCGGCGATTTCTGCCGTTTGCCGATCGAATGAGTTCGCCAAGACGAGAATCTGAATTCCTCACGGTCACAAATCAATTTCCGTTTGTTCTCGATGCCAGCGAGACGTTGCGAGAACCCTCCTTCACAATTCCTCGAAGGCGCGGTTCCGATCATGAGGATTAGGCAAAGTTTGCATGGGACCCTCCCACCGGCTTAACCGGTATATCTGGATTTAATGCGGCACGTTGACACTGTATGTCGAAACTTGCATTCAGAGGATTGTGCAATTCGCTCTCGCTACGTCGTGGGGAATTGTTGCCCCGGAGTCAGGGTTGGCAGGATGCCTTCGATGTCAATACGACCATTGATGACAGTTTGTGCGGCGCCATTGATGCTCGCCACTTTGGGGTGCGCGTCTGCCGCACAGACCGTTTCCTCGACCAACCAGCAACTTCCAACGGAAAGGATGCTTGCAATCGGCAAGTCGTTCGAGCAACAGGGACGTCTGGAGAATGCCCGTCAGGTCTACCAGCAAATTCTCGCTCAACACCCGCATTCGATCTTTGCCAGACAGCGACTTGAGATACTAACCGCGAATGCATATCGACAGACCATGCCGCAAGCAACTGTCGCGGCGAAGTCATTAGAGGCCGGTAATCAAAACGTCTTCGTAGGTTCGCAACCAGAAGACCAGCTCACTGGTTCACTTCGCAAGACCTCACGAGCGCAGGTTTCGTCGAACATTGAATCCATGGACGTGTCGCAAATCCCTCCCTCACCGTATCAATTTTCTCGTGATCTCAATGCCGATGAGGTCCAGTTCTCGACATCCACAGAGCCCAATGTCGTACATACCGATGGGAATGATGGAATCATCAATTATGCAGGCGTGGAATGGGAACTGCCTGTTCTCCATTCAAAAGCAGTCGATTCAAGCAGCAATTCGACTTTGGAATTCGATGGTGTTGATGGGCCTGCGCCAACCTCGGATCTGAGATCCGCCAATGAGCAACCTGAAATACTGCTCATACCCAAAGATTACGCTCCAAATTCGGTAGATCGGGTTCAGGGACTGGCTCATACGTTGAATCAGAAGTTCGAGAAATCTCAACTGAAAATGTTGAACTATGAAGTTATGGCCGTGGCTCCGAGTTTGAATCGACCTCAATTTGCCAACATTGACTGTGAAGTTTCTTTGACGTCCGTCCCGGTGCTTTCTGTGTGACAACTGTCCTTAAGCGTCACTGGCGTTCAGCATAACGTCAAATTGCGATTGTATTCTCTGAGCAAAGTGAAGTGCCATGTTACGACACCAATTCCTTCCGGTCCTCCTTCTCACGCTGGTTGCCGGCTGTCTCTATGAAATCCGGGACGAAATCAACGACTGCGAACTCCAGTGTAAGAATTCCTGCTGCGCCAAAATGGCGTGGCACAGATGTTCAGGTGTATACCAGTCCATCGAATATCGAAGAGACTTCAAAGCCGGTTTCCTTTCTGGCTACTCGTCAGTCGCATACGGTTCCAATGGCTGTCCACCGTCTCTGCCGCCGTCATGCTACTGGAAGACCATCCATACGAATCAAACAGGGAAGGCCAGGGCCAACGCATGGTTCGACGGCTATTCACACGGCGCCTTGGCAGCCGAAGCGGACGGCATTGCTGAATCCAATCGGATCGTCACGCGCGGTGGACGCAGAACGGATTCAACAGCCCCAGGATCGGAAATGTATCATATGGATGATATGCCGCCACCAGGTGCCACTCCTACTGAGTCACTATCACCGACTCCCTATGCAGAGCCAGTCCCTCCCGTACCACTCTACAGTGAACCACAAGCAGCGTTGCCAGAATGAATACAAGGTGTCAGTGACAGAGATTGAGAAGCTAACCAATCGATCGACGTCAAAGTCGACAAGCGGACGCCGAAATGACTCTGTGTTCCGCGCCGGTCAGCTTGAATTCCAATGCCGAAGGAGTCGTCTCCGTGCTTTTCCCATTCGCACTTCCTAAGCAAAATCACCCTGAGCATTCGGCGCGGCGCTGCATGACTGCTCAATTACAGCCATTCGCTGCAACCTTGTCAGGCACACAACTCCAAGTCAGGTTTCGTTGGCTGAATCAGGTCGGATTCGTTTTGGCAGCAATTCTCGCCTCATCAATCACCGGATGCAGCAGCATCGTGCTTTGCATGACCGGCATTCCGGCAATTCCTGCGCACCGTGTTCCGAGAGAGTTCCTGGCCCGGCCGCGGGCCAATATGCAAGAACTGACGATGTCCAGAATGCGTCAGACGCCGCCAAAGGTCTATCAACTTGGCCCGAATGACGTGCTCGGAATCTATATCGAGAATGTCCTTGGGCAACCCGATTCGGCACCACCTGTGCATTTTTCCCAAGACAATAGCAAACCCCCCTCCCTGGGCTTCCCAATTCCGGTTCGCGAGGACGGAACATTGGCGTTGCCGCTTGTTGATCCAATCAACGTGTCAGGACTAACATTAACTCAAGCGGCCGATGCAATTCGGTATGCGTTTACCGTCAAAAAGCGAATTCTTCCCGAAGGCAAAGACCGGATCCTTGTCACGCTACAGCGACCGCGCGAATATCGAGTGCTTGTTGTGCGCGAAGATGCTGGAAGCGGTGGCGCTGCAGGTGCAATTGGCGGGGCAGGCACTGGAGCAGTCGGCGGCGCTGGTGGCGGGCTTGGACTTGGAAACACCAGACGAGGTTCAGGATCGACGGTCTCACTGCCCGCCTACGAAAACGATCTATTGACCGCACTGTCGAAGACGGGGGGACTTCCCGGCCTGGATGCTAAGAACGAAGTGCTCATCCTTCGTGGGAACTTCGGTGACGCCGTCGAGCGAGACCTGTTGATTGCCAAGCTCAAAGCCAGTCAGGATCCCTGCGAATGCAAGATGGATCTACCGCCTGACGCCCACATCGTGAAGATACCACTCCGATTTCAGCCAGAGGATTTCCCAAAATTCAAGGAGGAGGACATTATCCTCCAAACTGGCGACATCGTATTTGTGCAGTCCCGCGAACGCGAAATCTATTACACAAGCGGCGCCATCCGTAGCGGAGTGCAACTCCTCCCTCGCGACATCGACATTGATATTCTACAGGCAGTCGCCCTGTCAGGGGGCAACATTGCCATGGGTGCTACAGGAGTTCAAAGCATCGGCGGCGGCGGAGGAGGTGGCGGAAATAGTGGCGGAGGCGGCACATCGTTCGGTGCGACACCATCGCGTGCCATCGTACTGCGCAAGACCTGTAATGGTGGCGAGATTCCAATCAAGGTCGACTTGCGACGAGCCCTGATTACGCCGAGCGAACGGATCTTGATTGCGCCGGAGGATACGATCATCGTCCAATACACGTTTGCAGAAGAACTCTACAACGCCGCATTGCGAATGATTCAGTTCAACTTCCTGTTCAGCGGCTTGAGCGGTAAGGGCGTTTAGCAAGTCGAATGGAATTGTTCGGATTGAAAATGGGAAAGGGCGGCTCGATTAGAATCGAGCCGCCCTTTTTTGTTTACATTTGCGTTCCCGTTAAAACTCAGCGGGACTACAAACGTCCTCACGCAGACGAGTCACGCTACCGCCAGAACACTCACTCTCCAGCATCTCCTACACCATGGACAGCAACGATGCCTCACTCACAACCTTCACCGAAATCACACCCGGACTCGCGGACCGACTCCAACGCTGCGAGCGATGTTCCATGACGCTGGCCTAAATCCGGAATTGCGAATCCAAAACCATCCCAGATTAAGGCAATGCACAACATGCGGTTCACCGGGCGCTTACTCGGCGAGTCTGTGGAACAGAATTCCAAACATTGATCTAATCGAAGACGCTCCATAGTCACTCAGATGTTGAGAATCGGAATAGAATAAACCGCCTTCATCATATGGAACAAAGGCCGTGGACTCCGTTCTTGCCATGAAGAAATGCAGCGTATCTAGGAAGCAAACGTCCGCTTTGGACAATAGCTCGCTCAGTGGTATTGGGAAATCACTTGTTGCTTGATAATCGGACAATGTCATTTGAATCGGCGACTTCCCTGCATCTCCACCCCAAAGACTTCGAAGTACCAGGGCACGTCGTACGTCGTATGGAAACTGTGGGTTGTCTCTTACCACATAAACTTCAACTCCCGCGGCTCGCAATTGCTTAACCGTTTCAAGAAGACACCCTTCAAAATTCGGGCGTTTGCAATATCGGTTCCATGCGGCTGCCAGCACGACGTGCTGAATCTTTTGAGAAACAATAAAATTGCAAACTGCTGAGTTGAAAGCAGTGTCGGCTTCGCCTCGGTACGCGAAGCCTACAACAGGAGGTCTATTCGTGTGAGTAGCGGCGACAGCAGCAACATTGTGTTCTTTGCAAAGTGAGTCAAGGACGCGCAGATAACACATCGCGTGGCTGTCACCCCACAGCAGGAACTTTGGCGAACCCGAAGTACCGAGACGTATCAAGTTATTTGGAATATCTTCAGCATTACGCTCGTCAAGTTTCCAATACGGATTTCCCACGCCAGTTTTCAGGAACAGCTTTCCACGAGATGACAAGCGAAAACTCAATCCATCGAACGACACTAAACAGCCTGCAATTGAAACAATCACAAAACCCAATGTAGAACAGCGTAACAAATCTCGACGAGAAGAAAGCAGCCTGCGTTCGCGAAATGGCTGCTCTATGTAGCGCCAGGATAGGAGGCCAAGCGACACACTGGTCGCGATCAACACAAGTTTTGACTGTCTTGAGAACTGAAAAGCACTACATGACACATACTGAGAAAATGCAATCAGAGGCCAATGCCACAGATATAATGAGTACGAACATAATCCGATAACAACTAACGGCTTGCATGCGAGGAGTCGATTTGCGAATGGCATCTCTGTCACATGGCTGCCGCTCCAAATTACGAGTGCAGCGCCAACGACGGGTGGGAGTGCTGCGATTCCTGGAAACGGCGTCGTAGCATCGTAGACAAAACAAGGGACGAAAATTCCGAACATGCCCGCAGCTGCTGTGAGTTGACGCCATGTTGTTAGTTCATTCGTCCTTCGGTTTGGAGAATGTGCGATTATGGATCCAACGAGCAACTCCCAAGCTCTTGTGGGCAAAAGATAGAACGTAGCGTCTGCGTTTCCGAATACACCATAGGCGCTTAAAACGAAGCTGGCTATGGTCGTCATCAACACGAGTGCAAAAGTGAGACGGGGGTGACGAACCCTCGAAAGTACGTACAAACACGTCGGAATGAGCAAGTAGAATTGTTCCTCAACTGCCAGCGACCATGTGTGCAGTAAGGGCTTGGTGCTGGCTTCGGGGGAAAAATAGTCGGAATCTTGCCAAAACTGGATATTTGAGATGAGCAATGCCACGCCAACGACTGACTTTCCCAAAGCTGCATAGGCGTCGGGGAGAAGTAAGAACCAGCCGGCTCCCAACGCTACGATTATGACTGCCAAAAGCGCTGGAACGATTCGTCGAATGCGTCGTGTCCAAAAGTGTTGGAACGAGAATGTATCGTTCTCAATATCTTTCAGAATCAATCCGGTAATCAGGTAACCAGAGATGACGAAGAAGACATCGACGCCAACGTACCCGCCGTGCAGTCGGACGTGAGCATGGCAAAAGACAACGCTTAACACCGCAATGGCGCGGAGGCCGTCGATATCTGGGCGGTAGGTTAGCGTGTTAGTGCCGACAGGTGAATTCATTGTCAGTTTCAATCAAGAAAAGCGCTCGATCCACAATCGCAGCACCCTCTTGCAGAGTTTATGCCGCAGACAAGAGCGTTTGTGCGTTTCGCGTTGAGTTGCAGGCAGAATACGAGTTGGCACGTGTGCCGAGTTGAGATCGTGTATCCTTGCCGGTGAACCGAGATGGTAACAATGCGCCCCACGTTCGAACGAGATTGCACCATGTATAGCGAGCCAAGATTTCTCAACGTCTTCCGGCGCATGCGACAAGAGAGCAATCATTCCCGGCAGGAAGTTCAAAGGCGATTGGAGGTGACAATCCAGAGGTGGTCACTTCATGAGGAGCATGTCCATCAGAAACGCGTTCATGGTCGAATACTTGTCAGACTTGGATATCCGCGGAATTAGTAAATGACATTCATGACCAATGCGGTCTGCTTTCTCCTTCATTTTCACTCCGAACATCGGATGATGTATGGCGTGAGCGGCGTTTTTGGAAGGGAGCGACATATCGCCACCGTAGGTCATCAGAAGCGGTGGATCATGACGGTCGATGTGGTTGTAAGGTGAAAACTCGACATACATCGCGCGATGTCGTTCGTAATTATTCAGTGCCGCTTCAATTGTTCGCTCGCCGACGGCCGAGTTGATCATCCCGTGCTTCAGAACGTTGGGGCCTATCCAGTCTTGAATCACTAAAGGATCGATCGACGTTTGCGCCTCAGAGACTCCGGCGGCACAAACTCTTGTGGACTCTCGCAACACTGGATCAACTGACGTCGAGTCGGCCATATCGTCGTGCAAGAGCAACCACATTGCTGTGCAACCGCCGGCACTGGATCCGGTTAGCGCGATGTGATTGATGTCAATGTTCCAGTCAGCCGCCCTAGCACGAAGAAACTGAATTGCGCGCGCCGCGTCGTGGACAGGAGCAGGAAGCGGATCCTCACCGGTTAACCTGTAGTTGATCGCCGCGCAAGAAATCCCCTTCCCGAGAAATGGTTGATAGAAAGACGTATCTTGCTGCTTGCCGAATTTATTCCAGCCTCCTCCGTGAATGTAAACCAATAATGGCCTGGGCCCATCCCGTTTGGCTATCCACAAATCGAGCACGTTCAGCGCGTGCGGTCCGTAAGAAACGTCTGCGTGCGTCGGGGTGATTTGCGGCTTGCGTGTGCCCGTGACAAACGTTGACGCAATGTCGGCGATAAGCGATCGTAGAAGCGTAAACAATGCTCTCATGGGCTCTCACGAATTTAATCCTCAATCACAGGCTATTGCCCATCCGTGAGTTCCGTTTTCGGCGTCCATCCTGGACGCCGTGTCGTACCGTCGAATCCACGGCACCCCAGGAAAGTCATTTGCATGATTCGGGTTTCCTTTTAATCGATCGTCATTGCAGCTGCTTTGCCAATGTGTGCACTATCAGAGGTTGTGAAAGTGCTTCTCGTTAACGTTGACTCTGGATTCTCTCACCTGCGTACGAATAGCGCCGTACACCATGCAAGAGTGTTGTTCTGACGTTCTTTCTCGTAGTAGTCCACTACAAAAAACCCATGCTCATTAAGATAAGTGATGATCTCATCCGGGCGTCCTTGCCCCTCGTACATGCGTATAAAGTTCAATTCGCACATAACGGCTTTCACAATCCCTGTCGATAATGATGTTGATGCGCCCAGAAGGACGTCCAAGTCACTTCCTTGTGTGTCACTCTTTAATAGATCAACTCGCTCGATTCGGCTTTCGTGAACGAATTGATCTACGGTTTTGACTTGAACGAGTTCTTCACTGTCAATTCCAGTCGCCCGAAATCGATTCTCGCTGTGAGGATCGAGTTGCAGAAACGAACTCAGACAGGAGTTGTTGTAGTTAAAAAAAGGGCGGTGCTGCTGTTCTCTTCCAAATGCACATTTGTGAATAAACACGTTTTGTGACGTATAAGATGTCTTCAGGATGTCACACTGTTTTGAGGAAGGTTCGAAAGCATGAATAACTGGACTTTTGAATGATCTTCGCAACGCGGTTATTGTTTGCCCCCTATTGGCGCCGACGTCCATGCACATCGGTGACTCTGATTCAATAAGAAGACGTAGATCTCTAAATAGGTGCGTGCCTGAAAGCGTGTGTGGATTACTTCGTACCACCTCGAGATGAAGTGGTCTGAAGAGAAAATTCAGAGAACGTTTGACAAGCTGCTTCATATAAAGTGTCTCTGTAGAGTCGTTCGTTACCTATTGTCCACCACAACGCCTCGAGATCCGTTGCAACGACGTCCATCCAGCATTCCATGAGAAAGTCCAGGAGTCTAAACGACGACGTAAATGCTTCAGCAAAAGTGGCGGTCGATGGCGGCGTTGAGTCTGAAGATCGATAATCGATTTAAGAAAACCCACGAACTTCGAGCCTTCATCAAACCATTGTTCCCATACGCGACGCGCCTGCGCTCCCAATTCCTGTGAATGATGTCTTTGATTCATCAGTATTTCCGGAATACGATGAATCTGTCGCTCTGGAATTGTGATCGAGCACGTCGACCAATCTGGTCCGAGTGGCGGAATCCAATCATCGGCGATCACTACAGGGCATCGCCCGAGCTGCAGTGCTTCGTATAAACGATAGGTTGATGGAGAATGTCCTCGCGGGCAGAGGACGAAGTCACAATCGAGAATCTCCTGGACATACTCAACCACTTGCGTTTCGCTATGGCTGCGAAAGGCCGAGGTAATATCGGTGAAACGTCCCGACGGATCGTTCTGGACGGCGCGTTGAAGGTGTGACCGCACGTGGTGGCTCGCCACGTTGCCACGAAATGTGTAGACACAGTTCGTTGTCGATTTGGAACTAAGCGACGTTCGCAGACTTTCAAGCGTTGGATGCCAACTGTAGACCGCAGGATAAGCGCAGGACCGGTGCCAATTGACATCGAACCTTGCAGGAGTGAGGGACGTATAGCATCCCGGCATCAGCCCCGCCGAATAGTCGTCGTGCGAAACCACGTACGTCTTTTCGATATGGTCTGCCAGAAATCGATCTGTCAGCGCGTTCGTCCACCAAGCGTGATTCTTTTCAGCCCATGTTTCAAAAATCACTATGACCGTAGCTGCTTCGGGGGTAACAGCGATGGCAGCGAGGTTATTTTGAACCACGTGCGTCAAGAACGTTTCACGGAACCAGCCGGTGGGATTTGCAATCATGCAGTCATTGTGCGTGGGTGAGTAAACGACCGGGATCGTGCTATCGGACATTCAGTTTCCACTTGGAATCGTGCGCGGGATCATGTCAGGGCAATTCGCTACGTCACAGGTCGCTTCAATTGCTCCCGTTTTATGTCGAGGATCTTGAGCCGAATCTCGTCAAAATATCTCATTTTCAACCGGGCGAAGGTCCAACCAACCCACCCATCAAGAAAGCCCGCTTTCAGGACGAAAGCCGAAGCGAAATAGAGCCAAGGCAACCACCACGTCGCAAGACGCTTGTATTTAATCTTCTGGCGAGCCGTCAAGGCACCCCATACTTCTGGATTGGCGGATTCAAGCCACAAAAAACGGTTCGCTTCCCACGTCGAGTACTCGTTGTGCTTGGCGATGTGGTGCGCCATTCCGTTATATCCATGATGCACCAGGCGAGATCGAATCTCGCCGATTGTCCCGTGGAGAACCGGGTGTTCATGAACTTCCATGTCCATGTTTGTCCAGCGTTCTTCGGGGAACCTTTCATACATTCCGGCATCTGTTCGAAACAGAGCAAGCTTTCGGAACAGATCGCCATACCGAAGAGGCCGACCCATGAACCAGTTGTCGAATTGCAGCCAATAGCCGACGTGCGTAGAGTCTGGAAGAACGCACCTTAGTTCCTCGATGACACCTTCCGTGAGCCGTTCATCAGCGTCGAGAAACAGGACCCACGGATGCCTGAATGGGTGGTTCATCAGTGTCCAATTGCGTTTCTTCGGAAACGCGCCGTTCCAATTGAAATCCAGCACAATTGCACCGTAATCGGCCGCAATCGCTCGTGTGGAATCGGTACTACCTGAGTCTACGACGATGATTTCATCGAAGGAATTCCGAAGGGAACGAAGACACTCGGGCAGGTTTCGTTCCTCGTTTCGAACTGGAATGCAGACGCTGACGGGAAGAGAGGTCAATGCTTCAACTCGCGATTTTTGATGACTTTGGCAGGATTTCCAGCGACGACCGTCCATGGGTCGACGTTTCTTGTGACGACCGACATCGCTCCAGCCACGGCACCTTCTCCAATGACAATACCAGGTCCAATAAAAGTCCCTGCGCACACCCATGCCTGGTCGCAAATCGTTACGGGGGCTGATACCAGTCGCATGTGCGGGTCGCCAATGTCATGAGTCGCCGTACAAAGAAACGCGTACTGAGACACCGTCGAGTGACTGCCGATGCTCAATGGAGCCACGCAATAGCAATCCACATCATGTGCGATCGCTGCTTCGTCGCCGACAGTCAAATTCCACGGAGCCCAAATCCGAACTGATGGCGAGATCCGGGCATTGCGTCCAATGCGGGCTCCAAAGAGCGTCAAAAGCAGTCGTCTCCATGCAAAAAAAAACCGGGGTGACCAGCGGAAGAACGTTCCCCATACGATTGCCCAAAGAACTCGCCCGGCCTTGTTACCGAGCGAATGTGGGCTTGGGCATTCCAACTTGCTGACGTGAACTTGAAGCATGTGCGAACTGCGTCGCCTTGATTTAAGAAACAATGACCACAATGACCACAATGACCACCGAAAGCGTCTAAGATGCATAATACGTCAAAAGGCAAATGACCCCTACAGACATTCCGAAAACTACTCGAAGTGATTTTGCAATCGAAGCTGGAGAATATGCGTCACTTGCCAAAATGATTGCTCCGCTCGCCAAACCTGTATATCGGCTCGAATACTGATGCGTGATCTTGCCGGCGGATGCAACCAGAAGGATCATGGCCACACACACGAAAAGCCAACTGGGATCGAGGGCATGTTCACGCATATTCTTCACCGTCCCTGCAACAAACAACACGGAAAGCGACACAAAGATGCTTCCCATGACTCGTGGCCACCATGTGTCAAACGGGCGGGGAAGGTACTGCATTGCGGAATGCGCCACATCAATTTCAATCGGCCCATAGAAAACATTAACGATCATCGCCACGGTAGCGATCACGTAGACGATTGCAGAACGCGAGCTGAACCAACGTGGTGCGACGATCAACATTATGACTGATGCATAGCAGAGTGACATCAGCAAGTGTTCGTACGATACCGACTCGACGCCGTTATGAACGGCCGACCTTGGAGGCGTGAGACCTCCCCATAGGAATATTAACGAAAGTGGGATCAGACTTGCTCCGAATAGATATGCAAGGACAACACGCAGCGTCTGGTGCAAAGCAGGGTTGCATTGAATCAATGCAGGAGCGGCAAATGCAATGACAAGGATATTGGGGCGGCTGAGAAAACCGATCCCCAAACAGATGCCGCCAACCATCGAAAGTGCAACAGGAATAATTCCATCACTTTGAAATCGATGGATCGAAAGCAAGACGAGGTAGATGCTCAATTGTCCGAGAAGTATTGCTGGCAATTCAGTGAGCGCCATGCCAGACAGCACCCAGACAACTGGTACACCCACAAGTGTCAATGACGATGCCAGAGGTGACTTGCTGCGCAAGAGACGCAATATCAGATAAGTACAGAAGGCCGTCAGACATAAGAAAACGGGATTAACGAGTCGCAATCGTTGCGGCTCCAGTTTTGTGATCGGTTCAAGCATCCAATGAATGATGTTGTGAAGGATTCCGGCTGGCTCTGGATACTCTCGCAGAAACGTTAGAGTGAGTCCGTGCTGCTTCAATAGTTGAACAGGGGCCAAGTATGCGGGTTCATCGTAAATCAGGCCTATCGTCGTCGAAGAGACCATGCAAAACAGAATGACAAACCCGACGCAACACGCTCCGCACAGCAGGGAATGCGGTGAGAAAGTGCTCATGGTGGATTTGGTAGGAGTGCTCATTGTTCTTGCGAATATCAAATTAAGATTCATGCTGCCGGCCATGTGAACGCCGTGGGGCGGGGCGGTTGCGCCTGTTGCCTTTGCAAATGCTATTGAAGTGGTGCCGTTTGGATGTCAAAGCAATGTCGCATTCCAGGGACGATCTGGTGTTCGTGTCTCTCGTTGGTTAGCTGCGCGACATTTGTCGATGCAGTAGCGATTCCCAGGCGTAGAGGATTTTAGGTTTATCAAACCGCTTTGCGATGGTGAGCAGACACTCTTTGCGTACCAACCTGCTCTCGATAAACGCAAGCATCCTCTCCGCTAGTTGGTTCTGGTTCCCTGGTTCAAACATCCAGTCGGAACCTTGCAGTGCCGCCAGTTCCGGAATTGCCGCTGCTGCCGACGCAATAACCGGCGTATTACAGGCAAATGCCTCCAGGACGATTAGTCCAAAGCATTCCAGTGCTCGTGTCGGTAGAACGAAGCAATCGGCCGCAGCATAACACCGAGCCAAATCGTCCTCCGGAATTCGTCCGAGCAACCGGACGTGGTTCTGCAATTGCGCCGCGTCGATCATCTCCTGCAGGCTGCCGTGCAACGGGCCGCCTCCTCCGATCAACATTCTGAATTGTCCGCCGCGCCTGATGACTTCCTGACATGCACTTACCAGCGTGTCCAGCCCCATCCGGTTTTCGAGGCGCCGGAGAGTGAACAGCAATGGACCATCCGTCTGCCAATCCGGCCCTAGAGCGCGGCGAAGTGCCCGGCGATCTGAAGCGGGTTGGAATCGCCTATTGTCCACCCAGCCAGGAGCGACCACGGCCTTGGAGCGAATCCATTCCCCGTGCTTGTTTATCAGCGAAGTCAACGTGTACTGCGAAACCGTTTGAATGCGATCAGCAGCCTTCAGGTTTTTGCGATCAACCCACCGGGCAATCATCGCTGCGATTCGCAATCCGATGCGCTTTCCTGACGACGCGTCAACATTTGCGAGCAATTCATCATCAAACGGAGAATGAACGGTGTAGTTGATGAACGCCCGCTTTCCATGCAGAGCATTCGCGGCGCCGAGCGATTGTAGTGGGCTATGCCCGCTTAATGCCGTGACGGGATAATCGTTCGCGACTTGTTTGACAAGTGCTTTCGTTTGATTGACGTGATAAAGCAATCGACCAAGCCCGGATAGTCGACTCCCCGAAGGACGATATCTATAAACATTGACTCCGCGAACTGCTTCAGACAATGGAACTTCCTGATCTGCGGTTTGTGCACAACAGACATACGAAACACGACAGCCCAAGGTTGCCAAATACTCGGCAAAGTCGCTGGCTAGTCTAAACGAACCTCCCATGTTATCACCGTACCACGCATGGCACGCGACGATGATGTGACGAGTTTCCGAAGGGACAAGAGGATTCATTCTCGTTTGATTGTGCTGCATGACGTCGGCCAAGCTGAGTGCGTGAACCATTTGTAAACCGATTCTAGGATAACGGAACAGGTCTAATGTTCGTCTGCTTCGTCAAAGCCAGGGCCATTCCCGCGATGAGGGTAACAAACAGGCCATTCACCGGGTCGCCGCTGAATTGTTGGTGAGAAATCGCATATGATGCGGCATCTCCAGCGACAACGGACAAAAGCGCGAGCTGCACCAACTGTTCGCGACTCCCCGGGAGCACGTTCTTCAAAGCTTGCCGAAATACTCGCAACATTTGATACGCAGCGCATATCAGGATAATCACACCGGGCACACCGAATTCCAGGAAGAGACGGCTTACGCCGTCTTCTTGCCACGTACGAGGACGTTCTCCAACCGCTGAGAAGTGATACATCCCTTGTGTTCCCGTTCCGAGACCTGCACCGAAAATAGACGTGGTCTGGATCGTTCCGTACGTGTGTCCAACCATCACCTCGCTGCCTCGATCGATTCCATGCGTAAAAAGGGTGCCAGCGAAATCTGCGTACTCGACGTACTCATCGACATCCCAGAGAACCAAGATAACCGCGATCGCACAGACTACCGCGCCGAAGAAAAAGCCGAGCAGGCGGGTTATTCGTCCAACTCGCTGGCTCGTTCCCAAGAGAACGTAAGTCGCGAGGAAGACCATTGGGATTCCGATCATTTTCCTGCGGCCAGACAATAGTACGCAAAAGGCTGCCCAAAGGGCTGTCGCCAACCAAGACAGTTGTGTCTCGGTTCGCGATCTGACGGCGAGCAGCATGGCAAACATGATAACATGGGCAGCGTGCAACCCCATGATGTCCGGACTACGATACCAACCGCACATTAAGTCGATTGTGTCGGTGGCGCTATAGCGTATCCAGTGATAGTTAATTCCACCAACGGCAGTCGTGATCACTTTCCAGTATTCCAGAGGGACACTGATCAGTGCCAGGCCGTTAACAAAGATATACCAACGAAGAATGGAAAACACCTGTTTTTCGGAGTTGACCATGCCATACCCTGCGGCAATGCCGAGGAGGGGAAATATATATGACGCGCTGCCAATAACGGCTAGTTTTAGTCCGCCGGAATAGCTGACAAAGGACATCGTTGCAGCGGGAATAACGGCAAGAAAAACCAGACGCGAAGCAAGCCGCAACCGTGGGTAAGCACGGGTCATCTGGTTGATCATTCGTGGCTGCGTCAGCAGAATGCTTAGGACCAGCATCCCCCAAAAGGCAGCTCCCGAGAGCGTGATGTAAACAGGCTGATTCGGACACAACTTGCGGATCGGATCGCGTAAAACATCGATCGCGATGCCAATGTAGATTCCGCGTTGCCAATTCGCCACGGAATATATAGTGCATAGTACGATCAGAGTGTACCAGGATATTTCAATTTCCCTCACGTCGAATCTCGTATCGTAAGCGTGGATTCCATTTTGGTTCGATCGCTGATCGCCGTCAGGACGGCCTGAACCATGACGCTCGTGTCCTGAGACTTCGCGAGTTCAATCGACCGACTCTGAAATCGCTGCAGTAGATCCCGGTTGTTGTGAAGAGTTCGTATGCACTCACAAATCTCTTCAATTTGGCCGCACCGGTAAATGAGGGCATTTTGACCCTCGCGTGCGGCATCGGTCGGTCCGACGCAACCGACACGATCACTGGCGATGATTGCATTTCCCACCGACATTGCTTCAGTGACCGCCAGCGGATGAGGATCCCTTTCCGAGCACATCGTTAAAATGTCACCCAGATGCAGAACCGATGGGATCTGACTCTGGTTAACAAATCCAGTAAGGATGACGCGATCCGATAAGCCATACCCCCTGATTTGTTCGCGAATCTTTCCTTCGAGTGGACCACTGCCGAGGATCAGCGCTTGCAATGACGGGATCTCATAGCGCAAACGGTGAACTGCAGCCACCAAATCGAGTGGACGCTTGATGTCGATTAGTTTTCCCGAAAAGAGTGCGACAAGAGCATTCGAATGCAAACCGTGATGTTGACGTCGTACGATCCGTTCTTCTTTCGAAATGGCATTAGCCGAGTCGCGAAACCGGGCTATGTCGACGGGAAATGAACCGCGGAACATTCGTCGATCAGGGACGCCGTAGTGTCGGTAGTAGGCTTCGTTATTGTCTCCAATCGTCAGGAACGCATCGCACCTGGAAAAGAAATATGGCAGGACAGCGCGTTTGAAGAGTCTCGCCTTGATGCCACGAGGAGACAGCAGTTCAGAATCGCCGAAGTAGAGAATCTTGCGGCGGTGCTTCAAGGCCCAGAGGTACGTCCGCCATGAAGTTCGATGCGAATAGCCGTGTATCCAGACGGCGTCGGGTGAGAAGTCGCCAAGTCGCTGCCCGACTGTTGGATTGTCGATCGAGAAAAATCCAAGATCGGATGGGCGCTTATCGATTGGCAAGAACTCATAGTCGTATCCGTCGAGTAAGGGAACATCCCATTTGAATGTCTGACCGAAGCCGGGATCCGTGTAATCTGCGATTCCCCAATCGCAGCAATAGAAAACCCGCAATTCCAGTTCCGGCACATTCCCAAGATCGCGGAACAGGGGCGCAAAATGCTGAATCGGATGTGAAATGACAACGGCGAGACGAGCCATGATGGAGCGAACACGGTTCAGCGTAGTAGTTTGTTATTCTGGATTGAAAGCCTAGAGAGCACAATCTCGATCGTCGACCAGAATCGCCATTCTACAGTGGTGGTTGCAAGATGAGATAATCGACACGGGAGGTCAAAGCGACTTTTCAGACCGTCATATTCCGCGTTTTCTGAAGATGCGGGCTTCGATTCTTCAAGATCGCCAGTCGGCGGCCTGCAAAAAGTGCTCTCAATTCACCCAGCAGTTTAACCGGAATCCACCAAGGGTGTGTCAAGTGGAATCTGGTCCGAACCTCACGAAACATTCGACGGAAGCTGTAACGCCACGACTCGAATGAATGGCTTTGAAGAAAGGCAAAATAATAATCGCCGATTCCGTGCTTTGAATCAGCGCTGGTCAGATGGCTTCCAGACGAACGTGTTCCTCCTTTGGATGCCCGCAGGTGATTGATCGATGCGCTCGGACAAAATCGAATGCTTCCGCCGTGAGCGATCAGTCGCCGAGCAAACTCCGATTCGAATCGATAAGCGACACCTGTGAAATTCTCGTCGAAACCTCCGATTTCAATCGCAAAACCTCGATTGACGGAAAGATTGCCAGCCATCACGTTCGAAATCCAAGCTTCCTCAGTGCTGTAAAACGGAAACTCCAAATCCGCATACAACCCTGTCCGTGGACATGACGGCTTTACCGATCGTGGTTGCTCACCCGGTTGCAGGACTTGACCAACGACAGCTTTCGCCTTTGGGAAGGAAGCATGTGCTGCCGCGTGGGATCCTACCAAATCGCGAACAGTCAGGACGTCATCATCAAGAAAAAGGACGATCGGCTGGCTTGCCATTCGCAATCCGCAGTTCATCGACTTGGGGATGGAGGGTTCATTGAGTCGAATCCACTTGATGCGGCACTGTCGATCAAGTTCCGCGAGTTGGGTTTCAGTGGCCGGTTCATGCAATGGTGACTGGTCAACGATAATCACTTCTATCGCTCTCGGAACCTGGTTCAGCACCTGCTGCACTGTTTCCAGCAGCACCTCTTCGCGCATGAATGTGGGAATGACTACGGAAACTGCGGCAGGAGTTGAATGATCGCTCAACCGACAACTCCTTCGGACTGTTGCTTTTGAATCCGCACAACAACGGTTGGGTTCCGACTCAAAAGTGCGGAGCGCCACGAAGGGTGAGATAGCACCAAGTCGCCTCGGGACTGAAACCACTGAATTACATCGAACGCATCAATCGCACTGCATGCGTCCGAGTCCGCCATCCAGAATGTCTCGTAGTCGGCGTCCAACTTTCGAAATCGCAGTTGGATATCTGCCTTCCACGTGGTTATGGAACGCCAGAGTCGCCCGGGCAAAGTCATCAACGCACGCAGATACATGCACTCACGGATAGGCAGGGTCAGCTTAATCCACTTCTGACGCAAAGTGAGCGATGAATACTGGCGAACTGGAATTCCTTCACAAATCCACGGACGGCAATTCCAGGCAGGCATCAAGAAAAGCAGCCCGCCATTTTTCAAGACTCTCCGCATTTCACAGAGTGCATTGTGAGGATTGGGAATATGTTCTAACACAGTGATGCTCCACATCGCGTCGAATTCATTGTCGTCAAATGGCAGATTCTCTGCACTGCCGCTAAAAAACGGCTTGTGATATCTGGGTGCCACGACTTCACTGAGGTCCAATCCGGTGTAATCTTCGACAACATCTTGAAAGACACCACGTCCAGACCCTACTTCCAAACATCGTTTGGCAACCAAATCAAACTTGTCCACAAACTCTTGAAGCAACGCCGCTGCGAAATGCTTATTTCCAGGGCGGAGCGTGGCATACCGATCACCGCTGTAAGCGACGTTGTAAAATCTCTTTTCAGCAGATGTCGTGTCCAATGATTTCCTCTTTAATTATCGACAAGGGCTGACGCGCTGACCGCAATCAAGAATCGACGACGGGCTGGATGGAGGATGACGGTACCAGCCGGTCTCGAATTCTCAGAACCGGTATCTCGACGAGATGAGCGGCAATGACGCCGATCAAGGTACTTGCCCCAACAGAGAACAGCCAACCTGCATGTGGACCGAAGCCCAGAAGCCTGTCGCTGATCCTCGGAACGATCCAGCTGACGACCACCGCGTGCCAGAGATAGATGGAATAGGAATACGTTCCGATGCGGGCGATCACTAGAAGCAAAAAAGGGAGTGAGCGTTCGAGACATACCAGACTTGCCACAACACAGCCGCTTCCTAAATAATTCATTGTCAGTCCATAGGTCGTCAGCCATTGATTCTTGCTCACGGCGAAAATGAACGATGGCAGAGTCAGAGCGATACCAAAAAACAGTAGTGGATAGCGGAAGGACCGCACTAACCTAACGAACACGACTGAATGTAAGTGTCGAGCGTAGGCAACCAGTACGCCGAAGGACAGCGCGTCGATTCGCAAATGCGTCATATGAGGTACGCCATTCACGAAGCCGTTGCGAGCGTCATAAATACGCCATAAAAGACAGATTAGGCACACGACCGGCAGGACAGTCGGCAAGCCAGAAAACGGGTTGGCTGACCTTCTATTGGCCAGTAGATAAATTAACGCGATAATAGAAATATAAAAATGTTCTTCTACGGCCAGCGACCACGTATGTCCCCAAGTTGATGGAAAGTAGTTTTGAACAAAGAAAACCTCAGCAGCAATCCTGCAAATGTAGATGTTCGACAAATCGGTTGCGACGACAAAGATAGCGATCGTGGTTGTGAACAGATAGAAATAGAACGCCGGGTAGATCTTCATCGAACGACGAATTGCAAATTGGATCGGCCGAACTTTACCAGTTCGCAAGTACTCCTCGAATAGAATACCTGATACCAGATATCCACTCAGTACAAAGAACAGATCGACACCAACCCAGCCACCGCGATGGATGGCTCGCATCAACGAGTCCGCTTCAATGGGAACTGGACTGTGGCTTACAATAACCAGAAAACACGCAGCAGCACGTAGGAAATCCAGTTGGGGCAGTCGCTGGCGTTTTGGAAGTGCGGAAACGTTCATTCAGCTCGCCACGATCCACAGGGTTCCGTGAAGCCGGCCCTCGTGGAGCCTTTCTTCAGGAATCCCGGCAATATCAAT
>Ga0206803_1071_pt1 | contig 23570 bp, 24 predicted proteins | sample Alteio_BWOrgCont_61_FD_152909 | JGI IMG/M metagenome (GOLD analysis project Ga0206803, IMG submission 152909) | Enriched cells from forest soil in Barre Woods Harvard Forest LTER site, Petersham, Massachusetts, United States -... | ecosystem: Environmental > Terrestrial > Soil > Temperate forest >... | reverse complement strand
TAGGGAATCATAGGCGCGGGACAAAAATTTGGGCATCTTGCCGACAGATTCTCGGTGGGTAACGGCACATCGCCGGCCTTGGCCCTCTACCCCGCGGATGATCGGAAACTTCCTGTTTGCTGGCCAGAATGCAGCGCGATTCGCCCAGCCAATTGCGGGCTCAGGCGGGGCTTCGCCATCGGGTGACCACATAGTGGCACTAAGTAGGCCTGCAGACGGGCTATCTGCTGGGCTTGGTGGTTTGTTTCACCCTCTCGGCGGCCCGCGCCAGCAGGCTCCGCTCGTCTTCCCCAATGGGGTTCACCGCCGCAATGCCCTGTCTGTCGAGGGGCGCGCCGCAAAGCCTCGAAGTCCGGAGGGGCGGGTCATGCGCCTACTATTGTTACCGCTCGGTTCATAAAGAGGCTGGCCCACAAAGGCTTGAGCCCCGCGCGGCAGTGTCAGGCGTCCTGATTCGGGCTAATAATAACCCACCCCAGGCGGCCACCACGATCCGAGCTCAATCCGTAGCCGAGCGAAAAAGCCTCGGCCTTGCGGGACTCCCCTCATTCAATTGCTGGGGCTCACCCGATGAGACCCTACGGATGTTGCTTAGCAGTAAGTAGTGATCGGTATGGTGGACCGATGGCGAACTCTCAAGCGCCGAGAAAATTACGGAACGCCGCTCGGCCGCCGGTTGCGTGCGATCAGCGCTTCATAAAAAGGCGTGTGACGACCATCGCCCCCGCTACCGCGGCAGACGCCACCACACCAACGCCGATCAGCGGAATAGGAGCCCCAACCGGCTCGGCCGCGGCGGGAAGAATGCCAATCAGCAGTCCCAGTGCGCTCAGCGCCACTGTGTATCTGTTCAGCATAGGCTACTCCCATCTATATTGCCGCGGGTATCCCACAGCAGTGCAACAATAGGGCGAACTCCCCCACGCCGGTCCGCCATTGATTGCAGCGGCTTAGTATATCCAGAATAACAAGTACGACGCCCCCCCACAAGAGCTTAACAAGGGGTTAGCCCCGATATATAAGTTAGTAAGTTCAGAGGCTTGGCTTAAGGTTAAGGTTCATGACGGCAATCGTCCGCGCGCTGTCCAGTCGGCTCACCTGGTCTTTGCTTTTGGGCTACCTGGTTGTGTTCGGGCCGGCGGCGGTTGTACTGCTTCATCGGCTTCACGAAGCCACCATCACCGTGCTGTCGCTCGAGGAGCGCTATGCGATCCACGCCATGCGCATCGACACCTATCAGTTGTTGGCCTGGGGCGTCGGGTTCTATTTGCTCGGACGGCTTTTTCCGATCCGCAGACCGAACGCATTCGACATCGCCGGCGCCATCATTGTCTGCCTGGTCGGCTGCTTCAGTTCAGCCGCCGGCCTCGCGGCACTGTCGCTATTTTTGTTCATGACCGGGCCTCGCGATGTTCGCCGGCTTGCCGCCGCGACCGTATTCGCCGCGTTGTTTACCCAGCAGGCCATCGTCCCGATCATTTACGACCTGCTTATTCAGAAAATGACCCAACTCGACGTCGTGCTGGTGGGAACCGTGGTCGAGCTGACCATTCCCGGCGCAACATGGCAGAGCGACATCATCTCAATGCCGAGTGGCCACGCCATCCAAGTCGTAGCCGGCTGCTGTTCGTTCACAAATGTTTCACTGGCGTTTTTGAGCTGGGTGGCGCTGACCAAGTTCGAGCGGCCCGAATGGCACCCTTTGGACCTTGTCGTTTTGGTCGCCGCCGCGGGCTCGCAGATCTTGCTCAACACGATACGGATCTACCTGATGGCGATGTCGCCGGACATGTACCTCTATTGGCACATGGGTCCGGGCTCTCAGATCTTCGCCGCGATAGCGTCAGCCGCCGTGGTCCTGATTAGCGCGTTTGGCGCGCGCTGGGTATCGCTGCGGGCCACCAACCGACCGCTTACCGTCTCGCCGGCTTAAGTCTTCGGTCGATTGCCGTCCAAAGCGTGGCCGTTCGCCGTGGCCGCAGAAACCAGTAGTCGGCTGTGACGGCCGCATCGATCGTCAGTGAGAACATCCTCCATTTTGCGCTCGTTGAAGCCCACGGCGAGATGGTCGTCGGATAGAGGTGTGAGTCAACGTCCGCTTTAGCTCCAAAAGCTGATATTCCTCTCCATCCGAAATGGGCCAAAGGCAATCCTTTTACGCTCTAGCAGCACTTATGAGGGCAAGATGCTGGAAAACACCCCCAACCGGAGTTGCCACTCTTGGCCAGCCATGAGTCCAAACGGACTATAGTGAGCGACGCAAAAGGCTTGCGGCGCCGCGCCAAGCTCCTGCTGGCACTGGCCAAAAAGGCTCGCGGTGATAACTATGCCCAATTGGCTGATTACATCCTCGACAGGGCGGATCAACTTTTTGAAGAGGCGAGGATTCGCGAACTTGAGCCGTCGTCGTAATAATTCGCGGACGTAATGACGCGACGTTGATTGATCAAATTACATTGTGACCAGCAACGAAGAGCGCTGCTGTTAATTTCCGAGTGTCTGCAGTCCGCATCATCCCCGACATGAGTATCGAATGATGGCCTAGCCGAGTGGTGCACGCCTTCCCAGCCGACGACCAAAGGAGGGTATGAATATAAGCGCCTTCAATTGCACCCACCCTGTAGACCGCATGCCCACAAAAATGAAAGACGTTAGAATTGATGAAACAAAGAATGCAATGGCCAAACTCCATGATGCTCCAATTGCTCCATGCGCCGGGACGAACAGCGCGTCGAAAAGCAGCAACACCACAAATCCCACGCCGGCGTTCACCAAATGATAATTCGTGGCATTGTTGATATTTATGAACTGAGCTCGAATTGCGCCGAAGTAATCGAACAAGTTAGCGACCGACAGGATGACAATCAGCTTGCTAGCGAGTCCAAATCGAGGTCCGAAAAAGAAACCAAACAGGCTCGGCGCAAACAGAAAATTGAAGATGACGATCGCATATCCCAAACAGCTGAACCAAAAATAGCACGCATTGATAATCGATATAAAACGCGCTGGGTCCTTTGTGTGCAGTGATACCAGGCGTGGATATGCGGCGCGAAAAAATACCTCCGGAAAAACTAGAAATAGCTGCATCGCCTGAAAGGCTAGCGCATATTGACCCACCGTCTCGGCACCGGATGCGTAGAACAGCAACACATGATTGGCGCGAAAAAATAACATGACTACAACAGACGAAAGCATTATCGGCGCACTTTGGGACAGTAAAAATTTTGCGTAATCGAAATTCAGCCGCCAGGCTCGTATCGAATACCCTTCCCGCCGATACGCGTACAGAAGAAGGCCAGACAGGACGAACGCCTCGGCAGCTGTTATGGCGGCAAAAAATTCAATGGGATATTGATGTAGAGCGACAAATAGCTTCGCAGACGCGCTTGCCGTGGCGGTGGCCATTCTTACAGCCACTACGGGGATTGCCCGCAATTCCGCCTTAAGCGCCTGTTCTGCAACCAGTATTCCACTAGGGATGAAACTCAATGCGATCAGGGAGGCGACTGTTAGTAACGTCGTATCATGACGTTGCGTGATGGCAATGAAAGCCAGCGGAATTAATGTCACCGCCAATCCCACGCCGGAGAGTACCAGGCAAGCAGAGCCCATGACTTCTCCGATTGGACGGGAGCGCCGTACGATTTCCCGAATCACAACACCCTCGGAGCCCACGGCGAGAAAGGGAACCGCAAACTGCATAACGGTCAGCGCATAACTGTAGGATCCAAGCAAGGTTGGGCCATAGGAACGCGCAAATATCGAATAGGTTATAAAACTGAGCCCGATGGCGTAGATGCGCTCGCCGAGATAAAGGCTGGTTACCTTCAAATGCTCGAACCGAGCAGAAAGAATTTTCCTGATCGCTGCGGTTATTTTCAATGGCAAATAGGTATTCCTCATCTCTGCAGTCGTAACGAAGCTTTTGTTCCAGCCGCGTGTCGAACGCATCGAACGACACCGAACGCCTGCCAGCAGTCAGGGAAAGGCACAGTCATCGCCAAAGAAGCTCCTTTAGCGTGGCTTGCATTGGCTCTTTGCTCTGGCATCGTGACTTCGGCGCACGAAGTAAAGGCGCGGCGGAGTTTAGTTGTCCAGTGCTCGAGTGAAAATCGAATATTTTCAATTTGCAAAATCCGCCTCAGCGTTCCCCACTTTTGCCCGCATCGGTTCCTGCTTGACGAAGGGAAGGATCGAATATCAAGCCAAGTGCAACGCCCCGTAGTACTACAAATAGTTTCCGACCCTCACACTGACGCAAAAGACGAAGAAGATCGCGAGCCAATTTTATCAAGAATGCCCCTATCCGTTGTTTTGTGCCATATTTTCGGAGGACATAGACATTATTGCGGTAGAAATAGAAAAAATTCCTGATACGCGCCGGGTCTGACTCTAGAAGAATAGACACCTCGGCGCCGCGGCCGAGATGTGTAATGTGGGAGCTACCCACAACATAGCCAGCTTCTCGATCCTTTGTGAGCCGCGACGTAAATTCGATGTCGTCTCCCCAAATGAACATTTCGGCAATCGGCAGACCATAAGTGTGTACAGCCTCGCGCGTAATCAATGTTCCGACAAATGAGGCAGCGACAATGGGCATGACGCCTTCCTGGAGGAATAGCGGCCAGCGCAGATTGCCGTTGGATTGCAATCTCAGATCTATAATTGGTGTATTGACCGGCTCCCCGGATGCATTGCGTACGTTTGAAATTACGAAATTCGGTTTAGCGCCAATCTGCCGAAGTCGCGTAAGCGTCTTGACCAATTGCTCGAGCGCCTCAGGATCCGGGAGAACATCGTCATCCATGACCCAGATGAGATCGCTTTTCAGGCGATAAGCCCGCTCAATGCCTGCCGAAAAGCCGCCGGCGCCGCCTAGATTGCTTTGCATAAGCAATGGCTCAATCGCACTGTCGTCGAGCTGAGCGAGAAAATCGCGAGTACCGTCGGTACTGAGATTATCGACAACGATGACGCGAACGACCGGATAGGTTTGCGCCCGGATGCTTTGCAGCGTCTGCTGGAGCAGGTGTTTTCTATTATAAGTAACGATTACAACCGCGACACCGAGCGCCGACTTCTCCGTCGCGCCCATCACGCCGCCGGGATACCCAACGACAGGTGAGTCAACGACCGGAGCAACCACATCCATTCTCCTTTGCAAGTCCATGCAGTGACCCCCAAAGCGAAAATCCGTTCGCCACATTCGCTTGCTGTCTTGGCGGTCGCGAGATGCTTAACATGTATTATGGCTCCACAGTGAGAAAGGAAAGCGGTCCGAATACTCTTGGTGAATACCGCCGATGGCCTGGAAAACGATCGTGTAAAGGGATGAAAAATAGGTAGAATTTTCCGGCAAGGGTGTACGCAGACGCGGACTGGAAGGGCCTAAGCCATGACTATGCAAAAGGCGAAAAACCTTCGCGAACTGAGCTCGGTGAGACCCTACTACTGGGCGAAATTCACACTGATGAACGGCAGGTTTGTATGGATGTCGTGATCAACGGCCGCTTCTTGACGCAGCGCGTGACAGGAGTTCAGCGCTACGCCCGCGAACTGGTGCAGTCCCTCGACGCCCTCTTGGAGGCTAATCCTGACGTCAGGATCATAGTCATGTCGCCTCGACTTTCCGAAACTCCGCCCGCTTGGCGCAACATCAAATTGCGCCAGGTGGGACTTCTTCAGGGCCACGCTTGGGAACAGTTCGAGCTGCCATTGTATTCCAGGGGGAAGTTGCTCTTTTGCCCGGGGAATACAGCGCCAGCAATCTCGCTCCTTGGATCCCAGCCGATCGTCGTTACGGTGCACGATCTTTCTTACATGTATTTTCCAGAAGCTTATCGGTTGGCCTTCCGGCTGTGGTACGGGTTCATCATCCCGCTTGTCCTAAGCCGTGCAAGTCGTGTCATAACGGTCTCGGAATCCGAACGCCAAGCTATTCTCGAACACTATCCGAAAGCAGCTGGACGATTGCGGACAATCGCGAACGGCGGCCTGCCGGCAGCCTTTTCAGGCGGGATGCTGGATCCCGTGCGACCAAGCGACGGCTACATTCTTTACGTCGGTTCTTTAAGCAAACGAAAAAATATCTCTCGCATGCTGGAAGTCGCGAGCGGACTTGCCCGCAGACGGGGGTTTAATTTTGTTTTTATCGGTGATGTTCCGAAGAACCTAACTACATCGGCGGCCCGGATTGCCGAAGATGTCGCATCCGAAATCACATTCGCTGGCGCGGTCGACGACCCACTCAGGCTGACCTCCTACTATCGAAATGCAATGTGTCTTATGTTCCCTTCGCTGTACGAGTCGTCGGGATTGCCGCCGATCGAAGCCATGGCGTGCGGCTGCCCGGCTATCGTATCGGACATTCCGGCGTTGCGGGAACGGTGCGGCGATGCCGCCATTTATTGTGATCCGCACGACGTCGAATCCATTACTGCCGCTGTAGAGCGCATCATGGATGATCCCGCGCTCCGCTTAACGCAGCAAAAGCTCGGCTATCGAAGGGCCGCAATCTTCACGTGGGAACACTGCGCGCGCGCGACACTGGAACTGATATGCGAATGCGCCGACAATGCTCGGCAGTCGTCGGCAAGTCCAGCTGCCTAAATTGGTGCGCCCCCTTCGGAGCGGCCGTTGACCGATGCGACGACCATCCCAGCCATCAATCGCTCGTATTTATCGAGCGCCAGCGCTGGATCAAATCTGTGAGCCTCCTCCAAACAAGCGTCACTCCAGAGGGTGACTTGCTGTTTATCTGCAACAACACGCGCAATCTCGGCGCTCCATGCTGGTTCGTCTCCTGGCGGTAGCAACCGGCCCGTTCGACCGTCAAAAACATGCTCCGGAATTCCGCCGATGCGCGAGCCGAGAACGGGCAAGCCAGCGAAAAGGGCGTGCACTGCTACGCCAGGAACGGTCTCGAGCCAAAGTGACGGCACCAGCAGCGCTGTGGCCCGCGACATGAATTCTGCGACGGCATTCTGATCAACACTGCCGTGAAATCTCACCCAAGTGCATTGCGCATATCTTTCCCTGAGCGATGATTCCAAAACGCCTGCGCCGAGGATGTCGAGCTCAAAGTCGATTTGCTCGCGAGCCACTTGAGCGGCGCGCAGCATCATTTCAACACCCTTGGAAGTTTCGAGCCGGCCTATATACAGGAGACGAGGTTTTGCCCCCGACAGGATGTTTCGGGGAATTACCAAAAACGCATTCGGATTTGAGATAACCTCCCTGCGCCACCGCGACAAGTCGACATACTCTTCGATCGTTCGCAGTGTTGCGTGGGAGGGCGAAACAAATGCGAAATTGGACGAGGTTTCGATCATGGAAAACCGAAATAGCTTATGCGTTCGACATGCAGCACACAGTCCGGAACATTGCCGACCTGCCCTAAACTGCGCCATGTTCAGGCATACGAGGCTGAGGTCATGAATGACCTGAATACACGGCACGCCGGACTTGCGTATCGTGCGCCAAATGTTCATACCGATGGCCGTGATGTTGTGGAGAATTATTACATCCGGTCGGACCTGCCCGAGAACCTCGGCGAAGAGAGTCTCGTTCGTGGGATGTGCGAGATCCTGCGCGTGCCAAAGAAACTTGCGAAGAAAGCCGTGATTTTCTCCCAAAGGGTAGGTGCGGGGAAACTTCCGATAGTGAGGATGGATTTTGCCCCGCCGGTCTTGCAGCAACTCGCTATTGTCGCGTCCGCGAGGCGTCAACTGAGTGCTTTGGCCCATGGCCGCCAAAAAGTGAACCTCATGGCCCCTATCCACCAATCCGGAAGCCAAATTCATGGCCGCAATCTCAACGCCCCCGAACTCGCCAATCACACAATTGACGCATAAAACTTTCATGAGGCGCGGAAACCTTGAACCGAAGTTCTCAATGTTACGTCGGAGTTTTTGATCTTGCTGACTTGCAAATTCATAGCGTAACCACAACTCCCGTCCTGTCGACGGCGCCGCCGCGCCCGGATGACCGGGCCGTTGCCGATCCTGGCCCCTAGATTACCATTAACACCAGCGTTCTGTTGCAAATTGCATCGTTCATAACACAAGATAGATAATTCCGCGGAAGAGCCGGCTAGTCGTAAATGCGCATCCTTCATCTTAACGCTCTTTATCCCCCAAACGTCCGCGGAGGCGCCGAGCGATTTGTCAGCGCCCTGGCAGGGGAACAAGCCAAGCGCGGGCACGATGTGGGCGTGATCACGCTGGCGCCTAAGGCAGAGCCTACCAGCATCGAGAATGGCGTTACAGTTTTTCGCATAGGCCACGGTGGACTGTTCTGGTTCGAGGATTGGCAAAAGCACTCGGCGCCGATTCGGTATGCCAACAAGGCTCTGACCAACTGGAACCCGATCACTCTCCGTCAAGTTCGCCATGCCGTCGCGCTGTTCCGGCCTGACGTCATGAACACTCATTGTATGCTGAGCTTCCCGGTCGATAGCTGGAAGGCGGCCGCGGAGCGGGATATTCCGATTGTCCATGCATTGCACGAATTCAATTTGATTTGTCGTAACACCAACGCGTTCCGCGACGGCCGGATGTGCGAAAGTATGTGCCTCGCCTGTCGCATCAATGAACCCAAGCGCTGGTTGAGCCGCCATGTCACTGCGGTCGTCGGGGTAAGCCAGGACGTGCTGCAGCGACATCTTGATTTCGGCTTCTTCCGGCATGTTCCGCCAGAACGGCGTTCGGTGATCTGGAGTACGCCGCCCATCCCGATAAGAAGTCGTCCACCGCGGGCGGCAGATGCGCCGTTCACCATTGGGTTCATCGGTCGTATTGTTCCCGAAAAGGGGCTGGAAACTCTTCTTGATGCGGCTGTAAATCTGCCCAGCAAAGGCTGGCAGATACTCGTCGCGGGCGCAGTTTCGCCGCCCCTCGACCCGAGAGAACTAAGGGCTCGTGTTGCGGGTCTTCCTGTAGAGTGGCTCGGTGTTGTCCCTGCCGCGGAATTCTATCCGCAAATTGATCTTCTGGTCGTTCCTGCGATCTGGGCCGATCCAGGACCATTGGTGGTGCACGAGGCCTTTGCGAATGCCGTGCCCGTTGTCGGAGCCAGAATCGGTGGGATCAAAGATTTTATCGAGCAGGGAGTTACCGGCTGGCTTTATGAGCCTGGCGACTCTGCGGCGCTATCAACCATCCTCACGGAACGGATCCGTGACGGCCGCGAGGCATTGCCTGAGGAAGCCGATTTTTCCCATTTTCGGGCCGAAACTGCTCCGGAGCGCGTCGCCGAGCGCTACGAACAGGTCTATCGGTCAACGATTGCCGATTATCAGGTCTGCAAGTGAGCGCTTGGCCATTTGGGACCGCCGTTGTCGGAAGCGAGTTTTAGTGCACGAGCGCACGCCTGATCCATGTTGTAATATTGATAATCCGCAAGACGTCCGGCAAATCGAACCTGGGGAAACTCGGCCTGTGCGGCTGCGGCGTACTTTGCATACAGCAGCTGATTTTCATCGCGCGGGATAGGGTAATACGCGATCGTCTTTCCCGGTTCGTGGGGTTGCGGATATTCAGTCACCAAAGTCGTAACCTTCGCCTTCTGGCCGGTAATGATCTTCTGCTCGGTGATGCGCGTATAGTCGAAGTCGTTTGGGTAATTGACCGTCCCAACTGGCTGATGCTGCGTCTCTTGATGGGTGCGCTCTTCAAAACGAAGGCTGCGATATGGAAGAGCGCCCAAGCGATAATCCAGAAATTCATCTATCGCGCCGGTAAACAAAACACGTGCGCCACTGTCCCGGTACTTTAAGTTTTCCCACTCACAGTCCAGCACGAGTTCGATATTGGGATGATCTAGCATACGGCGAAACATTGCAGCGTAACCATGCAAAGGCATCGCCTGATATTTATCCTGAAAATAACGGTTATCCCGACTGATTGACACCGGAACGCGGGCGGTCACGCTCGGACTTAAGTCCTCGGGGCGCAGCTGCCATTGTTTAATGGTGTAGCCTTCGAACACATTACGATAGACGTATTCTGCGAAGCCGCGGATCTCCGCATGCTCCGATTCGCGCAGCTTTAGGATTGGGACTTTTTTTCCCAAGCCGTAATGTCCAATCAAAGCGCTTTCTATCCGAGCGGCAACGCGTTGAGGAAATAGCGCCTCGAGGCTGTCGAGATTGAAAGGAATTGGAACAAGTTTTCCCTCAATCAGCCCAAGAACACGGTGCTCATAGGGTCGCCACTCGGTGAAGCTGGAAAGATAAGCCCATACGACATCACTGTTGGTATGAAAGATATGCGGGCCATACCGATGAACGAGTATGCCATCTTCGTTTGTTTCATCGTAGGCGTTGCCGCCAATGTGCGCCCGTCGCTCTACTACGAGGACGCGGTGACCCGTCTCGGCCATCCTTTCCGCAAAGGTGACTCCGGTGAACCCGGCTCCAACCACTATCCAATCGATGGCCATGCTTCTCCAAAAAATAATCTGGTCATGTGCTAGCGTGTAAGGGGTCTGAGAGAGAACCGCGCCACGGACCCGTATTGAATATAGTCGTGCGTTCCGGCGATCGGATTTGAACCAAATTTCTGTTCGACGAACACCTTCTTTATTTTAGACAATAGCTTTGCTGGCATAGCTTCTATGATTTCTCGTTCGAGAGCCTCGATATCAATCTTTAGAATATCAATTGATCCATGACGATCGACGATGTCATGCAGCACTCTGATCGCATCTACGCACGACACCGTTAAATAGGAACCGGTCTTCAATCCCAAACCTCCATACCTACCGGTCTCTTCGAACCCGAATTCTTCGCGGCCGTCGCCCAGCGCCACTGCGGCACACTCCAGCTTGTAACGGGCCTCGAATCCCGAGAGGTTTTGCCTGAGTCGCGAAATATTGGTGGGCAGCGGTTCAAACAGATAGCAAAACGACCGAGCGGCAGCTGAAAGAAAAAAGGCGGCGGAAATTCCAATATTGGACCCGAAGTCGACGATGGTCGTCTCATTGCCGGAAACCGAGTAGTCGCGACGGAAGAAAATTTCGTTTATTGTGAGCACATCGTGCCATGAAAAAACGTGCAACTTCAATTCACGCCGATCAACGCGAATACTCTGAATGCAAGGATAGCGGCCCAACGCGAACGCGTAGCGTCCGAGAAAGTCGAGAGGGTGATCATGATACGATACAATATTCTTCAATGCCTTATAGTGCCTTGGCTCGAATAACGCGCGGAACGTGGTTCGGAGATCTCGTTTTCCTTGGATCTCGAACTCAATTGGTACAACCATGTCGGCGCCGCCTTTAGCCCTTATACCCGAGACCGGACTCTCTCGTTCGGAAGTTTAGGTCCAATTTACGGAACGATGTGGCACATGTAGCTTTAAATTTTTCCCGAGCGGCGTCCTCATAAACGCCCTCGCGCCGATCAGGCATACCGCTAAGGCATACGAATATGATTCTGGCAATTGTTCAAACAAAAGCGATATGGTGACCTGCAACGTGAGCAGAGCAAAGAATATATCCGTTTCCGTTCGAGCACGGAGGTTTACCGCGCAAGAGATCAAAAATATGCAAAGCGTAGGTAAGCCAAAGACACCGCCAAGAAATATGAATCCATTGTGCGGCGATTCGACGCCGCCGCTGCCCGCAGCTACGTATGAGATAAACTCTAGGATTGGCATGCCAAGCGGATTGCTGAACATCACCTGTAATCCGGACAGAATTGAATCAAGACGGTCGGACATATTGTTTGCGGCATTGGCATCAGCGCCAAACCGGGATGCAATAAAATCGACCTGCGATAGAACAATTAACGTTACAACGAGAACCGCCAGCATCACGGCGAACCGAAGGAGCGAAATTCGGCCGCGTGAGACCAAGAATGGCAGGATGAGAATTGCCCCACCGGCGATAAGTCCGCCGCGACTTCGTGTATAATAAAAGATTGCCAATAAGCCCGCGGAAACGAGCACAACGGGCAAAATTCTTCGTCTCACAACACCGAAATAGGCTCCGGCGGCGGCGGACAATGCTGCAACATGGCCCGCTTCATTGGGATGCCCCGAAAGTCCGGAATAGCGCAAAAAGCCAACGTCATTGCTCGCAAAGACTTGCGTATATCCAGGCGTAAGGCCCCATTCGATCAGCTTCGACGAATACGCTGAGTCCTGTAAGACGAAGATGGGTACCGTTGCCAGAAGACCGATAATCAACCCCCAACAAAAGCTTTCAAGGGCACGATTATCGTCGAGTATTGCGACGATGTAGAGAGCCGAGAAACTATAGAGAATGTAGTGGTAAGCTAGAATTGCCGTCCGCGGGTCGGGTGAAAACGATGATGGGACGAACAACACACCAATGATCAGTCCGTACAAAATGAGCGGCAGAATGCGGCGCGGCGCGAGCGAATAAAATCCCAAAAGGCCAACAACACCGAGACAAACAAAATCCATCAACCGGTATCCGTAGCCTCCGGTAGCCGACGCGCGCTCCCCACCGCCCCCAAGAAGAATATTGAACTGGATGCAAAATCCGAAAAAAAACGCCAAATCCAGCCTCAACAAGGAGGTCCAGTGCCGGGTGACCGAAAACCGTTCGGTTGGCGCTTTTCGAAACGCATTGCCGACTGCAGAACTAAACCTCATTGCGTCAGGCGCCTTGAACTTTGTTGGAGCATCGATAGTCATTGAGAGCTGAAACGAGAGAGTAATTCTATACTCTGCCGAAGCTTCATTCCGACCGCCAGTTTTCTATTGAAGACATACGTGCAATTCAAGTATTATGTGATGTGTATCGTACAATCATATTTACCCTGTTTCTGGGCGCCGCAACATTTGCCGCATACGCGGTATCTCCCTCCAATCAATTCCAGCAACGGCTGCTTCAGCTACAGCGACAGGGTAGCTGCATGGAACTTCCGCAGTTTGGCGTGAATATTCACCGCGGGCGCGATCCCGACAACATCAATCTCGCTCTGATTTCCGACGTGGGGGCGCGGATAGTTCGCACGGAGATTCCGTGGATTGATGTTGAACAGCACGGACTGTACGAATTCGGGGCCTTCGACAATACGATCGACGCGCTACGCCAAAGTGGCAGATCGATCATCCTTGGGCTGGCCTACGGGCACCCCGATCACAGTGACGGGCCAGCGAACCCTGTCTTTGCCTTACCACCCCGAACCCCAGAGCAGCGCGCAGCTTATGGTCGGTATGCTCAAGCAGTCGCCAAACGATATCATGGCCAAGATATCGTCTACGAAATCTGGAACGAACCCAATCTCGACTTATTTTGGCCCCCAGCACTCGACGTAAAGGCCTATGGTGAATTGCTGGACGAAACCGTCCGCGCTATTCGCGACGTTGAGCCCGACGCCACGATCATTCCGGCCGGGCTCGCCAACGAGAACGACCCAGCCCGATTTCTGCATTCCTTGGCGTCGGCCGGCGCACTCCGTAGCGTCAATGGTATCTCCTTCCATCCTTATCGGCAGGATGCCCCGGAGAATAGCCTCTACGACATAGCCAAGTTCGAGAGCGCAGCCGTCGGCCGCGCTGACCAAGCGCTTTGGATCACCGAGTGGGGATACAGCGAAGCTTGGCTCGCCAAAAGCGGTCAAGACACGCGACGGCGCCAGGCCGTCATGATCAGCCGTTTGATGCTGACCGCAGCGCTAGCGAGGGTGAAAGCTCTGCTGCTCTATGATTTAATCGACGACGGCACTGATCCACACGACCAAGAGTCGAGCTTCGGCCTAGAGGATTATGCCTTTAACCCCAAGGTGTCCGCCGCCGCATTCCGGACTATTGCCGACTTGATGTCGGGGTGCAGTACCTATGAATTTAAGGCCGATGAGGCACGCCACACTATTACTGCAACCTTTCATATCGGCGCGGCCGTCTCTTTCGTCATTTGGACTTATGAACCTGGTCGACCTCTCGATATCTGTTTCGCCACTCCGGACACTCATCCTATTGAATTAGCAGATATTTTGGGTAATCGCCTACCTCTCGAAAGCTGTGGCGGTCCATCGCAGGTCAGATTAACGTTATCCGAGGTGACAGGCCCGGTGATCTTGCGAGTTGAGAACAGTAAGGTCCAGTGAGCTGCGGTCTTAACCATTTATCGCTCGGCTTCGTAGCGCCTTTCATTTTATTTCCATTCGACGGTCGGCGTGTGCTCAGGTGACAAATATCTGCGAAATACGGCAAGGCATCTTTTGAAATGAAACACGTGGTTGTTATCGGCAAGTATTACCCCCCAGAGTTCGGAGGAATGGAACGCTATGCTTACGACGTTGCGCATATTGCCGCGAAGACGCATCGCGTGACCGTGCTCGTCCACAACACTGGACCGGAGGATTGGATCGAGCGCAACGGCAATATCACGGTCATTCGCTGTGGAACCAACAAAATCATCCGCGCGCAACCGATCAGCCTCTCGATGTATGGACACATGCGCTCGCTGCAGCCGGACCTTGTGCATTTTAATGCGCCAAATTTCTGGGCGGCCGCAATGTTGTTGTTGACTTTTTACCGCGGACCGATCGTCGTCACCCATCATGCCGACGTGTTCGGACGCCCGATCCTTAAGCGCATGGTGATGCCGATCTACCATTCTTTGCTGCGTCGAGCCGCGGGCATAGTACTCAATTCTCTGAAAACTGCCTTTGCATCCACCGATATTCCGATAGGTGTTGGACCGCTGCTAGCGATTCCATGGAGCGTTGACGCGCGCGCGTACAATTATGATGGCCTCGATCGCAAGAACCTCATGGCCGAGCGCCGTCGCCTGTGCGGCGATGCGCCGGTCGTTGGTTTTATTGGACGTTTCGTCCGCTACAAGGGACTTTCCGTCCTGATCGAAGCACTAACTCGCCTGGATGGCGTTCACGCCATACTAATTGGCGATGGACCCTTGAGACGTCAGACCGAAGAACAGGCGCAAATTGCCGGAATTGCTGACCGCGTGCATTTTCTCGGCACAGTAGACGAACCGACCAAGATTCGCAGATTGGCCATGATGGATATGTTGCTGTTGCCGTCCGTCGAGACAACGGAAGCCTTTGGCCTGGTTCAGATTGAAGCTCAGCTCATGAGCGTGCCTGTTGTGGCGTCCCGCTTGCCGACCGGCGTAACCGACGTAAACATAGACGGCTATACCGGACTGTTGGTGCCGCCAGGTGATGCCGAAGCGCTTGCCGGAACAATTTCCCGACTCATCGATGATCCCGATTTAGCCGCACGGCTCGGAACGGCGGGTCGCGCCCACGCGCTGAAGCACTTTACCTTCGAGGTATTCACCCAGCGGATTGAAGAACTGTTTGAGGCGGTACTTTCAGGCTGTGCGATAGAAGGACCAAAAAGGCCACGAAGCTCAGCCGCAATCCCGGCAGGTTGCGAGAACTTAAGTGCTCGTGTCGGGCCCCTTCCAGACATTCAGCCGTCCGAACTCATCGATCTTTAAATGAGTACATGCAAATTGGATGATAGGCTTACCGCTGCCAGGGATGCCAAACGATTGCAAAACTGCGAAGCCTAGTCGCTCGGTCTTCGCCCGTTTGGGGTGGCTGGGTGGTCTGGCTGTCCTATCAGTGATTGGACCCGCGTTCGGACAATCCCCCGATCCGCAGGCAAGCTTGCAACGCTGTCGAACCATTGCCGACGCCGCTGCTCGATTGCGCTGCTTCGAAGAGGCAACGTCGAGACCTTCGGACCAGGCGGCACCAAATCCGGGTCCAAAGCCAGGTCCAGGCACAGGTCCAATACCAGGTCCGGGCATCGGAGCTTGGCGGCTCGTACGAACGTCGAATCCCGCGTCTGGGGCCGACACAATCTCGATTATGCGGACGGCGGACATTGTGAAGTCAGATATCGATCTTGCCGGCCTAATGCTCCGCTGTGCCAAGAGCAATTTCGAGGTGATCGTCGTATTGCTCCGCCCCCTCCCACCGCGCGCACATCCGAAGGTAACCCTGGGCGCGGGCGGCGGTAGCGTAGACTTAGCAGCAACCGTCGTGCCGCCGGGCGCCGAAGTGTTATTGCCCGCAGACGCAAGTGCGTTGGCGTCTGGCCCCTGGCAAACCGCGCCCGAACTGTCAGTGCAAATCGCCGCTGTCGACGGGAAAGAGCCGTCAGCCCCTGTGCAGGGCATTATCCCCCTCGCCGGCCTGGGCAATGCAATCCCGCTTCTGCTGTCGAACTGTCCTTCACAATAGGTACCCGTTTGGTGCCCACCATGGCCTTCTTGCCGCCGGTGGCGATCGGCGTGGCCGCCGCGTCCCACCACGCGCTGTGCGGGGGTCGTTTTGGCCGTTTTGGGCCTAGGAAGCCTCCAGATTGGCTATTTAGTGGGGGCCGGCTCTTTAATGCTCCCTTGCCGCCGCGCATCGGCGGCCTTCGTAGCCGCGTGTTGTGGCAGCCACATTCGGTTCGCCACACCGCTCATCGGGTAGGCGTCGCTTGCCGGCCAGAAGACCGCTGGCCGCTCCCTCGCCGGACTGCCTGGTTCAAGGCCGCCCTGCAAGTAGCGACGCAGGTGCTTCAACCACTGAGTTCACCCCGCTTGTGCGATCAGCCACGGCCGTGCAAGTTCGGGGGGCTTGCCCCCACACCGATGCCGACGTGTCGAACGCCCGCCTAATCCTGGTTATCTTGCTTTGCGCCTCGCCCGCCATCCTGATTTTCGATGGAGTGATCGTGCATGGCGTCCTTGCCGGGGTGGCAGCTGTGGGGATCGCCATTGTTTCCCGTACGATGCGTCCGGTCGAGACTCAGTTCTTCCTGTCGTTTGCCAAACGCGCGGCAGCATTCGCCGCCATTCCAGCGCTTTGGATGCTAATCCAAGTGCTGCCGCTACCCTTCCTTGCGCATCCGATCTGGACGAGCGCGCAAACCGGCATCGGACATCCGATCGCGGGCTCGATCAGTATCGATATCGGCGCAAGCGTGATTGCGCTTGGGTTCTATCTTTCCATCGTCGCAGTCGCGTTCTGGTCAGCGGCTGTAGCCGTCGACCGCCAGCGCGCCGAATGGGTCTTGTTTGCATTGCTGATTGCAACTGCCCTGATCGGTCTGACGATGGCTGCCACCGCCGTCTTCAGGCTGCCGCAGTTCGACACGACAGCAGCGTCGTTCTATCGAACGCAGGCGATCGATTGCGTGGCTATGGGTGTAATGATCGCCGCAGCAGCAGTCGTGAGAACATTGGAACGTTATGAGACTCGTCGTGCCAGCCCGTCCCGATCAGTTTCGGACTTGCTGTGGACCTACGCGGCCTGCGCGGCGGCACTGACGATTTGTATCGCGGCCCTGATCATGAGCGCGCCAGTCAGTTCGCTCGTTGCGACCACCTACGGCGCTATTGCGCTTTTGTCGATCGCCTTGATCCGCCGCCTTGGCCTGGGTTCTTGGACCGCTTTGGCAATAGCTGTCTTTGCCATCGCAGTTGCCGGACTTGTCGCAGCCAGCGAACCCGGTCTGCGAAACAAGAACATCACCCTGACATTCGCCGAGTCGCCTGCGCCCCTGACGGAGCTGGGGCAACGTATTCTTGATGACACACCTTTGAACGGGACCGGCGCCGGCACTTTTGCAGCGATCGCGCCGATCTATCGTGACATCGATGATCGAACGTCGCTTTCCACCGCACCGACTGCAGCGGCATCGACGGCTATTGAACTGGGCCGTCCGATGCTCTGGTTCATTGTCGCTACGATAGTCTTTTTGATCTTCTTTCTGTTGCGAGCGTCGCTGCGAAGAGGGCGCGATTCTTTCTATCCGACTGCAGGGGCAAGCTGCCTAATCACGCTGTTGTTTGTGAGCTTCACGAATCCGGGAGTACTGGGAAGCGCTGCCGCAATGATCGCCGCAGCGACGCTTGGCCTGGCAATCGCCCAAAGTAAAAGCCGGTCCGTTCAGCAATAGACGCGTCGCTCGAGTTCTTCGCTTGATCGAAGGTCTGGCGGGAAGCGTTTCGCCAATTGCGCAGACCCTTAGTCGGTCAGCATCGCGGTACGCAGACGAGACGGCACGCTCACGGTTGACCAGTATTTCGGGTTGCTCGGGGATTCCATCCTGACCCATTTATAGGGCGTAATTCCGATCGGCCGAAGATTGGCGTTGAGATTATCCAGGACCAAATCGATGTCCCGCATCTGGTCGGTGTCCGTCATGCGCACGACGAGCACGAGGTGGTGTTCGCCGGACGGAACTACAACTTCTGACAAAAGCAGCGACCGCGCCGGCCAGCCGCGCTCGAGCAATTCATGGCGCTTGGTGACCGCGTAGTCGTTGCAATCACCGGCCGGTGGCGAGACCAGCCATTGCTCGGTGGCAAGCCCTCCCAAGTTGGGCTGCGGAGTGATGTCGCGATTGACCTGGCGATTGACGCTATTGAGCTCGTTCAATCGCTCCACCGTCATTGCGACGTTGCGCTTGCGAAAATCGATCTTTTGCACTTCGCAGTCTTCTTGGTAGCGCAGGCAGAACATGGTGTGCGCCATCGGAGCAAGCGTTGGTTCCTCAAAGGCGATCCGGTCGAACTGATACCGCAAAGCGCGCGGATAGCTGAAAAATGCCGCTTCTGAGATGGACGTCCAGCCTGTCGCCGCGACGGTGATGGCGATTGCCAGAACTTTTGCCGTTTGACGCATGGCGCTTGTCCCCAACTAGTGTTGGGCAACGAATACGTGGAAAAGTCTGCAATCGCGTTCGCCGCGGCGACGCAAATCAATTCAAAATCCTGGCTTTTGGGCAGGGGTTTGTTAACCCAAAGCAGATGGCTTAAACGTTCCTATGGCGACCAAGGAGCGAACGCTTTGACCTGGAATTTGCTGGCATCCCCGCAACAGGAAGCAATGCCGCGAATTCCTAATGGCATGCGTGTTTACGCCATTGGCGACGTCCATGGGCGGGTGGACCTGCTGAATGCGGTATTCGAGCGGATTGATGCCACCCTTAGGGACTTCCCCATCGAGCAATCAGTGCAGATCCTGTTGGGCGACTATATTGATCGCGGCCCTAATTCGCGCGAGGTCATCGACACTTTAATAGCGCGAAGGAAGCAACACGCGATAGTCTGCCTCAAAGGCAATCACGAAAGCTACGCGGTTCAGCTCCTTAGCGACCCGTCCGTGCTCGCAGAGTGGACGCAATATGGAGGGATCCAAACTCTGCTTTCCTATGGCGTAAAGCCCTCCACTCGCAGCGATCCGCATCCGGCGGAGGACATTGTCCGGGCATTTCGTGAGGCGCTGCCGGCGACCCATCGCCGTTTCCTTGAGGGTCTGGCGCTATCATTTACTTGCGGGGATTTCTTCTTCACCCACGCCGGCGTGCGCCCGGGGATTCCCTTAAGTCAACAACGCGAGCATGACCTGCTTTGGATCCGCGAGGATTTCATGCTGCACGAGGAGGATTTCGGAAAAATCATCGTCCACGGCCACACGCCTGCCAAGGAACCTGAAGTCCGTCCGAACCGCATCAATATCGATACCGGCGCCTACGCGACGGGACGGTTGACGTGCCTCGTGCTGCAAGCCGATCGAAGAGTTTTTATTTGACCGCACAGCATTGATCAGGGCAGTACTGCGGACTGCATGACCGTATAAATTCTGCTATCGTTTAACAACGAAGGTTAACCTAACGCGCCGATGAATACGCCATCGCAAACCACTTTCCGGCTCGTGACGCTCGCGCTCGCGATCATACTTGGGGCGCAGTGCATTTGGCTGTTGCTCGCCGAGTTCACGCGGCCAGATGTAAATCGCCTACCGACGGACCCACAGAGCGCGGCACTTGTTGCCAAGCAGCGCAATGACGCAACCTGGGCGGCATGGATTGGTGCCATCCGTGGCGATTTGTGGGCGGAATCTGCATTCACCTACTCGGACCTGCTGTGGCCGAACTCCGCCAACGAACAGACCGACGCCTTGGATCGGGTGCAGGTGAGACTCGATCGGACGCTACGCTACGCACCCCACCAGTCCAGCACATGGCTTCTCCTTGCGGGGCTAGCGTCACGCTATCACTGGTCAAAACTCGATCCGACAGAAGCTCTCAAGATGTCCTATTACACCGGTCCCAGCGAACCGCGACTGATGCCACTTCGCCTGCTCGTGACGGCGCAGTTGGACGAAATCAAGGATAGTGAATTGCAGCTACTGGCTCGACGGGATCTTCGCCTGCTTATTGCCCACCAGGACAAATCTGCGGTGGCGCAAGCCTTCCAGTCCGCGACGCCGGCCGGCAAGCTATTCATCGAACAGGCGATCAAGGAGATCGATCCAACGTTTGCCCAATCGCTCAGTGCCGGTACACTGTGATTCCATGGGCGAATCGGCACGCTTCTTACATCGAAATGCCAATTCGTAAGCCTCATGATTGATTGATGACCCGAATTGACCCACGAGTGAGGCTTTTTGTCATCAAAGCGTTTCGCATTACATCGTGGCTTTTAGCGCTCGCGATCGTCATACTGTCCCTGGTTCCGGCTTCGTTACGACCTGAAACCGACTTGCCACATGCGCTCGAACATTTCGCGATCTTCGTCGCCACCGGTATCGCCTTCGGGATCGGTTATGGCCGTCGATCGCGATTGGTCGCGCTTTGGCTTGTGATCTTTGCTGGAGCAGTTGAGCTAGCGCAATTTGCTATCCCAGGCCGCCACGCGCGTCTGGGTGACTTCATCGTCGACGCTCTGGCGGCGTGCATCGGTCTGGCAATGGCGAGCTTCGTTGCTCAGCGGACCCTAGCGTCGGGCATCTGATCGTGACCTTCAACACTTCTGGGCACCAGTCTGCCAGACAAAGTTAGCGCGAGCAGCCCCAGTACAACAGCTTGATGGGTCGCCCCAGTTCGTAGCAAACTTCCCGAGAATTGATATTGCGAGGATCAACTACAGACGATCACCCTTTCGGCAGACAGGCATCAATGACAAACGTATTTCCAGACGCAATGCCCGTATATGTCGCACGATTGAACCTGACCGCACGACGCGCTTCTACCGCCAATTGGAGGAGGAGTTAGGCTTGGCTCGAAAGGGCACGTACTCAAAGTGCAGATCGGCGGAATATCGAACGAGCTTGTGCACGCGGGCTGCATCTGACCATTAATACATTGACAGGTGCAGCCTGCCTGCGCTCCTATCGAATGGATCAGGATCGCAAAGCTTACAGCCACGCCGGCGAGATGTTTGAGCATAGACTCTTCCTATAGATCCACGCGCGATGGCGTTGCGCGGTAATCGCGTCCTGCCGCCGGCTAATTAAAGCCGGCCCCCAGGCCGCCCATGCCTGTATTGAACTGTTCTCGATATTCGAACCGGAACTGATTCATCGCCGGCATGATTCCAAGAACGATCTCCTTGCGCCCATATGCCGGAACATCAAGTGGAACGCATTGGGCCGATTGGTAGTAACACACCTTCATTTTTATCGGCTGGCTACATTCGTTGCTCGCCATAATTATGTGCTCGAATATATTGGGATTTATGATCTGAGGTTTTGCGGAGCCAAGTACAGTTAGGCATGGTTTTCCCGTTGGACTATAATGTGTCTTAACACCCGCGTTTGGAGTGCCACTGAGCAGCGGCAGCTGAGCGGGCGGGCGCGTCCCGTTTGAACTCCCCACCGTGGCTGCGCCGTCGGTGCCCATAGGAGAGGTTACTTGCGCCGCAGCACCCGTTCCCCACACCAGAAGCACGACAAGCAGCGCAAGCATGCGGCGATGGTTGTCGTTCCCCACCCACCCGCTTGACGTCTGTGGGCGTTCTGCTCGCGGTCGCAATATTTTCCGCATGGGACCGGGCTCAGTCGTAATCAGATGCAAAGTTACCTCCGACTTTAACCTGGTCCAAATTTGACCTGGTCGACACTGTATCGAATATCTCCTGTTTGAAGTCGCAATCCTTGGTTCGATTGAAGACGTCATTTATACCCGACTTACGCACATTTCGTTGCACCATTGCCTGACAAGCGGCTCCATCCAGAGACCGGCTCTAGTCCCATGGCCGCGGATCCCGACGCGCAATACCCGGCACGTCCACGTCGTAGCCAAGCTTGTACAGCGCCTTCGCAAAGGCTTGTCTGTGGCTTTCAGCCACATCCTTCAGGCCCGGCAACAGAAGCGCTCGCTCGGGCCAGCCGGGGCCTGTAAAGATAGCAACTGTGTCCGCGTAGAAGCCTGTGTCGAGGAGCTTGGCGAACTCCGTGATCGCCATCTTGGCAAGATCCGGCGGCAGTCGCCTGAATACGGCAAGCGCATAGCGATTGCGCTTGAGAGCGATCCAAGATTCATTTGGGCCTAATTGGTAGGAGAGCCGTAGATAGCTAAGATAGTCCGCCTGAAATCCGTTTCGATTACTCTCAACCCAGTAGAGCACGAACCACAGGAACGGATCAGCTGGAGAACACGCCAGCGATCTATGTACCGAGTCACTGAGCGAGAGCAACGATGCATCGACGTCGGCACCATCAAAGAGAGCCTGCTCCGCGATGCGAGTTCGAATGATCGCTGCACTGTGTAGGCCAGCAGGGCGGCACCGCTCCGCCCGCTCGGCCGCCTCCACCTGAGGCATCAAGGTTGCCAGCGTTTCGGATTTGAACGGATCACCATTGACGACGCGTGCTGCCACGCGCTCAATCGCCACCTGTCGAGCAAAAACGGCCATGGCCTGCGTACCCCAAGCCACCGCCAAAAGTCCGAGGCAGACGAGCGAGATCCGTACGGCAATCTGGCAATACTTATTCAGAGCTTGCGGCACGCGGCCAATCCCTTCTTCAACCTGCGCCCGGGTCGTTGAAAGGATATTGCGCCAAACGGCACAAAAGAGATGACCTCGGATTTTGACGAACGAAGCGGCTCGGCGCGGCGATCAAGCAAGCAGCCGACATCAGTCTGTGTAACCGTAGCGCGCATAATATCGATTGTGGTAGTATTTACCGCGATAACTCTCATAGCGGCTCAGCACATTGATGTCCGCCTTGTTGAGGACCACGCCGAGCAAATTGTCGTAAACGCCGCGCGCAGCACCGAGCGTATGCTTTACCACATCGATCTTGGTGCGCCCCCACTCGATAACGAAAATGTAGGAATCTACGAGGTTCGACGTTGCTCGCACATCAACCACAGGCGCCAGCGGGGAAAGATCAACGACAACGTAATCGTAGGTCTCGCGCAATCGTTCGAACAGTTTCTTGATCGCTTCCGATGCCAGGATTTCGCTGGTATGGGCGACGCGCGATTTGAGTACACACGGCAAGAACGTCAGCTTGGTTGAAGGATCCGTCCACGTCACATCCTCAAGGGACACCCGACCTGAGAGGACCTCAATTAATCCAGAGTTTGCATCTGGGGTAAGCCTTCCGCTCAGCACGGGATTGCGAAGATCGCAATCAAGCAAAATCACTCGCGAGCCTGAGTGCGCCATCAGCTGCGCCAAAGAAGCTCCAATGGTCGACTTTCCTTCATTAGGAAGCGACGAGGTAATAGCGATGACTTTGTTCGATTTGCTGACGCCGAAAAGATCGCCGGACATCTTGATGGCACGGATCGACTCGGTAAATCGCGAAAACGGCGAATCGATTACATGCCACA
>Ga0206803_1070_pt1 | contig 23913 bp, 21 predicted proteins | sample Alteio_BWOrgCont_61_FD_152909 | JGI IMG/M metagenome (GOLD analysis project Ga0206803, IMG submission 152909) | Enriched cells from forest soil in Barre Woods Harvard Forest LTER site, Petersham, Massachusetts, United States -... | ecosystem: Environmental > Terrestrial > Soil > Temperate forest >... | reverse complement strand
TTATTCCCGCGCTCAGGCCGGTGGTGCACACTGCCGACACGGCTTCAAAAAATAAAGAGAGAATAGGCTGCCGTTCTATAATGATGAGGATCCAAAATGGGATCGAAAGGACGAGGAAATAACTAGCAAATGTAACGGTGGCGATTTGCACCCTTTTTGCGAGAAGTTTTTGGGAGCGGAGGCGCAGTGTTTCCCTGCCGCTCAGGCAATTTTTCATTTCCTTAAATATAATAGGCAATGCAGTCCTTTTGGTGTTCATCCCGCTCCCCGTGATCGAAGCGCCGACCAGCATTAATAAGATCAGCAAAAGGAGGGCAGATTGCGGCAGTGTCCTCATGTCTACGGTATTAAAACCAGCAGTCGTCATGGCTGATATCGTATGGAAAAAGGACACGAGCAGTTTCTCGAATTTTGAACTTTCTGTTGTGGTTGTCAGCAGGATAAACAGGAAGCTGCACGTAACAACCACGGATGTCGTGAAACAGCTGAAGACGCGGGCAAAGAACCTAATGCCCTTTTCCCGAAGCGAGGGCGTTTTAAGAAGATCGCTCCATAGAAAAAACCCCAGGGCGCCCAAAATGCTGAGAAGAGAGAGCACCATATTGATGCCCAAATGATTGGTATAACCTTCGAGATTGGAAGGAAAGAGGCTAAAACCCGCTGTGCAAAAAGCGGAGATGCTGTGAAAAATCCCATTCCACGCAGCATTTTCCACCCCTGCATTTTTGAAGAACAGATAGAGTGCGATCGCACCGCCCGTTTCACACACAAGGGTAAATCTGGCGATCTGAACAAAGAGTTCCGCAAGCGTAAAATGCCCGGGTAAGGAGGGCGAATCTTTTGGTAATGCGATTATTCTTTGGCCTTGCGTCGAAACGATCCACGAGCTAAAGGCCATATACAAGACCCCGCCTAGTTGGATCAGCAGCAGAAGGACCGACTGTCCCATCAAGGAAAATGATTTTCCAATATCGACAGTCTGTAATCCAGTCGTCGAGACCGCCGACGCAGCCGCAAAGAAGGTATCCAGGTTTGTGACAAGGCCTTGCTGACAGATGGGAAGTTGGAGAAGTGCCCACCCTGTAGCAAGACAGATGAAATAACCCAGGAAGAACAGCCGGACCATCCGGCCTTTTTGAAACGACTCGTATATAGGAGCAATGATTGATCGAGATGTTCTCATCTTCACTTGCATAGGGTCCATGTACGCATTATACCCCCTACGGTCGCAACGAAAAAGAGAAAAAAGCCTACCTTTTTTTATCAGGGTGATGCCGCGACGAGCTATAAGGTATACTTATAGCCTCGAACATTCATGAGGGCGTTTTAGATGCGCTGTGCAGAATTAATAGGCGCAGGCGGCGGGTTGGGGCTGGGTATCATTATCTCCAGAGCCTAAGGTCTCTTGGAGTCTGACTATAGCTTCTTTTAATCGAGAAACACGCGCTGTGTGCTCTGAATCTTCCTTCAACGCTTCGCCTCTTTTCTTCAATTCCTTCTGTATTTTTTCCATGCGGCTAGCAAGAGAAGGATGGAGGATCCCCTCCCCTGTCTCTAATTCTTTGGCTGCTTGCAAAAGGCGCACGCCGCCTTTGAGTTCCTCTACTGTAGAGTGCTCATTGGCAAAATCATCTGCTACACCTTCTCGCCACCGGCTGAAAACTGCCCTGGCAGCTAAGGAGACCGCATTAGCTACTAAAAAGGTTGCAAGGCTAGCTACTAAACCATATCCGATAAGAGTGGGAAGAAGAATGGCTGCTCCTAAGGCCGCAATGACCGCTACAAGCGGATTCGTGAATGGATCATTCCCCTTGATATGCGCCACTTCGTGCTTAAGGACCCATGATAGCCCTTCGGGATCGGCTTCATAAATATTAGGGGCTACAATTATGCCCGCTTGAAGACCTGTAAAGCAATTCGTGCCTTGTGCTATGCATAGCCCAGAATTGGGCATTACACGAAAGATAACGTCGCTTCTAACGCCATGTTGAATAAGAAAGGGAGTGAATTTTTGTTTTAACCCGCTTTCCAGATCACTATTGTTTTTGTTTCCTGACGGGAGAGCACTTAAATTACTAAAAAAGCCTCTAGATTGGAGAAGCGGTGCGATAAAAGGGATTACTCTAGTTAAAAAAGCCATATTGAACCTTTAGATATTTATAGATACTTGCCTAAATAAAAGCTCCCCTAGACCCGCCCCCTTGGGGTGCGGGTCTAAGGGAGCTTAGCCCTTGCATGAGCCGCTTTAGATACGCTGTATAAAATTAACAGGCGCAGGCGGGTTGAGGTTGGGGCTCGGCATCTGTATTTCCAGGGGCTAGGGTCTTTTGAGGTCCGACTATAGCTTCTTTTAATCGAGAAACAAGCGCTGTGTGCTCCGCGTTTTCTTGCACGGCTTCGCCTCTTTTCTTCAATTCCTTCTCGATTTTTTCAATACGGCTAGCAACAGAAGGATGTAGGAAATCGAACCCAGTCTGTAATTCTTTGACTGCTTGCAATAGGCGAACTCCACCTTTGAGTTCCTTTACTGTAGCGTGCTCGTTGGCAAAATCATCCGCTACACCTTCTCGCCACCGGCTGAAAACTGACAAAGCCACTAAGGAGACTAAATTAGCGACTAAATAAGTCCCTATGCTAGCTAGTAAACCGTATCCGATAAGAGTTGGAAGAAGGATAGCTGTTGCTAACGCCGCAATGACCGCTACAAGAGGCATCGTGAACAAATCATTCCCCTTGATATGTGCTACTTCATGCTTAATGGTCCAAGAGAGGGCTTCTGAATCGGCTTCATGAAGCTCAGGGGTTACGATGATGCCCGCTTGCAGTCCCGTAAAGCAATTCGTGCCTCGTGCCGCACATAGCGTAGGATTGGGGATCGCACGAAAGGCAACGTCGCCTCTAACGCCATGTTGATTAAAAAAAGGAGTGAATTTTTGTTTTAATTTACTTTCCAGATCACTATTTTTTTTGTCGCTGGATGATGGAACACTTAAACCGTCGTACCACAGTTTAGATTGGAGAAGCGGTGAGACAAACGGGATTACTTTAGTTAAAAATGCCATATTGAACCTTCAATATTGAATGGATTAAAGCAAGAATGGGTCTTTTTAACTACACGAACCCATTGCTTATAAAGCTACTCTTGCAAATTGCGGCAAGCATAAACAAAGATGGCTATTATCACAATTATAATCTGCGTAAAATATAGATTACTTCTAATGGGATAGTTAAAATAATTTATATTATAGTATTTAAGGTTGTAGAATAACCTTAAGCGCTTGTTCTTTAGAGGCATCACCAAAGACATCGTAGGCTTTCATGGCGTCATTTAAAGAAAAGTGGTGGGTAATGAGTTGCTCGGGGTGCAGTTTGCCTGATCCGACGATTTTTAAAAGAATAGGTATGGTAAAGGTGTCAACGAGAGCCGTTGTCAACGTAATGTTCTCATGCCAAAGATTTTCAAGATGAAGACTCACGCTCTCGCCATGAACGCCGATGTTGGCAAGAAATCCGCCGGGAGCGAGGATGCGTTGACAGGTATCGAAGGTTTTAGGTGTTCCGACTGCTTCTATGGAAACATCCACACCATTTTGATTGGTGTGCTGCATAATTTTTTCTACCGCCTGGTTATCGCGGTCGTTAATCGTCATCGTCGCACCCAGTTTTTTGGCCATTTGCAGCCTGTAGTCATCGATATCGACCACGATGATCTGAGAAGGGCAGCAGAACTGGGCGGTGAGCAAAGTGGCTAGGCCAATAGGGCCGGCCCCAATGATGGCGACCGTATCGCCAAGCTTGATCTGCCCTTTTAGCACACCGGCTTCATAGCCTGTGGGAAAGATATCGCTAAGCATAACAAGCGGTTCTTCAACTACGCCTTCTGGCAGGTGGTAAAGGCTAGTGTCCGCAAAAGGGATGCGCACATATTCAGCTTGTGTACCATCGATGCGGTTGCCAAGAATCCATCCTCCCGATTCACAATGGGAATACATCTTGATTTTACAACGGGCACATCTGCCGCAGGAAGTGATGCAAGAAATCAGGACCCTATCGCCCGGTTGATAATCCAAAACGGCGCTGCCGGCTTCTTCCACAACCCCAATGCCTTCATGCCCTAGCGTGCGACCAACCTCCACCGTCGGAACATCCCCTTTGCGAATATGCAGATCGGTGCCGCAGATGGTGGTTTTGAGGATCTTCACAAGACAGTCTGTAGCTTTTTCGAGCTTGGGCTTTGGCTTTTCTTCAAGGGCCACAGTCCCTGGACCACGGTAAACAACAGCTTTCATGGGATCTCGTTTTTTTTCAGTGCTTAGATGTTTGCTAAATTCCCATGGCTCTGTCGCCGGAAGGATCTGCTAGAGCGTGCATCGTCAATTCTCAGCTACGTTAAACCAAACCTCGGCGTGATTTTCGGGATCACCATTGTAATTAACAGTGATTTCCTCACCTTTTTCGATCGTTTTCAATGCAATAAAATTTATTAAAAGATCATCTTCACTATGCCTATAAACAGCATTAGGCTTATAGGAGTGGTTATATAAAGAACCATATCCAAGCGCAATAGCGTAATACTCTTTCCTCCAAACAAAGGCATAATTATATAACGTGGTTAATTTTCCTTCCTCAACCGCGCCTGGGATTACGGGAGCCCGTTCGATCACTTCTCCCTTTTCTATGCGCTCTATTGCAATAACACCTCGCCCTTTTCCTTTGAATGTATGAAGGGCAATTTTAGTGCCTGGACGCATCTCCATTTTATCGTATCCCTTGACCATATAATGGTCGATCACACCCTGGCAATCCTTTGCCTTGCATTCGCAAGGGAAGGTCCACCGTTCATCCCAGAAAAAATCGTTGGGCGCAGCCATGTACTCCTCTAAGGAGATCAAATTGCAACAATACGTCAGTTCTTCTTCTGCTAGGACTTCTCTTGTTGTTATCACGTCTAACGAAGAGGTGATTTTACAATTTGGCTGGCAAGAATGATGGAGATAGCGCATTTCGGTAGCAGGGATCATCCACTTATCCGTGCCGACCCTGAGAGCATAGGGGATCTCTTTCTCTGGAATCTGCTTGAAAGAATAAAGCGGTCCCTCAAAGCGGCCGACTGCGGTCCCCGCATTAAGATTATCGGTAGCAACTACAGTGGAACCTTTTGAATTTTGAATTACTTTTGAAGGATGCTGGACCTTTTGCACACTAGGCGTGAGTGTAGCAGGTGCCGGCGAGCCCTTTGCCTCGGTTGTTTGTAGACTGGTGATTGCCCAAACAAAAACTAAAGTTGCAAAAACATTCAAAGGCATAGTCCCTACCCTCAAGGTTGTTCTTTCTTGGGCTGCAGTTTGAGCGCCTCTTTCTGCTCGTTAGTCATGTTTTGTTTTGGAGTGGGCTGCAGCCTCACATCAGCTTCAATAATATTTCTGTCTGTTTCATTCTTCACTGGTTGGTTTTGAGAACATGCGTGTAAGCATGTAGCAAGCATAGCAACTCCAAACACTGGCAATAAATCTCTCATATACACACACCTTTGTACTGACGTTAAACACATCTATACAAGTCGCGCACTCAATATTTATTGTCCATAGAAAAGTCAATTGACGGGATGTAACTTTAGGGATTATGTGTGAGTTATCAGAGAAAGAGAGAATGTGACATGACGCAAAGAATGCCGAAAGACGAATCTTCGTATCCACAGCAGCCGATAAGGGGCAGATCGGGGGCAAGCATACTAGGGCCTACCAACCATGCGCGTGAAGCTGAAAGCCCAGACAGACTGGCGCCGCCCAAGACCGACCACGGCACGCTGCCAAGTTTAAGATGGTCCTTCTGCGATAGCCATAATCGTTTGACAGAAGGCGGCTGGGCCCGCCAGACGACGGTCCGGGAATTGCCGATTGCAACAGAACTTGCCGGAGTCAACATGCGCCTCACTGCCGGCGGGGTAAGGGAGATGCATTGGCATAAGGAAAATGAATGGGCCTACATGCTAAAAGGCCGGGCAAGGATCACGGCTGTCGACCAAAACCTCTGTACGTTCCAGGCCGATGTGGGAGAAGGCGAGGGGTGGTTTTTTCCTGCCGGCATTCCCCATTCTATCCAGGGTCTTGCGGAAGATGGGTGTGAGTTCCTGCTTGTTTTCGACGAGGGGGGCTTTGATGAAAACGAGACCTTCCTACTCACCGATTGGCTGGCCTGCACCCCAAAAGAGGTCCTCGCCAAAAACTTCAACGTACCAGAGAGCGCCTTCGATCGGATTCCTTCTAACGAGCTTTATATTTTCCAAGCGAAAGTCCCTCCTCCTCTAGCCAAAGACCGGGTCGCCGGTTTGGGGCCTGTACCCATAGATTATTGCCACAGGATGGGTAAAATGCAGCCGCTCCGCATGAAGTACGGCGCTGTCCGGATTATGGATTCCACCGTGTTTCCGGCATCGACGACAATCGCCGCCGCACTTGTCGAAGTAGAGCCGGGAGGCATGCGCGAGCTGCATTGGCATCCGAACGCCGACGAGTGGCAATACTATATCGCAGGCCAGGGGCGGATGACAGTGTTCGCGTCCAGCCACAGCGCACAAACCTTCGACTACCAAGCCGGCGATGTCGGCTATATACCGCGTGCAATGCCCCACTATGTCGAAAACACGGGCACGACGACGTTGCGGTTCCTGGAGATGTTCCGGAGTCCTGTTTTCGAAGACGTCCCCCTTGCACAGTGGTTGGCATTTACACCCCACGAGCTCGTGCGGGCGCACCTCAATATCGACGAGTCGGTCCTTGCGAAGATCCCTAAGAAAAAAATGCCCGTCGTGGGACCCGTCTAACTTCTAAGAAAAGTTCATAAGAGGTTCGCTATGACTGAATGTTTTGATTGGCTGGTTATCGGAGCAGGCCCAGCAGGGATTGCGAGCGTTGGAAAACTAATCGATCATGGCGTGAATCCTAAGGGTATTGGATGGGTAGATCCACATTTCGGAGTCGGTGATTTAGGACTCAAATTCAATCAAGTACCAAGCAATACAAAAGTAAGGCTCTTTCTTAGATTTCTTGAAGAGTGCAAAGCATTTAAATATCAAAATAAATCCAAGATCGACGAATTAGACCCAGAAGAAAACTGTAAACTGCAATATGTCGTAGACCCCTTGCAATTGGTTACAGATCATTTGAAAAAAGAGGTAGTTTCTTTTAAAGATATCGCCATGGCGCTTAACCTTCAAAATGGCAAGTGGGAAGTAAAACTGAAAAAAGGATCCATACTCAGCGGAAAAAAAGTGATTGTAGCTATAGGTTCGGAACCAAAAGAGCTGCCTTACCCGGTACACAATGTACTCCCCATTGAAGTTGCCTTACATCCGGAAAAGTTGTCCCATGCCATTGGACCTAAGGATACGATTGGTGTTTTTGGATCTTCCCATACCGCCTTCCTCGTTCTTGCCAATCTTCACTCGATCAAAGCTCAGATCATCAATTTTTACCGCTCCCCGCATCGTTACGCAGTCTACTTAAATGATTGGATCCTTTTTGATGACACAGGATTAAAAGGCTTCACCGCCCAGTGGGCAAAAAAACATATCGATGGCACATGGCCCAGTAATCTTAAAAGAGTGATGATTTCCGACTGTACTTTTGAAGAATCTCTTTCCCTTTGTACCAAGGTGGTCTATGCAACAGGATTTGAACGAAGAAAGGTTCCTGTTTTGGAACAATTTGGCGGGGTTGGCTACAATGACAAAACAGGAATTATCGCACCAAATCTTTTTGGACTCGGAATAGCGTTTCCGCAAGCTAAATTCGATCGACTCGGAAACTTAGAATTCCGGGTCGGTCTTTGGAAATTTATGGATTACCTAAATGAGATTCTTCCCATTTGGATGTCTACGTAAAGAGTACCTGCAAAAATGCTTGATCGCAGCTGGCAGATGTGTAAGAAAAACTTGAGAATTTGTCTGTATATGGGCAAACTACCTACCATTTTACAGGATATTTATGGCGAGCACAGCCTGTTCTTTGAGTTCTTCTTCTTCCTCGAGTTCTTCTTCTATGGGGGTTGCACCGCCATCTCTTTCTCACAGTCCTAGCACACCCTTGATCATTGTCAAGAAGCAGCAAGGAAGGTTCACTGTCACAGAGGTAATAGACCCTGTCTCTATTCGGCCCTCTCTGCCTCCCTATGCTAGTGCGTCATCCTCATCTCCATGTCCCCTCATCTCGCGTGCTACTGAGAAACCCATGGGCCAGATTGTGGCTCCTTTGCGCCTCCGCGTGCCGCAAATTGCGTTACTTCAAGGTCTAGATTCCGCCTCTTCGTGGGAAGATCCTCCGGCACCCTCTAAGGCTCCCCCCGAGATACCCTTGGATCCCCTCCATAAAGTGATTCGAAAATTTCATAAAACGTGTACCAAATCTTTTTCCAAAGTACATGCCGCCCCACCCTCTAAAAGCGAGCCCCCCTGTGATGTTGGCGATAGAATGGGGATTTTCTCTTATAGCGAAGAAATCTCAGTGTATGCTGGACTGCACTTGACGCCTCCGCCTCCATCCTTAGCCGAGACCGTATCTGGAAAGTTCTGTCTTGCATCCTCTTTACTTCTCCTCAAGGAAATAGCGCGGCTATCAGATAAATACCGAGAAGTTCTCTTGTCATTGACCAATTCGTATAATGGGATTTTGTCGCAGACCAGTACGGCAAGCACAAAAGAAAGGATTCGGCTTGCTATTCAAACATCCCAAGCTCAGCTAGCAGCTTGTTTATCCGGGAAAGACGGCCTATACAGCGATCTTGACCGCTTTCAAACCCTCTTACAGGCGTGTACTCCCCTCACCGCGCGCGCTGTTTCCCTTGCTCCTAGTGGTAGTTCAGGCGAGTATTTTTTAAAGAGATGCGATACAGAGGAGTCTTCCGATGCATGTCCGCGTGTAGAGTTTCCTAATGTTTTCCATCCTGATCAGCCGATCCCTGTGGATAAAGCAAGGCCATCTTGGCAAGAAGAATGCGAAATGATGCGGAGTTTTTATGCGATTTATAACGAAATTTTGTATAAAAACGTTCACTATTTGGAAAAGACGATTAAACAATTCCATAACCTTGGCGCACAGTTGGAGTCTTTACAAAAGAGTGTGAACAAACTCCTCTAGATTCCATAAGTTTAACCACGTAAGCGGTAATTAGCCGCGAAGCGGCTACAGTGGATGGCCATAGCACGAGCGAAGCGAGGCCTACGGTTGGTATGACCTAATAAAGGAGCCGGGAACCGGCGACACAATACGATTTAGGCAGCTGACTTCCATCCCTTAGAGGTATCTTTGAAGAGAATTTGCTTTTCATGCATTTCTTCTTCTAACGCGGCTATTTCTTTAAGCACGGTCGCAATTTTGCCATCTTGATCACTTACATGTTCTCTATAAAGAAGCCTTAAAAGTGACTCTGACGGCTTAGGTATACTGATTTTTCCTCTCTCCCAGCGACGAATAGCCTGTTCGCTCATTCCAAGGAGCCTTGCCAATGTTCCTTGTGACATTAACATCTCGTGCCTTATAAAGCGGATATCGTCACCCGAGAGATCTTTTTTCGAGGTAACAAGGAATAATCCAATAGCCTTATGCAAACCATCTATATCTTTTACGGATATAGCTCTTCCTCTAGGAGTTTCGATAATCTTGTATCCATTGACAAGGTAGATATTGCGTAAGCCGCATTCTGTGTAATGATAATGTGAGCCAGTCATATGCACTCTATATATTAAATAACAGTTACAATTTCCAAATGATGCGCTTTGACCACCACAACTACTTGGACAATCCTACCGGCGGAAAAGCGTTTTAACTTGATCCTCCAGTCACCATATTTGTCAGGAGTTGGCCCATCACAACCTTTTCCATTTCTAATGACATCGAATATTTGTCGGATAGTTACCTTCCTTTCTGTCATCCTTTTTCGAACATGTGGATTATCCCAGAATACATTCTCAGAAATCTTGGAAAGCTCGTGTGTCCTTTTTATTAATATTTCCAACGACTCTGGAGGCGTCTTTGGTTCTGGAAATGGCTAAGACCTCGCTCATTTCTTTCTCCGATATTACAATAGAGCATTCGACCTGTCAAGTTGATAGGTATCAAAATGATAGGTTATAAAGGCTAAAGCATCGGCAGATTCAGGTCAAAACCATTTTCAATATGACTATCATTTTGATAGGAAGTCAAAATGCATGAGATTAAGGTTTAGGCGCTTATAACAGCTCTACGAACTGTTGCTATTGAAGAATCCGAAAAGTAGACTGCGGCTGCGCTTCGCTTGAAAATTTTTGTCTTCATTTGAGCAACGAATATTTATTTTGTCTGCGCAACACCTTCATTTTGCCTGCGCATTCTAATGTCTTGGCAAATCATGTCTATCTCTTCAGGAGTAGGAGATCGTTGAAAGAACGCGCACGAACCCAAGAGAAGCGTGAAAACAGGGATGATAAGTGTCAATATTTTGAACATGTTGGTCCTATTGTTGGTAAATTGTTGTAAATTAGAACGGTGAGAGGTGCGCCGCCTTATATCTTTGGATTGGATGCCGGCTTATCTGTATCACGATTCTTTTGGTCTATAATGCGCTTCGCCTCTTCGTATGTCTCTGAATGCAAACATGTGGAATAATCCGTAGTTGGATCGTATTGAAAGTAACCAAACTTACCATGGACAAAAACTACGCTTGATACTCCTTTGCCCATGTATCGACTGCAATCCGGATTCCTGATGCTCAAGGTCAATCTGAATCGCTCCGGGGGAAAGGGGCGCTCATGTAGATAGGGCTGTACCTTCTCATCGGCATTGATCATGGTGGTAAATAGCTCGATGCAGTCCATGGCGACCTCCCTTGCACTCGCCACATCATGATCGACCAAGACTGCATAAGTTAAAGACACTTCTGCTATGTCATGCATCAGAGCACCTCCGTAGCCCATGCGCTGGAACCAATAGAGGGGGCGGAGGGATTTTTCATACTCCATTGTAAATTGCCGGAGCGCCTTGCTATGCTCGGTTCGTTGATGCATGCACGAACCCAGAAGAAACGTGAATATAGGTAATAAAAATTTCATTTTTTTCGATCCGTTTGAATTTGTCTGAAAATTGCGCCCAGCTCTTCACGATACGTATCGCCTAAAACCGGATGATCACAAAGCGGGAATCCGCCCCATGATGGTACGATGGAGAAGTTCTGATGGGAAGGATTTGTGAGGCAGCCATGGAGCAGTCCGAGGTAGCCCACGCCGTCCCGCGAGGAAATTTTGGTATCGACATAACGCACAAGATTATCATCGATAATAATAGGGGTGCCAATTGAGTAGATATTGGTGTGGGCGCAGATCTCCGGATGGGTGCTCTTTATACTTGTACACGCGTTATTGCCGACGAAGTTGCCGGCGCTATGTAACAGAAGGTTGAACTCGGGATCGGTAATGCCATTGCCCAGTGCTTCATCGTTGATTTTGACCATGTTTCTTTGATGGAGGCGTGTGGAATGGAACGGGATGCAATCTAAAAATTAAACTGAGTATTAGTAATAAAATTCTATTAAAACATAAAAAATTAAATTTAATAGAAAATTACCAACTTAATCTATTTATTTATCAAATTAAATGATTTTTCAAACACTCTCAGATCCGTTTAGTAAATGTTCACCTCCCACCTTTTTCGCATCGCAGTAGCGATTGAACCGCTCCTTGCCGAAATCCCAGCACTTCAGGGCTGGGTCTAGGCGGGATTCAGACAGGTCTTTATCCTTGGCGTACGAAGAATCTCCTTTCTTCAGAAAGGAGATTCTTCGAAGAGCTTAGCCCCGTGTGCAGAGGAAGGCCGGCAGGCCTGTATTGGAACGTGGGGTGGCCAACAAACGCCTGCTTCCAGCCGCGGATGCGGCGAAAGGAAAAAACCATTCATGCTAGGGTGAATATTCTGTCGCCACATCCGTGACTCCATGGATACCGCTCGATTTACAGCGGCAGCGTGTCTTAGGCCATTTTGCGAAGTTCTATATCCCCTGAGTTATATGGACTTCGAAAAATGGAGGTAGAATCGCCAAAAGATTCCCGAAGATCGTCAAAAAGGCACAGAGGAAATGGCTCGTAAAGCATGCTAGAATTTGCAAAAACACCGTCGTCTAAAAAAGAAACTATAGGATATAAGTGGGACTACACTTTAACTGGAAACGTGTATGTCGCCTTGGAAAAAAGCTCTGGCTCTGACCCTTTTGACTGCAACCTCGAGCGGCTATGGACAATGCGTATCCACTTGGGTCGGAGCGACAGGTTCTCAAAATTGGAATGTCAGTACGAATTGGGACCCCATGTGCATACCCGGCACAATCTCCGCTACCGATAGCGCCACTTTTTCCTCAAGTGCTACGGGGCCAACAACAGTCTCCTTGGACGCCCCAATAGCAATAGATCCGACCCTTAACCAGCTTATTTTTAGCAGCAGCACGAACTCTTTCACTATTTCCACGGCGATGGCGAACTTTATTCAATTTAATGGGACGACTTCCTCGCTTCAAGACATGGCCGGAAGCCATACGATCTCTGCGCCGATACAACTGAATGGTACAGTGCTCAATGCCATAGTTTCAGACCCCTCCGGCGTCTTATTGACGCAAGCAGGGATTACGGACTTATCAATCTCGTCAATTGTGATGAATGGTCCCGGTGAATTCAGGAATGTGAATACCATTATACTTAACGGCAATTTTACCGTCGTAAGCGGGACAGCGTCTAACTTAAACACAATCGGTAATAGTATTACAATTGCCGCACAGGATTTTTCTATCAGTAATGGGACATTGAACAATATTAATAGCAATGCAGTGAGTGGAGTAACGGGCGCTATTCTCGAAGGTGCCGGTACTCTCACGATCAGCGGAGGGACATTGAATAATTCGAATACAGGTCCCGCTACTACTACCGCTGAAGGCAGCTCGTCATCGTTTGGGAATGTAACCATCGACGCAGGTTCACTCAATAACACCAATAGCGCTGCAATTACGGGTGGTTCAACGGGCAGCTCATTTGTGACCGCGTCCCCTTTTATTCTCAACAATGGGACTGTGACCAACTTCAATAGTGGCTCTGTTGATAGTACTTCATTCGGCAGTTTCATGGCTGTCCCCAGCCTGATTATCAATGGGGGTTTGCTGACCAACTCTGGCAGCGGCACCGTCGCCTCTGGCGGCTTTGGCAGTGTGATCGTTGTCGAAAGCCAAATGGATGTTAACGGTGGAAAGCTTGTCAATGATGATACGGTGCGGTCCTCCGCCGTAAATGTTGGGCCTGGCGGCACTGTAGCAGGAATTGGAAACTTTTTTGACGCCTCGGGGGGGACTACTGTTCCAATGACAAACTCAGGGACGGTCGCTCCGGGAGATTCCCCAGGGACGATGACCATTAACGGTACGTATACCCAGACTTCCTCAGGCACCCTCTTGATCAGCCTGTTCGACGCCTCGATATACTCCTCACTCGTTGTGAATGGGACGTCCCCTGATGGAATGGCCTTCATCGACGGAACTCTTGAGACTACTCTCGCCCCAGGAGGCACAATCGATCCAAGCGACACCTTCGTTATCCTGGATACCGCTAACGGCGTCACCGGTACATTTAGTCAATTGGTCAACACGATTCCCAATCTCACACCAATCGTCCAGTACCTCCCTACTTCTGTTCTATTGAGTTTCGACCCAATTCTAGCCTCCTATGCTGCCGGCTATAGGGAAACCATCTTTACTTCCGTCAATCAAACTAATTTCCGCATCGGAAGGCAATTGGTGCAGATGCGCGAGTGTTTCATGTACAGCGAAAAAGAATGCAAAGAGCAGTGTTCCACGACCTGCCGCAGAGGTAAGGACAATCCTTGGAACTTCTATTTCGGCCCAACGGCAGATTCAGGAAGCGTCTATACGAAAAAACTCCAAACGGGCTTCTCCTACTGGGGCGCAGGGGCTCTATTGGGCTTTGACTATGCCTTCGCCAATTTTGGTGTAGGCTTGATGGTCGACTATAACCATATCGAAGCCGACGCCCATAGACACGGGGAGGATTTCGATATCGACAGGGTCCACGGCAGCCTCTATGCGACCTACGTACCTGAATCGTTAACAGGACTTGCCATCAATGCGATTATCGGCGATAGCAACGATTGGTTTGACTTCAAACGCAAAACAGGCTCCAGCAATGAACTCTCGACGAAAGGCAATCCTAAAGGCGGCGAGTTCGACGCTTTACTTGGCATTGAATACACCTTCACCCGTCAAATTTCTTGCGGCTGTTTGGAGATTGCTCCTCTTGCCTCGCTGCAATACATCTATCTCGAAGTCGACGCATACTCAGAGCGCGGAGCTGACCTGTTCAACTTGACAATCCTCCGCCAACATTACGATTCTTTGCGCTCTACACTAGGAGCGAGGATCAACTTTACAAGAGAATGGAGAGACATCACTTGGACCCCTGAAATCGACATGGGCTGGCAACGTGAATACCAGGACAAGCGCAAGAATATCAGATTCTCCTCCCCGGCCTTCCCTTCCCTGGACACAGCCACAATTAATACAGAAGCTTCCGGCCGTAATAACGGCTTCGTCGGCTTCGACCTGCTCGCCGCCTTCGACTGCAGATACGCCCTCGAAGCCAGCTATGACTTTATTTGGAATTCCCTCTACCACGACCACTCGTTCTACTTCGGCTTCAACCTCGGCTTCTAAAAGCCCTGATCTCGATAATAAATATTTATTTTGACATCTCGGAGGTTTTTTTTTAGGGTGAGAAAAAAAAACTGACGAGGTGGGATTTGAAAATAAAAACAACAGAAGCCTCTCTGAGCAAATTAAAGAAATTGCGCTTGGCGAGTGATAAACCATCACAAAACATCGAGATACTGGAAAATCCAATCACCAATAAAGGCACTGCATTCACTCTTGAAGAACGGAACAAGCTGAATCTTACAGGGTTGCTTCCCGAGGCAGTGGATACTCTCGATCTACAACGTCAGCGCGTCTTGAGCCATTTAGCCATGAAGACGACGGACCTTGAGCGTTATATTTATTTGATTGGTTTACTCGATCGTAATGAGGTCCTTTTTTACAATGTCGTGATGTCCGATCCTGCCCGTTTTATCCCCATTCTTTACGATCCAACGGTTGGCGAGGCATGTCTGAAATTCGATCAAATTTATCGACGCTCGCGCGGCATGTATGTTTCCTTAAGCCATAAAGGCCAGGTCGAAAAAGTTTTGCGTAATTGGCCTAATAAAAATATCAGCTTCATTTGTGTAAGTACCGGGGGCCGTATATTAGGCCTGGGCGACTTAGGGGCCAACGGTATGGGTATTCCTATAGGTAAATTACAATTGTACACCGCTTGTGCTGCCATCCCGCCTGAAATCCTGATGCCTGTGCTTTTGGATTGCGGTACTAACAATGAGGAATTATTGCGCGACCCGCTTTATTTGGGGTTGCGCAAACCCCGTCCCAGCGATGCTGAAATGGATGCATTCGTTGACGAATTTATTCAAGCGACACAGAAAGTTTTTCCCAATTGCTGCGTCCATTTTGAGGATTGGAAGGGTACAGATGCCATTAAATATCTGGCTAAATACCGGGAGACAATTTGCTGCTATAACGACGATATCCAAGGGACAGCAAGCGTCGCCCTGGCAGCTTTACTTACAGCCCTGGAAGTGAAAAAAGAAAAAATCTCCGAGCAACGCATTTTCTTCTACGGCGCCGGGTCGGCAGGTCTTGGTATTTCAGATCTATTGGTCTCCGCGATGACGTTAGAAGGCAAGTCAAAAAAAGATGCCCAAGCTTCTATTACATTATTCGATATCAATGGGTTAATTGAAACGACACGCAAAGATTTATCCCCGTCGCAAAAGAAATACGCCAAAACCCATGCACCCCTGAAAAATTTGAATGATGCGATACGGGCCTTTAAGCCAACCATATTGATTGGCGTTAGTACTCAGGGTAAAGCGTTTAATAAGCAAGTTGTTGAAACCATGGCCAAGCTTAACGATAGGCCCATCATATTTGCTTTATCGAATCCTACCAATAAAGCAGAGTGCAGTGCGGAAGAGGCTTATACCTGGACTAAGGGCAAAGTGTTATTTGCGGCGGGGGTGCAATTTCCCAATGTCCAAGTAGGCAATAAGGTATTTTATCCAGGGCAGGCCAATAATTTTTATATCTTTCCTGCGGTCAGTCTCGCTGTCTACGCGACTCGTCCTAAACACATCACCGATGAGATGTTCATCGAAGCTGCACGTGCAACCGCAGCGCAAGTGAACCCTGCTGAACGTGAACGGGGCATGATGTTCCCGCCGCAAAGCAATATTTTAGCAACGGAAGTGGCGACCGCAGTCCAAGTCGTGGAAATGATATTCGATCAAAATATGGCAACCGTAGAGAGGCCCAAGGACATCAAAAGTTGGCTCAAAAACATGCTCTACAAACCGGAATATTAAGGCCAATAATGTCATCTATTGAAGACACGATTAATGACACGCAGATTCGCGAGGGGCATTTTGAACTTGGCGAACTTGTAGATAATGGCAAATTTCGTGTCGAATCCGATTCTATGGGGCAGGTCAAAGTACCCGCAGAACATTTGTGGGGGGCGCAAACACAGCGGTCATTGATTCATTTCTCCATCGGCGATGACCGGATGCCCAAATCGGTTTATCACGCTTATGGATATGTGAAAAAAGCAGCGGCCATTGTCAATCGCAATGCGGGGAAAATCCCAGCAGATAAAGCAAAACTCATTATAGAAGCGGCCGATGAGGTTATTACCGGAAACCTGGATGCCGAATTCCCCCTTTTCGTTTGGCAGACCGGCTCCGGTACGCAATCAAACATGAATATCAATGAGGTGATAGCGAATCGCGCTATTCAATTGGCGAAAGGGAAATTGGGCAGTAAAGCGCCGATACATCCTAATGACCATGTGAATATGTCCCAATCTTCCAATGATACGTTTCCGACCGCCATGCATATTGCGACTGTATTGGAGTTTAGCAACCATCTTCTACCCAATGTTCAGGCTCTAGCCGATCAGATGGCGAAAAAAGCATTAGAATGGGTGGATATCGTTAAAATCGGGCGCACACATTTACAAGACGCAACACCTCTTACTGTCGGCCAAGAATGGTCAGGGTATGTTACGCAACTGCGCGATGCTCTGGATCTCGTCAGACAGTCCATGCATGGACTCTATAAGCTTGCAGCAGGCGGCACGGCCGTTGGTACGGGTATTAACACACTTCCAGACTTTGGACAGCAAATCGCCTCTGAAATTGCTAATCTGACGCAGCATCCCTTTATTACTGCGCCTAATAAATTTGCAGCGCAAGGATCGCTGGATGCAATGGTCGCCGCAAGCGCCCCACTTCGCGCACTAGCAGTTGCGCTAATGAAAATTGCCAATGATATTCGCTGGCTAGGGTGCGGGCCCCGAGCTGGTTTCCATGAACTCAATTTGCCCTCCAACGAACCCGGCTCTTCTATCATGCCTGGTAAAGTCAATCCAACTCAGGCGGAAGCCATGATCATGGTATGCATACAGGTCATTGGCAACGATAACACCGTTGCATTTGCCGGTTCGCAAGGTAATTTCGAATTAAATGCGATGCGTCCTATCGTCATTAAAAATGTACTCCACTCCAGCACAATACTAGCCGATGCATGTGAAAAATTTCGGATCTATTGTATTGAAGGCATTACTCTGAATATGCCTAAAATTCAAACATTTCTCGAGGAATCGCTGATGCTGGTCACTGCGTTAAGTCCCATCATTGGCTACGACAAAGCCGCCGCGATAGCCCATAAAGCCCTAGATGAAAACACCACTTTGCGCGAGGCGGCAATCGCAACGGGGTTTATAACCCCCGAGGAATTTGACAAAGCCGTGGTCCCGGCAAATATGGTGGGAAACCCGCAGAAGGATTTGAGTACCATCAAGTAATAGATCATTTTTTTCTTCGAGATGCAGGCGTTCTTACTGCCCTGCTTTTCGTTGGAGTCTTGATAGGAACACGCACATATTTGAAATTGGGCTTGATTGATTTGAGGCGCCCGTTTTCATATACTACTAATGATGTATTGGTCCGAGCAGCAGTTTCAATAGCTTGTTTTACACCGTCTCTATGAGCTATTAATAGCATTTGATTTATATCTGGTTTTTTAGGCTTTGACATTGGCCGATCCCCGCATTTTTCCCCAAATTTCTTCATTCAATTTGCAACTGAATACCCCGATCTTTCCTTGCTATTATTTTCCTTGCACCAGATTCCGCTGAGGAATTATCGAGGAGCATAGCTGTATCAGCAAGGGGCAGGTAGAGCTTGAGGATGTTACTTAATCCTCGATAATACCGCCGCCGTATATCCTCCTCAGGAATGTTATGACCGCCCTGCTTTACTCTTTGAGCTACCCGTTTAATAGCCTGATCCGGGCTAGAGATCCATAAATACACGAGATTAATTTCGTAGCCGATGCCTTTTGCCTTTTTTAGATGGGTTGCATAGCTAAGTCCAGAGGCTGTAGTTTCAAATGCAAAACTTTCACCTAAATTCAGGCAATTGCGGAATCTTTGGACCATTAACTCCCCTGCCTGACGATTCATGCTTTCAGGATGCAAAGGTGAAAGTCCTCGTGCAATATGATCAGCGTTTAAGAAATCATCGTAGATATCTTTTTGGCGCAAAAGAAAAGTGTTTGCCGTCGTTGTTTTTCCGGCCCCATTAGGTCCAGCAATCATCATGAGTCTTTTCATTCCTGATTGCCTCAGTACTTTTCTCTCAGGCTCCAATCCTAGCCGAGAGAATGCCTTTTCTTCAAATGCAGAGTGAACGCTTAGCACGACAAAAATAAGATTGGATTCTGCCACCAGTGTGCCATATTTTTAGGGGCGCATGCTTGCAAAAATTCCGATTTTTGAACATCGATATGTATACAAAAAGACAGGGAGAAGCTATGCAGACTCTTTGGCCGCTAGTTATTTTACAGTCATTGAAATAGGGAATCGGCACAGCCATGCTGGCTAAAATCACCACGAAGCAACAATTCATTATAACAGCTACATGCATCGGAAGCACGCTGGAATGGTTCGAATTTGCATTATTTGGAATGATGGCCCCCTTCCTAATCGGATTATTTCTACCCAATGTGCCTTGGGCAGCTTCGATTCTCTACCCTGCTCTGTTGATTCTCAGCATCATTGCGCGGCCTATTGGAGGATTTGTCTTTGGCAGGATGGGGGATCGGAAAGGAAGAAGGTTTGCACTCCTGCGGACTATTGCCTTCATGATCGTGCCACTTTTGATAACCGCTTTGCTGCCTTCCTATCAACAAATTGGGATCACGGCTCTTGCACTTCTGATATTTGTTTTTATTCTTCAAGGATTTAGCTTAGGCGGAGAATTTCCTGGATCAGCTGTTTTTCTCATTGAGTCTGCAAAACCTCACGCGAAGGGATATTTCGGCAGCTGGATCTATTTCGGAGCTTTTCTCGGAATGTTTCTAGCGGCCCTAGAAGTATTTGTGTTGGGCAACCACGTGTCGGAAGAGGCTTTTGTGGAATGGGGCTGGCGTTTTACGTTTTTTTTAAGCGCCATCATCGCTACTTTTGCCCTGATTTTGCGCCGCATGTTGCGAGAGACACACTTTTTTGAGGAGGCTAAAGAATATGGTCATCTAGATAAAGAGCCATTATTCGATACGTTTCATAAATATAAAAAAGCGCTCCTCTATGGAATAGGATTGACGGCTATGGAGACAGCAGGATTTAATCTTCTGATTCTATTTTCTACCCCTTATTACCATACAACACTGGGTTTGCCTTTTTCCGACGTCACCAGTATTCAGTTAGCCACCATTTTTATCCTAGTTGTAGCTACCCCTTTTGCAGGCAAAGCTTCGATGCATTTTGGAAGCAAGCACCTTGCGAGATGGGCGCTCTATGGATTGCTGGTTATAGCCATTCCAGTTTATTATTTGATCAGTTTCAAGCAATTTTGGCTTATTTTAGCGGGGCAAGGGATTATTGCTATTCTGTTTGCCGCTTATATCAGCAATCTTCCAGCATTGATCTGTTCATTATTTCCAGTCAAAGTGCGCTATAGCGGTGTAGCGACAGCTATGAATTTGTCCGTTACGATTTTTGCAAGCGCAGGTATCATTTTTATTACCCTATTCCTCAAGCAGAATACCCTCCCTCTTTGGCCGAGCTATTATTGGATCGCTGCTGCCCTGCTTTCCTTGCTCAGCCTTTCGCATGTAAAAGAACCGCACCACGAGACTTAGCACTGCCTACTTCTTCACAAAAGGACTGGCGTCAAAAAACAGCTCATAACGAATAATCAAACCCTCTTGAAAGGTCAATAATACGGCTGCTCGGGAAAGCCCAATCGGAGCGGGAAAATCAATATCATAGGCGAGCATAACCCGATCCCCACTGCCAAACTGAGCCCGAATTGTGAGCTTGTCGAACGCCGCAAGAAGATGCTTTACTGAATTGAGCACTGCTTCCTTTCCTGTTACATCTGCCAGCGGCCCTATAAGCCGAACTTCTGGGTGAAGATATTTCTCCATCACAGAAAGATCTTTCTTATTCATCGCCTGATAATAGGCTACTGCGGAAGCCAAATTTTTTTCTGACATATGTATCCTTTTTTTTTGATAAGAGTTTGACTATTTCAATTGAATATAGTAAACTATACCCAATATGTCAATACCAAAGAAACGACCTTACAATTCCGAGTCCAGGCAAGCACAGTCGCAAAAGACGAAAAATCGCATTTTGGCTTCTGCAAAAATGCTGTTTGAGTCCAAAGGGTTCGAGAAAGTGACTATAGAAGAGATAGCTCAGGAGGCTCAAGTATCCTCCCCTTCCATCTATTCCATCTTTCAATCAAAGCGTGGGGTGTTGCTAGGCTTGATGGATGAAGCGCTTCAACCCGAGCAGTTTGAAGCTCTTGTCGAACAGGGAAAAAAAGAAAAATGTCCTCGTAGGCGTCTTGAAATTACGGCAAGCATCGCAAGGCAGCTTTATGACGCCGAGAAAGCGCAATTAAGTTTTCTGCGAGGAGCATCGATTTTAGATCCAGTATTTAAAGGGTTGGAGATTGAAAGGGAAAGAAGACGCCATCATCGGCAAAAAGAGACAGTTGAAGCCATGGCAAGTGAAATGGCTTTTACGGACAACCTGAGTCTTTCTAAAATTAGAGATATTCTTTGGGCCTTCACCGGAAGGGATCTCTACCGTATGCTTGTTGTCGAGCGAGGCTGGTCATCCGATGAATATGAAATGTGGTTAGCCGATTTGCTTATTCAGACCCTTTTATCTAAGCCACTTCATCAAATTATGAAAATTTAATCGAGAACCTATTCCTATCCCCTTCCCACGATTAGAATAAGTAAGACGCTAGCGGGAAAATTTCGCAAAAGTTTTTATAATACAATCCCAGTTGGGGGTTTTTGCAATATTGCCACTACTTGCAACATAACATGCGAGGAGCAGTTCTATTAATTGAGAAGGGATGCCGGCTGCCAAGAGAGGGGCCTCAACCAGTCCTACTCGTCTATGGACTGAAGAGCCGTGTTCGAATGCAGGGGTTTCGCCAATAAGAGCCCGCATGCAGAGCACAGAAAATTGCATTTTTGTACCTGCAAAGTCATCTGCTGTATTACATGGTCGATCTTTCGCATGATCAACGAGAACTGCTGTACCATCTGGGCGAATCATGACATTGCGCGGGGCAACATCATAATGTGAATAGCCAGCGTTATCTAGGGTTTGCAAGGCCTGTGCAATATGCGTCATTATTTTCATGACGTAAGGTCCCCTTTTATCAAGCGACATAGCTTGCAATTCTTTTATGTCCAGTTCCTTACCTGCAATTTTTTCATAGAGGATGCCCCAGGCATCTATCTCTTTGATATAGACCAACCCTTCAAACTTCGGAATCCGGGGATGCACTGGCAATTGGCGAAGCATTCGCCAAATTACCATTAAATCCGCCACAGGATGATACTTGGGACGGGAGAATTTCCGGTACCCCTGTGCATCACATATCCAAGTCATTGGATGTCGCAGTTTCAGAGCAAATTCTCTCTCTTGAGCCTGTACGGAATACACATTAGCTTCTACTCCACGGCCCAGAATCTCTTTTGGAAGAGATTCTAGAATGAATACAGGGATTCTTAATCGCACTAAATCTTCACATACAGAAGTTGGAAAGGGTGAGTACGAGGAAATAGGGCTAAGAATATTAGAAGGTGGGGGGCGAACCGGATGGGTTATGGATTGTCGTCGATTTTTAGCATCAGCTGCCCTGAGAACAGCAGGAACGGCAGATGAGGGTCTAGGGACGCCCGAACCGGAAGAAATGCTACACGAAGAAGATGAGGAAAGAGCGGGTGTTGGTGCAGGAAAAGAGGAGCTGCTACAGGAGAACGAAGGGGCTTTTTCCAGATCCCGCCTTTGGATACGGCTTACATAGCATTTTACCCGATTCTCAAGGCATGCGAGATCCCGGCCAAGTATACGAAAATCTCTCTCTAGGGATGGATCATCGGTAGATGTGATACTTTCCCTTATTGCCTGAAGAGAGGAGGTGATTCTTGTGGTATCAGCCATGACTGTCCGCAGCCACTCCGCATCAAGTTTGGTCCCTCGCACCCCATTGAGCGCAGCCTGATGCCTGCGCACGGTAGATCCCAGTGCTTGTAACTCAAGTTGTTCAGCTGGCTTGAAACCGCTGCAAGAAATAGATGCTGCTAATGTCACAATAATCTCAAATTAAAAGAAAAAGATAGTACAACAATAACATAATATGAAAAATAATTCAAACTAACTATTTATTAAAAAAAATTAGAATAGGAAAAGAGTCCGCATTAAGGCCAAATATTATTAATTTTAAAAGCTCGAACGGCCACAGGATGGTGAGCGTGAGACTGGGCTAAGGTGCCTAGGAAGGATTTTATAGGTTTTTCTAGGCCGATAAAATATAGAAAGTTTTATTAAAATATATTTATATATTTTATAGATTTATATTTTAAAAAATATTTCACTTTACAAGCCTTAAAAATGCAGGAATTTCATAATATACAAATAGTGTTAACGTTTTAATATAGTTTATTAACGAAATACAGCATAATTAATATCAAATTTAATAAAAAATTGGAAAAATTATGGCGTCATTATCTTCATCCCACTCTCCATCTAATCCCTACGCGGTAGCCGCAGAGGTCACTGCCGGTTATTTAGGCACTAAGGAGACAAATCTGACTTACAAGAAAGACCTCGTGGAGTATTCCATGTCCCCCTTGGCCTTACGAGTCACGTTTCCACCCCCTCTTCCCCACCATTCAGCTGCACAACTTATTGGAGATTATTTAGGCTCTAAAGACGTCGATCTACCCCTAAAAATGGATCTTGCCAGTGTTATTTTCACCACAGCAGATGGTGGTGTAAGAAAAGGGCATCCAATCGTCCCCGACAGGTATAGCTTCCGACTGGCAAGAGTGTGTCGATTTTTGGAGTCTTATGTTCCAAAAGATAGATACGATGAGAAGTTAAAGGAAAAAGCCCTGAGATGGCTTTTTTGCAACGAAACGCTCCCATTATTCCGAAATATCAAGGGCTATGACTTTACCAAGCGAGAAATTCGGGCACTCCTTACGGGGAAAGTTTTTAATGATGGGATAGGAGATTATGTCCACATTCACTGGGGGGCGGAAAATACCGCAATAAAATTCCCTAAAGCCAAAGTGACCCTTGGTCTAGAAGTGGGAAATTTGGCAGCGCGCCGCGAAAAATTCTCCATGTGCGAGTTTCCTCGATATTTGTGGAATGAAACAGGAGAACAAGCAACTCAAGGAGAC
>Ga0206803_1069_pt1 | contig 23952 bp, 20 predicted proteins | sample Alteio_BWOrgCont_61_FD_152909 | JGI IMG/M metagenome (GOLD analysis project Ga0206803, IMG submission 152909) | Enriched cells from forest soil in Barre Woods Harvard Forest LTER site, Petersham, Massachusetts, United States -... | ecosystem: Environmental > Terrestrial > Soil > Temperate forest >... | reverse complement strand
GCGCGTGTTTCTATTTCGCCCGTAGTGATGTAGGTGATAAGTCCCAACATCTTAAACGCTTCTTTGATCAGGCGGTCCAGACCGCATTCGGCAAGGCCAAGCGACTGGAGGAATTCCGTCGATTCTTCCGGAGAGAGCTGCGCGATCTCTTCCTCGAGTTTGGCACATATGGGAATGACGCTATTGCCTTCTTTAGCCGCATAGGCCCGCACTGCGGCCACATGGGCGTTCTCCATAGAGGGGAGATCGCTCTCGCTGACGTTGGCAGCGTATAGGACTTTTTTGCTGGTAAGAAAAGGATAGAGGCTCAAGTGTTCCCGCTCTTCTTCGGTAAGAACCAGGGTCCTTAAAGGTTTTTCCTCATTAAGGTGGCTGATGGATTTTTTCAGGGCTTCGAGGACGGGGCCAAGTTCTTTTTTACTTTTGACTTGTTTTTCCATGCGCGAGGCGATGTTCTCCGCCGTTTGCAAGTCTGAAAGAATCAGTTCGAGGTTAATCACTTCGATATCGGCGATAGGATCGACTTTGCCTGCGACGTGGATCACATCGCTGCTATCAAAGCAGCGTACGACATGCACGATGGCGTCGGTCTCTCGAATATTGGTAAGAAACTGGTTGCCAAGGCCTTCACCCTGAGATGCGCCTTTGACAAGGCCTGCGATATCGACGAAAGTCATAGCTGCCGGAATGATCTTTTTACTGTGGGACATATCGGAGAGCACTTTTAGTCGCGGATCGTAAACATCGACAATCCCGATATTTGGATCTATCGTGCAGAAAGGATAGTTGGCTGCTGCCGCAGCTTTGCGGGTCAGAGCATTGAAAAGTGTTGATTTGCCTACATTGGGAAGGCCAGATCCGAAGGGAAGGAATATATTGTACAAGATGGCGATGTCATCCTCTTCTTCCATAATTAGCAATCCCAAGTTTTGGATGAAAAAATTCGTGCCCGTGCCCGTGCCCGTGCCGATTTAAAAGAAGAAGAATCGGGCACGGGCACGCACACGGGCACGAAAATCGCCTATCCAAGTTGTATATCCTTGTGATGAGATGAATCCGCACGATAAAGATCAGAGGAAATAATTTGACTCCCACAATAAAGAAATTGGCCGTAGACGAACTATTCATCTCCTGTGCGGGCAATCTTGAACCTTATTTATTGTCCGAGCTCAAAGAACTCGGCATCGAACACGTGCGCCGCGGCCATCGCGGTGTTTACGCCCCGCGCACAATGGAAAATGTTTATTTGATCAATTACTGTTCACGCATAGCTACCCGTGTTCTCTGGCCGCTTATTCGCTTCCCTTGCCCCCACCGTGAAGCTCTCTACACTGCCGCCCAGATGATCGACTGGCAGCATTACTTTTCCCCTAACGATCTACTGGCCATTGATGCGAACATCGATGATCATCCGACCCTGCGTAACAGCCATTTTGCCGCTCTTGTCGTAAAAGATGCGATTTGCGACTCCTTGCGCGATTCCAAGGGTTGGCGTCCTTCTGTCGACCTTGAGAACCCTACCGTTCAACTTAACCTCTTCATTCATAAAGGAATAGCCACTCTGTATTTTGACACCTCCGGCAAACCCCTCTTCAAGCGGGGCTACCGGTCGCAGACTGGGGAGGCTCCTTTGCAGGAATCGCTTGCCGCCGCCGTCTTGAAGATGGCGGGTTATGATCCGGGGAACGATTGCTTATGCGATCCCTTTTGCGGCAGCGGCACCCTGCTCATCGAAGCGGCGATGATGGCAACCCATACCCCGGCCGGCTTTTTCCGGCGTACTTGGGGATTTACACCCATGCCAGAATTCCAGGATGCGAAGTGGAGGGCCTTTAGAGCCAGAGCCGACCAAAAACGCATTCCCCTGACACCTGGAAAAATTTTTGGCGCCGACGGATCACCCTCTTCGATCACCATGACCCGCAACCATCTGGAAATGACTGGATTTATTGGCGCCGTCGATACTTTTTCGCGGCCTATTCACAACTTCAAGCCCCCATTTTCCCCTTCTCTGATCGTGTGCAATCCCCCTTATGGAAGGCGTCTTGAAACATCAGATGCCATCTATCGCGACCTCGGCCAATTCGCAAGGCTCTATAAAAATGCCCGTCTATTCTTTCTCGCATCGGATGAGCGGATGGCGAAAGCCTCGGGACTCCCCTATCGTGAACAAATTAGCTGCCGGAACGGCGGACTCCCCGTCAAACTCTATTCTTGTTAAAATCGGTGACTAACAATGTCCATACCTCCTTTAAGGCCCTTGGAATCGCAGTCAACCTCATGGAACGCGAATTGTGCATCCTCTGTTTCTAAGCCCTCTTGTCCAGTTTTCAACAGTACACTTGTAAGCGGGCTCTGTCCCGATCAGGGCAGAGTACACGCAGATCACGAACTTTGCCGAGCAAGATACAAAGCTGTACTGTCGTTTTTATGTGATCCATTTGCGTTTCTATTTCGTCTAATTTTAGAAGGCTTCATTAAGTTGAAAGATGGGTTGAAAGACAAAGTTCTCTATTTACGAGCAAAATCAAAAATCCAGTTCGAAGAGCCTAAGTTAAGCAAATCTGTTAAAGCTCCTAGTGGATATGACCATGTCGTGGGGCCGGAATTGGTTCGCGAATTCATGAACTCCGCACCAGATACATCCATTATTAAACAGTTAGCTCAAGCGGCGCACACCTATATCAGCATTGAACTGTGGGAAAACTGCAGGAATAAAGAATTATACCTTCTTGACTTGGTTACAGCTGCCACACCCGATCAGATAGAACCACTTGTAGAAGCTTGCCGAGGCAGCAAGCACAGGACTCGCGTACTATTTTCCTCCTTACTATCCGACCTTGAAAGGAACGATAGAGAGCCGAGAACACTAACTAATGAAGATGAAAAAAAGGCGCTTCTAGAAAAGTTTAGAAAAGCATATGAATTAATTCGAGATGATTTGCCGAGAATTTTTGTTCTAAGTAACTATGATGCTGATAGTGGTGGGCCCTTCACTCATCAATCACACGAAATCAGTTCAATTCCACTTCGTCTGTTTTTAAAATGGGAAAAGAGGTTAGGTTTACCTGCCTGGCTGATTCAAAAGTGTAACGACCTTCTTTCCTATCAAGAAGCCATCGCCCCAAAAGCCGAAAGCGAACACTTAGTAATCGAATAGACCGCACTTCCCGATAATGACAGACGATATCAACGCAAAGACGCCACGATGAAAGCCGCCGAGTTTCGAAAAAAGTCTTAAATCGGTACATAACACTCCACTAGTCTCAGTCTGTGAATTGCATCAGCGCAGAGCGCGCGAAATGCGCGGGCAGAGACGCTGAGGACGCAGAGAAAATTGAAAATGTATTAGTCTTTGCGTCTTCACTGCGTCGCGTCTCATAACAATTGCAACACACTAATCATAAATCGCTTGAAAACTGCAATTGTCATTTCCCGATATGGGAGGACTTAACCTCTGCGTCCTCAGCGCCTCTGTTCGCGCGTTTGGCGCGCTCTGCGCTGATGAAATTCGCAGATCGAGGCTTAGCCGAGTCTACGGAAATTGCCCCTGATTTTGGTGCTAGTTTCTCAATTCCCACTTGTGATAAGTTGATAATAGAGTCGGCAAAATCAACCCAATTAAATTCTTTTTTTTTGATCATCTGACGATATAAAATGGCCGAAAAAACCGAAAAGGCGACCCCGAAGAAGCTGCGCGACGCTAGGAAAAAAGGACAGGTCGCCAAGTCGCAGGACTTCCCCGCAGCCTTTACTTTCGTCGTCTCCATTGCAGCTACCGTTATAGCAGGCGGGTATCTCTTTCAACAGCTTGCGTCCTATTTTAGCACGGTTTTTCTCGGTCTTAGCGGTGACATCGATCTCGCCAACCGCGCCGGCGGCTACCTCGCGCAAGCCTTGATGGTCATACTGAACTGCAGCATTCCGATCATGGCGCTGACCACCATCGTCGGCATTCTAGTCGCTTTTCTCACGGTAGGGCCGGTCTTTTCCATGCAAGCCATGAAGTTCGATGTCAAACGCCTCAATCCGGTGTCGAACATCAAAAACATGTTTAAACTAAAAACTGTTTTTGAACTCTGTAAGTCAATCTTAAAGATTAGTGGCGCCGTCATCCTGATTTACAGCGTGATGAATACAAGCTTGCAAGAGATAGTCGCTACGGCGGGAATGCCCTTGCTGGGAATTGTCGGCGTGATATCCTCTTTTCTTATCAAGGTGGCTATCCGAGTCGGGATCTTTTTTTTGTTAATTGCCTTGGCAGACCTTGTGTACCAGAAGTATAATTTCGGAAAAGAGATGAAAATGGAGAAATACGAGGTCAAACAAGAATATAAGGATACGGAAGGGGATCCTCATATTAAAGGCAAACGGAAGCAGCTTACGCAAGAAATTGCTTATCAGGAAGGGCCGACTGCTACTAAACGCGCTAGAGCCGTAATCACGAATCCGACGCATATCGCTGTCGCTATCGAATACAAGGAAGAAGAAGAGCCGGCCCCGCGCATTGTTACTATGGGGCAAGGGTTCGTTGCTGAACAAATTATAAAAATCGCCGCCGACAACAACGTACCGGTTATGCGTAACGTCGAACTTGCACAGACCCTTTACCAAAAAGGGAAAATCAGCGAATACATACCTGAGGAGACCTATCGTGCCGTAGCCGAAATCCTCAAGTGGCTCGCGAAGATGGAAGAAGAAGAAGGTGGCGAAGAAGAAGTTCTGGAGATCTTTAAAAAATGAAAAATTTTCTTGAGCGCTTGGGCCGTACATTAGGCGGCGATAAGATGCTGAACATCATCGGCCAGTCAAGCGATGTCATTCTAGCAGGATTCATCATCGTTATTATTGCGATGATCATCATACCCGTTTCGCCTAACTTCATTGACAACTTGATCGCCATCAACCTTACGATGTCGATTTCTGTTTTGCTAGTCGCGATTTATATTCCCAAAGCTGTAAACCTGTCGGTTTTCCCTTCCCTGCTCCTTTTGACTACTCTTCTCCGTTTAGGGATTGAGATCTCGGCCACAAAACAAATCTTGCTGAAGGCCAATGCCGGCCACATCATCTTTGCGTTCGGAAACTTCGTCGTAGGGGGAAATTTCGTCGTAGGGGCCATCGTCTTCCTCATCATCACGATCGTCCAGTTCATCGTCGTGATCAAGGGCGCCGAGCGCGTGGCCGAAGTCGCCGCTAGATTTACCTTGGACGCTATGCCCGGTAAACAAATGAGTATCGATGCCGATATGCGCAGCGGGGTCATCGATGCCAATCAGGCGCGCGAACTGCGCCTTGCGTTGACCAAAGAGAGCCAGCTCTACGGAGCCATGGACGGCGCGATGAAATTCGTCAAAGGAGACGTCATCGCCGGTATCGTCATCGCGGTCATCAACATCGTTGGGGGCCTTATCATCGGGGTCTCCATGCATGGCATGTCGACTATGCAAGCAGCCCAGGTGTACACCCTCCTTTCCATCGGTAGCGGCCTTGTCTCGCAGATCCCTTCCCTTCTCGTCGCTTTGACGGCAGGTATCGTCACTACGAGGGTCTCAAGCGAGAAAAAGGACGCGAACCTCGGTAAAGAAATCTCCATACAGATGCTCGGCCAACCTAAAGCCTTGATGATCTCGGCTGCTGTCTTGCTGGGTATGACCCTTATCCCCGGTTTTCCTAAACTCATCTTTGTGTTCTTGGCATGCTCTATCGGCGCGGTTGGTTTTGGCATCTGGTTTAATAATAGAAAAACAGCTGCAAAGGCTGCGGCCGGCCTAACATCTGCTTCCGTAGAAACCGATGTTGCAGGCCATACTGTCGTCAAAGGCGGCACAGATGAATATGCCCTAACGCTGCCGGTAATTTTAGAAGTGGGCAAGCACATCTCAACCGCGATCAAAAAAGAGAAAGGTGGGGTGCTTTTCATCGATGAGATGATCCCCAAAATGCGCCATGCCCTTTACCAGGATCTCGGCGTCCGCTTCCCTGGCGTGCACGTACGCACGGATTCTCCGACCTTGGAATCCGACGAATATTCAGTTTTCTTGAACGAAGTGCCGATCGTCCGCGGCAAGCTCCTCGAAAACGCCTTGCTTACGAATGAGAGCCCCGAAACGCTGCACCGTTATAATCTCCCCTTTACCACTTCAAAAAGTTCTCACGGGCAACCCTCGATCTGGATCGATATTAAGTACCAAGACCTCTTGCAAAAAGCTGGCATTAAATACTGGAAAGCCCTCGATGTTATGATTCTGCATCTTTCGTATTTTTATCGGCAGTACGCCAGCGAATTCATCGGAATTCAAGAAGTGCGCGGGATTCTCGAATTCATTGAAAAATCCTACCCCGATCTCGTCAAAGAGGTGACCAGGCTTGTCCCTCTCCAGAAACTGACGGAGATCTTTAAGCGCCTCGTACAAGAGCAAATCTCGATCAAAGATTTGCGCACCATCCTTGAAGCCCTAAGTGAATGGGCCCAATCTGAGAAAGATACCGTACTTCTGACAGAATATGTCCGCTCCTCGCTCAAACGCTACATCAGCTATAAATATTCGCAAGGACAATCGATCCTTGCCGTTTACTTGCTCGACCCGGAAATCGAAGATATGGTACGTGGTGCTATTAAGCAGACATCTGCAGGATCCTACCTCGCCCTCGACCCCGATTCGGTCCAGTTAATCCTGCATTCGATGCGGACAACGGTGGTGCCGACGCCAGTAGGCGGACAATCTCCTGTCATGCTGACAGCGATCGATGTGCGCCGCTTTGTCCGCAAGCTGATCGAGGGAGAATTCCCCGATATGGCTGTTGTCTCGTACCAGGAAATCGTGCCAGAAATCCGGATTCAGCCTCTTGGGAGGATCCAGCTGGCATAAACACTTAGATGAAAATTTCGTGCCCGTGTGCGTGCCCGTGCCCGTGCCCGACTTAAAGCGGAGAATCGAGGCACGGGCACGAATACTTGCTTTAGGCAGGAGCCCCTAGAATGTCAGACCATCCAATCCATGCGCCTCGCGTCCCGGGAGCCCACCATGAAGCGGCGCGCATGCAGCGTGCCCCTCAGACTCAGCAGCTCGCCAATGTCCAAATTGCTCAAATAGAAAGCGAAGAGTCTCTCAGCGAGACGGGCGAAGAGATGGTCTTCAACCCTTTTGCCATGGCCAGGCGCTTCGAAACTCTTGAATCCAGAATCCGCAGGACCGGAAAGGGCGAGGAGTCGGAAAAGTCGCAAAAAGACGAGGAGAAAAAGCTGCAACAGGTCGAGAAAATCTCGGAAGTCGCCGAAGATTTTTCGCGCCGGACCAATCAGGAACTCATCAGCCGCACCTTGCTGCTTCTTAGATCGCGCATCACGAAAGATGACACTCCGGCGGATGTGCTCCGAAAGGTCATAGAGCTCTATCCTGATCACTCCCTGGCAGATGAAGCTCTTGCCTTCTTGCTTGAGACCGCCGATGATCCTGATATCGCCTCTGTCGTCCGGCAAGCCAAGGAACAATTCAACCTATCTTTCGGACGCGAGATCAAAGCCGGCAGAAACATCAGCGCGCAAGCCCGGGAATTCTCGGAGCAAGGACTCGGCAGCCCTACTGCTCTTCGCGATATGTACCGCGAGATCACCGGCAATCCCCGCGATCCCAACACTCTTTTCGAACAGCTCTCAAGCAATTTCGGCTATGAGAAAATGAAAAAAGTAATTGAGTTCATGCTACACGCGCTCGGCGGCGACCTCAAATCGCAAGGGCCCTCAATTCCCCGCGGGCAATTGCACCGGCTCATGACAGAAACACGCGTTTTGCAGGCTATTCTTGGCGTCTACCGTTTCTTCCGCTCGCGCATGAAGCTTATGATGGCGAGCTTTTCTCGTTATTCCCTTGTCTTCCCTACACGCATCACCTTTGAAGCTCTCGCCAAGCAATACATGCGTTATCTGCAAGAGCGCTACCCGAGTCCCGACAAAGTTTTGCAGATGGCAGTCCAACTCGGAATTATGGAAGAAATCATTGCACAAATGATCATCTTCACACAGCTCCGCGATGCTTGCCGCCAGATCGCCCCTCGCCTCTTCAAATCCGAACAGCATCGTCAAGACACTTTGCGCTCCTTTATGGAAGCTCTCGAGCAGATCGAAGAAGAGATTGAAGAAGAAGAAGAGGAACTAGACGAAGAAGGCAAAAAGAAAAAGAAAACCAAAAAATATAAATGATTACACCTTTTGAAGATTTAATTCAGGAACTTGGCACCACCCTCGGGCTTTCCTTTCATCTCGATCCGCATGGCGCCTGTTGTCTGCAAATGAACGAAAAACTGCGTGTGCAGATAGAACCCGATAAACAAGAAGATCGCATCATCCTTGCCGCATTTATCGGAGAACTGAATCCGGGTAGATTTCGTGAAGATGTTCTCAAAGAAGCTTTAAAAGCCAACGCGCAGTTCATAGGAAATGGTAACGCTGGCGCTATCCTTGGCTTCAGCGCCCGCCATAATCAGCTCGCATGCCACACCTTCCTTCCCATTTTGGAAATCTCCCCCGAAAAGCTTCTAGCATCGCTTACCTATCTGACAGAACACGCTTTATCGTGGATGGAAGCCTTGCAAAGCGGAAGGGCAGCGCCTCCAGGCATCCAGACTCTGCATACTGCACCAACCGCTTTCGGTAAGATTCGCCCATGAAGAAGCATGATCTCGAAGACCACCTCTTGGGCACCATAACTGGAAGCGGATGGCGTGCAGTCGGCGTCCATCATCACCACGGCATTAATATTTATCTCAACGCACTTCATAGTTCGAGTAGCTGTGGGATCGGAGAATTTCTCGATCTAATCCCTATGATCGATTGGTGCCACAAAATAGGTATGGACATCATTCAGCTATTGCCTCTGAACGACTCAAGCTTCGATCCCAGCCCCTATAATGCCATCTCTTCATGCGCTCTCAATCCCATTTATCTCAAGCTCGATGCTCTTCCAGAGCTCGCCGAACATCCTGACCTGCGTGAACAGATAGATTCTCTGCGGGCCTATAATTCTCGTTCCGCTATCGCCTACAAGGAAGTCCTAAATGCAAAAAACCAGTGGCTGCGGAACTACTTTCACCAAATTTCCTACAACTTGGATGAAAACCAGCAATACCAACATTTTCTATCCGCTAATCCGTGGGTTGAGACTTACGCGCTCTTCAAGACACTTCTCGCAAAGTTTAACTACGCAGTCTTGGAAGATTGGCCTCCAGAATATCGAAGCTTGACCTCAACAAGACGTTCCGCACTTATCGAAGAGCATAGACAAGAAATCAACTTCCATTCCGCCCTGCAATATTTCTGTTTTCAGCAGCTTTCGGAGGTGCGGGCCTACGCGGATCGCTATAAGATATTGCTAAAAGGCGACCTCCCCATACTCATCAGCCGAAACAGTGCCGATGTCTGGCAGACGCCGCATTTTTTTGATCTCATGCACAATGCCGGGGCCCCTCCTGATCAATACAGCGATGATGGACAGAATTGGGGATTTCCTCTTTTCAACTGGGACGCCATGCGCCAGGAAGATTATCGCTTCTGGCGGGAGAGGCTTCAATTTGCTACCCATTTCTACCACCTATACCGTATTGACCACGCGGTAGGTTTTTTTCGCATCTGGGGCATCCCTCTGCACCGCCCCGGCAATGAAGGTCATTTTTTTCCCGACGATCCAACCAAATATCTACCCCAAGGCAAACATGTGCTTAGCGTGCTTGCCGCCTCTTCCTCCATGCTTCCTATCGCAGAAGATCTAGGCGCCGTCCCCCCCGAAGTGCGCCTCTCTTTGAATGAGATGGGTATTCCCGGAACCAGAGTTATGCGGTGGGAACTGGACTGGAAAAAACACAGTAACGGCGGCCACCCCTTTCTGCCATTAGAGGATTATTCGCCTATCAGCATGACCTGTGTTTCTACGCACGACTCTGAAACGCTTGGGGGCTGGTGGCAAAAAGATGAGAGCCAAGCCTCTCTTCTTGCGAGCAAAAAACACTGGCACTACACGCCGGAGCTTTCACAAGAACATCGGAAAGAACTCTTAAAGGACAGCCACCACACCTCCTCCCTTTTTCATATCAATCTCCTGCAAGAATACCTTGCCCTTTTCCCGGAACTTGTCGCCTCTAGCCCCGAGGAAGAGAGAATCAATATTCCAGGCACCACGCTGCCACATAACTGGGCCTACCGCTATCGCCCCTCCATCGAAACTCTCACTACCCATAAACCACTCCTTTCAGCCATGCGATCTTTGGTAAAAAAGTGAGAAGCCTTCTGCTCTCCTTGATCTTGGCCCTTCCACTGGCCGCATCAGCAGAGGCAGTTGCGAAACTCCACGGCAGCGAAAAATCGATGATTTTGAACCATGTTGAGAGGAGGGGCCCGGAAGCGGGACAACATTTTGTCCCGATGAGCGGGAGGGCAGGCAATGCCTGGCCGTGCCGCGACGACGGTGGCCTGCCCAGATGGGCAGGCGAGAAGGGGCGGCCTCAACATGGATCAAAAGGGCGATTTTGCGCGCCGAAGAGTTTGGCAATTGCCTCAGTAACTTCATCCAGCGCCCTTTTTCAGAGCCTCGACCCCCATTCCGTGATTCAACAACTTGCCTTTTACGAACTTTATCCAGATACTCCCGAGGGAAAAAAAGCCTGGGAGCGGGCATGGGAATTGCTCAGCCAAGGATCTACAAACAATGATGCCGGGATATGTGCACCGCCAGCAGAAGGTCTTCCTCCGGTCGATGTACGAGCGATTATCGGGCTTGTCACACACCGCTCTTCCCAGGATATCGCAGTCTTAGGCAGAGAGCAGCTCGCTACTTTACAAGAGCTCGGGAAACAACTCCCTAACCGCAAAAGGCAAGGTGCGCACGTATGGACAAAGGAAGAGGTCTTGGCGCTGCCTCTTAAGCAAATCGATCTCGCGCGAGGCCTGCTCGTCAACCAGTTTGACGAAGATCCAGATGCCCCTCAGAAAATTCTTCAATATGAAGCCACTCTCGATCTCATGGCCCTTGAGATCCGCGCCGCTCTGCCCCGCCAGGCAACGGCTGTGCAAAAAATCGATGCCATTAATAAATTTATCTTCGAGGACATGCACTTCCGTTTCCCCCCGCATTCCCTCTACGCAAAAGACATCGACCTTTATACCTTTTTACCCGCTGTTCTCGATAGTCGCGAGGGCGTCTGCCTCGGTGTATCCATACTCTACCTTTGTCTTGCTGAGCGGCTTGATCTGGAACTGGAAATCGTCACCCCGCCAGGCCACATTTATCTGCGCTATAACGACAATGGGAAACACCTGAATATCGAAACCACAGCCCGCGGGATCCATCATCCTTCCGAGGCCTATCTCGGCATCAATACACGCAATCTTCAGCAGCGCACTCTGAAAGAGGTGATTGGAATGGCATTCGTCAACCAAGCCTCGGTTTTTTGGGAACTTGGCAAATACCAAGAGACCGTCAATCTCTATGAAAAAGCGCTTAAGTTTCTACCCGATGACCCTCTTTTAAAGCTGTTTCTCGGGCTCAACTACCTCTTTATCGGAGAAACTGGCAAAGGCCGTAAATATCTGGAAACTCTACGCAATTTTACTTTTGACTATGCCGTTTCACCCGAGACCATGCCCGATGACTACTTGATGGGGCGAACAGATATCCAAGGGCTTAAAAATGTCTTCCGCCACGTCGATGAATCTCGGGACTCCGTTCACAAGAAACAGGCGGGCCTCCTTGAAACCCTGAAGCGGTACCCCCGGTTTCGCGCCGGTCTATTCCAACTCGCCATCACGTGGCTGCAACTCGGGCGCACCGCAGAAGCCCTGGAATGCTTAGAGAAATATCATCGCCTCGACCCGCGAGATGCCACGATCGAATACTACCTGTCTGCCATCCTGCACGAACGGATGGACTACCCTCGGGCCTGGACCCATCTTCACGAGGTGGAAAACATCGTCCATGCGCGTCAGCACAACCCCAAAGTCCTAGAGCAGCTCCGCTTGCAGCTCATGCGCTCCTCCCCGCCGCCTCCTAACTTAAAACGCTGAACGCAAATTGCTAAACGCTGAAGAGGCTTCTTATGTATATATTGTGCATTTTGCGTTTTGCGTTTTGCGTTTTTAATAAATGATCCCCCATGCTATCGAGAGGATAAAAGACAACTATGATAGGTGGCTATGTGGTTATTGGATTTGTGTACGAGTCCTCGCTTACGCTCCTGTGCAGCTGTATCGATCTGCCTGCTTATACAGGCCGCGCTCCACGCGGAGTTCTACCTCAACGAAGTCATGCCGAGGGAAGTGCAAAAAAAGTCCGGCGTGGCCGAGTTAACCTATCATCAAAGGCTAGCACTGGAAAAATGGCTCAACGAAACCTTCGTACTAAAAAATCCTCAAGAGACAACAAAGAAGGATGAAAGCCTTTATCTTTCGCAAAACATCGATCACGGGAAAAAGCTTGAGCTAAGCGATGGATCGCTCTGGGAAGTAGCGCCTGACAACGTCGAACGGGCCTCTTTTTGGATCCTCCCTTTTCCCCTCTACTTCGTCAAAAACAACGATCCTTTGGACAACAACGAATTTCCCTTGAAGCTCATTAACCAGAACACTGGACTCGGTGTTAAAGTCCGCCAATTACGTCCACCCGAACTGCGCGAAACCCCACCCGAATAATAAGGCTAAGGCGCCTTTCCTCAGGAATAGGCGCCCTCTTCAAAAAAAATCTACTCCAAAAGCGAAAAGAATTATTACACAGCGTTTTATTAGCTGTTTAATAAATTCGTTTTAATATATAATTACTTTATAACATTAGCCACAAAATTATATTATGAGCTGTTTATTAACTCGTCCAGTTTCTAGTAGTGTCATTACCGCTCCTCATACTGCAACCATGACGGTTTTAGAATACTTGGACGATGACACCGGCAAAGAAAAAACATCCCACGACATGATTGAAACTGTTTATCGAGTATTTGAAAGTCACGCCAGAGCTCTTCCTCCGCCAGCATCAAGCAATCCTGTTTCCGCACATTTAGACACAAAATCACATCTTTCTATCTTAGGTTTCTTGTCTGATCAAGACAGGAGTAATTATGAAAAAACAGGATGTGCAGGATATAGAGCAGGCAAGCTATCGGGACTGGTTGAATTAGATGAAAATCTACGCCTCTGCAGCGGGACGCTAGCCCATGTTAAATCCCTCGAAATCCTTTCCTCCAATTTCTGCAACCGCGACGGGCTCATGTCTGAATTATCCGAGGGTGCATATTCCGCTAAAATTCAAGAGATTGAAGGTGCCATTGATGAAATGAGAAGAGACGTCAGGCGTGTGTATCTGTATCCTCACTCTGCTTTCATCCGAAAAAAAATGGCCGCGTTCGGTCGAAGCCTTTTCGAAACCGCAAGAACTCAAAGAGAGTATATTAGAATAATAGCAGTTATAGCTGATAAACGAGGTCTCGGCAATTGCGGAGAGCTCACTAGTATTGGCTACGAACATCTTGAACCTAAAATGAAAAGCCGGCCGCTCTTCATCGGAAAGATTAAAGAGCGGCCTGGACACCCAGTAAAAGGCGACCATGCCATCGTACTCTTAGGAAATCCCAATAACCCGTACTCGGTCATACTCGACCCGTGGCGATGCACCAGATATCTCTCTAGTAAAAGAGATCTCCACCTCGAGAACTATACAGGCCATGATAGGGGAAATCCCCTAACAACCCCTTACTGCCGCGACACCCACTTCCTTCGTTTGCAGACTTTTACCCGTAAAGGAGCTCGGCGTCTTACCACGCTGGATTAGCATGTGGGCCTTTCCCGCTATTTACCTAATATATAAACACTTTAAAGCGATTGAGGGCCTCATCTCCGGAACCATTTTGTCAGAGCTTATCGTTTAGAAGTTTGACAACTGCATCTTTTGACAGTTATTATTAGGGGGCCGTGCAGCGTTATGCAGCGGCAGGATGTGAAGCATGACCCCGCAATTTACCGACGCCGTTATCCAGGCCCTTGAAGCCGCTATCCAATACGCCGAGCAGCATCGCCATACAGAAGTCGGCGAGAATCACCTGCTGTGGGCCTTTTTCTCCGACAGCGAGGGTTACTTCTCGACACTTGCCTCCTCGTTCGGCATGGATCCGGCAGAGCTACTCCCCAAACTCGAGCAGGCTTTAGAAAAAGCCGCCCAGTACACAGGCACGCCGCAAAAGCCGACTCTTTCCGCCGCCTTGCATGAGCGCATTAGCGAAGCCGGGCAAATTGCCAAGAGCTGGCAGGACGAGTACATCGGCAGCGACCACCTGTTTCTCGCCTTTTGGAAACGGGCCGGAGATCCCTTCGCGAGCTGGAAAAGCAAAACCTTATCCGTCCAGGAAGTTGAAAAACAGATCCTAAAGATCCGAGGAGATCTCCATATGGATTCGCCATCTGCTGAAGCCAACGTAAAAGCTCTCGATAAGTACTGCAAGAACCTCACCACGCTGGCTCGTGAAGGCAAACTCGACCCCGTCATCGGACGCGACGAGGAAATCCGCCGCACGATGCAGGTTCTCAGCCGGCGCACAAAAAACAATCCCCTTCTGATCGGCGAGCCCGGGGTAGGAAAGACGGCGATTGCTGAAGGACTGGCCCAGCGCATCATTCAGGGAGACGTCCCGGACTCACTGAAAAACAAACAACTTTTCGTACTCGATATGGGAAGTCTCATCGCGGGCACAAAATACCGCGGGGAATTCGAAGAGCGCTTAAAAGGCATTCTGCGGGAGATCGAAAAATCCGAAGGGAAGATCATCCTTTTTATCGATGAAGTGCATACACTCGTCGGTGCCGGAGCGACTGAAGGCGCGATGGATGCGGCCAACCTACTCAAGCCGGCTCTTGCACGGGGGACTTTGCATTGCGTCGGCGCCACTACCCTCAATGAATATAAGAAATACATCGAAAAAGATCCTGCCCTTGAGCGCCGTTTTCAGCCTGTGCTGATTCTGGAGCCTTCCGTAGAAGACGCCTTATCGATCTTGCGGGGCCTGCGCGAACGCTACGAGATTTTCCATGGCGTGCGGATCACAGAAGGAGCTCTTCAGGCAGCCGTTTTTCTCTCTAACCGTTACATCACCGACCGCCGCTTGCCCGATAAAGCGATAGATCTGATCGACGAAGCGGCGAGCTTGATCCGCATGCAGCTTGGCAGCCTGCCTCTTCCCATCGATATCAAGGAAAGAGAGCTGAGCAGCTTAATCGTGAAACAGGAAGCTCTTAAACGCGAAGATTCCCCTATCGCCAAAGCGGAACTTGATAAATTACAGGGGCAGATTGCCCAGCTCAAAGAAGAACTCGGCCTATTGCGCGGACGCTGGAATGAAGAGAAAAAGCTGATAGAAACACTCCAAGAGAAAAAGAATAAGCTCGAGTCCTTGAGATTCCAGGAAGAAGAGGCCGAGCGCGCTTCCGACTACAACCGCGTTGCCGAACTCCGCTATAGCGTCATCCCTCAAGTGAAAAAAGAGCTCGAAGACGCGCAGAAAGTCCTGGGCGCTCAGGAAAACCGCCTCCTTAAGGAAGAGGTCGATGAACAACTCATCGCCCACATCGTCGCCAAATGGACGGGCATTCCCGTGCAACGCATGCTTGAAGGAGAGAAGACACGCCTGCTTCATCTGGAAGAGGCCCTCGAAAAACGGGTCGTAGGCCAAGATTTCGCCGTTCAATCCGTCAGCGAGGCGATCCGAAGATCACGATCGGGCTTAAGCGACCCAGCCCGCCCCGTCGGCGTCTTTTTGTTCGTCGGCCCTACTGGCGTTGGAAAAACCGAACTCGCTAAGGCCCTGGCCGAGCAGCTATTCAACCAGGAAGAAGCCATCATCCGGCTCGATATGTCGGAATACATGGAAAAGCACAGCGTCGCAAAAATGATCGGCTCGCCCCCCGGCTATGTCGGGTATGAAGAAGGTGGACAGCTGACGGAAGCGCTCCGCCGCCGCCCTTATGCAGTTGTTTTGTTCGACGAGATCGAAAAGGCCCACCCTGATGTCTTCAATATCTTGCTGCAGATCTTCGACGATGGACGGATTACAGACAGCCAAGGGCGTACGATCAATTGCAAAAACGCCCTTTTCATCATGACCTCCAATCTCGGCTCCGATGTCCTGCTGGAAACCATGCACAAACAGAAGAAAGAATGGACGAAAGAGAAAGTCCTGGAAATTGTGGAACCGATTTTGAAAGACCATTTCCGCCCCGAATTCCTCAATCGTCTCGATGATATCCTCCCCTTTCTCCCCTTACAGAAGAAAGATATGGAAAAAATCGTGCGCATCCAGCTTCACCACGTCGCAGCGCGGCTTGCCGAGAAGCAGATTACCCTGCGCGAAACGAGTGAGGTCATCGCTTATCTCGCGGACAAGGGCTACGATCCCTTCTTCGGCGCCCGCCCCCTCAAGCGGCTCATCCAACAAGAAGTGGTCAATCCTTTGGCTAACGCTGTCCTCGAAGGAAAAATCCAAAGCGACAAACCGGTCGAACTTCACATAGGTAAAAACGCCCAAGGCGAAGAGGCAATCACTTTATGAAACTTCCTCTACTCGGACTTGGAACATGGCAGTTGCAAGGAGAAGAATGCACGAAGGCCGTAAAACGGGCCCTTGAACTCGGCTATCGCCATATCGACACAGCCCATGCCTACGAGAATCATCAGGCGGTGAGAAAAGGGATAGAAGGATTTGACCGAAGTCAGCTTTTCCTTACTTCCAAGATAGCGGTAGATCTTCAGGTCGATCCCAAAAATGTGGAGCATTCCGTAGAAAAAGCATGCGATCTCGCCTTGAAAGAGCTAGGCACAGATTACCTCGATCTCTACCTCATCCACTGGCCTTACCGCACGTACCCTCTCGCGGCTACTTTCCATACCATGCAAAAACTGGAAGACAAGGGAAAAATCAAACGGGCAGGAGTCAGCAACTTTACCATCCACCATCTTGAGGATTTCAGGAATCAAAGCCTGACCCCTTCTGCCAACCAGGTCGAATTTCATCCCTATCTCTACCAAAAGGAACTGCTCGAATATTGCCGTAAGCACCACATTGAACTCATCGCCTACCGTCCTTTCGGAAAAGGAGAATTGCTCAAAGAGCCGCTTTTTGAAAAGATCGGCCTTGCCTATAAAAAAAGCGGGGCGCAGATCATTCTTCGCTGGCTAATCCAAAAGAGGATTCCGGTAGTACCGAAAGCCGCTAATGACAAGCACCTGCGCGCTAACCTTGACGTTTTCGATTTCTCCCTTACCGATGACGACATGCAGCAGCTAGATGCGCTCAACCAAAACCAGCGCTTCTGCATGCCCGACGAACCCGAATTCAACTATTAGGTTTAAAGAAATCGCGGAACTGGTCCTGCAGCGATACGGGTATGATCTCCTCGATTCCACTTTTGTCGTACATGAGGAAATAGGTACAGGCGATCATAATGCCGAAAGCAGGGCTGAAAAGCGCAGCCACTAATGCAAGCGCGCAGGCGAAAGAACGTTTTATGGAAAGTTGACCCTTATTCTGCAGTCTTACAAACCATGCGATGCGGCCAAAGCTCAGGATGCATCCCAGGCTGCCCGCTGTAAAAAGGATAATCGCATAGACTCCCCATAGACAATCGAGGAGCAGCAGCGCCGCAAAGAAAAGGCGCGAAAGAAGAGAAGAGACAAAACTACTTTTCTCTTTAGCAGGATTCGCACAGCTAAAGGCAGGTTGGGGATCGATTCTCTCTTCTGAAAAAGAAGATCTCTCCTCGCGGGTGTTTTTTGGCACCCCTGTTATATCGTAAATCGGCATGCTTAGTTATTTCTTGTGTTTGATCTTATTTATGCCATTGAGTGCAGCAATGCGGTAACCTTCCGCATAAGTCGGATAGTTGAACACCTGATCGATAAAATAGTCAATACGCGCGTGAAATGTCATTGCCACTTGGCCAATATGAATCACTTCGGTCGCCTCGCGTCCGATAATATGAATACCTAGAATCTCCAAGGTCTCCGCATGAAACAGGATTTTAAACATCCCAGGATCATTGCCTTTGATCTGGTTCCGTGCAATCTCATAGTAATACGCTCGGCCGATTTCGTAGCGGAAGCCTAATACTTGTAACTGTTCTTCAGTATAACCACATGAAGAAATTTCTGGAATCGTATAAATCCCGATCGGGTAAAAGGCTGGGAAATGATGCGTCTTGGCCCCAAAGGCGTGGCGCGCCGCAAGCCGGCCTTGTTCCATGCTGGTCGAAGCAAGGGCAGGAGCGCCAATGACATCGCCCGCAGCATAAATATGGGGCATTACAGTTTGGAATAGTGCATTCACAGGGATATAGCCCCCTGCGTCGACGGCTATACCCGCATTTTCAATTTGCATCGAGGCAACATTCGCTTCTCTTCCTAAAGCGTACAGCATCATTTCTGCTTCAAGTGTAGTGCCATCGGCAAAATCGACACGCGCTCCATTCGGTGTTTTTTCAATTTTTTTTGGTTCCTTGTTGCCTACGACGCTCAAACCCAAGGTGGCAAGCGCTTTCTCCAGATGCATGCCGATCTCGCGATCCAGGAAAGGCAATAAGCGGTCGCGTTTATCGGCGACTGTCACCTCCGTGCCAAGCGCGGAAAAAAAACTGGCATACTCCGCCCCGATAATACCGCCGCCTAAGACAAGCAAGGTCTTGGGCACCCGTCCAATGGCAAGGAGCCGGGTGGAATCGAGTATAGTGTCGCTATCAAAAGGAACATGGATAGGATTGCGCGGACGCGACCCCGTAGCGATGAGAAAAGCGTTGCCCTTGATTTGACAGATAGCACGTTCCTGGTCGTCCACGACAAGTAGCTGATTAGGATTTTCAAAACGGGCAATACCGCGGACGACTTCTATTTTGTTCTTCTCAAACTGACGGTGGAGATTTTTGCGTTGCTCGTCCAAGATCTTGTGCAAGCGAAAATTTAAATCCTTAATCGAGGCCACACGGTCGGCCCCCTCCTTTCCATAAAAACTCCGCTGATAGAAGTCTGTTAGGTCCAGAATGGCTTCGCGCAAGGATTTGGAGGGGATCGTACCGCTATTGAGCGACACGCCCCCAGGATGTTCGTCCTGTTCAATAACGATGACGCTTTTGCCTAGCTTGGCAGCTTGGATAGCCGCTTTTTGTCCCGCAGGCCCAGATCCGACAATGACAAAATCGGCGTAGAGTTCCTCGAGCATTGCCCCTCAACATCTGCGTTTAAAAATTTATTTATACACATGATTATTCTTGTTCAATAAGAAAGAGAGTGATAAGCTTTCCGCTTTATCTCAAAGTGGTGAAATTATGTCTAAACGATGTCAGGTCACCGGCAAGGTGCCAGTGCGAGGCAAGAGCTACGCCCTTCGCGGTATTGCCAAAAAAAAGAAAGGGATCGGCTTGAAAGTCACCGGTATTAAACGCCGAAGATTCCTCCCCAATTTGGTAAAAAAACGATTTTGGTTCGCTGACGAGAACCGCTTTATCACCTTGCGCCTATCGACAGGTGCAATGCGTACGATCGATAAAGTAGGTTTATCCACAATTGTTCGTCAAATGCGTGCCTCTGGCGAAGACGTCTAAGAAGTTCTTTTCTCGTTATGGCAAGAAACTGGTAACAGTTTCTTGCCTAATTTTTTTCTTCTGCTGGCTTGGCCGCTGGTCGCTTTCTTCATCCTGCCCTTCTTTTCCGAATGCTGACACCCCTCTTGTCTTTTACGCCAACCAGACCGGCAGTGATTTCCTGCTTCTCTATTCCCAAGCCGTAGCCCAAGCCAAGCACACCATCTTTTTAGAAATGTATGCAATCACAGACCCCACCCTTATACAATTGCTGCACGCAAAAACCATGCAGGGCCTTTCCGTGACTATCTTGACAGACAGCAAAGCTTCCCCATCTTTAAGAAATAAACTCCCGGCTTCAGCCCATTTGCATGTCCATAAAGGCCGCGGCCTGATGCACCGTAAAGTGCTTGTCATCGACCATACTCTAACCCTCTTAGGCTCGGTAAACTTTACAACGCCCTCTTTAGCTCTCCATGACAATTTTGCTTTGGCCATACATGGCGGGGAGATCGCGAATTTTTTCGAACAAGAAGACGTACATCAAGGTCTTTTTTCTTTTTCTCAGCAGCAACTCGAGGCGTGGAAACTGCCCAAGAACGGGCAATCCGCAAAACAGAAAATTCTCGGTGAACTTGCAAAAGCGAAGCGTTCGATCCAAGTCGCCATGTTCACTCTGACCGATCAAGACTTGGGCGATGCTCTTATTGCTGCCCATAAACGCGGCGTGCATGTCAAAGTCGCTCTTGATTATTACACCGCCGGCGGCTCCTCAAAAAAAATTGCCCAGCAGCTCACACAGGCTGGCCTACCTCCTAAAATAAGTTTGGGAGCGCAGCTTTTGCACCATAAATGGGCCCTTATCGATAATGCCACCTTGATTACAGGCTCGACGAACTGGACAAAAAGCGCCTTTGCCTACAATCACGATGATTTTGTCATCATCCGCAACTTGACAGAAGTTCAGCAAAAAACCATGCTGCGTTTATGGCGAGCTATAGAAACTACGACACAATAGAGGCATTTGCAAAACTACACGGCAGCGAAAAATCGATGATTTTGGACCATGTTGAGAGGAGGGGCCCGGAAGCGGGACAAGAGTTTGTCCCGCTGAGCGGGAGGGCAGGCTATGCCTGGCCGTGCCGCGCCGACGGTGGCCTGCCCAGAAGGGCAGGGGAGGAGCCGAGGACTCAACATGGTTCAAAAGGGCGATTTTACGCGCCGAAGAGTTTTGCAACTGCCTCAATAACCACGCGGTAACCCGGGGCATCATTCCTATGTTAGAGGCAGTTCTTTCCATATCATTTACTCTCTTTCTTCTTATGGACTCTATCGGGAATATTCCTGTCTACATCGCGGTCTTAAAGGATTGTCATCCAGCTTCGCATAAATTGATTATCGTGCGCGAGCTGCTCATAGCCCTAGGGATCATCATCGCTTTTTATTTCATCGGCAATTACCTCCTCAGTCTTCTCGGCGTTCATCAATATGCCGTCATGATCTCCGGGGGTATTATCCTATTTGTCCTCGCTATTCAGATGATTTTTACAGGCAGCATAGACACAGGCAAATATTCCAAACAGACCGACCCCTTGGTCGTCCCCTTAGCAGTCCCTCTCGTCGCCGGCCCTGCTGTCCTTGCCGCTGTCATGCTCTATTCCCATGAATCCTATAGTACCTTCATCGTGATCATTAGCATCATTATTGCCTGGGCCGCCACCACGATCATCCTGCTCGCCTCCACCTTTCTGCAAAAAGTTCTTAGCGATCGCGGCGTTCTAGCTGTTGGAAGACTCATGGGCCTTATACTGACACTGATCGCCGTCCAAATGTTTTTGCATGGCCTTACCCAGTACAACCAATCGATTGCCTCCCCATGAAAAACTTTAAAGGCATTCTCAGCTACGAAGGAACGCGCTTTCTAGGCTGGCAAAAGACCCGCATGGGAGATAGCATCGAGAAAGAACTGGAAAAAGCGCTCTCTGTCCTTCTCCGCCACCCGGTAGAGCTGCAATCTGCCAGCCGTACAGATGCCGGCGTTCATGCGAAAGGCCAGGTGATCAACTTTTTAACTTCAGAAAATACTCTCGATCTTTCTCGTATACGCAATGGGGTCAATGCCATCTTGCCGCATGATATTCGCCTACTATCCCTGGAAGAAGCCTCTTTAGACTTCCACCCCACCCTTGATGCCGCAGGGAAAGAGTATATCTATGAAATCTGCACAGGCTCTGTGCAATCGCCCTTCTTACGTTTATTTTCCTGGCATTTTCCCTATGCTCTAGACATAGAAGCGATGCGGAGCGCATCAGCCCCCCTGCTCGGCACCCACGATTTTTCATCGTTTTGCAACGAACGCTCACTAATCGATCCGGATCCAGTCTGCACCTTGCAAAAGGTCACCATAGAAAATCTGGGGGGCGGCCGGTTGCAAATACTTGTTCAAGGTAATCGCTTTTTGTATAAAATGATGCGCAACCTGGCTGGGAGCATCGCCTATGCGGGATGCGGGAAAATCGCGCCCGAGTCGATGCGCGGTATACTTGAAGCTAGAGACCGGCGCCTCGCCGGCATGACGGCTCCGGCCCACGGCCTTTATTTACAACGCGTATTTTATAAACCTCATAGTTCATCATGATTTCACGCAACGACCCCTGCTGGTGCGGAAGCTCCCAAAAATGGAAAAAATGCCATTACCCGCAAACAGCACCCAGCGGCTCCTCTCCGTTAGCCAAAGAATACCTGAATAAGTGGAAGATCCTGCTCAAGACTCCGGAACAAATCGACGGCATCCGAAGAGCCTGCCAGCTCACTGCCTGGATCCTCGGCGAGACCTGTAGGCAAGTTAAAGCCGGCATCACCACCGATGCGCTTAACGCCTTTGCTCACCGCCTGCATATCGAAAATAACGCGATTCCTGCCCCTCTAGGCTACGGCGATCCTCCCTACCCCAAAAGCATTTGCACATCCCTTAACGAAGTGATCTGCCATGGCATACCTGACAATCGCCAGCTGCAAGAAGGGGATATCCTCAATATCGACATTTCCGTAATCCTGAATGGCTACTACGGCGACTGCAGCGCCATGGTTATGGTGGGCGAAGTCGACGAGGAGAAAAGGCGCGTCGTCGAGGTCTCTCGCGAGTGTCTCAATCGCTCCATCGAGATTCTTAAACCCGGGATCATGATCTGTGAAATCGGGCGTGCGATCGAAAATTATGCCAGCACGCAGCATTGTTCCGTCGTGAATCAATTCGTCGGGCACGGCGTAGGCGTTCGCTTTCACGAACCGCCCGAAGTGCCCCATCATTACAACCAGCTCCAAATCCCCCTGGCAGAAGGCATGACCTTCACGATCGAACCCATGATCAACGCCGGCATCCGCACCGCGGTCTTCGATCCCGATGGATGGACAGCCCGCACCGCCGACGGCAAGCCCAGCGCCCAATGGGAGCACACACTCCTCATCACCAAAGACGGCCACGAAGTCCTTACACATTTGCGCAGGTAGAGATCATTTCATAAGCCATTTTTCTATAGTAGACTTCTTTCGAAACTCAGTGGCTTTAGAAAATTTAACGCAAAGACGCGAGAGGCCGCGAAGACGCAAAGATTCTTATTAATCATTTTTCTCCGCGTCTTCGCGACGTGGCGTCTTTGCGTTTAGAAATGGCGGTAATTAATTTCCGAAGTAAACGGATGATGACGTGGAGGGCTTTTTTCTATTCTTGGCAACGGGAGTACGCACAGAGGTAGTTAAAGAACTGGCTTCAAAAAGCTCGGTTTGATCTTCTACTTTTTTACGTCGCACAATACGTTTAGAGGGAGCGTGCTTAAGCGCAGGAAGCTGCACATGCTGTTCCAGAGTGATGATATGCTCTTCCCGTCGGTCCTGCTCTTTTTCAGATTCCCCTAGCGCTTTCATAAGATCGGCGATGAGCTGCGTCTTTTCCCCTTCAACCTCTTCCTGCTGCCGCTGATTAAAAGAAGGGGATGGCCTTCTCCGTGAATTTCATAGTAGGTCTTGATGTCATTAGTCGTAGCGAGTGGCATTTTCATATAAACAGTGTTAAAAAAAATGCAATCCTAGCTGTTTTTGAAATAATGCATCAAGTAAACTCTTAACCTCTGGAGAGGTTCAACATATGCCGCCTAAATTATCTGAGTACAAGCACTGGTTCGACCAGCATAAGAATGAAGTTCTCGAAGACTATTTTACTCTTCTAAAATTTCCCAGCATCAGCACAGATCCTGCCTATATTCAGCATCTACAGGTATGTGTGGAATGGGTTTATCAGCGCCTCCGAAGCATGGGGCTTACTGTTGAAGTATGGCCTACAGGCCACCATCCTGTTATTT
>Ga0206803_1068_pt1 | contig 24194 bp, 20 predicted proteins | sample Alteio_BWOrgCont_61_FD_152909 | JGI IMG/M metagenome (GOLD analysis project Ga0206803, IMG submission 152909) | Enriched cells from forest soil in Barre Woods Harvard Forest LTER site, Petersham, Massachusetts, United States -... | ecosystem: Environmental > Terrestrial > Soil > Temperate forest >... | reverse complement strand
GTTCGCTAGCGTCTGCACCGCGCAGGCCCCTGCGCCAGCTGCTGCGCCGACTCCGACTTCGAGTACTACGCAGGCTCCCGCGACGAATAATGCACAGGCTCCCGCCGCGAGTTCGGCACCGAAGCCGAGCAGTGAGCCTGAGAAGACGGATGTCAAACCCAGGGCGGATGCGATCTACTTCCACGCGAATATTTACACGGGCGTGCCCTCGAATTCGCCGTTTGGTTCCACGCTGCGCGAAGAAGCCATTGCAGTGCGCGGCGACCGCATTCAGGCCGTTGGTAAGAATGTGGACGTCATGAAGCTAAAAGGGCCGGATACGGAGGTTGTTGATTTGGGCGGGCGCTTTGTCATGCCGGGCTTCAACGATGCACATGTCCACCTGGCCGCGGGGGGACTGCAGAAGTTGACGATCGACCTGACCGGAGTGAAGACGCTGGAGGAATTTCGCGAGCGGGTCAAGGCGAGGGTGGAGAAGGCTAAGCCGGACGAATGGATTGTGGGTGGAGGCTGGGATGAAACTCTCTGGCCGATCCCGGCTCTACCCAGCCGCTGGGACTTGGATGAGATTTCGGATGGGCATCCGGTGATTCTGGATCGCGTGGACGGGCACCTTGCCGTGGCGAATACCCGGGCGCTGCAACTGGCGAAGATCACCGTCGCGAGCCGCGATCCTGAGGGTGGGAAGATTGACCGCGATGCCAACGGGCAGCCTACGGGGATTCTGCGGGACACGGCGCAGCAGGCAGTGCGGGCTGCGATTCCGCAGCTGACGCACGACGGGCGGCGGCACGGAATTGAAGTTGCGCTTGCGGATCTGGCTGAGCATGGGGTGACCTCGGCGCAGGATTATTCGCCGGAATGGGAAAATTTTCTGATTTACCAGGAACTTGAAAAGGAAGGCAAACTGACGGCGCGCATTTCCGAATGGCTGCCTTTTGACGATTTGGTCGATGAGTTGAAGGTGAAGCGTGCGTTCCAACCTGAGTCTGACTTGATGTTGCACACGGGGATGCTGAAAGGCTTCATGGATGGCTCGCTGGGCGGACATACGGCGGCGCTGATGGAGCCTTATGCAGATGATCCGAAGAATTCCGGCTTGCCGCGCTACGAGCAGGCGAAGCTGAACGAAATGGCCACGGAGCGCGTGCTGGCTGGTTTCCAGCTGGGGTTTCATGCGATCGGCGACAAGGGCGTGCAGATGGCGCTGGATGCCTTTGCCGAAGCCGAAAAGGCTGCGCGCGAGCAGAAGGTGAAGGCTCCGAACGGCGGCAGCGATTTCCGGTTGCGGATCGAGCATGCGCAGATCACTACGCCGGCACAGATTGCGCGCTTCAAGGAACTGAAGGTGATTGCCTCCGTGCAACCCAGCCATCTGCTCAGCGATATGCGGTGGGCGCAGGACCGGCTCGGGCCGAAGCGCGCGGCGAATTCCTACGCGTGGGCGTCATTCCTGAGCAAAGGTGTGACGGTGGCCTTTGGCACGGACTATCCGGTAGAGCCGGTGTCGCCGTTCCGCGGGCTGTATGCAGCCGTCACACGTAAGAGCGAGAACGGCAAGCAGGAATATTTTCCCGAGCAGAAGCTGACCATGGATCAGGCCATTGCGGCTTACACTACGGGCTCGGCCTTCGCCGAATTCGAGGAGAAAGAGAAAGGCGAACTGGCGCCTGGGATGCTGGCGGATTTTGTGGTGCTCGACCGCGATATCACTGCGGCCTCCGCGGAAAAAGAGTTGGCGACCAAGGTGCTGCTGACGGTGGTGGGTGGGAAGCCCGTGTACAAGGCGTTAGCTGGGCAGTAATTGCAGCTTCGAGATCGGTGTTTATCAGTATCTGTGTTTATCAGTATCAGTGTTTATCAGTCCCCTTACCGAAGTTATTTCCTTCCATCGCATAAAACGAAAAGCCGGATTCGTGCGTCTAATCCCCTGTGATTGCGGGAGGGTAGTTGTATATTTCCGTGGACTTACGGGTGGCACCGCGGCTTTCGCGAACGGGTATAATTAAAGATTCATACGGTTTTCGGAGGAATTCAGGCATATGGATTCGCGGGCAATTTGGGTGCGGTTGAAAACGCATCGGTGGGTTTATTCGTTCAGCATTGTGGCTACGCTGGCCCTGGGTATTTTGATTGGCACGGTGATTTCATTCGGAGTGAAGGGCAAGGAGGGACAGAAGTCCTCGGATGCGACTCCGCTCTCGGTTCCCGCGCCGCAACAGCTTTCCAATGCGTTCTCGCAAATCGCCAAGCAGTTGGGGCCGTGCGTGGTGAACATCAACACGGAATCCACCATCAAGACGCCGCACCGGCGGAGGGGCGAGCAGAATCCCGATGATGACGATAACGGCGGCGGCGGTATGGATGACTTCTTCAACCACTTCTTCGGCGGACAGGGCGGCCAAGGCGGTGCAGGTGGTGGTGACGGCTCGATTCGCGAGCGCTCGCTGGGTTCAGGCGTGATTGTGGATGCGAAAGGCTATATCGTTACCAACCGCCACGTAGTGGAGAAGGCGGACCGCATCCGGGTGCGGCTGCAGGACGATCCGCCGGGCGTGCAGCATGACGCCAAGGTGATCGGGGAAGACCAGGAAACGGATCTGGCAGTCATCAAGATTGACTTGGACCGTGCGGTGCCGTCGGCGAAGATGGGTAACTCCGATAGCATGCAGGTGGGCGATTGGGTGCTGGCCATCGGCAGCCCATTCGGGCAGGTAGGTACGGTGACGGCCGGCATCGTTTCCGCTAAGGGCCGGGACATCGTGCAAGGCCGGCAGTTCCAGGTGTTCATTCAGACTGATGCGGCGATTAACCCCGGAAATTCCGGCGGACCGCTGGTCAACATGAACGGCGAAGTGATCGGCATCAACACCGCGATTCTGAGCGAGACCAACGCCTATGCGGGTGTGGGTTTCTCGCTTCCTTCAAACACGGTGGTGCAGGTTTACAACCAGCTGATTGGACCGGAGCATCGTGTGTCGCGGGGATCAATCGGAATTCAGTTTGATGCGGTCGAGAATCCTGCAATCAACCGCGTCTACGGCGCAGGCAGCGGTGTCACCGTGGCGCACGTGGTGCCGGGAAGCCCGGCAGATCAAGCAGGGCTGAAACTAGGCGACACCATTACCACGGTTGATAGTAAGAAAGTCTCGAAAGGAACGGAGTTGGTGGCGGAGATCGCCTCGCGCAAGCCGGGATCGAAAGTGGTGCTCGGCTTCCTGCGCAATGGCAAGCCGCAGGAGACGACCGTAACCGTCGCCGACCGCGCGAAGCTTTTTGCGGCGCGCCTGAACGAAGATGATGGCGACAACGACGAAAGCACGCCCAAGCAGAGCAAGTTCGGCGTCACGGTTCGCAAACTGACGCCGGAGATGGCCGACCGGCTGGAGGTACCCGCCGGCAAAGGCGTGATCGTGCAAGACGTAAAGCCAGGGTCGTTTGCCGAGGACATTGGTGTGAGCCGCGGCGACGTGATCCTCGAGGTCAACAAGCAGCCGGTAAACAACGAAGAGGATTTCGCCAAAGTGGAGTCCAGCATGAAGAGCGGTCAGGACGTGGTATTCCTGGTGCGCCAGCGTGGCTCGTCGCCTCAGGACGGAACCATCTTCATGGCAGGGACACTTCAGTAACCTCAAACTGGCCCGATAGGAACTGGTATTGCCTGCTGCAATGCGGGATGATTAGAATGCCAGTCCAAGTTGGGTCTTTTTGTTTTTGGGCTGGTTCGTTTCCTGGCCAGTGCGGCGAGGCGCGTTCTTAGCTCCGAGGTTTGAATTTGAGAGGCATGCAGAAGCGAAGCGCGGGAGTGCGGGGTTGGCTCGGTACAGGCTGCGCGGTAGCGCTGATCTGTGCCTGCGCATCGCCGCGTGAGGCCTTCGCGCAAGCGGCTGATGCCGCTGGTTCCGCAGCTTCGAAGGCAAGCGGCGACGCGGCGAAACCGGAGACAAAATCGAACACTGCGGCCGCGACCCACAAAAGCAGCGCCAAGCGCTCAAGCTCTCACAAGAGGGGCAAGAAAAAAGCGACTGCGCGGGGCCAGCAGAAGATCGATCCGCAGCGGGCGCAAGAGATTCAGGAAGCGCTCATTCGCGAACATTACCTGAGTGGCGAAGCGGCCGGAACCTGGAACGAGGCCAGCGAACAAGCCATGCGCCGCTATCAAGCGGATCACGGCTGGCAGTCGAAAACGGTGCCCGATGCGCGTGCGCTGATCAGCCTGGGGCTCGGCCCGAGCCACGACCATCTGCTGAATCCGGAAAGCGCTATGACCATGGAGCCAGTCACGCACGCGTCGTCTTTGAGCCCGGTGTCGCACAGCGCTGATCCGGGAGCACGCACGAATACGACTGCGACTCCGACCACTCCTCCGCCTGCGACGACTCCCGATCATGATGGGTCGAGCCCGCAGTAAATCCTTCTCGTCAAAACAGGATCTTGGTTGCTGACTACGCCACCAGTGTGGTGCAGTCGGCAACACCAAGGCCACTCGCTACGTTCGAGATGACAGAGTTGTAGCAATACGTTCTAACTACCAGATGTCTTGCGGTAGCTGCCCAGCACGGGGCGCGGAAAGTAAGGTAAGGGCTGCGAATTTATGATCGCGGCTGAATTGGTCTGGACGAGGGCCTCGGCCACTTCCCGGCCGCAGATTTTCGAGACGGCGTCGCGGGCAGTGGAGAGAATCGGGATTCGTTTCTCGGTATCGTGGGCATCGGTTGCCAGCACGTGCACGGCGTCGTGCTCGAACAGCCATAGGGCCGCGCGGCGCACTCGTTCGCCCCAGAATCCGGTGAGCGCGGAGCCGGTCACCTGGATCACGCAACCCTGCTCAGCCCACTCCAGCACGCGCTGCGGGCTCTCGCGCAGGATCGGATTGCGTTCGGGATGAGTGATGACGGCGGTGATGCCGCGGTCGCCGAGCTGCGTAAAGCAATCGGTGGTCTGCTGAGGCACGCTGTAATTGCTCAACTCGACCAGCATGTAATGCGTAGTGCCGATGGCGTAGCGAGCGGGATTGGCGAGCACGTCCTGCATGTTGTCATAGGAGAGATGGAAGTCGCAGCCCAGGCTGAGGGTGAGCGCATCGCCTACCTTTTGCTGCAGTTGGTCGACCAGTCCCTGAAGATAAGTGCGGTCGTAGTGGTAGCGGTCGTTGGCATGAGGCGTGGCGACCTGGTGCGTAATGCCGTCGGCGGCGGCCATGCGGCACATAGCAACGGACATTTCCCAGGACTTGGATCCGTCGTCTACTTCCGGAAGAATGTGGGAATGAATGTCGACCACGATTGTAGGAACACGGAGACGCGACTGCGGTTGCGCCGTGAATTGATTTAAGCAGATTCGCGGAGAAAGAGAAAGGTCAGGGAAATGCTAGACGAACGCGAGGTTCACCAGATTGTTGGCACGGCTTTCGACTGGCGGATGGCTTGGTCCGCGGTTACAAGCTTCAGCCCTTCTATGACCGCAGTAGCGCCAATTACGCGGTCGACCGGATCTTTCGGATAGTTTGCGGGAAACTCGAACGCCTGCACGCATATCGGTCCCGTGATCGGCAGGACCGCGAATCGGCGCTCCACATCCCGGAGGAAGTCCCCCAGGTTCGGCGTCAGCTCAATACGCTTTTGGCTGGCAAGTCGGGCGAGTTCGAGGAGTGTCATGCTGGAAACGGCAAGGCCCTGGACGCTTTCGCGCGAGCTGGAAATCGCATCGCGCGCTCTTGAAGAAATGCGCTGCTCATCCTGCGCCAGCCAGATCACGACATGCGTGTCCAGCAGAATCAATACAAGTCTCCCCATTCCTCCGGAGAAAAAGCTGGGGAAACGATATCGCCGTTGATTTTAATCTTGCCTTTGTAGAAGCCGAAGATGTCGTCCTTTTCTTGTTCGACCGGGACGAGCTTCGCCACCGGCTTGCCGCGCTTGGTGATCAGCACGGCTTGGCGTTTCGCCTGGACTTCATCCATGACTTTCAGGCAATGGACTTTGAATGCTCCTGCCGCCATTGTTTTCATGGAAAACTCCCTTTCGATCATGGTCATTATACCATGGTCATGATGACAGCAGGGAAGCCCTCAATCGTTCTGTAAATCCAATTCCGTTCCTCCGCAACTTCCTCCACCACCGTCCCTCCGCTTAAGCACTAGGAAACTTCGGGTTGCAGTGTCGTCGAGCCGTATCAGTTCATTGGTCGCATCGTAGCTGCGGTCCTGGGCTGCGCCACCTTCGATGTGCAGAACGTAAGTTCCAGACGCAACACCTTCAAAGGAGAATTTGCCGTCTGGGTCTGAACTTGCTAGGTAAATAGCGTGTGTGACCGGATCTTGCAGTTTTAGGCTGGCGCCGACAATTGGAACGTCCATTCTAAGTTCCAAATCGGCGTGCCGCCCCTCCCGGGCTGGGGATCGATGAGCCTGCCGGCAATTCTGCTAGTTCCTGGAGCTTCGTCGCCCCACGTGTAACTGAGTTTAGTCTTTGCTCTTCTGGAAGGCTTCGCGCCGATATGAAAACATGTGTACCACGCCCGTCCCGAGTACATCTCCGTTCAGCCAATATAGTCCCGGTGGAAGCTTCGGGACATAGATGATCCCATTCTCGTCTGTAAGTCCTGAAAACTGATCGGCATCCTTTGCTACGACGTGAAAGGTGACTCCCGCCAGCGGTTTGTCATCGTGCGTTACTACTATTGTGAAGGTCGGCCGCATCTCGTTCCCGTCGTTCAGACAACCTGCCATGGAACAACCGAGGGCCATGGACGAATAGACGAGAGGGAGGATCGCAATCGAAGCGTAGCGTCCGAGCCGCATAAAACACTCCTACTTAAGAATAGCGCTCGCGAATGAATTCCGCGATTCCGGCATAAGCGCTGGTCAGCGTCCTCTCATCCGGCAGAAACACGATGCGGAAATGCTGCGTGCCGGGTTTCTGGCCAAATCCTGACCCATGCACGACCATGACGTATCTCTGCCGGATAAGTTCTTTGACGAAGACTTCATCGCTTTCGGGGATGTCGATGCGCGGGAAGGCGTAGAAGGCGCCGCGTGGTTCGACGCAGCTTATGCGCGGCGTGGACTCGCACCATTTCTGCGTGAGGTCGCGGCGGGAGCGCAGTTTGCGGCGCACTTCGATGAGATGGTCTTGAGGTCCTTCGAGCGCGGGCTTGATGGCGTATTGCTCAGGATGGTTGGCGCAGAGACGGGCGCGCAGGAGGCGGTGAATGCCTTCGGTATAGGGCTTTACTGCCGTGGCGTCTCCCGAGACGATGCCCCAGCCGATGCGCCATCCTGGAACTAGATAGTTTTTCGACATGCCGCCGAAGGTGATGCAGGGCACGTCGGGTGCGACGGCGGCGAAGGCGAGGTGGGGTGTGACGTCTCCGTTCGAATCAGGCAGGATCAGTTTGTCGTAGATCTCGTCGGCGAAGACTACCAGGTTGTGGCGGCGCGCTATTTCAGCAACATGCTCGAGCATTTGCCGCGAGCATAGCGCCCCCGTCGGATTATTAGGATTGATCAGCACGATGGCGCGGGTACGTGGTGTTCGCTTGCGTTCGATATCGGCTAGTTCGGGCTGCCAGGCGTCGTCTTCGTTGAGGTCGTAAGGGTTGAGCGCGATGCCCAGCTTGCACAGGACGGCCGAGTAGAGCGGGTAGTCGGGCTTTGGCGTGAGAATGTCCTCGCCGGGATTGACCAGAGCGCTGATGCAGAGATCGACCGTCTCGCTTACGCCGGAAGTGACGAAGACATCCTGCACGCTGGTGATGCCTTTGCGCGTAGCCTCGCCGCGAATTGCCTCGAGTGCTTCGGGGATGCCGGGAGATGGCGCGTAGCCGTTCTTGCCGTCACGCATGGCCTTGTAAGCGGCTTCGACGATGTGCGGTGGAGTCTGGAAATCGAAGTTCAGCGGGTCGCCGACATTTAGCGGCAGGACTTTGTGTCCCTGCTTGATGACTTCGTCGGCCACGCAGGCCAGGTCGCGAATGGCGTAGCGAACGTTCTCCAGACGCTTAGCAGCGGCGACTTGGTGGGCCTGGGTGACGGGCATTCGGACAGCTCGCGCTCGCTACAGATTGTACAGGAGTCCGTTGCACGAAAATCGAAGGGAAGAGCGGCCGGTGAAGAAGGAAGAACCTACACGTACCCTAATATTTGTCGGTGAAATTGAGGACGACTTCCTCCTCGGTTTGAGAAACGCCGGGAGCATATTTCCAGTCCTTCACGGCTTTAACTGCATTCTCGACGAGGATCGGGTTTCCGCCCCGAACATTAATCTTCGCCACGTTACCGTTCGGAAGCACAATCACAGTCAGGCGGACGAGTCCTTCAATGTGCAGGTTCTTCAGAGTCGCAGGATACGCCGGCTTCACTTCTGAGATCACTTTGCGGGTGACCTTCGGGCTTTTCTGCCCCAGCACAACGGGAGCGAACCCAGCCATCAGGCAGAACGCCAGAGTCGTCGATGCGAGAATCCGCTTGATACTCGCGGCAGGTCGAGAACTGAAGTGCAGTTTGAGCACGATGAACCCATCTTTAGAGCAAGGACGGATTAAACCCCAAGCGTTGACGGTAGGTTATGGAAGGCACATGAACAAGATTACCGAGGTACCCGAGGAAATCAGTGGGCAGTGGTCAGGGACCAGTGGCCAGTAAAATCGATCGACATCTTTGGACTGGCCATTGATCAGTGCCCACTGACCACTTGGTGACGCCGTTTAGTCGGCTCGGTCGATCTGGGCCTTTTGCAGTTTGTCGGAGTAATCGACGTAGACGGACTTCCACTCAGTGTAGAAGTCGATGGCGCCGATGCCGCCTTCGCGGTGGCCGTTGCCGGTGGCTTTTGTGCCGCCGAAGGGCAGGTGCACCTCCGCGCCGATTGTGGGTGCGTTGATATAGGTGATGCCGGCATAGAGGTCGCGGATCGCGGCGAAGGCCTTGTTCACATCTTTGGTGTAGAGCGCGGAAGAGAGTCCGTACTCGATGCCGTTGGCGATCTCGATGGCGTCTTCGAGGTCGTTGCAGGGGATGATGGAGACGACAGGGCCGAAGATTTCTTCCTGGGCGATGCGCATCTTAGAATCGACGTCGCCGAAGACGGTGGGCTCCATGAACCAGCCGTACTGGTAATCGCCTTTTTCGAGACGATTGCCGCCACAGAGCAGCTTTGCGCCTTCGTTGCGGCCGATCTCGACATAGCTGAGGTCGGTCTGAAGTTGTTTTTCGTTGATGGCCGGACCCATCTCGGTAGTTTCGTCGAGGCCGTTGCCGATTTTGAGTTTCTTGGCGCGCGCTACATATCTCTCGACAAACTCGCGATAGACGCCTTTCTGCACGATGATGCGGCTGGTGGCGGTGCAACGCTGGCCGGTGGTGCCGAATCCGCCCCAGAGGCCGCCTTCGATGGCGAGGTCTAGGTTGGCGTCGTCGAGCACGATCATGGGATTCTTGCCGCCGAGTTCCAGCGAGCAATGTTTGAAACTTTTGGCGGCGATGCCGCCGATGATGCGGCCGACGGCGGAAGATCCAGTCAGAGAAATGGCGCGTACATCGGCGTGTTCGGCGAGCGGAGTGCCAACTTCCGCACCGAAACCGGCGACGACGTTGATTACTCCTTTGGGTAGGCCAGCATCGCTCAGGGCGCGGACCAGATTTAACGTGGAAAGCGGAGTGTCCTGCGCGGGCTTGATGACGCAGGTGTTGCCACAGACAACAGCTGGCAGCAGCTTCCATGAAGAAATTGCCATGGGGAAATTCCAGGGTGTGATCATGCCGCAGACCCCGATGGGCTGGCGCACAGCCATCGCGAACTTGTTGGGCATTTCAGAGGGGACGGTGGGGCCGAAGAGGCGGCGGCCTTCACCGGCGTTGTAATAGGCGGCGTCGATGGCTTCCTGCACGTCGCCGCGGGTTTCGGCGAGCACCTTGCCCATTTCGCGGGTCATTTCTCGGGCATATTCTTCTTTGCGCTCGATGAGAATCTCAGCGGCGCGGAAGACAATCTCGGCGCGGCGCGGTGCTGGGACCAGGCGCCACTTGGCGAAGGCGCGTTTGGCAGCTTCCACAGCAGCGTCAACGTCAGCCTTCGCTGACTTCTGGAAGATGCCAACTACTTCGCGGGTGTCGGCGGGATTGCGGTCTTCGAAGGTCTCGCCAGTAGAGGATTCGACCCACTCGCCGTCGATGAAGTTTTTGAGGATCCTGGTTGGGGTGTGGCTTTGCGTAGCCGGGGAAGTCAGGGTGTCGGTGGCCATGAGTGCTCCTTATGAATGCCTGGATATTGATGCTACAGGGGGTGGGGAAGGTGCGGCAAGGTGGGTCGGTTAGTTGGCCTCGGCCTCATTACTCAACTCTTTGTCATCTCGAGGCCCGTGTTCTTTGCGGGCCAAAGGGCGGGGCGTTGAGGCGGTTGTAGAACCTATGGACACGAGGAAGAAGAATTGCGGAAAAAAGCGGGGATGTCATGACGGCGCAGCTCTCTAAGCAAATCAGAGGACGCGAAAAAACTTTAAGGCGGGAGCACAAACGAAGGTAACGTTCGCCGGGGATTACTCATTTTTTGCGGTTACGACCTTGTGATACCGTTGAAGCACCTCTTAATTCCATAGGCGTCATTAAGGTTTTTAGGTTCACGTGTCTTCGTCGACTCGCAAACCGGGCATCCACGTTGCGTGGAAAACGGTCACGTATCGCAGTGTGGCACTGCTGATCGTGGCTGGAGCCGCGGTGTTTTTTGTCGCAATGCGCTTTACGTTCCCGCAATTTACCGAGAGCGGCCTCAGGGCGACGAGCAACTTTGCCAGCCGCGCTTTGGAGCGAGTGGCGGGCATGGCGCCGGCTGCGGGTAGCGGAGTTTCCGTTGCGCAGCAGGCGCATTTTACCGCGCTCGATGGCACTGTACGAGTGAAGAAGGGCAACGGCAATAGCTGGGTCGCGGCGGATTACAACATTCCCCTGGAAAAAGGCGATGTAGTGCAGACCGCCTCGGAGGGTATGGCGAAGGTGGTGTTCAACGACGGCACCAGCTATACGGTGAAACAGGATTCGCTGATCGTGATTGAAGAAAACTCGGCCAACGACCAGCAGCAGACGAACGTGGCCGTGGCAGTGAGCACGGGAACCGTCGATCTTTCGACTGCCACGTATTCCCAAGGATCGAAGTCGCAGGTCATTGTGGACGGGGCGACAGCATCACTGGCTCCGGAATCAACGGCGCAAGTTCACAACGATCCCAAGCTCGATCAACATGAAATTCTGATGAAAAAGGGCACCGGCGAAGTGTCCCGTAACGGCGAAACCGTGCAGTTGGCCAACTGGGAGAAAGTAAGCTTCCAGGCGGCCCAGACGCACATGGAAAAAGCCAAGGATGCAGGGCCGCCCACACCGATTTCCCCGGCCAACATGGCTCCCATCTTCACGACTGGGGAAGAGACCAAGGACGTGGAGTTCTCCTGGACGGCGATGGCAAACGCGGTTGGTTACCGGCTGCGGATTTCGCGGAATCCCTACTTTTCTTCTACCCTGGTTGACAAGAAAGTAAACACCGCCGATGTTACGGTTACAAGCCTGGGCGAAGGAGCGTACTACTGGATGGTACAGTCGTACGAAGCGTCGGGAAAGGAATCGGTGGAGAGCGAGAAGAATCGTTTTACCATCATTCCCAAGGGCAAGCAGACGGAAGCCATTGATCTGGAGCTGGATCCGTTCATTCAACATGGGCACGTGATTGAAGTAACGGGGAAGACGCAGATTGGGGCTCGAGTGATGGTGAATGGGCGGGAAGTCCCGATGATCACGACCGACGGGACGTTCCATTACTTCACGCCGCCTCTGGCAACCGGGGAGGCGGTAATCACGGTGACCGCGCAGACGGCTCAGGGCGGAGTGAACACGCAGCAGAAGAAGATCATTATTCAGTAGCAGTGGGGTTCCGGTCAGGAGTACGAGGAACCTTCGGTCCCGGCAGGGTTGCGGAGACTCTCATAGACTAGAGACTCATAGACTAGAGACTCACAGACTAGAGAGAAGATGCAGCCGCGCCGGATGGCGCAAATCGGGTTCGCCCGGAGACAATGCGATCAATGTGGATCGCCAGAAGAGCTTCGTCAATGTCAAAGAACGGATTTCATTCATCCCATTCACACAACCTCAGGTCTCTGTTCAGCTTGTTCTCAAGTGACCTGGCCATCGATCTGGGCACGGCCAACACTCTGGTCTACGCGCGCGGCAAAGGCATCGTGGTCAACGAACCCTCGATTGTCGCGATCAACAAGAACACGGGCGAAGTGGAAGCCGTGGGCAAAGAGGCGAAAGAGATGCTGGGCCGGACGCCGGGCAACATCGTGGCCATCAAACCCATGAAGGACGGCGTGATCGCCGACTTCAAAGTCACGGAAAAAATGCTGAACTACTTCATCCAGAAGGCGCACAACCGGAAGATGTTGGTGCATCCACGGATCGTGATTGGAGTGCCCTCGGAAATTACGCAGGTAGAAAAGCGCGCGGTCATGGACTCGGCCTATCGCGCCAAAGCCAGTGAAGTGCACCTGGTAGAACAGGCGATGGTGGCGGCAATCGGCGCCGGACTGCCGATTACGGAGCCCAGCGGAAACATGGTGGTCGACATCGGCGGCGGCACGACCGACATCGCGGTGATTTCTTTGAGCGGCATCGTTTATTCGCGTTCTGTGCGGATGGCTGGCAATCAGATGGACGAAGCCATCATGAATTATCTGAAGCGAAAATATAATCTGCTGATCGGCGAGCGCACGGCCGAACAGATCAAGATGGAGATCGGATCCGCGCACCAGCTCGATAAGCCGATGACCATGGAAATTAAAGGCCGCAACCTGATCGAAGGCGTGCCGAAAACCATCACGGTAGATGACGGCGAGATTCGAGAGGCCCTGAGCGAGTGCGTTTCTACTATCATGAATGCGATCCGCGTAGCTCTCGAGCGTACGCCGCCGGAGCTTTCGGCCGACATCAGCGACCGCGGCATCGTGCTGACCGGAGGCGGAGCGCTGCTGAAGAATCTGGACAAGCGTATTCGCGAAGAAACCGGGTTGCCGGTTTCGATCGCCGATGATCCGCTGTGCAGCGTGGTGCTGGGCACGGGCAAGATGCTCTCGGACTTCAAGCTGCTGCGAAAAATTTCAATTGAGTAAAGACAGTAGCCAGCTGCCGGTACTCAGTTGCCAGTTGTTCCGAGGAAGATCGCAATGCACCGGTTTGTCGTTGGGGCGTCGCAGGACGTGCTTGAAATACCAGACCCGGTTATCTTCTGGGCTGTACGCATCATTCTGCTGCTTGCGGCCGTGCTGGGCGGCTGGCTGACGTTTGATACGCGCGGCGCCTTGAAAACGATGGTGGGATTCTCTTCGCGATTTTCGCCTCTCGCGAAACGTTCTTCTATCAATCCTGAGAGGGCGGGCTGGATTTGGTTTTACAGAATTGATGGCGCGGTTGTGCTTGCTGGCGTCATTTGGATCTTTTCGCGGTACTACTTTACTCGATAGTCTGATTGTTAACTGGCAACTGGGTACTGGCGACTGGCAACTGATGTTATGGAATCCGTACTAGGCCGCTACCGCAACCTGACCATCCTGGTAGGAGTGTTGTTTCTGCAGGTGCTGGGGCTTGCCGTGCAGGTGAAGCGCAGCGCCGACGCGGAGAATACACGTCTGATCCGCGTCTGGGCGGTGAGCGCGATTACTCCCTTCGAACGCGGCCTGGTCTGGTTGCAGAACGGCGGCAACAATCTTCTTCACGATTACTTCCTCTTGCGCGGGGTGCGCGCCGAGAACCGCCAACTCAAAGATCAGATCGAGCAGATGAAACTGGATCGGGCGCGCCTGAGCGAAGAAGCCATCCAGGCCGAGCGCTTGCAATCCCTGCTGTCATTTAAGGAGCTCGTCAAAATCAACACGGTGGCGGCGCAGGTGATCGGCTCGAGTGGAAGCGATCTCTCCAGGTCCATTTATATCGACAAAGGCGAGAACGCCAAGCTGAAGCCGGATATGGCGGTGATTACCGCCGGCGGCATCGTGGGCAAGGTGTGGCTGGTTTATCCTTCCACGTCGTTGGTGTTGATGATCAACGATCAGAGCAGCGGGGTGGGAGTATTTCTCGAGAAGTCGCGGTTGCAGGGCGTGCTTCGCGGAACCCCCAACGGCGAGTTGATTCTGGAACGGGTGATGAGCGATGAGCAAGTCGTTCCGGGAGAAGCCGTGATGAGCAGTGGAGGCGACCAGATCTTTCCCAAGGGACTGCCCGTGGGCACGGTAAGCAAGGTGGGTCCGGGCCGGGATTTGTTTCTGAACATCACCGTAAAGCCCGCAGCCGACTTGAGCCGGCTGGAGGAAGTGCTGGTGGTAACTGAAAAGGAAGAGCGCGAACCCGTGGCGCAAAGCGGGGCCAGCGTGCGCGCGGCGGATATTCTGGCGCGGCGGCTGCCTTCGGTGCCAGATAAGCCGACAACGGTTCCGGGGGCCGTTTCGACGGGAAACACTGGCGCGAAGCCGCAGCCGAACGACGCAGGTAAGCCGGCGGCCGCTCCTGGGACCAAGTTGGTCGCGAAGCCGGCGGTATCGGCTGCTGCCGGCAGTGCGACCGGCGTTGCGAAGCCAGCGAGTGGCGAGCCTGCGAAGAAAGTTATGCCGACGCCGGCGTCCGGCGATGCGGCCCTGGGTAGCGAGCCGGGGAGCGCCGCTGCATCAGGCTCTAATTCTGAGGTTAACTCAGGCGTTAACACGAAGCCTGCAAATTCTCCCGCGAAACCAGCTGCGGCACAGCCCAAGCCTGCTAGTCCGCAAACTGCTCCTCCACCTGCCGCCACCGCAGATAATCCCCACTAGCGTGCCCATCACTTACACATCTGAAGAGCAGATTGAGGTTTACCGGTTCAGCATTCCTGTGACCGTGGGTGTGCCGTTGCTGGCGTTGTTCTTGCAGGCTTTCCTGCCGCGACGGCTTCCGTTTTTTTCCATCTTCGACTTGCCCCTGCTGGTAACGATTTACTTTGGCATGGCGCGGCGCAACCCGATTTCCGGGTTGTTTACCGGAGCGGCGATCGGGCTGGTGCAGGACATGCTGGGGCCCTATCCGATTGGGATTTACGGCATCGCGAAGACCGTCGTGGGGTATTTAGCGTCGTCGTTGGGCGTCAAACTCGACGTGGAGAACGCAGGTACGCGCCTGCTGGTCACCCTGGGGTTTTATCTGGTTCATGCCGCGGTGTATTTCGGCGTGGCTCGCTATATGGTCAGTTTGACTCTGAACTGGAGCTGGGGCCGGGGAATCCTGGCGGGACTGGCGAACGCCGTGGTGGGCGTGGCGTTGTACTTCGTGCTGGACAAGTTCAAGCAGAGGACGTGAGCAGTGGCCAGTTGTCAGTGGCCAGTGGCCAGTAAAATTTGTGTTGGCTGTGACTTCCGTTACCCATCCGGCAATCCTTCGGCTCCCGCACCGCAGTACAATCAAAATATGAAGGGTCCCGTGCATTCACGTCTGCGAGGTTGTGACTTCTTGTGGATGAGACGAATCTCCCACGAGTGTTTGACAGGCCGCTGGTCACTGGCCACGGGCCACTGATTTATGTTCAGTCGTGACGACAAAGTATCGCCCATCCGCTTGACCGCGGCGCAATACATCATCCTGGGCATCTTCCTGGTGCTGGCTTACGGACTATGGAAGCTGCAGGTGATGGAGAGCGGCTATTATGCGTCGGCGGCAGAAAAGAACCGCATCCGCAATGTGCCGATTCTCGCGCCCCGGGGCAAGATTCTGGATCGCGAAGGGCGCACGATCGTAGACAACTATCCATCATTTTCCGCGCTGCTGCTGCGCGATTCTTCCCGCGACCTGAATGCGGATGCAGACCTGATTGCCCAGGGCCTGCACCTGGATGCAAATGAAGTGCGGACCCGGATTCGCCACTTCGCCGCGATACCGCAGTACCAGCCGATCTTTCTGAAGGAGGACATCACTCCTGACGAATTGGCCTTCATTGATGCACATCGCAACGAACTGCCGGAACTGGATACGATCATGGCGCACCGGCGGCTGTATCCGCGCAACGGCTTCATGGCGCACCTGATTGGCTACGTGGGCGAAGTCACGGAAGACATGTTGAACCAGCCGCAGTTCGAACTCTATAACCCGGGCGACGTGGTGGGAGTCTCGGGTGTTGAGAGGCAATACAACAACCTATTGATGGGGACGAACGGAGCGAGGCGGGCGTTGGTGAACAGCCACGGCCGCGAAGTTGGATTGCTGGGGGAAACCGATGCGATTCCCGGAAAACAATTGAAGCTGACGCTAGATATCGATCTGCAGATCGCGGCCGAGGAAGCGCTGGAGGGGAAGAACGGCGCGATTGTCGCCATGGACCCGCGCACCGGGGAAATCCTGGCCATGGTGAGCCGGCCGACGTTCGATCCGAACGATTTTGCGGTGCGGGTGTCGCGCGATCAATGGAGCAAGCTGGTCAATGATGAAGACCACCCCTTGCTGAACAAGGCGATTCAGGCACAACTGGCCCCCGGTTCCACCTTCAAGATCATCATGGCCACGGCGGGGTTGCAGGAAGGGATCGCGCAGGATCTGCGCGTCAATTGCAGTGGCGGCGCGGAGTTTTACGGCCGCTACTTCAAGTGCTGGATCGCCGAGAAGCATCGTGTCCATGGAATTGTCGACATCACCAAAGGGATTTATCAATCCTGCGACGTTTTTTTCTACACGCTCGCGGAAAAGCTGGGGATTGAACGCATTGCGAAATACGCCACCATGCTGGGGCTGGGACAAAAAACCGGGATCGACCTGCCGCAGGAAGTGAGCGGCATAATGCCGTCGGAGGAGTGGAAGATCCACAACTTCAAACAGAAGTGGTTTGCCGGGGAAACTATCTCGGTAGGCATCGGACAAGGCGCGGTGGCGGTGACGCCGATTCAGTTGGCGCGTGCCATCAGCGGCATCGCGAGCGGAGGCATGCTGGTGCGGCCGCATGTAGCGTTCCCCGATGAATTGCCGCCGAACATGACACAGGCGTCCAATGCGTCTGACAAAGTGCAGATTCCGTTAGACCCGAAGAACTGGCAGACCATTACGGACGCGATGGCGGACGTCACTTCGCCGCTGGTGGTGGATGCCAACGGCGGTACCTGGTCAGGTACGGCTGGGGCGGCTCACCTGCAAGGCATCGATTTTGCCGGGAAGACGGGAACGGCCCAGACCATCAGCGGAGCAGCAAAGGCAAAGATCGCCAACGGAAAAGCCAGATTCAAGAACAACGCGTGGTTCGTGGGAGTGAGTCCGCGCCGGAATCCGGAGATTGTGGTGTGTGTGTTGTGGGAGAGCGGAGAAGAAGGGCCGCTCGCCGCAATCGTAGCTTCGCACGTGATCAAGGCGTACGTGGAGAAGGAGCGCCGTAATCCCCCGAAGCTGGCGGAGAAGCCCAAGACGGACGGGAAGGTTGAGATCGGCGGGGTGTGGACGCAGCCGGACCCGGATGGAGATGAGCAGAAGCTGAAGGCCGGGCATTTCTTCGTAGATCTGGCGAAGAGGCCGATGGCTGTGGCGACAGCTGCGCCGGGAGTGCAGTGACCGTCTCCGGGAAGAGGGTGCCTTTTCGGGTCGGCGGCGATGGCGAACTGAAAGGGGTCCTTCGACTCCGCATGCTGCTTCGCTTCGCGAACCGGCACGCTCCGCTCAGGATGACAGTGTGAATAGGGTGTAGCAACTGAGAACTGAGAACCGAGAACTGGATACTGATGTCACGTTACGTTTCATTTCGCGATTTTGACTGGCTCCTGCTGGTCTTTGTGCTCCTGATCTGCGGGCTGGGGGTGATGGAGATCCACAGCGCGACCGTGCACACCAAGTTTGCCGGCTCCCACCTCCGCCAGATTTACTGGATCCTGGGCGGTGTGGCGGCGATGTTCCTGATGAGTGCAGTGAACTACCAAGTGCTGCTCGACCGCATTCACTGGTTTTATGTGGCGGCGGTTGCCTCCCTGGTAGCGGTGTTGCTGTTCGGGCAGAAGTTCCTGGGAGCACGGCGCTGGATCAAAATGCCCGGCGGGAATCACTTTCAGCCCTCCGAATGGGTGAAACTGATCCTGATTCTGGCGATGGCGAAGTACTTTGCCGAGTTGCGGCACCGCGAACTATCGTGGCCGGACCTTATAAAAGCCGGGGCCATCGTCGGTATTCCGATGCTGATGGTGCTGGCCCAGCCCGATCTGGGCACGGCCCTGACCTATGTGCCCGTCGCTATCATGGGAATATTTCTGGGCGGCCTGCAATGGCGACAGGGACTGTTGGTCGTCGTGCTGGCGACGCTGGGGGTGGGAGCGGTGTTCTTCACCCCGCGAGTACACGTTTTAAAGTCTTACCAGAAGCAGCGGCTCACCAGCTTTCTGGAGCCGGAAGCCGATCCCCAAGGGTCGGGGTACCAAGTTGAGCAATCCAAGATTGCGGTAGGTTCCGGGGGGCTGTGGGGCGGGAAAGGCTCGCAAACACACGGTGCTTTCCTACCTGTCCCACAAACGGATTTTATTTTCGCGGCCTTCGCCGAGGAGCATGGATTCGTAGGCGCTCTTGGGGTTCTGCTGTTATACTTTGTAGTGCTGATGCGTTTGACACAGAACGCGCAAACAGCGCCCGACCGCGCTGGCACGTTCGTGGTGATGGGTGTGGTGGCTGTGCTTAGCTTCCATATCCTGGTCAACGTCGGCATGGTGGTCGGTTTTATGCCGGTCACCGGAATACCCCTGCCACTGATGAGTTACGGTGGGTCTTCCGTGTTGTTCATGTTCCTGGCGCTGGGGATGGTAATGAACGTTCGAATGCGCCGCTTTGTGAATTAGCCGGTGTAAACCAAAGGAAAACCGGCTGATCCAACAGGATTAAGTAAATAAGGGTTTCTCGACCGAGATTCCCGAACATAGGAAGATGGCGGGGAGCAGTAGCTGTGCCAGTAAGGCGCAGCCCCAAAAATATCGATCGCCCTCGCGTAAAGGGGGCATTTTACCGGCTAGCGAAGCAGTAGAAGGCCGGGCAGGATTGAAGCTATAAGTCTGCTGGCAGGGAAACGGCCCCCCGACCGGAAACGGTCTGAGAGTGCGGTCACAAACCCGGCAGACGCAAAGCGAAACAGTGCAAAAGATACCCAAGCTTGTGCAGCGGATTCGGTTAGGGAGCAACCTCCCCAGCCCCAGCCGTCCCCCATACGGGGCCAGCATCGCGACGCTCGATCCTCCCATTTCCTTCCTCGCTCCGCCCCGGTGAAGCTCGCTCGACTCTCTTAAGTGGGTCAGGGCGGGACCGGAGTATCAATGAACAAGGAGTTATTTGTTTCTTCCACACCGCACGAGACCAAGGTGGGGCTGGTGGAAGACGATCTGCTCGCGGAAATCTACCTCGAGCGCGAAAATGAATACACCCTGGCGGGGTCCATCTACAAAGGACGCGTGACCCGCGTGCTGCCTGGAATGCAATCGGCCTTCGTCGACATCGGCCTGGAGCGCGACGCCTTCCTCTACGTTTCCGACTTTATGGAGTTGGAAGAGCACGATGAGGATTTAACCGACATTGTGCCGGCAAATCGCGGAGTGCAGGACCTGCGGTCACAACCGGGCCAGAGTACAACACCTCAAGAGGCAGAACAGAACGCCGAAAACGCAGCCGCCGGAGAAGGCCAGCCGGCATTTGACCAGACTTCAGAGTTCGGGGAACACAGCACCGAAGGCCAGGATTCGGCGCCCTCGGGCGCGATGCAGGGTTCCTCGGATGGCGGGGACCGTGAGCGCGGAGGTTTTCGAGGACGCCGCCGTCGGCGCGGCGGACGCCGCGATGGGCGCGGCGATGGACGCAACGAGGGTCGAAGCGAAGGGCGAGACGACGGGCGCGGGCGCAGTTCGGAGCCGCGCTTTTCGCGGCCCCCGATCGAGAGTGTTCCCGTCCCAGCGGCTCCGCGAGCCCAGGAATCGGGCAGGTCGCCGCAGTTCGGGCCGCCGGCAGGATACCAGCCCATATTGCTTCCCGGAGAATCAATCTCGAAGTATCGCGGGCTGGCGCAGCCACCGACAATGCAGGTCCAGGAGCGGCGTTCGCCGGACACTGTAACTGAATCGAGTTACCCCATTTCAGCGTCCGTCTCTGCTCCCGCGGGTCCTGTGGCCGCAACCTTCCCAGACGATGAACCGATGTTTGCGAATGCCAGTGCCAGCGTAGCTCCCGTCGCCGAAGGCGTACAGGAGGGCAACGACTCACGCCACGTGCAAGAAGATTACGCCGAAGCGGCCTCGAGTTCAGCGGCATCGACTTCGGTCGACTGGAACCGTGAATTTCGCCGGCAAGAGCTGGCGGACCAGGCTGCTTCCAGTGGGGCTAGTGACGCTCGAGAGATTACGGAAGAGGTTGTCGAAGAAGAGAAGGAGGCGGCAACTCGATTCGAGCATTCGGATCGGCCCACGCCTTCGTCCCTCGAACCGGAAGCCCCGGTTTTCGCAGCTCCGGTTTTTGCGACCCCAGGAACGCTCGAAGAGGAGACTATCGACGAGGAGGAAGCGGACACCGTCCGTTACGAAGAATCGTCGGATGAAGGCTACGACGAATTCGAGGAAGAGACTCGAGCGCCCGGCCAGCTTTCCGAGGTCCGCGAAACAGTGGATGAAATCCACATGGCGTCATTGGCCGACGCGGGCGTAACCCCTGCTGCTGATGGAGCTGCGGAGGGCGAAGAAGATACAGAAGAATTGGAATTGGAAGAAGCACAGGCCGAGGCCGAGGCCCTGCTCGACGCCGAGGCCGGTGGCACCGGCACAGTCGATGCCCGGGCCGAGGTTCGTGCTCCGGCGGGAACGGCTGGTTACACGCAGCGGGCACCGCGTCCGCGTCCCGGTTTCGACCGGCAACGCGGCGGACGTCGAGGCGGCGGGCGCCGCTTCCCCCGCCGCGAGGCGCGCGAGGTTCCAAAGATCAGCGATTTGCTCAAGGAGGGCCAGGAAATCCTGGTGCAGATTGCCAAGGAGCCCATCGGCAAGAAAGGCGCGCGCATCACCAGCCACATCGCGCTGCCGGGGCGGTTTCTGGTCTACATGCCGACCGTGAACCATACCGGAGTGTCGCGCAAGATCGCATCGGACGAAGAGCGCCAGCGGCTGAAGCGCATCGTCATGAGCGAGCGCGAAAATGGCCACGGCGGCTTCATCGTACGCACCGCCGCGCAGAATGCGGGAGAAGACGAACTGCGGGCCGATATTCGCTTTCTCAAGGGCCTGTGGAACGACATCAAGACGCGCTCCGAGGCTTCGAAGCCACCGGCGCTGATCTATCACGATCTCAACGTAGTCGAGCGCGTGCTGCGCGACCAGGTCACTAGCGATTTCTCCGTGATCTGGGTCGACACCGAACCGGAGTACGAGCGCATTCTGCGCTTCTTCAATCGCTTTCAGCCTGGCCTGGTGAAGCGGGTGAAGCTCTTTACCAAAGAGACGCCGCTGTTCGAGCAATTCGGCCTCAAGGAAGAGATGGACAAGGCTCTCAAGTCGAAAGTGTGGCTGAAGAGCGGCGGCTACATAGTGATCAACCAGACGGAAGCGCTGGTCGCAATCGACATCAACACCGGCAAATATGTGGGCAAGACCTCTCGCCTCGAAGATACGATCGTCAAGACCAACGTGGACGCGATCAAGGAGATTGTGCGGCAGATTCGGCTGCGCGATCTGGGCGGCATCATCATCATCGACTTCATCGACATGGATGAGCGCCGCAACCGCCAGCGCGTAATGCAGGCTCTGGAAGAGGAACTTCGGCACGACCGCGCGCCCTCAAAGGTTCTCCAGTTCAACGATTTCGGCCTGGTCGCCATCACCCGCAAACGCGTGAAGCAATCGCTCGAACGGACGATCGGCGCGCCTTGTCCTTACTGCCAATCAACTGGCTACGTGAAGTCGCTGACCACGGTAGCGAATGAGATTTACGTGGAGATGCGCAAGATTGCCAAGCACCTGGAACACGAAGATGTGATGCTGCGCGTGCATCCGGACGTGGCCAAGGAGCTGAAAGCCAACAACGGACGCCTGCTGAACGAGATGGAAGAACTGACCAAGCGCACCATCATCGTGAAGAGCGATCCGGCGCTGCACCAGGAGCAGTTCGATATCAACTAGGCATCCAGCTGCTGGCTTCGACGAAGGGACAGGCTTTAAATTGCCTGTCCCTTCTTTAATTTAGAGGGAAGAGTGCGGCACCCATTTCCCGCACCATTTCGGATGGCAATTGCTATGGTAAAATGAATGCCATGACAACCACCCTGACCATTGATCGGGCCGGCCGGCTTGTTCTGCCCAAGCCTGTGCGGGAAGAGCTTCAATTGTCCGCGGGAGACTCCTTGGAACTGGAGAGCTCGGAGGATCAAATCGTCCTGCGTCCAGTGCGAGGGGCCGCGACCATGCGGAAAAAACATGGCGTCTGGGTAATGCGAACCGGGAAACCGCTTTCCGCGGAAGTCGTAGACCAAGCCGTCCGCAAAATTCGCAACGAACGTGGGCGCGTCGATGCCGGCTCCCTACGCTCCTCTCGCCGCCGCAGTGAGAAAACCAGTTGAAATGGTTCTTTGATACCTCGGTGCTTATTCCAGCTTTTGTGGAAGACCACGAGGATCACGAGCGCTGTCTGGCGGTTTACGCTCCGTCCAATAAACGAATCGCATGCTGTGCCGCTCACAGCCTCGCTGAGGTCTATGCCGGAGTGACGCGCTTGCCTGGGGTATTTCGGGCAAGCCCCAAGCAAGCAATCATTTTCCTCAGCGACATCGAAGATCACCTCACAATCGTCTCGCTCGATAGTGCCGAATACTTGACGGCCATTCGACAGGCGTCGGCGAACGGAATCGTGGGTGCGACGATCTACGATGCGCTCCTGGCCGCGTGTGCGATCAAAGCCAGGGCGGAGACCATCTATACCGACAATGAGAGGCACTTCAACATGCTCGGCCCCGAAGTTGCCAGCCGGGTCAAGAGACCCTAGCCGTGAAATATGCCGATTGAAGCGACAGCCGCTTCCTCGCTTCGAAATGTGCGGCTTCAGCCGTGCCGCCTACGGCGATTACAACGACGCGGGCTTCAGCCCTCCTTGGCCTGATTGTCCCCGCATTCTTGATTTGGTCCCTCATCAAACAGGCAAACCGCGTGAAGCTCCCTCCCTCTTGAGGAGGACGTAGCTGAAGCTAACGGCATTTACCTCACAATCCGAGCGTGCCTCAGCCTAGAAGCTTACCCATTAGCTACTTTCGTAGACTTGACGCGACGAGTCACGTTGGCCAATGCTGTAGGCTTCACACGAGCTCTTTGACACCCCGATAAGCCCGCCTAACTCCTTACAGCTCAGGATTTTGCCCGCAAGCTATTGAGTCCCATGGATTAAATCCGATTTTGGCGCCAAGTCGAAGATTCCAATAGGTCGGGGGGAGGGGGGTATACCCAAGCCGTAGCCGCGCTCCCAAAGCGGGAAGCCCGCTCCTGTCACCTCTTCGCGACGGAGGCCGGGAGCTGGAAACACAAAACCAGAAACGATGGTCACTTCAGGCTGCTGCCTTTCGTTAGGCGTGGATTACACCTTTGGGATGCGACAGCATGCACTGCGTTGGGTTCTCCTAATAGAGAGCAGAACGGCTCCGGGAGGACTTATGCAGCGACTGGCTTGGTGCGCTTTCTTCATCGGACTATTACTGAATGCAGCCGCAATCGCGCAGTCCCAGGCCCAGGCCGGGGATTCGTTGGCTGACATTGCCCGGGCGAACCGCGCGAAACAGCAGGGGCAGGAAGCAGCCGGAGCGAAGCCCAAAATAATTACGAATCAGGATCTCCCTTCCGCCCCGTCTGGAATCCCGGAGTCCGTGGAGCCGATGACGACGGTATCCGGCGTGAAGCGGTCCGTGGATATCTACTCGGAGCAGCGCGCGATTCAGCGACTGGTGGCCGAGTACCGCGCTGGCGAGCAGTGGAAAGCGCGAATCCAGGATCAGGAAGCGCGGATTGCCGATCTGCAGACGCGCATCGACCGCGTGAATCAGGCGATGCGTGGGGCGATCGGCACGGCGCAGTACGATACTCCGGTGAACCGCTATCAGTCGATTCAAATGGAACGCCTGGCACACATGCAGGAAATGCTTGATCAGCAGCAGCGAAGACTGTCGACGATG
>Ga0206803_1067_pt1 | contig 24413 bp, 19 predicted proteins | sample Alteio_BWOrgCont_61_FD_152909 | JGI IMG/M metagenome (GOLD analysis project Ga0206803, IMG submission 152909) | Enriched cells from forest soil in Barre Woods Harvard Forest LTER site, Petersham, Massachusetts, United States -... | ecosystem: Environmental > Terrestrial > Soil > Temperate forest >... | reverse complement strand
AACTTTTACTGACGTGAGCCAGCGCTCGGGCATCGCGGCGAAGAAGGGGCGCGGGTTGGGAGTGGCGTTTGCCGACTACGATGGCGATGGATTTACCGACATATTCGTGGCCAACGATGGCATGCAGCAGTATCTGTTTCACAATAATGGCAACGGGACTTTTGCGGAAGTTGGTCTGGAAGCCGGCGCTGCTCTTTCGCAGGACGGACGGCGGCTCTCGGGCATGGGCGTGGTCTTTCAAGACTATGACAATGACGGCCGGCCGGACATTATCGTGACCGAGTTGCCGCGGGAGATTTACGGCGTCTATCACAACGACGGTAACGGTTCATTCAGCTATCGCAGTCTCGAGACCGGTCTGGGTGTGCTTTCGAGTGGAAGTTCCGGATGGGGAGTGGGCCTGGAAGACTTCGACAACGACGGCTGGAAAGACTTGTTCGTGGCGCAGGGGCACGTATTAGACAACGTGGAGCAAATCGACCCCTCCCTGCACTATCTTGAACGGCCGCTGCTGGCGATGAATCACAATGGACGGTTCGAACGCGACGATTCCGGCAGTACGATTCCCTGGGCCGGGCGCGGAGCCGCGTTCGGTGATTTGAATAACGACGGCTGGCAGGATGTGGTGATGACCACTTTGGGCGGCCATCCTGAAGTGTTTCTCAACCGCGGTGGCAAATTGCACTGGCTGGTGATTACTCTCCGCGGTACTCGCAGCAACCGGGACGGATTCGGATCCCGGGTCCAAGTGAACGGGCAGACGCGATTTGCGACCTCGGCGGGAAGTTATCTTTCCTCGAGCGACAAGCGCCTTCACTTCGGGCTGGGCACGGCGGAAAAGGCTAAGGTTGAAATCGATTGGCCGTCTGGTATTCACCAGATGTTGAATGATGTTCTCGCTGATCAGTTTCTAGAAGTGCGTGAACCGGAGAAGCCGTGATTCGAGCGCTCTTACTCTTATACTTTGCGTGGCAGGTCGCATCACCCCAGGCTGCCGAGCACATGCAGGCGGGAATCACCGCGGAGAAGGGACGACAGTTCGAGGTTGCGGTCACCGAGTTTAAGAAGGTGACCGAACTCGACCCAGCATTTCCGGATGGCTTCATCAGCCTCGGCCAAGCATATATGGAAGCAGGCGACTACGGGTCGGCGATCCCGCCGCTGAAACACGCGTTGGAATTGAACCCCGACTTGTTGCCGGCGCATCAATTGCTGGGCTATGCCTTGCTCGCCCAGGGTTATGCGAGTGAAGCGATTCCGCACTTGCAACGGTCTCCCGATAAAACTGCGCTGGGAATCGCAGAAATCCAGATGGGACAACTGCCCGAAGCGGTGGCAAATCTGCAGGCGGAGCTGGCGGCGCATCCCAACGATCCAGACCTCCTCTATTACCTTGGCCGGGCCAGCGGCCTGCTGGCGAAACAATCGATTGATACGTTGCTGGCGGCCTACCCGGACTCCGCCCGGGCGCACCAGGCAATGGCAGAAAATTACTTCGTACTGCGGCGGATGCCGGATGCTGAAAAAGAATACCGCGAAGCGCTGAGGCTGCGGCCGGGTTTGCCCGAGGCCCATCTTGCACTGGGCGAAGTGTACGCGGGCGCTTTCCAGTGGGACAAAGCGGAGGAACAATTTCGGTTGCAAGCAAAGCTGCAGCCGGGGAATGCCGAAGCGGCTTACCGTTTGGGAGAGGCGCTGCTGGAGCAAGGCAAAGCGCACGAAGCGCGAGCGGAGCTTCTGCGCGCCGACCGCTTGATGCCGGAGATGCCGGAAACGCTTTATTCGCTGGGGAAAGCGGCGTCGCTTGAAGGTGACGCCGCCGCCGCGGAAAAAGCCTGGACGAAACTCCTTTCGATCGAGAAGCAAAGCGCGCTGGCGGGACAGGCGCACTTCGGATTGGCTGGCCTTTATCGCAAACAAGGCAAGACGGCAGAAGCGCAGCATGAGATGCAGGAATTCCAAAGCCTGCAGAACAGCGCGAACCCGGCGCAGCCATCGGGGAAACAGGATTCGCAGCATTAGCGCCCTTACAACGTTGTCCATAGGAGCTCTTATGGGACGGACTTGTCCTGCACTCTTTCGCAGTCTCGCGGCCACAGCTTTCTGCATTGTCGGATTTCTTTTGTTTTGTTCCTTCACCGCATCGCCGCTCGAGGCGGCCGAGCCTTCCTCTCGAAATCTGGATTCGGGCTGGCAATTTCGAGTTGTAACGAACACGGATCGATCCGATGTCAAGGAATGGCATCCCGCGACGGTTCCTGGGGTGGTCCAGACCGATCTGCTGCACAGCGGTCTGATCCCTGACCCTTTCGACCGTGATAATGAATTTCGGCTGCAGTGGGTCGGCCTGGCTGACTGGGAATATCAAACGAGGTTTCAAGTCGATGCCGCCACCATTGGGCACGACCACGTCGATTTGGTTTTTGAAGGGTTGGACACGTTTGCGGACGTCTACCTCAATGACCAGGCGATTTTGCACGCCGACAACATGTTCCGGCGCTGGCGAATCCCTGCCAAAGCCACGCTCAAGCCTGGGCCAAACACGCTGCGAATTATTTTTCATTCCGCCGTGGAGAAGATGATTCCCTACGTCAAGTCCCTGCCTTACATTTTGCCTTCGATCTCAACTCATAATTATGGAAACGAAGAGAACATCGCCACCGCGCCCTATACGCGCAAGGCCCCTTACAACTATGGCTGGGATTGGGGACCGCGCTTTATGACAGAAGGTATATGGCAGCCAGTGCGACTTGAAACCTGGGATGCACTGCGCATTGAAAACTTCCATATCCATCAGCAGAACATCACCGCGGATCTGGCCAACGTTACGGCGGAGGTTGAGATCGAAGCCAGCCGTCCCACAACGGCCACGCTGACACTGGCTCACGATGAAATGTCGGGACCTCAGGCAGTCGATGGAGCTCAGACGCTTCAACTGAATGCCGGCATCAATCATGTTTCGTTTCCCGTCCGGATTGCACGGCCGAAGCTGTGGTATCCGGTTGGGTATGGTGCTCAGAACCGGTACAGATTCTCCGCGCAGGTGCGCATCGGCCCCGACGTTGCCGCTCACGCCGAGACCAAGACCGGACTGCGCTCTGTTGAACTGCGCCGCGTTGCTGATCAGTGGGGAAAGAGTTTTGAGTTCGTGGTGAATCGTATTTCCGTGTTTGCGAAAGGGGCGGATGTTATTCCGTTTGACAGCTTTCCCAACCGCGTGACTCCCGAGATTCATCGCGGCATTCTGCAGTCGGCGCGCGACGCGCACATGAATATGGTCAGGGAATGGGGCGGCGGCTACTACGAATCCGACGATTTCTACGACATCTGCGATGAACTCGGCATTATGGTCTGGCAGGAATTCATGTTCGGCGGGGACATGATTCCCGGCGATGTCTCCTTTCAAGAAAATGTCCGGCAAGAGGCCATCGATCAGATCAAGCGCCTGCGCGACCACCCGAGCATTGTCGTCTGGTGCGGAAACAATGAAGTGGAAACCGGATGGTGGCACTGGGGCGACCGCCAGGAATTCAAGGCGTCCATCTCTCCCGACACGCGGGACCGGGTTTGGCAGGATTACGTGATCATGTTCGCGGACATTCTCAGGAGTGCCGTGACGCAATATGCAGATCCCACGCCTTACACGCCCAGCTCTCCCAGCGCAAACTTTGAAGAGATTCCTGACAATCAGCACAACGGCGACATGCACTACTGGGCCGTGTGGCACCAGCAGGCGCCGGCTTCCGATTATACCAAGCAGTTTCCGCGCTTCATGTCGGAATTTGGATTTCAATCCTTTCCCGAGATGCGCACCCTTCACGCGTTTGCAAATAAGCCGGAGGACTTCGATATTCGTTCCACGGTCATGCAAGCGCATCAGAAGAACAAGGGCGGGAATGAACGCATCCTGACGTACATGCTGCGCGAATACCGCGAGCCCAAGGATTTCGCTTCATTCGTTTATCTGAGCCAGGTGCAACAAGCGGAGATCATCAAGATTGGCGCCGAGCACTTGCGCCGGCAGCGGCCGCGGACTATGGGATCAATTTACTGGCAGTTGAACGATTGCTGGCCCGTGGCTTCGTGGGCGAGCATCGATTACTACGGCCGCTGGAAAGCTCTGCATTACTATGCGCGCCGTTTCTACGACGATGTGCTGATCTCGCCATTTCTGCACGACGATAAGGTGGACGTATACGTGGTATCGGATAAGCTGCAGCCACTTTCCGGGACGATCCACATGCGGCTGCTTGACTTTTCGGGAAGCGTTTTGCTCGAGCAAACGAAGGATATTCAAATCCCCGCGCAGTCGAGCGCGATTTATTTCAGTGTCGACAAGGCGGCCGTGTTGGCAAAGGGTGATCTGCGCAAGAGTTTCCTGGTGTTTGATGTGGAAGTGGCGGGAAAGCGAGTGTCGCGAAACCTTATATTCTTCGAGGTCACGCATGACCTGGAATTGCCAGTGGCGCCGGAGATTGAAACCACCCTCAGCAAGACTGGCGGGGATTACAGCGTCACGCTGCAATCATCAAAGCTCGCCCGGAACGTGTATTTGTCTTTCGGAGACCTCAATGTCGAAGCAGCGGATAATTATTTTGACCTCCTGCCGGCGGAGTCGGTTACGATTCGACTCAAGTCTTCTGCCACGGTCGAGCAGATCAAAGCTGCATTGACAACCAGATCACTTACGGAGGCCTTTGGGTCAAATTAATATTGCAATGCTGGATTGTGGTTTAGCTGGTGAGCGCGGCAGGATTCGAACCTGCGACCCATGCCTTAAAAGGGCATTGCTCTACCAACTGAGCTACGCGCCCACAGTGTTTTCAATCTAACACATTAAAAAGACGTTGGTGAACATCGCTGGCAGCGGTCGTCGTGGATTCAAAACGCCCGCAGTTCAGCCGCGGTGTTTGCCGCCGGAGTGGCCGTGGCCGCCGAAATGACCGCCTCCGCCTGAGTGCGCGTGACTGAAGCCTTTGCCGCCGCCGGAATTTTTCGGAGCGTGGCTGCCTCCGAAGTGGAAGCCTCCGGAGTGCGGCTGCTTGCCCGAAGCCTTCGCAAAGCCGTTGCCCTTCGAGCGGCCAGAAGACCGCTTCCCGAAATCGTTGTACCGAGAACCCGCAGCCGTCGCGCGGAAGTTCCGCATCGAACTGCCGTAGGGCGCGCCTGTCCTGCTCCCGTAGCCATCTGCGGATCTGCTGTAAACACTTGAACCATATGCCGACCGCGCATACTGCTGCGATCTATATTGCTGCGATCTGGCGACCGCCGGCCGGATGTTGTTGTACGGCTGGTGTGACGTCCCGCGGTAGCCGGCTCCTGGTGACTGGTAGGTGCGGCTAAATCCTGCTCCCGGCCGATTCCCCGCGTATCCGTTTCTGTCTGGCGCTCGGAAAAAGCTCTGTGAATGTGCGCCGCCGTACTCGCCGCTCGGCCGGCCATAGTCTCGCGGAATTCGGTATGCTCGATCCCACCGCGAGGCTGTCGCCTGCCGCGAAAAAGCGCGTGGGCCACCGTGCGGCAGGCCCCAATCGGCAACCGTGGAGCTATGCGAATAATAGTTCGAACCATGGAATAGAACGGATTGAGTCAGCCAGTTCAAACCCCACGCCAGCAATCCGAATGGCGTGCGGGTAAAGGCGCTCATCGCGATGCCCAAGCCGAATCGCACTGCAGGACCGATAGATGAACCGATGAACGAGCCGACCGCGCCCAGCAGTGAAAACCCCGGGTAGGGTGAGACTGGTTGCCCGTAGACACCCCACGGGTTATAGGCCGGCACATAGACCACTTGTGGATTCACGGGAGCCAGAACGATGTTGCCATTGTCGTAGTTCACCGTTTCCTGGGGAGTGCTTTGCAGGTTGCCGGCGGCCTGGGCACGTCGACGCATCACTTGCACCGCCTGAAGCACGTCCTGCGGCTGGTTGTAATAGGCATTGCCCAATTCGGTTGTCCAGTGCAGGTTCTGGTCCATCTGCGCCAAGGCCTGAGGAAAAGCCGTCAGCGCTTTCACGCTCGGGTCCCAAGGCTCGGCGTCCGCTCCCGCCGCAATCTGATCCGAAGAGGCATAACCTTGCGCCCGCCGCCAGCGGTCGGCTTCTGCCACCTGCGCGGGATATGTGGAGGCAGTCAGCACTTGGGCAACCAGCGCGTCGGGATAGAGCGCGATCGGCGCCACTAGTTGCTCGAGATCCTGCGCATTAAGCGGCTGCACATTTGCCGGTCCATAACCTTGCTGCGGATAACTTTCCTGCGAGTCCGCCTGGCCGGGGGCTGGGTACGCCGGCTGAGGGTAAGTCTGCCGTTCGTAGGGCTGTGGCTGCGCGTTATCGGGCTGTTGATAGTTGGGTTGCTGGGCAGGAACGTACTGTCCGTTCTCCGGCGCCTGCTGTGCGAGCAGTCCTCCCTGGACTGTTGGCGCGAGAAGCAGCGCCATCGCCAACGCGATCAAACGTCTCAACGGCACGCCTCGGTTGCCCGAAGAGGAATTGTGGGGCGGACTAAGGCGAGGCGAACTAGGCGGGATGGGAAATCTTTCAGTGCGCGATGCGGGAACGTCCGTTGGGGGTCTCATCTTTCCTCTCACCTCTCGTGGCCCACATAGGGGTCGCCCTGAGGCTAACCCTATGTTCCAAGCCGCCGTAGGTTGAGCTTACGACCCGGCGGGAACTCGCTGCTTATTCTAAACCCAAAAACCTGGCGTTAGTTTTGCACAGGAGACGGCCGGGGAAAGGACCGGGACGAACTGCCTGACGATTGCCGCTGGTGATCGGCACTGTGCCGCCATCTATCGCGTGGAAGGTCTTAGCCGCGGGTTATGGAGTACAGAATGATCGACTACTGGAGCTTATTGAATAAGGCTCTGCCAACCGGTTGAAAGCGGCTTCGGCGGGGCCGGGCCTGGGTGCGACTCGAGAGCTGCCATTTGAGATGCAGCAGCGAGCGGTGAATCCTCCAGCGAAAAGAAGTATCTATCGCGAGGCATCGATCGTTGTGGGCACGCTTAACGGCCAGCGAACCGGCGGCGAGCTTGCGGGGATGATTGTAGAAATCGACCAACTTGTCCGACGCCATGCCGGGAGTCGCCAGCCAACTTGGGATGCACGTCGAGAGTATGTCCACTTCGGTAAGGATCTTGCTAAGACCCAAGCCCGTGGAAGGACAAGCGGTCTGAAATGCGTCGCCCGCCAGTACAACTCCTGGTTGAGGATTGCCGTCGACGCTGTAAAGGTCGACGCAGCCGGATTCCACTTTGCTGGTCACCTGAAACTCGCCAGTCACGCGGCTCAGCTTTGGCAGGTGGCGTCTGAGCATTTGATCCGGCTGCAGGATGAACTCACGGACCCAGGGATCGTAGGCAGATCGATAAACAAAGAGGTTCGCGCGCATAGTGTTGCGAACCTTGAAGAGCGTGAAATAGCTAGTGCAGGTTGACGGACTCACCGAGTAGTAGACAACCGAGTCAAAGTCAAAAGGCTGCGCTTGAGAAGCAGCTACATCAAACCCCAGGACGACGGACTGGTCCTTTTGCAGCACGCGACGACGCAGCTTCAAGTTGGCCAGGAGCCCGCTACTGATCCCCGAAGTCAACACGACCAGACGCGAGGTTAGTTCCTCGCCGCCGCTCAGCTTGACCCGCTGCAGTTGACCGCTGTTGGTGATATGGGCCACGCTTTCGCAACGGTAATCGACGACTGGCGGCAAGTTGGCGCGCAGCGCATTGACCATGTCTGCATAGTTGATGCCATACTGCTCGGTTGGGAAGGTCTTGAAAATACGGCCATCGTAGCCCGAGCGCACCTCGGTCCATCGCCGGGCATGCGGGAGAAGCTGCTGAAGCAGACCAAACTTGCGCAGCAACCGCACAGGTTCCAGGTCAACTTTCTCCGCTTTGAATACCCGGGGGCAGGTGGAACGGGGGTCCACAAGAATGACCCGGCGCCCTTGCTGCCCCAGCACAGCAGCCAGGGTAGTGCCCGCCATCCCGGCACCTACAATAATGATCTCTGAGGAAACGTCAGATGTGCCGCAGGGTAGCAATCCACACTCTTTCGCCGCTCGGGCGGGCAATTATCGAGACGACACACACCTTAGGCCCTGCCCCGAGCTTGGGGAATAGCCAATCCGTGCCATGAAGGGCACACTAAAGCGCAGGGATAAGAGAGTTCCTAATCCCCTGTGCCCAGCGCCAAAGGAGCAAAAAGGCTCCAGAACGCTCAATTTCAGCCGCGCCAAACGCCGCGGCTGGAATAGAATAGCGCTTCGCCAAGTCTTGGCCTATGAGCACTCCTACCGAACTCTGGAAAAACTGGGAAGGCCAGGTAGTCGATGGAAAGTTCCCGCTGCGGCAATGGCTGGGGGGCTCGGATCACAGCGTTGTATTTCTGACGGAGCGTGGCGGAAAAGACCGCCAGAAAACCGCCATCAAGCTTACGGCCGCGGAATTGGACGAAGGCACGCAACTTTCCCGCTGGTCTGGCCCCGGGAAACTTTCTCATCCCCACTTGATTCGGCTGTTCGAATGCGGACGCTGCCAGATTGAGGAGACGCGGTTGCTCTACGTCGTCATGGAATATGCTGATGAGAATCTGCTGGAGATTCTTCCCCTGCGACCGCTGGGCCCGGATGAGGCTTTTGAGATGCTTCGGCCCGTGGCTGAGGCCCTCGCTTCCCTGCACCGGGGTGGGTTCGCCCACAGCCGCGTGAAGCCTTCCAACATCATGGCGGTCGACAACCACCTAAAGATGTCCGCGGACGCAGTTCGCCGAACCGGGGAACGGGGCCTTGAGCGAGTCCGCAGCGCGTACGACGCTCCCGAGGTAGCAACCGCTGGACCTTCGCCGGCAGCCGACATCTGGGCGCTCGGTGCTACCCTGGTCGCCGTCTTGACCCAGAACGAACCGAAAAGCGGCACTCGAGAACCGGTGGCCGTGTCCGAAACGATTCCGCAACCTTTCCGCGAGATCGCGCGGCAGTGCCTCCAGATCGACCCCCGCGAGCGCTGCACGGCGAGTGACATTCTCAGCCGGCTCCAAACCCGGCCTGTTCAGCCCCAGGCTGTTCAAACCCACGCTCTTCACGCCCATGCTGTCCAGACCGAGGCCTCCATTGGTGACAGGGCAGTCGAGGCGCGCCGGTCGCCAGGGGGTTCGAAGCGGTGGATCGTCGCACCCGTTGTTGCCGTAGGACTCTTGCTGGTGGTGTGGGCTGGCAGCAAGTTCCTGGTTCATCCGCCGTCGGTTCCGGCGCCGGAAACTCATTCTGCAAGCCCTCAACCCCCTGCTGAGACTCCCGCGGCGCAAGCGCCAACGCCGTTTTCAGAGAAAGCAAAGCCAGCTCAAGAAGAAAAAGGAGTGGTGCAAGGCAGTGTGCTTCGGCAGGTGCAACCCGACGTGTCACGGAACGCGCTCAATACGATCGAGGGCCGGCTAAAAGTGGTGGTCGAGGTTTCAGTGGATGCGTCGGGGAGCGTCTCGGCGGCTAAGTTGGTGTCTCCGGGGCCGAGCAAGTACTTTGCGAATCGGGCGCTGGCAGCGGCACGCGGCTGGAAGTTCAATCCAGCTCACGTGAACGGACAAGCAGCAGCCAGCGAGTGGGTCCTGCGATTTGAGTTTCGAAAGACGTCCGCTGAGGTGCTTCCGTCAGAGAAAAATCCGTGAACGACCAGGCTTAGCCTTGTGTCTCTTCACTACTCTTGCCGTTCTTCATCTTCCAAACCATCTGCCGCAACATGCCGAGCAGGAATTCCGCGTCGCCGGTCTGCAGGTTCAGCCGCCGCACTAGCCGTCGGACTGCTCCCTCAAAAGAATCGGAAGAATTCAGCTTGGGATAGCCGCTGGCGCGGAGTGCCGTGAACAGGGTCTCGGTAATCCGCTCGATCTCTGCCGCCGAAGCAGGAGTTCCCTTCTCAAGCTTTGCGAATGCGTCGGGATCGCGGACCAATTCGTATAAGCAAACCGCCACTGCCTGCCCCAGATTCATGGAGGTGTGTCCTTCGCGTGTGGGGATGTGCATCAGCCAGTGACAGTGGCTCATATCTTTGTTCGAGAGCCCGAATTTTTCTGATCCGAACAGGAGAGCACAATGGCCGGTGGCAAGATGCGCACGAATCATGGGAGCGCCTGCCTCCAGGCGCTCGAGGGAATGCTGCAAGTCGCGATGGCCGATTGCCGTGGTTCCGACCACCAGCGAGCAATCGGCAACTGCCTCGGCCACCGTTTCGTGCTTCTCGGCGCGGGCCAACACTGCGGCCGCTCCCACAGCGGAACGGGCGCCTTCAAATGCCACATCGTAGGGATTAACTACACGCAGGTGCTGAAAACCAAAGTTGCTCATGGCCCGAGCGGCCGCGCCGATGTTGAGAGGATTGCGCGCATCCACCAGAACGACGCGCAAATGATCGAATTCAGCAGAAACCGGCAAGCTGGTTTTATTCTACGGCAGCCCGGGCTGAATTGGTTCGGGTCAGGTTCGCGCAGGTCGCCTCCCGGCAAACGCCGTGCCGTATGGCCTTGTTGGCCGAGTTCACATATGTAAAAAAATTGTCAAACCTTTGCTACCGTCCCGGAAATCGTTCAGAACGTTGTAAGCTTTAAGGGTTGGGGGGCGCGGGGAGTTCAGGCCCGAATCGAGCGAGGCTGGCTATGGGTCAAGCTGCAATTCCGGTGAGCATGGCAAGATCGGCAGATCCGACAGATTCCGTGCGGCAGATGGGGAGAATTCTCGTGGTCGAGGACGATCCCGCTGTCCAGAAAGCCTTAAAGCGACTCTTCGAGTCGGAAGGATACACGGTTGAGGTTCAACCCGACGGAAAGTCGGCGCTGGAGAGTTTCCAGACCGCCCCGCCGGCCGTGATGATTCTCGATCTTCGCTTGCCCAAACTATCTGGCCGAGACTTATGCAAAGAGGTCAAGGCCCAGTCGCCCGCGTTGCCGATCGTGGTTCTGAGCGCAGCCAGCGACGTCTCCGACAAGGTTCTGTTGCTGGAGTTGGGGGCCGACGACTATGTAACCAAGCCTTTCAGCCCGCGGGAACTGCTGGCGCGGGTGCGTGCAGCGCTGCGGCACACCTCGCGACCGGCGCACGTGAATCTGGTCAGTTTCGACGGCATTTCAATCGACTTCAAAAAAATGGAAGTTCAGCGCGACGGCAAGGTTGTAGTCTTGACTGCGCAAGAGTTCAAGACTCTGCAGTTTCTGGTGCAAAATGCGGATCGCGTAATCGGCCGGGACGAATTGCTGAATGAAGTGTGGGGATATCAGAACTACCCCTCGACGCGTACCGTGGACAACCATATCCTGAAGCTTCGCCAGAAATTGGAACGCGACCCGGCCAGTCCAGTACACTTCCGCACGGTGCACGGAATGGGTTACAAGTTCGTTCGCTGAGATCCCTTGGCTTCTTCATCAGAAACCGCTTCGCAAAGTTTTCCAGAACCGTCTGGAAGCGCGCTGGTATCCAGAACGCGGCTGCGTACGCGCTTTCTGCTTTCCATGGTTCTTATTACCACCGGTCTCACGGCGTTGAGCCTTCTGGTGGTTCGAAACAGCGTGCGTAGCCATGTCCGCGAAGGAATCGGACAGGATCTCCGGAACTCCGTCACCAGCTTCCAGAACTTTCAGCATGATCGCGAAGTTATGCTGACCGGTTCCGCAGAATTAGTCGCCTATCTGCCCATCACCCGGGCAATCATGACGGCACATGACCCGGCTACGATCCAGGATGCCTCCAAAGACGTGTGGCTTTTGACCGCCAGCGATCTTCTGGTGCTGGTCAACCGCAATGGCGAGGTGGTGGCTCTCCACACAAAATCACGCGGCTTCACGCGCGAGGCCGCGCAGCAATTCTTCGACCGATCGTTGAACGAGGAGGATTCCAGCCACTGGTGGTTTGGCGCCCACCATTTGTATCAGACTTTCGTAAAGCCGGTTTACTTCGGCTCCAAGACGGATGGCCCGCTGCTTGGCTTCCTGATCATCGGCTATGAAATCGATGACCGCTTGGCTCGCGAGGTTAGCAAAGTCTCGGCCAGCCAGGTCGCCTTCTCCTACGGGGACGAAATTGTGGCAACCACTTTGACGCCCCTGCAAGCCCAAAGCCCCGGTGTGAGCGCGCTGGCCTCGGGATCTTCGCAGAGCGCGCCCAAGGATGTACAAGTTGGCAAAGAGAATTTTGTGGCTACCTCCCTTGATCTGTCAGGCCATCAAAAACCACCGGTGCGCTTGACCGTACTAGGATCCTACGATCAGGCGGCCAAATTCCTCGATAACCTGAATCGCCTGTTGTTGCTGCTGGGTCTCACGGCTGTCCTGGTAGGCAGCGGGCTGGTGTTCCTGATCTCCTACACCTTCACTCGCCCGCTGGCCAGCCTGGTGGAGGGAGTGCGCGCTTTGGAGCACGGAGATTTTCACCATCCCCTCGATCCCCGGGGCAGTGACGAGGTAGCGGAACTGACCTCAGCCTTCGACCGAATGCGCTCCAGCCTGCTCAAGACCCAGCAAGCTCTGCTGGAGTCTGAGCAGTTGGCCACGATTGGACGCATGGCCAGTTCAATTTCCCATGACCTTCGGCATGCGCTGGCCGCGGTGGTCGCCAACTCTGAGTTTCTTTGCGATGGCCGACTAACTTCTACGCAGCGCGAAGAGCTGTATCAGGAGGTTCGAACCGGGGTTAACCAGATGACGGACCTCATCGATTCTCTGCTGGAGTTCGCTCGCACCAGAGAGTCTTTGAACCCAACCTACGCTAGTGTGGTTGAAACTGTGCGGCGAGCTACGCAGGCGGTGCGCTTGCACCCGCGGCACCAGGGCACGCGGATCGAGATCAACAGCAATGGTCAGATCACGGCCTGGTTCGATGCCCGCAAGCTGGAGCGCGCGCTCTACAACCTTTTGCTGAATGCCTGTGAAGCGGCGCCCAGCGTCGAGGGCAGAGTTCAAGTCACGATCGGCCGCAACAATTCCGAGGTCACGATCGATGTTGCGGATAACGGTCCGGGCATCGCGGAACCGATTCGTGAAAAGCTGTTTCATCCCTTCATAAGCTTCGGCAAAGAGAACGGCACCGGCCTCGGACTTACGGTGGTGCAGAAGATCGTGCAGGATCACGGCGGGCAAGTCTTTATGGAACGTACCCCGGACGCTCGAACCGTTTTTCGGATCACGATCCCCGGACGCGCTCCCCAAGGCTCGGACGACGAGCCCGCGGCGCTTCCCTTTTTGCCTGTACCCAGCGATAGAGAGACCGAAAACTCAATTCGACATTCGGATACGTAGCCGAGTTCCCATTTTCTTGATTTCACGACGATCCGCATGTCGCGCAGGAGGATGTGTGAAGAACCCAAGGACCCTCGCGCTTTGGACAACTGCGATAGCGACAACCGCCTTTGTCTTGTTGACCGCCTACAGCCTGGCGCAGGAGAGCACGCCCGCTGCCGCATCTCAGCCCGCGGATGCCTCGCTGCGCGAGCTCGATTCCCAAGTGCGCGAATTGCGCGCGGTGATCGAGCAGATGCGAACCGAAAACGCCCAATCGCGCGCCGAGATGCGAGAGTTGCGCCAGGAATTGCAAGATACGCGCCGGCTGCTGGCTCCGCTCGCTGCTTCGACGAATGGCCCGGCTTCGTCCGCTCCGGCAGAATCGATCTCGTCAGTCTCCCCCAGCACCTCCGACACCGCAACCAACGCTGACTTGAGCAGCCGGGTTCAGAAGCTGGAGGAATCCGCGCAGTTGCTGGGCTCAAAGATTGATGAGCAATACCAGACCAAGGTGGAGACTGCGGGAAAATATCGGGCACGGCTCTCCGGAATTGTGCTGATGAATGCCTTTCGCAATGTCGGCGCCTCCGACAACCTGGACCTACCCAACTACGCGCAGGCGCCTGCCCCGGGCACCTCTCAGACGAGCCTGGGAGCTACCTTGCGCCAAACCGAGATTGGCCTGGAGATTTTTGGACCGAGTTTGGCCGGTGCCAAGAGTTCAGCCAACGTGCAGTTCGATTTTGCCGGAGGCTTTCCGGCCACCAACAACGGTGTCGACTTCGGTCTGGTGCGCATGCAGACCGCCAGCGTGCGTCTCGACTGGCAGCACACCTCGGTGATTGCGGGGCAAGATTCCCTGTTCATCTCGCCGCTTTCTCCTACATCTTTTGCATCCCTCGCCATTCCGACTTTTGGTAATGCGGGGAACCTGTGGGGCTGGACGCCGCAGCTTCGCGTCGAGCATCGCTTCGATCTTTCCGACCAACAGACCGTGACGCTCCAGGCTGGAATTCTGGACAATCTCGATTGGGAAACCCCCAGCAGTTCCTTCTTCCGCTCGGCGACCGCTGGGGAAAGTTCAGGCCAGCCAGCTTATGCCATGCGCACCGCATGGTCCCGGCCAGTATTTGACCACCCGTTGAGCTTTGGTGTGGCCGGCTATTACGGCCGGCAGAATTGGCTGTGGGGTCACGACGTGGATGCGTGGGCCGGTATGACGGATTGGCAGATTCCGATTCTCCGGCGCCTGACTCTCTCTGGTGAATTTTATCGGGGACGAGCAGTCGGTGGACTGGGAGGTGCTATCGGCCAAACCATTCTGTACGGCGGTAATCCGGCCTACTCGACGACGAGTATCCGTGGCCTTGACTCCGCCGGAGGATGGAGTCAACTCAAGTTTCAACTCACGCCCAAACTTGAACTGAACGGAGTGCTGGCGGAAGACAACGCATTTGCCAGTGACGTGCGCGGTTTCGCCACCGATGCGAACAACGCTGGCCCGATTCTGGGGCGCAATCGCGGAGCGCTCGGTAATGTAATCTACCGGCCGCGGTCCGACCTGTTGCTCTCCGCCGAATTCAGACGTTTGCACACGTTCCCCGTCTATGACAGTGCCAGCATCACAAACCAGGTCAATCTTGCCGTTGGGATACTGTTCTGACGATGCTTCGCTTCGCTCACTGCCGCGCCGTACACTGCATCCTGGTGCTGCCGTGCTTATTTGTTTTTGCCTCAGCGCAGAACGTGGACCTCAAGGGCAAGGTGCAGCTCACCAAAAACGGACGTAACGTGAGCGACGCTTCGAAAGTTGTTGTCTGGCTTACAGCCTTGGGGACCACCCCTGCGCCTGCGCCGCCCCCGCAGCAGAGTTCACAAATCCCTCAGTTGGTGCAGAGGAATAAGAGTTTCCATCCTTCCCTGCTGGTGATACCGGCGGGAGGCCAGGTCGAGTTTCCTAACCAGGATCCCTTTTTTCACAACGTGTTTTCATTGTTCGACGGCAAGCGTTTTGATCTCGGACTTTACGAGAGCGGCACCACCCAATTTGTGAGGTTTGACAAGCCCGGTATTTCCTTCATCTTCTGCAACATTCACGCTCAGATGAGCGCCGTAGTGATTGCGTTGAATACGCCGTACTACTCAATATCCAACGAGCATGGCGAGATCAGCATCGGCAACGTGATCCCCGGCCGCTATCAGATGCACGTCTTCCATTCTTCGGTTTCGCCGGATGCGTTGCGCGCCGTCGAAAGGGAAATTACGGTGAGTCCAGGCGAGACCTTCCTCGGAACCTTCAGCCTGGCCGAATCCAATCTCGAACTCGCGCACAAGAATAAGTACGGCCGCGACTATGATCGCCCGGACCCTGACAGCCCGGCTTACGCTCGACCTTAGGTGAGCAAGGACGGTACGAGGCGGAGGCGTGGGCGAGCCGGCTACTCTTGCGCCCCGCTGGGGCTTGCTGCTCTGCTGGCTTTCTACCCAGGGCTTACGCCCTGGGCTGCATTCTCGCGCCGCTTCGCGGCTGACGGCCTGTTGATTTCTTGTCGAGAATAAATCTTGGTCGAGCGTGTCGAGGGCGGATGGCTGGTGTGTGCTCCGATCCAAGATTTCGAATACCCCCTCCCCCCTGGGGTCTAATAGAATCATCGCGTTAAACACGATTTGCCTCGCAAAATACGGATGTCAAAGAACTTAGGTACTAAAATCTAGACGACAAAGGACTTAAGGGCGTCGCGAATTGGCGTCGGCCAACCGTCACGGCCTCGACCATGATTGCGCGAATTAATTTTGCGCGCAAGGTCAGATGTCACAGTGGGACTGTGGAAATTGTTGAACGCGCCGCAGTCCCATCCTCCGGAAGGGGGAGCTCAAGGTCTGGCAGATCGCGTGAAACCGCCGGCGAGGCCTGGGTCCGTGGTGCCCAGCTTTGCAAAACCGGCAAAGCTGGGGCAGCCTCTTTCGCCGATGTGCGGGCAAGAAACATTAAGGATGGGCCAGCCCCCAATTTAGACCATTTTGAGATGTTTCCTGCAGAAAACGCTCGACCGAATCGCTTGAGCGGGCACGGCTCTTGAAGTTCGTGCCGGAGGGTCAATAGGCTCAGGTGGTGTGGTTTGACGAGGACGACTCCTAAGGGGCGCAAAAGTTTCCCGTCAGGTGTCCTAGGTATGGTTTCCAGCGGCCTAAAGTCATACGAATGGAGGAAGCACGGTTACTTTGAACTACGGCATCTGAGAGAGTACGCTTGGTCCGTATCTTTATAGTCGACGACAGTGCGACGGCAAGGGCCGCTCTGAAATCAGCACTGGAGCAACGTTCCGACTGGATCGTGGTTGGAGAAGCCTGCAACGGCCATCATGCGTTGGCGACATTTCATCTTCATACGCCGCATCTCACGTTGATGGATTTTATAATGCCTCAAATGAACGGGCTGGAAACAGCCCGTCACTTGGCCTCCCGACACCCCGGCGTTCTCATCTTGATGGTCACCACTGACCCGTCAAAGCAATTGGAGATTGAGGCAAGACGGGCAGGTATAAAAGGTCTTTGTCCGAAGAACCAGATTCATTGCTTGTCAAAAGCCATCGAAACATTGCTGAATGGCGGAACGTATTTTAGTGAAGAAGGCGTGGCCTGAGGAAAAAGAGTGGGCCATGCTATTAGGGACTGGCAAAACCCATCATCCCGATGTCGAACAGCGGGATGGTCGCTTCCACAAGCGTTCCCGGTTCCGCTTTTATGATTCTGAACTCGCCATTCAGTTGTTTGAGTCGTTCCTTCATTCCACTGATGCCGACTCCACCCGTTGGACCTGCGGGGCCGATCCCCTTCCCGAAATCTCGAACACGGATGAGGACACGGTCGGAGTCTTGGATTATCTCAATGCGGGCATCTTCGCTCCCAGAGTGACGATAGACATTCGTCAACGCTTCCTGAATGACCCGGAACACCGCTGTTTCTAGGTCACGTGCCATTCGTGGGAACTCCGCAGGTTTGTATTCAAAAGTGACTTTCAAGCCACTGCGTTTCTGAAGCCCCTCGAAGTACCAGTGCAACGCTGGCATCAAACCGGATTCGTCGAGCAGCGGAGGGTGAAGCAAGTACGAGAGATTCCTGACTTTAGAGAGCGAACGCTCGACCCCTTCAATTGCCAAGGCCAGTTTTTTCCCGCCCAGTTCTGCGTTCTGCACATCCAATTCAATTTTGAGGGCAGTTAGCTCCTGACCTAATTCATCATGAAGCGTACGAGAGGTTCGACGACGCTCCTCGTCCTGAACTCGCATCAATTCGCCAGAAAGTTTTTGCAACTCCAATGTTCGCAATTCCACCAGACGTTGGGACTCTACGAGTTGCGTGATCCTTGCCCTGAGTTCTTTGTTCAGTTGCCTCGTTCGTTCTTCGAGGTCTCGTCGTTCCGTCAAATCTCGGGTGACTTTTGCGAACCCTCGCAACGTCCCACTCTTATCTCGCAAAGCAGTGATGACGACGTGTGCCCAAAACGTCGAACCATCTTTTCTCACACGCAGCCCTTCGTCCGTATACCGTCCTTCTTTAGTCGCAATTTCCAGTTCACGGTCAGGCCATTTGCTTTCTGCCGCCTCCCGTGGGTAAAAGCGAGAGAAATGTTGCCCGATAATTTCCGTGGCACGGTAGCCCTTAATTCGCTCTGCACCTTGGTTCCACGACACTACCTTTCCGGTCGGATCGAGCAGAAAAATAGCGTAGTCCTTGACGGTGTCAACGAGTAGACGGAAGACCTCGTCGCTCTGATGGTGATTCCCAGCGCGGCTTGAATCACGTTCGTCAGAAACCAAAGAGAGGTTCTGGTGCGGCTGGGTCATTGTGCCTCCAACACCGAGCGAAGCGGCAGACCACTATTATAACTGGAGCCTCAAAATTGTAAGAATCAGAGCCGCAGGCGTTCATGCTGTACGCTTCGATGTTGACCTTTAGATCGCCTCTTTCTATGGTTGTCGTGTCCGATTGTCCTCTTTGGAAAGCTGAGGAGGTCACTGTGGAAAGCTCTCACGAGTTCGACATAACCTGCCCACTCTGCAATCAGCCCGTCTCCCCAAAATACTAACACTTGTGGGAGCTGGCCCATCCTTGGTGTTTCTTACCCGCACATCCGCGAAAGAGGCTGCCCCAGCTTTGCTGGTTTTGCAAAGCTGGGCACCACGGACCTCGCCCGATGTTCATTCGTCACATACCCGACCTTTCATGCTGTGCTACACCTCGTTGGTGGTCAACAAGCTCCGTCGCTACTACGGCGCGGGATATCTCCACTTCATCACCAACGAGCTGTTATCGCCGGCTGCCGCTGCTCGAAAAGCCGCAGCATCGCGATCTGCTGCTGGAAGTACTCGAACGCGTGCGCCGGCGGTATCACTTTGTGGTTGTGGGCTACGTGATCATGCCCGAGCACATGCACCTGCTGCTGAGCGAGCCCGACCGCGGCGATCCGTCGAAGGCGATGCAGGCAATCAAGCAGGGGTTCGCGCGACGTCTCCTGCGCAAGCAGGGCGCGGCTGACATTCCTCCGACTAACGATGCGCGGCAGGGCGGCTTGTGGGACACGGCCCTCGACCGCGGCCATTTCTGGCAAGCGCGTTTTTATGACTTTGTGGTGTACACGGAAAATAAGCGGGTGGAGAAGCTGCGGTATATGCATCGCAATCCGGTGAAACGAGGACTGGTGGCGGAACCTCAGCAGTGGGACTGGAGCAGCTACCGGCATTACGGTGATGGCGAGCGCGGCATCGTGCTGGTAAATGAAGAGCAGAAAGCCGAGGTAAAGGTCTGTAAGATCGCGTGAAACCGCCGGCGAGGCCTGGGTCCGTGGTGCCCAGCTTTGCAAAACCGGCAAAGCTGGGGCAGCCTCTTTCGCCGATGTTCGGGCAAGCAATCTAAAGGAGGACGGAAGTGGGGCGTCACACCGAATAAGAAAGGGCGTGCCGTTTAGCACGCCCTTCCCGCCTCTGACCTTCACTTCACTCACAACCTCACTGGCAAGTCTGCGATTTAGTGGTGCCCTCCGCCCCCAGAGTGGCCGCCGCCAGAAGAATGGCTGCCACTTCCAGAGCTTGGTGCGCTATGAGAAGCGCCGCCACTATAGCTTGGAGCCCCGTGATAACCACCGTAGCCAGCCGGGGACCGCGGCTGCGCGATGGGCTGCCTCATGTTCAGCTGCGGACGCGAATAACCACCGCGTTCGTAGTTGCTCGAACCGGATTCCCGCGAGTAACTTGAGCTTGGCGTCGTCCGATTCCAGTAGCTCCCGCTCTCACCCCGGCTTGCCGATTCAGAACCACTCTCTCCGCGAGCTGCCGACTCGCTGCCATTCGAGGGTGGCGTAAACGTCTTCCATTCGCCGCGGTTCGGTTCGCCCCGGGTGGACGAAGCCTGTTCTCCGCGGTTCGCAGAAGACGTTGCCGGTGCCATCGAGGTGCGAGCTCCATTCTCATTCCCTGTGGCCTGATTCCCTGCGCTCCTTGCCGTGCCGCTATTCATGTCCCTGCCAGACGCTGTCGTGCCGCGAGACTCCGCAGACCCCGTCCCCGTTGTACGTGCGCCCGCCGCCACCGGCGAAAAGTGGCTCTGCTGCATGGACTGTTGCAGATGCGCCGTCTGTTGCTGGAACGACTCCGTGTGCGACGCGCTCTGCGTGCCGAAGAAATGCTGCGACGCACTGTTATGAATTGTCGAAGGAGACGCGGCCCGTCCGCTCGCCGACAAGCTGGCGCGCGTCGGCACAACCGGCATGTTGCCGGTCATCATGCGAGCTCCGCTCAACTGCGCATGGGAAGCTGCCACTGCCGTCGTTCGGCCTGCTCCAAACTTACCCGCAGCCACCGTCGAAAGCGCGCCCCCGATGTGCGCGTCATTGATGTGCGCTAAGTTCGAGAACTGCGTGCCCGCGTGCAGCGGCGCGATTCCGCCGAAGCGGTTCAGTGTGCCAAATCGGTTGAAACCGACCGCGCCGAACCGCCCGCCGTATCCACCCCACCACGGGAAGAAGCGGTCACCCGGCCCAATCGGCAACCAGCCAAAGCCGCCCCATCCACCCCAACCGAAACCAAAGCCGAAGCCCCATCCGCCTCCGAATCCGAAGAACGATACATATGCCGGCGCCCAGAACGGACGATAGAAGCCCGGCCCCCACACCGGTCCCGGCCACCACGCCCACGAATTGCCGTACCACATCCAGCGACCGTAGTGATATGGCGCCCAACCCCAGGGCTCATAGCCAACCCATGTCCAACCGTAATAAGGCTCCCAAACCCAGTTACCATCGCGATACGGAGCCCAACCTTCAGGCTCACTCGGCACCCACACCTGCCCGTAGTCCGGAGCATTTTCCCAGGTTCCATTGGCATCCAGGTCTTCCGATCCAACGTAATACTTATTCGTGTGATTCCACGCGGCCGCTTCGTGAATCATGCGGTCGCGATCGCTGTTCCAGCGGTCCCAGTCATCCCGCTCGGGTGCCGCCGTGATCTTGTACTTCGCATCGGCGCCCGAACCGCGCACCGTCGCCATGTCACCCTGCTTGAGATCGGCGATGCCTTGTGGCGTTGAGATCTGTGCTTGCCCCTTGCGCACGATGATGATGCTATCCCCGTCAGGTCGCACCTCAATGCGGAACACGCCATTCACGTGCGCTGGGTGAACTGCAACGTTAGGAGTGTCGATCTCCGGCTCAGCCTCGCTCTCATTGAACACGGAGTAGTTGGCCAAACCCTGTCCAAGCTGAATCTGAATGTATTTATGAGTAAAGTTCGCGATGTTGGCTTGGGCATTCGATCCCAAGCGGAGAATGTTCGCGTAATCCAGCTGCACCTCAGCCCGCGCCCCAGGCCCGGTGGAAACTTTGTCGCCATTCATCACCGGCTGATTCAACACCGCCGCTGACCAGGTACCCGAATCCCCGCGCTGCGTCGACACGTCGCCATGAGTCATGCTGATCCGGCCCACACCTTGATCAGTCTTTGCCGGACCTTCACCCGAGGGCCCACCGGGCTGAGCTTCCTCTCCGAGTTGCGGAAGTTGGCCAGGTTGCGGGGGCTGCCCGGCTTGAGGTGGCTGAGGGGCTTGAGGTTGTCCCATTTCCATCGGCGCACTCGGTTGCTCCGAGGGGCCGGGGCCCTCCTGAGTAGTTTGCGCTTGCGCGCTAGTCGAGAACGCACCAGCCAACGCCAGCGTGAAGATTGCCGAACTTGCTATGAATCGGATTTTCATAACCCGCCTCTTCCCGAACCCATCCGACACACTTAGATCCGCAAACTGCAATGATTGAGCGTTACAGGAAGAAGCAACTGCCATGCCAAAGACGGGACGTTGGGGAGTCCCGTAACTCGTTTGTTTTCAGGCAAAAAGGCGTACGTATTCGATGCGGAAAGTGGCGGAATCCGAAGCTGGTGGCCACTCTGAGCCAAGGTGGTGGTTTTCAGCCAGCTGCGCCAATCGGGGCAGATCCGCTGGTCCCAGCAAACATGAAAACCTAGGGGTCGGCCGGAACGTGAGACAAATAGCTTGTCGGTTGGAGCTATCTGGATTGCGCCCCATGCCAAATCGTCGTGATCGTAACCCGCTTCGGCCACACCCGGTAGAAAACCAAATACGGAGTGCCTCCCACCACCAACTCCCGCACTCCGGGCTCGCTTCCCATGCGGCCCACGTAAGGATGCTCCTTCAGAGCTTCGACCAGCGCAACGATCCTAATCGCCAGTCTCGCCGCCGCGTCAGGCTTGTCCCGGGCTACGTAGGCCCGTATCTCCCGCAGCCGCGCCAGCGCCAGCGGTGACCAGACAATCTCTAGGGGCACAGCTTCTCGTCATCGTGTTCCTTGCCACAGGCGCACTTCGGCGGCAGTTCACCCGCAGTACCCCAGGAAAGCAGCCAGGCCTTCATGTCCTCGTGCCTAACATAGTGGCCGGACTTCACTTGGCGGTCCGCCTGGCGGATTTCTCCCAGCATTCTCTCCTGGTCCGCCACGTAAGATTCGACGGCATCGGAGATAAGAAAGTTCGAGCTTCGCCCAGTTACCTTGGCCAGCTTAGCCAGCCGCTTCTTGATCTCCGGCTTGAGCCGGATGCTTAGCGTCGCACTATTTGTGTTCGCCATGAACACATTTTATCACGTCGCCTTACCCCCGAGTCACTGTATACGCTCGCCCGGCTCGACGAGATCCTCAGGATCGACTCTATCCCACCACCCTCGGCTCTTTTCTTCGGGTGCATCGCCCGTTTCCTTGTCCCGGTACCACTCGCGTCTGGGCGCCCATCGATGAGGCTTCATAACGGGAATCTGTTCGACGTATCCTCTTGATATTGCCTCAGACAGCTTCCGTCGTAGTTCCGTGTATTCCCAATCTGAAGTAAAGACTCTCTGCGCGTACATTTCCTCGAATATGCTCATCGGTCTACGTTTCTTTCTCGCCCTCATCCGCAATCCCAATCTTTGACAGCCGGTACCGCAGCGCATTTCTCGACAACCCCAGCAGCCGCGCTGCCTGACTCTTATTCCCATTCGCCCGCCGCAGCGCTTCGCGAATCATTTCATCTTCCCAGTGTTCGAGAGTCATGCCCTCCGGGAGAAATCCACCGGCACCGCTCGCAGCTTTAGAGGGACGCAAATCCAGATGAATATCCGCTGCCTCGAGCACCGTCCCCTTCGCGAGAGCGCACGCCCGTTCGATGATGTTCTGCAGCTCGCGTACATTTCCCGGCCAGTGATAGTTCACCAGAATCTGCATTGCCTCGGGCGAAATACTCTTCACCTGCTTGCCGGAATCTCCCGCAAAGCGCGAAATGAACAGATTCACTAGATCCGGAATATCCTCCTTGCGCTGGCGCAGCGGCGCAATGTCGATGGGAACGACATTCAAGCGATAGTAAAGATCCTCGCGAAATGTTCCCTGCTCCAGCGCTTCCCTCAGATCGCGATTCGTGGCCGCGATCAACCGCACGTCCACCTTCACCGTTCGTGTTCCGCCCAGCCGCTCAAACTCGCGCTCCTGCAGCACGCGCAGCAGCTTCACCTGGATCGCCGGCGGCACATCGCCAATTTCGTCCAGAAACAAGGTGCCCTTGTCCGCCAACTCAAACTTGCCCGGCTTGCTCGCGTTTGCACCCGTGAATGCGCCCTTCTCATAGCCAAACAGTTCGCTCTCCAGCAGGTTCTCGGGAATCGCTGTGCTGTTGATCTTGATGAAAGGCCCCGAAGCCCGTTTTGACTTTTCATGAATCGCGCGCGCGATCAGGTCTTTGCCGACTCCGCTCTCTCCGCCCAGCAGCACTGTCGAATTCGTGGGCGCCACGCGCTCCACCGTCGCCAGCACTTCCTGCATCTTCACGCTGCGCGCGACCACGTTGGGATGCACATAGCGCTTGCCCAGCGCTTCGCGCAGCGACCGGTTCTCCTCACGCAAGTTGCGGACGTCCAGTTCCTTGCGGATCACCATGCGCATCTCGCTCAGCGAAAATGGTTTCAGCACATAGTCGCTCGCTCCGGCCTTCATGGCTTCCACCGCCGTCTCCACCGTCCCAAAAGCTGTCATCACCACCACCGGCAACGCGGCATTCTGCCGCTTGATCGCCTGCAGGAACTCGAGACCATTCATCCCCGGCAGCTTGAGGTCCGTCACCACAAGATCAAACGCGTTTTCCCGCAGAAGCTTCAGCCCAGCCTCGGCATCTCCCGCGGAAAGCGTCGTAAAACCGTCCTCGCCAAGATTCAACTCGAGCAAACGCCGCATCTTGGCTTCATCTTCGACAATCAGAATTGTTGGCATGATGGCTGGCAGTCGTCCGCCACTTCCTCGATCTCAAATAGCCTACCTGCTCCGCACCGGAACGCGATTTGCTTTAAGATGCCTGCGCCGCGGCCGTCCCGTCGCCTTCAGGAAAAAAGACAACGAAGCAAGCCCCGTGCTGATCGCTCCCGTCCTTTCCTCCCTCGACCCGGATTGTTCCGTGGTGCCCATCAACAATCGTCGAGACAATCGACAGTCCGAGGCCCACCCCGGTCTTCTTCGTAGTCACAAACGGGTTGAAGATCTGCTCCCGCAACTCCGCCGGAATTCCCGGCCCGGTGTCCTCAATCCGCACTTCCACTCCGTCCCGATTCGCGCTGTTTGCCCTCGCCGCC
>Ga0206803_1065_pt1 | contig 24654 bp, 20 predicted proteins | sample Alteio_BWOrgCont_61_FD_152909 | JGI IMG/M metagenome (GOLD analysis project Ga0206803, IMG submission 152909) | Enriched cells from forest soil in Barre Woods Harvard Forest LTER site, Petersham, Massachusetts, United States -... | ecosystem: Environmental > Terrestrial > Soil > Temperate forest >... | reverse complement strand
CGTGCGGCACGCTTTTGCGCAGACTGGGCAGTGCTGTGAACAGCATTTTGCTGGTCACGAAGAGGAATACCGCTAGATCGACATCGAGTGGGAATCGCATGGATAGACTTCCCTGTGGAGTTCTGATTGGAGCTTAGCAACGATATGAAGGCGGAGCCGAGTTACGGAAGTGTTGTGGCAGGCGAATAGGCGTCGCGGACGCCTCGCCGTGCTCGGCTGGAACGGGCGAATGCGCCCGTCTCCACGGGAACACTAAGGTCATCCTTGGGGGACTTGGGCTATGGCTAGAAGACACCAGAGGATGTAGGCGGCCAGGAGTCCTCCGACGGAGGCCGTGACCAGGGGACGGAAGGACGTTTCCATCAGGTCGGCTAGAACGCCGGAGACGAAGATGAGGATGAAGGGGACGGAGGCCAGGAGGAATCCTGCTCCGGCTACGTGGGGATGGGCCATGCCGAGTGCGATGAAGAGCAGCGCAATGAGGCCGGGAGCGGTGTTGCCGAAGTAGCGGGTGCGGCGCCAGAGGATGTAGCTGATGACGGCTACTGGCAAGAGCAGCGCCAGGGCGGGACAGGCACGCAGGATCTCACGGGTGACTTGAATGTAGACGCCGCGGACGGTGAAGCTGCGCCAGGTCGCTCCCCAGAAAGAGGCGTGCCGCATGCTTCCCGAAAAGGCCTGGAGATGGAAGAAATATGTGGCGAAGAGCAAGATGAGCGCCAGGAGGGTCGCGGCGATCCAGATGGTAAGGGCTGCGCCGCGGCGGATCGGCGCGAGATAGAGCATGAAGGCTAGAGCTAACGGCACAACGATGATCATGGAGAACTGGGATCCGACGGCGATGGCTAGAGAGACTCCCAGTAAAACGATGCGACGCGCATTCCAGAGAATTACTTCGCGCGGGGCGTAAAGAGTGTGGGCTACGGCGATGGCGGTGAAGATAGCGCCGAAGGATCCCCAGGCCGCGAGGATTTCGGGCTCGGTGTGCCAGACTGCGCTGGCCTGGATCATGGATGGGGAAAAGCAGTAGAGGGTTAGGGCGATGAATCCGCCGGTGTTGCCGCAGAGGCGGCGGGCTACGTACCAGAGAGATGCGCCGAGGAGGAGTCCGCAGGCCAGGAAAGGTAGGCGCGGGAGCCAGCGCCAGTGCGGCGAGGATTCGGGGCTGAACGGAGGTTGGGGCGAGGCCAGCAAGGGCGCGGCGGTTACCAGGAAAAGAAGTGGGGAGTGCTCGGTGTCGTAGCCGTCGGATTGGGAAAACTCGAGAGGAAGTCCCAAGGGAATGTCGGGGAAAGGCGCGCCGGCGATGCGAGCGCCGTGGAGTTGCATCCATCCTGCGTCGATGCGGACGTCCTCGGAGATGCCGGGGGAGGCGGATGCGCTCAATTCGGAATGGGCTAGCTCTGAATGGACCAGCCAGGATGCCTGCGCTAGGAAAGCCAGGAGCAGGAGACCGGCTAGAAACTGCGGGCGTCCGAAGCGTTCGCGGGTGAAAAATCGGGTCATGAGGCAGGACAAGTGTTTTACCATGACCGAGAGTCTTTCGGAGAAACTTCTAAGCGAGGAAGTACTGAGGGGTAGTTGTGCGGGCGGGAACAGCTGGTTCCTCACCGGGCCTTCGGCCCGATTCTGAATGACAAAGGACACGCAGGTTGGAATGGATGAAGGGACGGACATTTCGCCGAAAGCGACGGGTCCTGCGCCGGAGTTTGCGGCGGCGGTGCAGCCATCGTATGTGTGGTCGGTGTTTTTTGATGGGGAGGGATTGAGGCCGGGATGGGGAGTGGCGTTTTATGTGGCGATGTTTTACTTGCTGGAGTCGCTGGCTATCTGGTGGGTTGGGTCGCTGGGACTGAGGGTGGATGGGCTGTGGTCGATGATGTTGGAGGAGTTGGGGGTATTTGTGGCTGCAGTGGTTCCGGCGTTGGTGCTGGCTAGAGTTGAGAAGCGACCGTGGGGAGTGTACGGTTTGCCGGGGCGGCAGGCGTTTGGGAAGTTGTTTTGGGTGGGCGCAGTGTGGGGGTTCGCGAGCGTCACGCTGCTGCTGGGAACGATGTATGGGCTGCGAGTGTTCGAGGTAGGACATCTGGCGATTTACGGAATGCGCGGCTTGAAGTTTGCGGCGTTCTGGGCGGTGTATTTTCTGCTGGTGGGACTGTTCGAGGATTTTCACTTTCGCGGTTACTTACAGTTCACACTTACCCGGGGAATTGGTTTCTGGCCGGCGGCGCTGTTGCTCTCAGGGTATTTCGGCTGGAGCCACCGCTTGAATGAAGGTGAGCGGTTGACGGGCTTGCTGGCGGCGGCGGTGATTGGTTTGTTCTTTTGTTTGACGCTGCGGCGTACGGGAAGCTTGTGGTTTGCAGTGGGATTTCATGCGGCCTGGGATTGGGGAGAGACATTTGTTTATTCGGTGCCGGACAGTGGGACGGTGTTTCCGGGGCATTTGCTGAAGACATCGTTTCGAGGGCCGGATTGGCTTACGGGCGGGGTGGTTGGGCCGGAGGGGAGCCTGCTTTGCTTTGTGGTGATTGCGGTGGTGGGGGCGGTGTTTGCGAGAGTGTATCGGGAAGTAAAGTATGGAGCGGAGGAAGAAAAATCTTTAACACAGGGGACACAGAGGAGCACAGGGTAGCTCTGTTTTGATGGAATCTGCAAGAGTTGCTGGCGATAGGGAACAATTCTCCGAGAGAAGGAAAATCATGAGCATGAAATCTCTCTTCATCATTATTGTTGCTTGGTTATCGGGGATGGGTGGGACGATGTTCGGGCAAACTGAAACCCGGCCGCGGGTTCGGGATCTGGGGGTGCAAGTAGGAGTGTTGCCTACGGGGCCGCTGAATGCCATCACGGATGTTGCCGGGGTGAAGGTTGGACAAACTACGCTGATTCGCGGGGACAACATTCGCACCGGGGTTACGGCGATTGTGCCGCATGGAGGCAATCTTTATAAGGAGAGAGTTCCGGGGGCGATTTTTCTGGGCAATGCGTATGGAAAGCTGGCGGGATCGACGCAGGTGAACGAAATGGGCGAAATCGAGACACCGATTTTGCTGACTGCTACAGATTCCGTGCCCAGGGTAGCGGACGCTGTCATCACGTACACATTCAATCTCAAAGGAAATGAGAATGTACTGTCGGTGAACCCGCTGGTGGGCGAGACTAACGACGGGTGGCTGAGCGACATTCGCTCCCGGCCCATTGTGCCCGAGGATGTCTTTGCCGCGATCAACAATGCAACAGGCGGTCCTGTAGAAGAAGGTGCAGTGGGCGCGGGGACTGGGACGGTTGCTTTTGGATTCAAAGGAGGGATTGGAACGTCATCGCGGCGTCTTCCGGAGTCGCTTGGCGGCTACACGGTGGGGGTGCTAGTGCAGACAAATTTTGGCGGGAACCTCATCGTGGCGGGCGTGCCGATTGGCAATGAGCTGGGACAGTTTTATCCGAAGATTTCATACGATGGAAACAAAGCTCCCGGCCGCAGGTCACGACCGGAAAGGGTGGATGGCTCGTGCATGATTGTGGTGGCGACAGACGCGCCGCTCGACCATCGCAATCTGGTCCGGCTGGCGGCGCGTGCGATGATGGGCCTGGCGCGGACGGGGTCGAGCGAAAGCAATGGCAGCGGGGATTACGTGATTGCTTTCTCGAGTTCTCCAGATGTGCGAATTGAGGCTGGTGATGCGGTATATCGGCCCAAGGAGCTGTTGGGTAACGAGAGTATGTCTCCTTTGTTCGAAGCTGTGATCGAGGCGACAGAGGAGGCAATTTATAACTCTATGTTCAAGGCGCATGACGTGACGGGGAACGGGCACACGGTTAAGGCGCTGCCTCTGCAGGAAACTATTGAGCTTTTGAAAAAACATAACGCGATTGTGGCGAAGTAGGCAGGTGGGTGTGTACAGGACGGCTCGCTTCGCTCGCTGACAGCCGAGGCGGCTGTCTCCACATGGCTCGGCGTATTCCTTATTTGGAAACTCTTCTTCAGAGACTTGCTGAATTACTTTCTCCTAATCTTCGCCTGAGCCTATACTTCTTTTCATGAGCGCGGAGATGGATCTGCTTACGCCGCTGCGGAGATATTGGGGGTACAGCACGTTTCGTCCGCTGCAGGAGCGGATTGTGCGGAGTTTGCTGGCCGGGCACGACGCTTGCGTGGTGATGCCGACGGGCGGGGGTAAGTCGCTGTGCTATCAGTTGCCGGCGGTGGTGTCGGGCGGGACGGCGGTGGTGATTTCTCCGCTAATCGCGCTCATGCAGGATCAGGCGGCGCAGCTGGCGCAGATGGGGATTCCGGCGGCGGTGTTGAATAGCACTTTGAGTGAAGCGGAGCAAGGAAAGGTGATGAGCCGGGCACGGGACGGGGCTTACCGGCTGCTTTATGTCTCTCCTGAACGGGTCGCGCGGGGCGATACGATGGAGTGGCTGCAGAATGTGCCGGTTACTTTTTTTGCGATTGATGAGGCGCATTGTATATCCGAATGGGGACATGAGTTTCGTCCGGAATACCGGCAGTTGAACAAGCTGCGAGGGAAGTTTCCGGATCGTCCGATTGCGGCTTTTACGGCCAGCGCTACGCGGCACGTGCGGCATGACATTCTGGCGCAATTGCAGTTGCGCGATCCCGATAAATATATTGCCAGCTTTTACCGGCCGAACCTGCGGTACCTGGTGCGGGAGTGTGAAGGGCTGGAGCAGATGGAATTGCTGGTTAAGGCTCTGCGGAGTTACTCCGGCAGCAACGTGATTGTTTATTCTCCGACGATTAATCGGGTAGAGGAGACGGTGGACTTTCTTGGTGATCAGGATATCGCCGCGGTGGGATATCACGGCAAGATGGGCGCTGACGACCGGAGACGAAATCAGGAACGGTGGATGGCGGATGAAGTGCGGGTGCTTGTGGGGACGATTGCTTTTGGGCTGGGGATTAATAAGGCGGCGGTGCGGGCGGTGATTCATCTGTCGCTGCCGAAGTCGATCGAGCAGTATTACCAGGAGGCGGGACGGGCGGGACGCGATGGAGAGAGTGCCGACTGCGTTTTGTTGTGGCAGAAGAGAGATGCGGGGTTGCTGGGATTTTTTGCCAATCAGATTACGGATGCGGCGGAGCGCGAGCGGGCGTGGGAGCGGTACCGGATTATCCGGGAGTTCGTAGAGTCGAAACGCTGCCGGCATCGGCAGATTTGCGGACATTTTGGAGAGATTGCGAAGTGGGAGACTTGCGAGGCTTGTGATGTGTGTGGGATTGCGACGGAGTGGATGACGGCGGCTGCGCGGGGCATGAGTTATGCGGGGAAGGAATCGCGCCTGCAGGTGAGGGCTGGAGTTTCCGCGGCGGACGCGGAACTGCAGGAATATTTGCGGGAGTGGCGGCGGATTACGGCGAAGGAACAGAGCGTTCCTGCGTTTGTGGTGTTGCATGATACGACGTTGGAGGAGATTTGCCGGCGTCGGCCGGCGTCGATTGCCGATCTGCTGAACGTTACTGGAATTGGTGAGCGGAAAGCGGAGGTGTACGGAAAAGGGATACTGGCTGCTCTGGAGCGCTATCGCGACGGGGCTCGTGCTTTGGACACTCTTACTTCCGAAAAGAAGACTGCGCCTGCGCTGGAGACGATGCGTCTGCTGGAGGCTGGGAACAGTTTCGAGGACATTGCGAAAATCCGGGGACGACAGTTGTCTACTGTTGTGAACGCTGTAGCGAATCTGGTGGAGCGAGGAGATCTGGAATTTCAGCCGGGTTGGATCGACCGGAACAAGCAGGCCGTGATCGAGGCGGCTTGCGGGAAACTTGGGATCAACGGGCTGAAACCTTTGAAGGATGCTTTGCCTCCGGAGATTAGTTATGACGAGATTCGGCTGGTGGTGGCGAGAGTGCGGCGGGAGTTGAGGGTTAGTAAGCTGGATGTTCCGGCGTAGAGTCGGGCGGTCACTTCAGCGGCTAAAGCCGCATTTACTTGGCGGCACGTTATGGCACGGCTGAAGCCGTGCCCTTCCCGATCGCTTCGAACGTCTGCGTCTCTAGGTGTTTAAGACCTGTCTCACGGCTTCCTGGGCGGAGCGGATGCAGTCGGGGATGCCGATGCCGCGGTAGCCGTTGCCGGCCAGGGCCAGTTTCGGTAACTGCTGGCGGAGGCGCTGGATGCGGTCGAGGCGTTCGAGATGGCCTACACCGTACTGGGCCATGGCGGACTTCCATTTGTAGACGCGGGCGAACAGGGGCTCGGCGCGGAGTCCGAGGATCTGCTGCAACTCGTTGCGGACCACGGCAACGATGGCGTCGTCGGAAAGCGGCCAGAGGTTTTCGGCGTTCGATCCGGCAAAGAAGCAACGGAGCAGTGCGCGATCTTCTGGCGCGCGGTGCGGGAACTTGTTGTGGACGAAGGTTGCGGCCAACAAACGCTTGCCTTCGCTGCGCGGGACGAGGAATCCGAAGCCGGGAGGGAGGGATTGGCGGACTTGGCGGTTGTAGCCGAGGCCGATAGTTATGGAGGATGTGTAGTTGATGGCGGAAAGTTCGGCGGAGAGCTGGGGGCTGCTGATCGAGAGTAGCTCGGCGGCGGCGTGGGTGGGTACGGCGAGGATTACGGCGTCGAAGTGGTCGGATTTCAGACCGGCTGACACGGTCCAGCCTCCGGCTTCGAGGTGAATTGACTGCACGGAAGTTTTGGTCGCGAGAGATGACGCATTCAGGCGCGGGACGAGAGTTTCGACGAGTTGCTGCATTCCGTTCTTGAGAGAAGTGAAGAGTGGAGGGGCGGGTTGGTCTGCGGGGTGAGACATTCTATTTCTTGCCGCCAGCATAGCGCGGCCGAGACTGCCGTGAGTGCGCTCCATTTCGGCGAAACGGGGGAGGACGGCGCGCACGCTCAGGCTGGCGGCTTCGCCGCCGTAGATGCCGGACAGGAGCGGGTCGGCGAGGCGATCAACCATTTCTGCGCCGTAGTGGCGCTCGACTAGAGACGCTACGCTTTCATCGGCGCCGGCGGCACGCGGGGGATGGAGCAGTTCTTGTGCCATGCGGAGCTTGGTGGTCAAGGAGAAGAGCGGCGAGAGTCCTGTGGGAAGGATTTTTGTCGGGACCATGAACATGAGGCCGTCGGGCATGGGGATGAGGCGGCCGTGGAGCAGGATGTAGGTTTTGCGGTCGGAGTCATTGGAGCCGATTAGCTGATCGCCGAGACCGAGCGCGCGGCAGAGGTCGGCAGCCCAGGGCTTTTCGGTGATGAAGGAGTCGGGACCGGCTTCGACGACGCAGCCGTCAATGTGCTCGGTGCGAAGAACGCCACCGAGGTGAGGCGAGGATTCGTAAAGTGTGTAGTCGACCGCGCCGGTGCGGCGGTGTTCTTCTAGAGTGAAGGCGGCGGTGAGTCCGGAGATGCCGCCGCCGATGATGGCGATGCGAATCATGGACGCGGGCTTCGGGAATGCGGGTTTCGGGGTTCGGCTTTCGGGCTTCCGGAGCCTGGACTTGCAACCGAATACTCCTGGAGCAGGAGGGCCAGGTTTTTCACGTTTTCTACCGGAGTTTCCGGGAGGATGCCGTGGCCAAGATTGAAGATGTGGCCGGGGTGCCCGCCGGCGAGTCGAAGAATATGTTCGGCGCGAGACTTCAACTCTTTCCAATCCGCGAAGAGCAGAACGGGATCCAAATTGCCTTGTACCGCGCAGCGGTGCTCGAGATCGCTCCAGGCTTGGTCGAGTGGGATCCGCCAGTCGAGGCCGATGACCTCGGCTCCGGTTTGACTCATCGCGGGAAGCAGTGTCGCGGTGTCGGTGCCAAAATAAATTACAGGGGATCCGGTCTTCTGCAGACGCTTGACCAGGTCCGTCACGTAGGGCAGGACGTAGCGGCGATAGTCTTCGACGCTGAGGCAGCCGACCCAACTGTCGAAAATCTGGATGACGTCGGCGCCGGCGTGCACCTGGGCGGCGGAGTACTCGGCGGTGACATCCACCAACTTGCGCATTAGTGCGTCCCAGTCAGCGGGGGAGTTGTACATCATCTTCTTGGTGTGGAGGTAGTGGCGGGAGCCGCCGCCTTCGATCATGTAGCTGGCCAGGGTGAAGGGCGCTCCACAGAAGCCGATGACGGGAAGTTTTCCAGCAAAATGTTTTGCTACCAGGCTCACGGCTTCCGAAACATAACCTAGATCGGCGGTGCGGTCGGTGCGGAGTTGGGCTATGTCTTCCTGGGTGCGGACGGGCTTCTCGATCACCGGGCCTTCTCCGGCGGAGAAATGAAAGGGCAGGCCCATGACTTCGAGTGGAAGCAAAAGGTCGGCGAAAATGATGGCGGCATCGACGCGGAGAATTTCAGCGGCGGTGATGGTGACTTCGGCGGCGAGGGCTGGTTTCTTGCAGATTTCGAGCAGGGTATGCTGCTTGCGAACGGCGCGGTACTCGGGCATGTAGCGTCCGGCCTGCCGCATGAACCACACCGGAGTGCGCTCGACGGGCTGGGACTTGCAGGCGCGAACGAAGATGGAATCGGGTGCGGACATGAAGCGATAACTTTAGCATTTTTGCAGGAGACGCAGGCCCCTCACAGGACAAGCAAAAGCTTCGACCCGGAGGTCACAGAGGAACACAGGGTAAACCCGTCTGTGCGAAACTGAAGATGCTGACCGGAGACGCAAGAGAGTGATGAGAAGAGGTCTAGGCTGGGTGACGATGGCCGTGATGCTCTTTGTGGGCCGCGGATCGCTGCTGCTTACGAATGGAGTGGGCTCAGCGTCCGCCAACCAGGTCAGGAAGGTTGCGTCCGCGCCGACCTTTTATAAGGATGTGGTTCCGATCCTGCAGGACAAATGCCAGAGTTGCCACCGGAGCGGGGAAGCTGCGCCGATGGCGCTGGTGACTTATGAGCAGACGCGGCCCTGGGCGGCAAAGATTGCGGATGCGGTGGAGATGAGGATGATGCCGCCCTGGTTTGCCGATCCGCGGTACGGACGTTTTGCCAATGATCCGTCGTTGAGTACGGAGCAGATTGCGACGATTGCGGCGTGGGCCAATGCTGGAGCGCCAGCGGGAGATTTACGCGATGCGCCCGCGGCGCGGGCGTGGAGTGAAGGGTGGAATATCCCGCAACCCGATTTCGTGGTGAAGATGCCGAAGCCGGTGCAGATTCCGGCGCGCGGTGAAGTGGAATACACGTATGAGATCGTAGCGACGCATTTTGCGGAGGATAAGTGGGTGCAGATGGCGGAAGTACGGCCTTCGAGCGCGGCGCATGTGCACCATGCAGTGGTGTACATCCGGCCTCCGGATTCGACGTGGCTGCGGCATGCGCCGGTGGGCGAGCCGTTTACGGCTTCGATGCTGACGGATGCGGAGGAACGGCGGCAGGCGCATGAGACTACCAGCGATCTGCTGCTGGTGTATGCGCCGGGGAGTGCGCCGGACCGGTGGGCGGAAGGGATGGCAAAGTTCGTTCCGGCAGGATCAGATCTGGTGTTTCAAATGCATTACACGACGAACGGCGAGGCGGCGAGCGATGAGACCAGTGTTGGGCTGGTATTGGCGAAGAGCCCGCCGAAACAGCGAGTGATCACGCTGCAGTTGAATAATCATGCACTGATGATTCCGCCGGGGGCAGAGGACTTTCGGGTGGAAGTGGAGGGGACGCTGCCGAACGATGCAATGTTGCTGAGTCTTTTTCCGCACATGCACCTGCGCGGGAAGCGGTTTGAATATGACATTGTGCATGACGATGGAAGCGTGGAGACGCTGCTGCGGGTGAATTATCACTTTCATTGGCAATTGAGTTACAAGCTGGCGGAGCCGCGGGAATTGAAGGCGGGGACAAAGTTGCGGGCGGTGGCGTGGTATGACAATTCGAAGAACAATCCGCACAATCCTGATCCGGAGAAGATGGTAACTTGGGGCGACCAGACGTCGCAGGAAATGATGGTGGGATTTTTTGACGTAGCGGTGCCCGGGGGGATGGACAAGTGGCGATATTTTGTGCGAAGCGGTGGGGCAACGGGAGGCAGGCCGCAATAAGGAAGCGAGCCAAACGCGCGATTAGTGCGTCGCAACGAACGCGACCCATCGGCGCGCTTCGCTTGCTCAGGGCAGGCAGCTTCGCGCGGCTCGCCCGGGTCCTTCGCGAGACAAAAGGCGTCTCGCTCGGGATGACAAAGCCGCCGGTTGCTGACTCGCTTGGTATTTGTAAGACTGTGTTGGGCTCATCCACTTGATCGCGAACCCGATTTCTCTCACAGGAATAGAAAAGCAACGTGGGCGCGGACCTAGACTTGCGTACTGGGCGCTGGCCGTGGTGTTTCTGGCGGTTTATGTGGGGTCGATGTTTACACCCGGACTCCTGGATGACGCTGACAGCACGCATGCGGAAGCGGCGCGCGAGATGGTGGTAACGGGAGACTACGTCACGCTGCACATCAATGGGGTGCGGTATCTGGAGAAGCCGCCGTTGCCGTATTGGCTGGTAGCGATCAGCTATAAGGCTTTGGGAGTGAACGAATTCAGCACGCGGCTGCCGATGGTGTTGTCGGTGATGCTGCTGGGAGTGCTGGCCTTTTGCTGGGGACGTCGTGCGTTCGGGGAGCGGACGGGGATTTATGCGGGATTGTTCGTCTACACCTGCGCGGGTGTGTACCTGTTCACGCGAGTTCTGATCCCGGATGTGCTGCTGAGCCTGCTGATTGCGGCGGCTATGTACTTTTTCCTGACGGCGTTGGAGTTGGAAGGCGCGGCCTGGCGATGGTACGCGGGATACGCGATGATGGCGTTGGGCGTGCTGACCAAGGGACTGATCGCGCTGGTGTTTCCGGGCGGGGCGGCGTTTTTCTTTCTGCTGGTTACAGGAGAATGGCGGCGGTGGCGGGAATTCCGGCTGTTTTCTGGGTTGGGGTTATTTGTGGCGATTGCCGCGCCATGGCATATTCTGGCGGGTTTGCGAAATCCAGGCACGGCCGAGCATCCCGGCTTCTTCTGGTTTTATTTCGTGAATGAACACTTCCTGAGATTCCTGGGGAAGCGGTATCCGCGGGATTACAGCAAGCTTCCTGCGACGCTGTATTGGACGCTGCATTTGGTGTGGTTGTTCCCGTGGAGTCTGTATCTGCCGGCGGCGGTGAAGACGGCGGTAGATGCGTGGCGGGGGCAGCGCAGCGATTTTGCCGCGCGAACGCGGCTGCTGTGCTGGATTTGGGCAGGAGTGGTGCTGATATTTTTTGCCCTGTCGACCAACCAGGAGTACTACACCTTCCCTGCATACTTACCGCTTTTGCTGTTGCTGGCGGACGGGGTGGCGCAGTGCGAGCGGACGGAGTGTGACGCCGGAGTGAGGGTGGGCTGGTTGACAACCTCCGCGGGATTTCTGGCACTGATTGGAACCGCGGCTAGCGCCGCATTGTGGATTGGGTTGTGGAAGTCACGGAACCTGCCGTTCGAGGCGGACATCGGAAATGTTCTAGGCAAGCAGGATCTGAACGCGTACCAGCTTTCGATGTCGCACATTCTGGATTTGAGCTATGCGTCGTTTGCGGCGCTGCGGCTGCCGGCAGCGCTGGCGGCGGTGGTGCTGCTGGTGGCTCCGCTGACGTCGTTCATTCTGCGCGTGTTGCGGCGGCATTATTCTGCGACCTGGGTGCTGGGGGCCGGAATAGCGGTATTCCTGGTGGCGGCGCATATTGCGCTGGGGCGGTTTGGCCCGTATCTGTCTTCGAAGGAGTTAGCGGAGGAGATCGCAGCGCGGGCGCAGCCGGAGGACCGGGTGATGATTTATGGCGATCAGGCGTTTGGATCGTCGTTGCTGTTTTATCTGCGGCGGCCGATTGATCTCGTGGAGGGACGAACGACTTCGATGTGGTTCGGTTCGACTTTTGCGGATGCTCCGAAAATCTATTTGAGCGATGCTGATTTGCAGCGGGATTGGGCTGGGGGCGAGCGGGTTTTTCTGTTCGTGCCTCCCTACGAAAAGGGGAGGGTCGATGGACTTTTGCCGACGAAGTTTGTCTTTGTTATTGCGGAAGTTTCGGGGAAGTACGTGTACAGTAATCGGCAGTGAGAGCTTGTTTTTGACATTTTCCTACAGAGGCGCCAATCGATGAAGCGGAACCTTGCGGTAGTTTTTGTCACGGTCGTATTGCTGGCGATTTGTGGAGCGGTGATCGGTGGCGCGAAGGCGCAGTCAGCTGCTACTCCAGCAGCGAACGCCACTGTTCCGAAGAAGGCAGAGGAGCAGTTCAAGAACATTCAGACGCTCAAGGGGATTCCGGCGGATCAATTGATTCCGGCGATGCAGTTCATCGCAGCGTCACTGGGGGTGGAGTGCGAGTTTTGCCACGTGGAGGGCGCGTTCGAGAAGGATGACAAGAAGCCGAAGCAGACGGCACGGAAGATGATGGAGATGATGTTCGCCATCAATAAGGAGAGCTTTGAGGGACATCGCGAAGTGACTTGCTATTCCTGCCATCGAGGCAGCATCGATCCGGTGGGAACGCCGCTGGTGATGGGGGAAGAACCGAAGGGGATGGGCGAAGCGAAAAGGGCCACGTTAACGGAAGGAGCGGAAGGGAAGGCCGGGGGTGGCCCGACGGGTGATCAACTGATCGACAAGTATTTGCAGGCTGTGGGCGGAGCCGCAGCCGTTGAGAAGATTTCGAGCCGGGTGATGAAGGGTACGATCACCTTCGGCGACAGGAATGTTCCGATCGAGATTTTTTCGAAGGATCCGGACAAGCGGATATCATTCGCGCACACGCCTGACGGAGACAGCGTGACCGCATTTGACGGGCATGAAGGCTGGTTGGGGCTTCCGGGGCATCGGGTGCGGGAAATGCATGGGGCTGATATTGACGCGGCGTCGATGGATGCGGATCTTCACTTTGCGGCGCACTTGAAGGAGATGTTGAGCGAAGCCAAGGTGCAGGGCGCTGAGAAGGTGGGTGAGCACAATGCCTATCTGGTGGTGGGACAGCGAGAGGGAAAACCGCCTCTGCAGTTGTATTTTGACGAGGGGTCTGGGCTGCTGGTGCGGCTGGTTCGATATGGCGAGACGCCTCTGGGGCGGATGCCCACGCAGATCGACTATGAAGATTATCGGGACGCGGGCGGTGTGAAGGTTCCATTCCGCTGGACGCTGGCGCGCCCAGGCGGGCGGTTTACGATTCAGGTTAGCGAAGTGAAAGAGAACGTTCCGGTAGATGATGCGAAATTTGCCAAGCCCGCAGCGCCGGCTGAGCAGAAGAGTCCAGTCAAGTGAATGAGGAAGCGAGCTGAACGCGCGATTATTGTGTCGCAAAGAATACGACACATCGCGCGGCTCGCCCGGATCCTTCGCGAGACAAAAGGCGTCTCGCTCAGGATGACAAACAAGCCCTTCGGTCGCTTGCTCGGGATAACAGCGAGATTGCGCGGCCGCGAGTACAGGACCAAAGCTGGAGTGGTGCTGGTAGGCGGCGGGTTAGTGCGGAAGGTTAGGGACCTCAGGGGCTGAAGCCCACTCATTACGGCGCTTCTTGACGCAGGCCTGAAGGCCTGCTCCACCCGTTTTTTGTCGCGAGGGTTTTGCCGGCGGCGGGAGACGTAGCGAGCTACGTCTCTACTCCCAGCCTTTTATTCTACTTTTCGGAGTTGTGCTTCTTCCATTCGCGGTTGGGTTCGCCGTCACTTCGCGTTTGATTGCGTTTGTGGTAGCAGACGAAGATGAGGCCGATGGTCATCAGAGTGGGGGGGGCGATGAGGATCAGGATGCCGCTCTTCAGGGCCTGAATCATTCGAGAGCCCGAGGCGGCGGCCTGGGTGTAGCACAGCGCGCAGCTCTGGGCGAAGGCTGGCACTGGTGCGAGTAGGATTATCAGTGCCCCTAGCACAATGCCGCAGATTGCGATTGGCTTCCAGAGCTTCATAACTGCTTTGACTACTTTGCCCATTTTACTCCGTCGACGAGGCGGAAGCTGTCGGTCCATCCGTATTGCATCCCCAGGATTACGGCTACCGTGAAAATCATGACGAACCACTTCAGGCCACGATTCTCTGACAAGTGCATGAAGAACAAGAGCGCGAGGCCCGCTTCGATGATGGCAACGATCAGCATGCGTAAAAGCATTTGGGACGCGCTGATGTCCTGATAGGCGATGACGAACTGAATCGCGGCGAGGATCAGCAGGGAAACGTAGACAACTAAGTCTCTCGCGATTCCACTGCTTTTCTTCACTTCCGCGGTAGCCATGGAGGTCCTCCTAACTTTCTTCCCTTAGCGGCCTAGATTCAAAAGATAGACGAGCGGAACGACGAACATCCAAACCAGATCGACGAAGTGCCAATAGAGCCCTGTAATCTCGATGTCGTCGGCATTGTAGCGCCCACCCTGGTAGCGAAGCCCCACGGCGATCAGTGCGATCACGCCGCCGGTTACGTGAAGCAGGTGCAAGCCTGTGATGCTGTAAAACAGGGAGCCGAACAGGGGCGTGCCCCAGGGATTGTGGAACAGGGTGGCGCCTTCGCCGATCATACCCATCCATTCCCGAATGTGCAGAACCGCGAACAAGATACCGGCCACGGCCGTAATCATGGTCCAGCGAAAAGCTCCAGCCTTGTCGCCCTTCTGGGCCGACTGCACTGCGATGATCATGGTCAAGCTGCTGGTCAGGAGAATGAAAGTCATGAGCGCGACGTTGGTGATGCTGTGAAAAGGCCTTGGCCAATCGGGAGTGGCGTTGCGGATAAATCCATAGGCGACCAGGCAGCCAGCAAATGTGGCGCTGTCGGCGATGATGAACAGCCACATCGCCATCTTCTTGGCAGAGACCGAGAATGCGGGCGCGGTCATCAATTCCGTCGCTTGCGAGCGCGAGACCTGGGCGTGAATTGAAAGATCGGCTTGGCTCACGTTACCTCCTACCTTTGACTGGGTTAGAGCGTCGTTCTTCGGAGCTTGGTTCAGAGCTTCATCCAAAGCAGCAAAAACAGATACAGCCACAGCACACCCATGAAATGCCAGTAACGCGAAGTGGCGTCCAGGGTGCTTCTTCGCAGGACGGACTTGTTCAGTTTCCCGATGACGCGGACGAGACCGCCGAGCCCCCCGAAAACGTGCAGGGCATGAGCCACGGTCAGCACGTAGAAGAAGGAGTAGCTGATGTTCGTGGCGAGTCCGAATCCCTGGGCCTTGAGTTGCAGCCAGGCAAAAGTTTGGCCGGCAACAAAGAGCAGCCCCAGGAACAGAGTTATATAGAGCCACCGCGCGGGATTTTCGCCACCTTTGTCCCGTGCGCCGCCCATGAAACTCGCAATCCGGCGGCGCGCTATTTCGAGCGTGATGCTGCTAGCGATAATTGAAAGTGTGTTCAGGTAAAGCACAGGGGGCAAGGTGATGTGTACTAAAGGGGCAGTCCCCTGACGAACGATCAGAGCACTGGTGAAGGCGGCGAAGGTCATGGTGATGGCCGCCAGGCCCACCCAGATGCCGGTGCTGGCCGGGGGAGGAGAAGAGTCCTTCACCCGGCGTAAGTCTCCGTTGGTGGGGGCCAGATTCTGCCCGCCTCCGTTGCCGGAGCCCTGGCTCGGTAGATGGTCGAGCTCGATTTTCGGCGGTTCGTGGATCGTGGTCGCCATACTGCTCTCGTTCCCTGGAAACGCTTACGCTCAGGGGCTAAAGCCCAAACACCTTAGATCTCTTTACGGCGCGGCTGAAGCCGCGCCTTTCAAATCCTCTCCAGCTACTTCTCGTCGTCCGCGTTCTTGAGCTGCTCCGGCGAAGTCTGCATTATGTAGTCGGCGCTAGCACCCTCGACGCTGTACTGATAAGGATCGTGATAAACCACCGGCATGGTATCGCCAAAGTTGTTGTGCGGCGGCGGCGTGGCCGTGCTCCATTCGAGCGATGTGCCTTGCCACGGATTGTCGTTCGGAGCAATCTCACCTTTGAACAGGCTGTGGATCAGGTTGTAGAGGAATATCAACTGAGCAAAGCCAGTGAACAAAGCGGCGATGGTAATGAACTTATGCAGGGGGATCAGCGGGATCAAGTAGTCGTCGGTGAAGGCCTGGTAGCGTCGCACGTTGCCGGCGATTCCCAGGTAGTGGAACGGCATAAAGATGCAGTACGCGCCTACGAAGCTCATCCAGAAGTGGACCTTGCCCAAAGTCTCATTCATCATCCGGCCGGTCATCTTGGGGAGCCAGAAATAGGTTCCGGCGAAGATGCCGAACATGGCCGCGACTCCCATGACCAGGTGGAAATGGCCGACCACGAAGTAGGTGGCGTGCAGCATGATATCGATGGAAGGCTGCGCCAGGAAGAATCCGCTCACGCCGCCGCTGATGAACATCGAGATGAAGCCCAGGGCGAATAGCGATGCCGAGTTGATTCTCAGCTTGGAGCCATAGAGACTGCCCAGCCAGATCAGCACGATGATGGTGGAAGGAATGGTGATGACCAGCGTGGGGAAGGAAAAAGCCAGCGAGGAGACGGGATTCATGCCGCTGACGAACATGTGGTGCCCGTAAACCATGTAGCTAAGGACGGCCAAGGCTCCCATGGAATAGATGAGCACGCGGTGGCTGAGCATGGGGCGTCGCATGTTGGTGACGAGCACGTGGGAAACGATGCCCATGCCGGGGACGATCGCGATATAGACCTCGGGATGCCCGAAGAACCAGAACAGGTGCTGCCAGAGCAGAGTCGATCCGCCGGAGTGGGGCAGGAGCTGGTCGTTAATCACCAGGTTCGAAGCCACGAAGAAGCTGGTTCCGGCGACATGATCGAGAATCAGCAGGATGCAGGCGGGCATGAGCACAGCAAATGCCGTCAGGCCCATGATGGAAGTAATGAACCAGGCCCAGGCGGTGAGCGGGAGGCGCATCAGGGACATGCCTTTGCAGCGCATGTCGAGCGTGGTAGTGATGAAGTTCAAGGAACCGAGCAACTGGCCGATGCAGAAAATGGCGATCGAGGTCGCCCAGAGAACCACGCCGAGACCTTCGCCGGGGCCACCGGGGGAGCCGATGGCGCTCAACGGGGCGTATTGCGTCCAGCCCCCCAGAGTTGGTCCATCGCTGGCAAAAAAGGAGGCGATGAGAACCCAGAAGGCCACGAAGGTTACCCAGAACGACATCATGTTGAAATGCGGAAATGGCATGTCCTCGGCGCCCGTCTGGATGGGTAAGAAGAAATTGCCGAAGGCAGCGAATGGGGCGGTAGTGAGCACGAAGAAGACCATGATGGTGCCGTGCATGGTCATCAGCTGCAAGTAGTACTCGGGCGTCATGACATCGCCCGGAGCGCCGTTTTTGGAAAGCAGGTGCAGTCCGGGAATGGCGAAACTGCCGAAGCCGAGATGGAGGCGCATGAGCCAGGACAGAAACATTCCGATAAAGGCGGCGAGCAAGGCCAGCGCGTAATACTGCTTGCCGATGACTTTGTGGTCGATGCTGAAGACATGCTTGCGAATGAAGCTGGTGGGGGCTCCATGGTGTACTGCGGGCGCGGACATGTCGTGCATTGTGCTTACCTCAAACGAGATGCTTTACCAGGGGCTAAAGCCCCGCTTTCTCTTTAGCCAGTTCAGGCGCGGCTTGAAGCCGCGCCTTTCAAAACGGAGCTGCCGGGCGCGCTTCCCGAGAAATTCCGAAACAAAGTCTTACTGCAAAGCTGCCTGCTGCTTAATCCAGGCGTCGTAATCTTCCTGGGACTTCACCTCGAGATAAGCCTTCATGTTGTAGTGGCCTAGGCCGCAAAGCTGGGTGCAGACGATTTCGTACTTGCCGATTCTGGTTGCTGTGAAATGAATCGAGACGTCCAATCCTGGAACGAAATCCTGCTGAACGCGCAGTTCGGGAACGTAGAAGGAGTGTCCGACGTCTTTCGCATGCATCAGCAAGTGGATCTCGCGGTTCACCGGGATGGCCATCTCAGCGGTTACGATATCGTCCTTGGAAGCCTGGTCGTTGGTAGTGTCGAGGCCAAAGAAGTTCGCGTTGGCCTCACTGATCTTATCGGCGTGCAGCGGGCCGAAGATTCCGTCGGGGCCGGGGTAGCGGAAATAAAACGCGAACTGGCCCGCCTGCACCTGAATCGGCAGTGCATCAGCTGCGGGTGGAGTGAAATAGACGCTGGCCCAGGCCTTTACCCCGAACACCCCCAGAGCCAAACATTCGGTGCCTACCAAAAGAAAGGCGGCGATCACCAATCCCGTGGCACCGCCGGGGAAACGCTTAATTTTATCGCCAGGCTTGTGGCTGGAAAACTTCATGATGAAGAAGGCGAGCAGGAACTGAGAGGCCAGGAATGAAAGACCGGCTTCCCACATGGTATCGGTATACTGGTCATCGATGAGATAACCGTGGATGGAAATATCCGGCGGCATCGGCCACATATGCATCATGATGGGAATCGCCGAAGCAATTGCGATTACCAGGATGGTCACCCCGAATATCTTCGCCATATCGTCCCGCCTGAGCTGAGATTGATCCGGCCTCTGAATGGAATCGCCGCAGGGTCTGACCGCGGCGATTCAGTGCTCGTTTGTTTTGTCTCGCGCAGTTCTCTGCTTCTGATCCTCTATTTCGCCTTAAAGGTGAAATCGGCAGTTGCCGACGCTCCGGCGGCGACTGTCACTTTTTGCGTCATGGTACCGGCGGCTTCCTGCCACGCCGTCACCGTGTAGCTTCCCGGCGGCACGTTGTTGATGGTGTAGGCGCCATTGGCGTCGCTGGTGGCGTAAGGCCCTTTGACCACGGCAAACCAGCCGTGCATCCAGGGATGGATGTTGCACTTCACTTCGATCATCTCCGGAGCTTTCCAGCTCTTCTCGACCGGCGGCGCTCCCGGCGGCTGCGACTGATTCCACGGGATGTTGCCGGTCATGGGGTTGGGATTGGGATGAATATTGTGAGCCGTCTGGTCGCTAGTTTCCACCTTGAATGTCTCGCCCACGTCCATCGCCAACACGTGCGGCGTATACATACAATTCTTTTGATCGAACACGGGGACCGCGGTCGTGACTTGGGCGGGGCCGCTCCAGTCGGAAATGTAGAGAACCACATTTTCGAGTCCTCCGCTGGCGCCAGCCACATAGGTTTCCAGGTGGGCGGGATCGGTGGCGTGGGCTTTGGAGCAGTAAGGGTCCTTCGACATGTCGATGCCCTTCATGTGGGGAGCCGGACCGTCGAGTTTGACCGTGCCTGTAATCTTGCCTTCTCCGGCTGCGCTGACTGTCTGGTTTGAGATCAAAGCTGCGCACCCGATCAATACTATCAGCGATAGTATTACTGCAGAATTACGTCGATTCCTCATCGAAGTTCTCCTTAAGGAACTACTAGCAGAACCTGGTTGCATGCCTCAGCCGTTATTGTTGCGCTACCGGAGCATTGGGATCGACCGGCTTCAAGGCAAGTTGTTTCGCCATTTCTTTTTCTTTGCTCTTCTGAGCCATAAACGTTCGCAAATAGAAAACCAAGTCCCATGCTTCATCGGGCTTGATATTGTCGGCAAACGAAGGCATGGGAGTGCCGTCCAAGCCGGTCATGAAGATCCGGTAGATATCCTGATCGCTATCGCCACACTTTGGCCGTGAGCCGTCAGTAAAGTTGAAGGCCGCGATCGGGCGGCCGAGATCATCGGCGAGGGTGGAAGCGGATGGACCATTGGCCATGCCTTGAACGCCGTGACACTTCCAGCACTGAACCCGGGCAAATACATCACGCCCGGCTTTAATGCGCTCGGGGGTAAGTTCCGGCTCAGGAGGAATTGTGATGGGCGTTCCAGGTTTTTCGTTCGCCCAGCGTGGAGAGAAGTGCTTGACCCAAGCCACAAGATCGGCGCGCTCCTGCTTGCTTAATGTGTTCCACTGCGGCATGTTGGAGCGGTCGAAGCCGCGAGTGATGGCATCGTAAAGGTCCTGGTCGGTGGGCAAGGTTCCGGTGGGAGTGGAGCGGCACTTGAAGATGCCCAATTGGAAGTCGCGAGGCTTTTGGTACAAGGGGGGCTCCATCCAAGGGGCGTTTTCGCCGTTGCCATCGCCTAACGGGCCGTGGCAGCCGACACAGTACCGTCGGTAGGGGAGCGCTGCATCCTTCGCGTGACCGGTAACGTTTCCGATGTGGCTTTCCGCACCGATACGCGTTTGTATGTCGTACGTCGAGAGCTGCGCTCTGGAGGCAAGCGGGAGAGCCAAGACCGCAGCCGCGCTCAAGAACAGCGACCACTTCCGCAATGTTGTCCGCATGTCTATCCCTCTCTAAAAATCGAAGTCAAGTCCCATCAGAATTTCGCTGGTGTTGAGGTTGGTAAGCGCCCCGGTCGTAAGATTTGCCGGCCCGGTACCGTTCTGGTGCAGCCAGTTGTATTCGTTGTGCCAGGCTAAACCGGCGCGGCTGGTCATGAACGGGTTGTAGCGGAAGCCGATGGTGTAGGTGGAGATGTTGCCCAGGTTGGAAGGCATGGGGCCTGAGAATCCATTAGTAGGTCCGGATGGGCCAACGACATATCCCGAACCATTGGCCTGTTGCGACATTTTCTCCACCTCATACCGGCCGATGAAGATGAGCTGCGGACTGTAGATGTAGTGACCCTCGAACGTGGCGCCGTTCCAGCTGGGCGCCTGCGATCCGACCGGTAGAGTTGTTCCGGGCACATTGTTCGGGGGGCAAGGAGCGGCGGTGCAGGTGGTGCCTCCATTGCCATCCGTGGCTTCTGCATTGCCATAACCTTGTCCGAACCAGGCGTTATCCGAGCCGTGCTGAGTCACAACGGTGAGACCGATATGCGGGCCGGCGTAGAACTGCCCCACGAACCCTTCGCGGGTGAAGCTCTTGTTGCCAATTCCGGAGCCAAGAATAGGAACTCCGCCCGTAGTCAGGTAGTAGGTTGACGCTTCACCGGCCATGGCGTAGAAGCCGACCCGCTGCACGCCCAGCCTGCCCGCGTCGAACGCCTGACTGGCGGCAAAGAACCCGGTGTAGGCGTTGGCGGTGGTGCTCAGGTTTACGTTGCCATCACTTGAGCTGACAAGGGAAGCGGAAACTCGCGTTCGATCGTCCACCGAGTGCCCCAGGTATTCGATACCGAGCTGGTTGTCTCCGATCTGCCCAAAGATGTTCCCGTCACCTTGTGGGATGAAGTGATAAGTCTGGTAAATGCCGCCGTTGCCAGTCAGCGTCAGAATGCGCTTTTCAGAAAGCAGGTTGTCGAGTTCGAATCGTCCAAGCTTGAAGTTGAGCCAGGGGCTATGAGCGATGTTGTCAAAGCGCACAAAGACCTGCTCGAAGTGGAAGGCGCCGGTTGGATCGGAGGATGGAAGCAGATAGAAGGAGATGTTCTTCTCCAGAGTGCCGCCGGTGTGGAAGTCGAGGCCGCTCAAGTCAAAGCCGGAACTCGAGATGCGCTGGACCGCGGAACCGGTGGGCGTGGGGACGCCACCGACCGAGGAGTAAGTGTCGACATCGACCTTGCCGACGCTGACCCGGTGCCAGATCGGAGTGATGCGGAAGACCACGGGCCAGTAGCCCGGGTTCTGCCAGATCGGGGCATCTCGATCATTCATGAGTTGGTAGCCGTTGTCTTTGAACTTTTGGCCAAAGTAATTGAGCATGGGCCAGGACTCGTGACAGGCCGAGCAGCGCAGCCCATACTTGCGGGCGAAGGCTGGCAGGGCATTTGCGGGCTGGCTGCAGCTGAGAACAACGGACGCAAGAACCAGAGAGATAGCTGCGAACGAAGTCGCAAGCTGCAAGATGTTGCGGAGATGACAACGACTCGAAACGTGCATGGCCGGACTCCTCGGCAAGATCAAATCAAAATCTGGTTATCCTGAAACCCAAAACTTCTTCCCAAGCGAAAGCCGCGGGCGATACCCAACAATGAAGGCCTGGAACGGAAGGTGGCTTCCATTCAGGCCGACAGCAGAACAGTGGACGAAAGGTTCTACCACCCTACCGGAGCGGAATCCTACTACCGTCGGTAGCTGAATTTCAAGATGTTTTACAAATTTTTTACAAGGTCTGTTTGACCGGGGGTTGCTTCCTGGCAGTTGAGTCAAGATCCCAGTCAGAGTTGACAGCCTTGTGTCCTGAGTACGAGACTCTGGGGAGCCTGGAGAGGGAGGTTGCGGTGAGTTCGTGGATGAGTGCTCGAAACCGGCAGCGGGTTCCCTGGGCCGGGGATCGTAAGAGCGGAGAGCCCGGTTCTGCTCGACGCCGCTGGTCCGTGGGCTCTCGGATGGGGTCGCGTGCGAGCTGGTTTCTGTTTGTACTTGTGCTCCTGGCGGCAGCGCTCCCGCTTGCGGGCCGCGAAAAAGACAAACTGGCCTACGGCGAAGGCCTGATCGTCAGTATCCCTCTGCCGGAAAGCGAAGTCGAGCAGGTGGTGGCAGACGTGGTGCAGAACGGCATTATCAGGGGAACCAAGGAGTACAACAAAGACGAGTTTGTCAGCGGCGCGAAACCCGCGACTTCGTCGCGCGTTTTTCCTGAATGGACTGAGGGCGGAAAAGTCTTCTACAAGGTTCGTGAAGAGGCGATCGACCCGCGTAACTTCAAGGATAGCAGCGACGCCGGAACCCTTGTTGTGCGCTATGTGGTGCAAGCTCAGGGTGAGAAGAACACGGTCTTGCGCATCAACGCGCTTTTCAAAGAAGACTTCCGGCATATTGTGCATCAATCGGACGGGTCGGTGGAAAACGCCGAGTACAAAGACATTCAGGAGCACGTTGAAGCCATCGAGGTGATGAAGAAGCAAAACGTCGAGGCCGAGAAAGAGCGGCAAGAAGAGCTGGCGAAGAGGCGAAACTCTGCCATGCCGGCTGAGGCACAGGCCGGGTTGCAAGCCGAGCCACCGCAGTCATCGTCGCAGCCCGCCATTCCGGCCGTGGAGAATCGGCAAGATGCCGCACCGGCGGCAGCGGTGCAGTCCGATGGTGAGGGCTCATCGAATCAGAGCTTGTCGAGTCAAGTCGCGCCGAGTCCAAGTGTAGAGGGACAGATCCCGCCCGGACAGACGCTGGAAGAGCGCGTCAAGAACCTTCGCCGGCAGCTCGAGTGGCTGGTGAAAGCACCAGGAGTTCCGCTCAAGTCCGCACCCTTTCACACCGCGAGTACGCTGCAATCCCTGCCCACTGGTACGGAAGTGCTGATTCTGATTTCGACGCCCTACTGGGTTGGCGTTGAGACACATGAGGGACAGCACGGATGGATTATGCGCGACGAACTGGAGCAGAAATGAAGGGTCGGGCTGCAGGGCTTGGTCGAGTTTTAACGCACGCGCTTCTGGGAGTGGTGATTGCTTTTTTTTGTGCGCAACGGAGCCAGGCGCAAGGCATTGGACAGGAACGGACCTTCACTCAGTCCAAGGCCAGAGTGGAAAAAGCTCTGCTGGGTATGCAGGCCGCCACGGCGGGACGGCTTCCAGTGCTGGATGGTTTTGCGACGTCGGTGGATCATCCCTTGGACCGCTATCTGCGAGGCTACTACCAGGCCAAGTTCCAGGTGACGGCGACACCCTCGGGAGGATCGATTGTGCGGGTGAGCGTGGAGGTTACGGCCTGGTATGCGGATCCGGTGGCTGCCCGGTCTGGATATCAGCTGTTGACGTCGAACGGCCGGCTGGAAGCGGACTTGCTGGATCAACTGGGGGATGAACTCTCTGGCAAGGGACAGCAGTTGGGTGCGAGTGTTCCGGTGAATGCGGCGCCGAAACCATTTCCGTCGGAGAAGTCTTCTTCGGGCGGAACTTTGTCTGGGCAGACTCCGGCGGGACAAGCTTCGTCAGGAGAAGCATCGTCGGGCCAATCGAAGAAGACGCCGGCCGCGGCCGAACCCAGCATTTCGGCGCCAGTGCCGAGACTGCCGGAGACGCGCGGGGGTTTGTCTTCGTCGCTGGCGCAGAGTCTGGCTGAGCAGGAGAAGCCCGGCGCTCAAACCGGGCAGAAGAAACTGGCCGACGTGGATGGCGGCGGTCTGCGAGCGGAGCTGGAGAGCCTGGAAGAGGTACTCAAGAATCAGTCTCACCCTAAGAATCTGGTGGCGGTGAAGAAGTCCGGAACCCCGGTGGTCGCGACGGCAAGTTTGACGGCCAAGACTCTGTTCCTGGCCAGCGCTCACGATGAGTTCGAGATGCTGGATTTCAATCGGGATTGGGTTCACGTGCGAATTTCCGGACTATCGCGCGGCTGGATCTGGCGCAATAACCTGGAGATGCCAGACGGCGTTCCGGATAGCGAGGCACCGGCAAGTGTGGCACCGGGACCGGTGGCGGCGGAGTTGTTTCATGTAACGCGGGAAGAAACAGCACCTTTCCCCGGAGATTGGGCACCGCTGCGGGGGAAGAGCGTAAGAATCGTCTCGGTGGAAAAAATAAACGAGGGCGAGAAGGATGCGGGTCCTCAGGTTAGACTGGAGTTCACGAAATCCGTGCTCGACAAGGATTATGCGGAGATGGCCCAGAAGCCGCAAGAGGAGATAGCGGGGATAGTGGTTATCTTCGATGCGGTTGACGGCGGGATGATTGCCGCCGCGCTGCCGACGCTTCAGCAATGGAAGGCGGGCAAACTGTCGGACGCGGCGATGTGGCATCAGTGCTTTTTTGATCCGCCGGAAACTTTTAACGCGGCTGGGGCTGGGGCGAGCCAGTAGGGGGGGATGTTTAAGATCTATCAGGAACTTTTTGCGGCGGGCAATTCCAGAGTT
>Ga0206803_1063_pt1 | contig 25544 bp, 19 predicted proteins | sample Alteio_BWOrgCont_61_FD_152909 | JGI IMG/M metagenome (GOLD analysis project Ga0206803, IMG submission 152909) | Enriched cells from forest soil in Barre Woods Harvard Forest LTER site, Petersham, Massachusetts, United States -... | ecosystem: Environmental > Terrestrial > Soil > Temperate forest >... | reverse complement strand
AAAGCTTCCGTCCTTATTCTGGCGGTAAAGCCGGTTCCAGTAACGCGGGTCGTGACGGTCGAAGTTCTCGGGGCTTTGCATGGGGCTGCTCACTCGCCCGCCGTTGACCAGAAAGACGTCCAACAAACCGTCGTTGTTATAGTCAAGAAGAGCCACTCCCCCGGGCATGGTTTCAATCAGATATTTCTGCGAAGTGGGAGAATTCTGCAGCGTGAAATCCAGGCCACGCGGTAGTTTGACGTCGAAAACCGGTGCCGCCAGCGCAGCCGCGAATAGCACCAGTGTAAATACACAGGACGCAGGTAGCAGAGTGTTTCGCAACTTTAGGTTCCTTCAGTCGCCAGCATATCGCGCCCGGGCGTGCACCGCATGCTCGCTTCTTTTAAAGAAAATGCCTCTTCATTGTGCGTGCGGCGGCCAGCAACTCGATCCTTTGACTGCACTGACCCTCTGATGTCTCCTGGAAAGTCTACGCTTGCCGCTGGGTTGATTCCCGTTCGACGATCTTGGGTGGAATCAATATTGTTCTCGGCCGCATTGGATGCTTCGATGCGATTCGCTCAACTAGAAGTTCAGCCGCTAGCGCTCCGATCCGGCACGTACCCTGGTCAACGGTGGTGAGCGGAACTGCAACCTGGTCGGAGTAGTGAATATTGCCGGCTCCCACCACGCAAATGTCGTCCGGCAGGTTAAAATCAACCCCTAAAATGGCCCGCATGGCGCCAATAGCGACGGGGTCGTTGTAGCAGAAAACTCCGTCCGGAAACGGATTTAGATCGAGTAATTTCCGCATTCCTTCATATCCCGTGTCGTCCAGACGGCCGCCCGACACAACATACTGCGGATTAGGGCGAATCCCATGCTTCACCAGGGCTCGCCGGTAGCCTGCCAGCCGTTCGGCTGCGATCCCCATTTCGGGACCACGCAGGTGGGCAATGAGGCGACAGCCCCGCGCGATAAGATGCTCCGTACCCAACTCGCCAATAGCGTAGTTATCCACCCCAACATAACAGGCCCGGAGACCCGCGATGGGACGGTCAATCAAAACATAAGGTACCTTCTGTTCTTGAATTCTCTTGAACAATGCCAGTCGGCGAGCCGGCTGCGAGGAAGCGATGATAAGACCGTCGACCCGCCTCGCCAGCAGTGAGTCCGCCTCGCTGACCTCTAATTCGGGGTCTTCTTCGAAACACGAAATCACCACGTGATAACCGTGCGGACGAACGGTCTGCGCCACGGCGCGCGCGATCTCCGCGAAGAAGGGATGCGTGAATTCCGGCAGCAGCAAACCAATCGTGTAGGTGCGCCGCGTCACCAGGCTGCGCGCCACCCAATTTGTTTGATAGTTCAATTGCTTTGCCCGGCGCAACACTCGCTTGCGCGTGGCTTCACTGATCCGCCCCTGATTGCGCAGCACCTTCGACACCGTCACCACTGAGACTTTCAGGTCTTTCGCGATGTCCATCATGGTCGCGGTCATGCGCCCGGAAGCATACCACTGTTCGTGGGTTAACGATAATTCAAATGCGAATCATGTATTTTCCGCTTGACAACGGTTGCCCCCGTGGACAAGAATCCACCACCGTTGTTTGGGGACTTTTGGGAAATTCCTGTACCGGAAAGAGTCATCTATGCCAAGTCGCATACTGCGCAGTCTGTTCGTTTCTCTGGCCCTTTTGGTTTCTGTTTCGCTTTCTCTCTACGGACAAAGCACATATGGCTCGATCAGCGGGTCGGTCGCGGATGCTTCAGGTGCCATAGTCACAGATGCCAACGTGACTTTGACCAACGTCGGCACGGGTGAAAAACACACGCAATCAAGTGGCACCGACGGCCTGTTCACCTTCGTGAACCTGTTTCCCGGCCAGTACAGGATTGACATCGAAAAACAGGGATTCAAGCACTTCGTCCGCAGCGCCATAGTCGTCGAAGTGCAGCAGGACTCGCACATCGCCGCCGCCCTCCAAGTCGGCGAGGTCAGCCAGGTTGTCGAAGTCACGGCGGAAACTCCGCTGCTCCAATCGGAGACCTCCTCGCTCGGCCAGGAAGTGGAGCAGCGCAAGGCTAACGAACTGCCGTTGAATGGGCGGAACATTTTCAACCTGATTACGATCTCTCCCGCAGCGGTTGCGCAGGGCGGCTCAGGCGGCACACCCGTAGGCCAGAACCCGTTCAGCTGGGGAAATTATCAGGTAGGGGGGGCGTTTGGAAATGAGAGCGCGGAGTACCTGGATGGCCAACCGCTCAACATAGGCTATATCAACCTGCCCATTATTATCCCAACTCAGGATTCGATCGGCGAATTCAAGGTGCAGTACAACAACCTGGGGGCCGAGTTTGGCAAGTTCTCGGGCGGAGTCATGAACTTCAGCACCAAATCGGGCTCCAACACCTTCCATGGCGAGGCTTACGAATTTCTCCGCAACAAGCTCTTAAACTCGAACGAATATTTCTACAAGCAGGCTGAGCTCGCCGCCGGCACAAGCAACACGCCGCCTCCGTATGTTCAGAATCAGTACGGATTTAATTTCGGCGGGCCGGTAATCAAGGACAGAACGTTCTTCTTTGTGAGTTGGGAGCAGTTCCGGCTTCGAACCGGCGGCGTTTTGACGACGACCGTGCCACTGCCCGCGTTTCGGACAGGCGATTTTTCTGCCTTGTTGGCGCAGGGCGTTCAACTCTACGACCCATATACGGTGAATCAGACCACAGGGGCGCGGACGCCCTATCCGAATAACCAAATCCCGGCGATCGAGTTCAGCACGGCTGGGACGGCACTGTGGGATAAATACTACATTGCTCCTACAGATCCGACGGCTACTGTCAACAACTTCACCACGGCTAGCAGCACCGGCGGAAATAACAATCAATTCGTCGCCCGCGGCGACCAGAAGATCACCGATTCGACACGAGTATTTGGGCGTTTCACTTACTTTGGGTTACTGGATTTGCCGACCAATCCATTCGGAACCGGCCTGTGTTACGACCGGTGCGCGGAGGATTACCACACCAAGGCTCTCGCTGTTGATTTCAATCATGTTTTCAGCCCGAGGGTCATCGGCGATTTGAATCTCTCAGGAAGCCGATTTATTTACCTCCGTGCGCCGCTGCTTGCGGGTTTCGACCTCACCCAAATAGGATGGCCATCAAGTTACAACTCCGAGGTTCCCTCGATCATGCGGACGCCGCCTACGCCGGCCTTTCCGTTCCCCAACGATGTGGGTAAGAGCCAGGGCAACAGCGCGATTGGTGACCATAATACCCAGTACAACATTTCTCCCTCCCTCACCGTCATTCGCGGCAAGCACACGTTCCAGTTTGGCGGTCAGTACGAGCTAGGCCTGGACAATTACTACCAGACCAACATCGCGAGCGGCGCATTTGCTTTCTCGGGAGCCTGGACGGGGAGCACCGGTTTGCCCACCCAAGCCAATCCTGCCACCGGCGGTTTCGCTTTTGCCGATTTTCTGTTGGGTCTGTCTCAGTCCGGGCCCGCTACCTTCGCCAACCAAACCGAAGGAGTTGCTGAGGTTCCAGCGCAAACGGCCGGCCGTCAGACCTACCGGGCGTTTTATGGCAATGACACCTGGCACTTCAAATCTAAATTGACCTTCGACATCGGACTTCGCTATGAACTTCAAGGACCGTGGTCGGAGCGTTACAACCGCTTGAGCTACTTTGACCCCTCAGTGACCAACGCTACGGTTACGGGCTGCAACGGTACCCCCGGATCGCCTTGCCTCGGGGATGCGTTGTTGGTAGGGAACGGTCCGAACTCGGGCAGAAACAATTTGCCATTGGATAAGAACGAGTTCGCTCCACGCTTGGGATTTGCATACGCGTGGGACCAGAAGACGGTGATCCGCGGTGGCTACGGAGTGTTCTGGATTCCGAACTACACCGATTTCAACATCAATCCTGACAACGATCCGATCAATCTGGCGAGTTCACCTTTCTTTGCCACGCTAGATCACGGGCTGTCGCCGGCTGCTACCCTTGACGAAAGCGGGTGTACCTTTACCCCGATCGCAACGATCGGGTCGGCGCCTGGGCTGACTAATTGCACACCGGGCCCCTTTCTCAACGGAATTTTGCCACCGCCGGGCAGAAGCGGAAATACCTCAAACTTTATTGCCACGAACGGCGCGCCCACGATGGCGCCGTATACCAACCCGAAAACAGCTTACATGGAGCAGTATAATCTCGACATTCAACGCCAGTTGCCGGGCGGTTTTTTCGCCGACGTCGCCTACGCAGGTTCGCATGGCGTTCACCTTTCGAACGACAACCCCAATGTCTATGCCGATCAAATCCCTGACTCTTACATTGCCCAAGCCTCGGCACAAGCAGCTGCTGGACAACCGATCGCGATCGACCAGCCAATCGCGAATCCAATGGTAAGTCCCAATCCCTCGATCGGCAACGGGCCGACTCAAAGTCCCACAATTCTAGCCGGGCAGCTTCTTCGCCCGTACCCTCAATTCACCAACCTGCAACTGGCTCAATTTGGTTGCTGTGGCAGCACCTATAATTCGCTGCAGGCCACGGTAACGCGTCGATTCCAGGGCGGCGGTACCCTGCTCGTGGCCTACACCAACGCCAAACTGTTGAGCGATACTGACTCGCAGACCAGTTGGCTCGAGAATGGCAACACGGGGGGCGTGGGGCAGGTGCAGGACTGGAACAACCTGGCCGGGGAAAAATCGCTTTCCTCGCAGGATGTGTCCCAGCGACTAGTGATCAGCTACGTGCTCGATCTGCCCTTTGGGCGCGGGAAGATGTTCGCGAATGGCCTTGGTGGAGTGGCGAACAAAGTGGTGTCTGGATGGGGTGTGGACGGAGTCACTACCTTCCAGCGCGGTTTTCCGCTGAAGATTTCATGGGCTGGTCTCGCGACTGCCTTGGAGAATGCCGGCCTCGGCGTGGGTAACATACGTCCCAGCGTCGTAGCCGGTTGCGATAAAAACGGCAACCGCTCACTTGCAAGTTGGTTTAACACGGCCTGCTTTGCGGCGCCACCGCAATGGGGTTATGGAACTGAGAGCAGGGTCGACGACCAGTTGCGGGCAGCTGGCATCAACAACTTTGACTTCGCCATCTTCAAGCGGACGACGATTGCCGAGAGATTCGGCCTCGAATTCAGGACTGAATTCTTCGACCTGTTCAACCATCCACAATTTGGATTTCCGGGCACTAATTTCGTCTCGGGAAATACGAACGGCTTCGGACAGGTAGCGAGCACAAATACGGGCAACAACCCTCGTCTGATTCAGTTTGCCTTGAAGTTTGTGTTCTAACTCGGTATGTCTGGGTTAGGAAGCTGTTCCTAACCCAGAGATACCCTCTCGTTTCAAAGCTCGATCGACCACCCCGGCAACTGGTGGTCCGCGTTTGACTGCGCCAAGAGCCTTCCCTCCGAGTTCGTTTTATCCTGGGCACGATGCGTACCCTCCACACCATCGACTATTCCGAAGCCAAGCGGGCGGTCGAGCTCATCGTGCAAAAAGCCTTACAGATGCAAAAGGCCGCGGCGATCGCGGTCGCCGATTCCCACGGCGACCTTATCTGCTTTGCTCGCATGGACGGTGCTCCGGTCTCCTCCATCCGCATCGCCATGAACAAGGCATGGACCGCCGCCCGCGAACGCAAGCCGACCAGGGAAATTGGAGAAAAGGTCAAACATCCGGAAAAGGGTCACGACATCGCCTACTACGGCGACCCGAACTATGTCGGCTGGGGCGGTGGAATTCCAGTCTGGAAGAACGGCGAAGTAGTCGGCGCGGTCGCGGTCAGCGGCTTATCGTCGAATGAAGATATCGTTCTAGCCACGCTGGGTGCGGACCTGCTCGCCGGCTTATAAGTTGTGACAACGGGAGGCTCGTAATGCTGCGGAAAGTGCAATCATTCTGTCTGCTCTTTTTCTTATTCGCTCTGCCCGCTGTGGGCCAGACGGCGCCAGCGTCTCAAGCAGCCACCGAGGCACGAGTAGATTCGATGCTCAAGCAATTGAACCTCGAAGAAAAGATTGATCTCCTCGGCGGCGTTGACAGTTTCTACATCCGCGCCATCCCCCGCATAGGTCTCCCACGCCTGAAAATGGCCGACGGCCCCCTAGGAGTCCGCAACTACGGGCCCTCCACCGCCTTCGGCGGCATCGGCCTCGCCGCTACCTGGGATCCTACTCTCGCCCAACGAATCGGCGCCGTAATTGGCCAGGATGCCCGCGCTCGCGGTGTGCACTTCATGCTCGGCCCGGGCGTCAATATTTATCGTGCTCCGCTCTGCGGCAGAAACTTTGAGTACTTCGGCGAAGATCCCTTCCTCTCCTCGCGTACGGCCATCGCCTATATTGAGGGCATGCAAAGCCAGGGAGTCAGCGCCACCGTCAAGCATTTCATAGGCAACAACCAGGAATACGATCGCCACAACATGGATTCCATCATCGATGAGCGCACCATGCGCGAAATCTATCTGCCGGTGTTCGAAGCCGCAGTAAAGGAAGCCCACGTAGGTGCCGTCATGGATTCCTACAACCTCACTAACGGCCAGCATATGACCCAAAACGGCTATCTCAACACGGAGGTGGCCAAGAAAGATTGGGGCTTTACGGGAATCATGATGTCTGACTGGGATTCAACCTACGACGCCGTAGCGGCAGCCAACGGCGGCCTCGATCTCGAAATGCCCTCAGGAAAATCGATGAACCGCGCCACGCTATTGCCGGCAGTGAAAGCAGGCAAAGTGAGCGAGGCAACCATCGACGACAAAGTCCGACGCATCCTGCGCACCGCAATTAACTTTGGATGGCTCGATCGCGACCAGACCGACTTGTCGATCTCCAAACTAAATCCCGAGGGCCACCAGGTAACCCTGGAGGCGGCTCGCGCCGGCATGGTTCTCCTCAAGAATGATGGCAATCTTCTTCCGCTGGAGAAGGGAAAGATCCACTCGATCGCCGTGATCGGTCCGGATGCCTATCCCGCCGTGCCCGGCGGCGGAGGCAGCGCCGAAGCGAAACCTTTTACGCCCATAAGCTACCTCGAGGGCGTAGCGAATTACCTGGGCAGCGGCGCCAAGGTCTACTACGAGCGCGGCCTGCCTGCCTTCGACGAAATCGCCAAGCACACCGAATTCACCACCGAAGCAACGGGAGGTCAACCAGGTCTAAAGGCTGAGTTTTTCACGAACGCCACTCTAAGCGGCGCACCAGCCGTCACCCGTACCGACAAGCACGTCAACTACGAACCGGCGCGCGGAAGTGACGGTGCTGCTAGCGATATGTCAATCCGTTGGTCAGGCTACTTCAGCCCCCCAGCTCCCGGGGATTATCTTGTCTTCGTTCAAGGTCCGGGAGAAAACGGCGGCTACCGGCTCTATGTCGACAAGAAACTCATATTCGACAATTGGAAAGACTGGTACGCCTTTGTGAGCGAGGTTTCGCTGAACTTTACCCCCGGCCCGCACCAGATTGAACTGGATTACTACGCACACAGTGGCTGGGGTAAAACTCCCGTCAATCTCGGCATCGCCCGTCCTGATACTCTTGTAACTCCTGAAGCGAAAGCCGTAGCTTCCCGCGTTGATGCGGTAGTGCTTGCCGTTGGTTTTGATCCCTCCACCGAAGGCGAAAGCGGCGACCGCACCTTCCGACTTCCTCCCGGCCAGGATGAACTCATCAATCAGATCACTGCCGCAAACAAGAACACAATCGTAGTTGTGACTTCCGGCGGCGGCGTGGATATGACTTCCTGGGTCGACCACGTCCCCGCCCTCTTCGAGGCCTGGTACCCCGGCCAGGAAGGCGGCACAGCGCTCGCCCAACTGTTGTTTGGCGAGTTCGACCCCACCGGCAGATTGCCCATTTCGATGGAGCGCCGCTGGCAGGATAATGCCGTCCACGACAGTTACTACCCCAAGGACGGCGAGAAGAAAGTTGAATATACCGAAGGCATCTTCGTAGGTTACCGCCACTTCGATAAGTCTGGAATCAAGCCCCTGTTTCCCTTCGGTTACGGCCTCTCCTACACGACCTTCGCTTACAAGAATCTGGCGGTTTCTCCGGCTGCGAGTTCAGAAAATGCTACCGTGGCCTTCGATGTCACCAACACCGGCACCCGCGCCGGCGCAGAGGTCGCTCAAGTCTATGTTGGCGACAGGCACGCGAATGTGCCCCGCCCGGTGAAAGAATTAAAAGGCTTCGCCAGAGTGGAACTCAATCCCGGCGAAACCAAACATGTCGAGGTCACACTCAACCGGCGAGCCTTCTCCTATTACGACGTCAAAGGTCACCAGTGGACAGTTGCTCCCGGCGATTTCGACATTTATGTCGCCCGTTCTGCGGCAGAGATCGAACTCACCGGTAAACTGGCGCTGCAATAGAAACAAACCAGCCGAGCCCTCAAACCGAAAGAAGCGCGGCAGACTCGATCAGTCTGCCGCCTTGGTTCCCGTCTCATCCCAGATGCGCACGCCGCGCGTCTCCTTCAGCAGCAGACTGCCCACCACAAACGTAACGCCGGCCACGATCATCGGGTAATAGAGCCCCGCATAAATATTGCCCGTAGCCGCTACCGAAGACAGACCGATCAAGGGTAGCAATCCTCCAAACACTCCGTTCCCTATGTGATACGGCAGAGAAAGCGAGGTGTAGCGAATCTTTGCCGGGAAAGCCTCGATCAAGTACGCCGCGATGGGGCCGTACACCAGGCATACATACAGGACCTGGATGAAGACCAGAACCACCAGCATGGTGCGATTGGGATCAGGAGCCTCCTTGGCCGGAACGTTCCCTCCGGTCGCGTCCGTGGTCATCGCCGTTAGACCGATCGCGCCAGTTACTTTATTGCGGGAGGATTTCACGGTGGTCACATTATTCCCTGCGGCGCGTTCCATTGCCTTATAAATCGGGATGTAGGTAAGCACCGCAAGCAGGCAACCCGCCATCATGAGCTTCTTCCGACCGATCTTGTCGGAAAGTGCGCCCACCACAGTGAAGAATGGCATGCCCAGCAGCAGCGCGATTGCCACCACGATGTTCGCGGTCTTGACATTCACCTTCAAGACCGTCTGCATATAGAACAGCGCGTAGAACTGCCCGGTATACCAAACCACGCCCTGCCCCGCCGTCGCTCCGAAAAGGGAGATCAACACCAGCTTCAGATTTGTCCACTTGGTAAAGGCATCCTTGAGCGGTTGCGTCGAAGTCATGCCCGTAGCCTTGAGCTGCGCGAAGATGGGAGACTCTTTCATCTTCAAGCGGATGTAGAGCGAGATGAGCACCAGGATGATGGAGACCAGGAAAGGAATGCGCCAGCCATAAGCGGCGAAGTTTTCCTTCGTCATCGAGTATTGCGTAAGCAGAATCACGATGAGTGAGACGAACAGGCCCAGGGTAGCCGTGATCTGAATGAAGCTGGTATAGAAGCCGCGTTTATTGTCGGGGACGTGTTCGCCAACATAAACCGCGGCGCCGCCATATTCTCCGCCCAGCGCCAGCCCCTGCAAGACGCGGATGAGCAGCAGTACGATCGGGGCGAACCAGCCCGCCGTCGCGTAGGTCGGCAACAGGCCGATAGCAAACGTCGAGAACCCCATGATGGAGAGCGTCACCAGAAACGCATACTTGCGTCCCACCAAATCTCCGATGCGGCCAAAGAATAATGCACCAAAAGGACGCACCAGGAAGCCCACCGCGAAGGTCGCGAGATAGGCGAGGTAGGCGAACGTGTCGTTGCCCGTAGGATAAAACTTCAGCGCCAGGATGGCCGTGAGGCTGCCGAAAATGTAAAAGTCATACCACTCGATCATGGTGCCGACCGACGAAGCCATGATCACGCGCCAGATACTGTACTCGGCTCTACCAGTTCCCGCCACTGCAGCATTCGCCATAACTTCCTCCATTTACCGCAGTAATTTCGTCCTGGACCCGGATTCGCGACCCAATGCTTAAAGCTATTCCTTCTGCAAAATTGCGCTTACCGTCAATACCGATCCTGGCAGCACCGTAAGCTCCCGCTTCCACTGAGTAAAGCCGGGCATGGAAAAAAGGACAACGTGCTCCCCAGTCGTAATTGCAATCTCTGATGGCGTGCTGCCCACGTATTTCCCGTCAAGCGTGATGTCCGCTCCCATGGGCGTCGAGCTGAAATCGCACTTTACTTTCTCCAGCTTCTCCGGAGGTGTTGCCTGCAGAGAGCCCGCTGACGGAGCTGCCGGCGGTGCCGCAGAGCTTTGCCGCGGCGCAGTTGCACCCGGTGCTGGCTGCGCTGCCACTGCGGCCGCAGCCGCCGGCGCACCGGCCTTTCCCGCCGCATCTACCAGCGCGTAAAGCTGTTTTCGCTCCTTGCCCTTGTCATCCACGTAGTACACGGTGATGCCATGTTTCTCTTTTCTCGCGTCAAAACTTTCGCCCTTGGGTAACGGAATGCATCTGGAGTATCTCGATTCGATGGTGCAACTGATGCGAAACGGTGGCTCGTTGTCTTCCTGCACGAGCAAGGTGCTGATCATCGGCACGTTCGTAGTCGACCGGCAATAGGCGTCGAAGGTAAGTTGTTCGCAATTCAGCGGGACGCCGTTATTGTTATCAGCGGTTGACGCTCGAGTTACAGAATCCAGAACCGTGATCCGAACCGTGTCTTTCTGCGAGGCCGCATTTGCTAACATGGGCATCAGGAAAAGACCCGCCAGCAAAACACCCGCTTGCACAGCCGCAATCCTACGCATACTCATCGAACCAACTCCTCCAAACAGCGCCGGTACATCGATCGCCTACCCCGCGCGTTGCCACGACTCTACAAGCCGCTCGCGCGGTTGCGGTACATTCTGCTCCTCCTGTCGTGGCCCGTACAAGGGCCTTCAAGAGGGAAGTTGGGAGGACAAACTCATTTGCGGGCGATCACCCGAATGGGCCCAGTCCCCGGTTCTTCGCGAGCCCGGGTCCTCGATCTGCCCCGGCTATTACAATCGTGCGGCCTCGAAACGCCAGCGGGCCGCTTTTGGCCCGCTAGCGTTCGACGGTCGGTCTAGAAGGTAAAGATCGGTCCGAATTCAGTCCGGTGATCCTGCCATTCGTTGGATGGCTGTCCCGCAATGGTGTAAATGGTGGCGTGGTCCAAACCACGAGTGGCATAGACCGACTGCTCGAAAGCGAACTGGCACCAGTTGTTGAATTTGTAGTACAGGGTTCCAATCGCCGTCTTTCCCATCAAAAGCGGCAGTGGGGCAGTGCCACCGCCATTGTAGGCGCCAACAAAACCAGGATTATTCAGGTCGCGATCATTCACCTGGTCCTTGCCCACCGTGAACAGAAGCTGCCAGCCCGCGTTGTGGCCTTTCGGGTCGGCATTAAACCACCGGGAAAGCGGCAAGCCAACCTGGACGAACCCTCCAAACCCCCGGATGGGTCGCTGCGGAGCAACCACAACCGTGCCCCCGCAGGTTCCAGGAGTGATCCCGTTCACCGCCGCTCCTCCTGTGGGGGTGAACGTCCCCAAGCACCCTAGTACGGCGCCACCGGCTGCAGCGAGCGGACCCCCATCAAGAGTAGGAAACGGTCCCTGTATGCCAGTCAGGCCGCTCACATCGGTGGCGAAACTGTTGATCTGGCCCCCGAAGTAGAAACGCAAGTCGGCTCCTTGATAGGCGCTTGCCACCACGGTGACCCAGCGGGTTGGGATTTGCGCCACGATTTGCTCCCCCCACTGATTGCTGGAAGCTTCAAAGCCATTCGGGAAGGTACCGCAATAGTTGGTTGTCGTACACAGAGTCCCGTACGCCGCGGACGGACCGACCGCCGACAGATTGTAAGCGATGGATGTTCGCCTGGAGTGGAATCCAGCCACCGCGATTTGCGCCGGGGCGACACCCTTCGCATTATCGAGTTGGTAAGTCAACGCCACTCTGCCTTCCTGCTCGGGACGGTCGGAGTCGGCGCCCTCGCGCTCACCTTGCCCAAGCTGGGCGGCAAGCCCGTTCCCGCCTGCGTTCCCAAGCTTCAGGATCTGACCCGTGCTGGGCATCATGATCCCGAATTGCGGCTCGAGGTTGACGTGGTGCGCCTTATCCAGCGTCCAGATAAAGCCGCCCCGCATTTGCGGCGAGCGCTCCCAGGTGTTGCCCCAAAACGCTCCGTTGAATGTGGTTTCCACTATATTTTCCAGTGCGCCGGACCCGAAAAGCGTCCAGTCCTGCCCACCTAGAAAGAAAACGTCGAAAGTGTCGCTGGCGTGGTAATCCAGGCGGACATATGCCAGACGCAGTTGCGGTTCATTGCTGCGGATCGACGAAACGTCCCGGTTGTCGACTTCGCTGAAATTACCTTCGAAGTCTCCCTCGATCTTGCCCGTCAGCGTCAGGTTCTTCGACATGTCCGGCCATTCCAGGTTGAGCCCAAAGCGCGTGGACCGCGCCTTGATATGCACCTCGGGATCCTGTGTAGGACCTGTGCTCAAAATATTCCCGGAATTCAGCCATATGCCGGGAAACGGAAAGTCGTCGCCATCGGGATCGCTGCTGTCATGTACGAACGTCGACTTGATAAAGCCGTAAGGCGCAAGCGTGATTGGGCCGGCCTTGATCCCGGCTAGACCGCCTGTCTTTGGGGGGTCGATCGGGAACACGCGGACCGGAATCACCGCCCCCACCACCGAAGCTGGGGGAGGCGGTAGCTCGCCCGCTACCCGCGACGGAATGGGTGTCTGCGGCTGGGTTTGGGATTGCGGCGAGGCTTCAGGATCTGCCAGCGACGACGACACAGATTCGCGAGTCTCAACCGGCGCCGCCGCAGGCGCAGCAGCCGCTGCAGGTTGCGCCGCCGGGCTTGCCGCCGCGTTTAAATCCGCTGCGTTCAATACTCCCTTGCGGCTGAGCGCCTCAACCAGAAGCTGAAACTCAGCCTCCGGTGCCGCATTCCGGATGGCATCGGCCTCCGCGGATGCCAGCACGCCCTTTTTCACCAGCACTCCCAGCAACGCCGTAACATTTGCGTTTCCGGGAGCCGCAGTTAGATTCGGGGAAGGGTTCGCATTTGCGGTGGCTGCAGCCGGTTCCGCGCTCGCTGCATCACCATTTGCCGGTTTCGCATCGTTGCTGCCCGCCATCAACGGCAGAGCCATGATGGCCAGCACCAGCAGGCACCACAACAATCGCTTCAGCGTCAACATAGACGGTCTCTCCTCGTTCTGGCTCAGACCCAGGCACAGAACATGGAGCGGAACCCTACGACACTTTCTGCACCAATGTCAAGGCAGTATTGCGCACCATGGCTTCGGGAGCCACCGCCTGAGTCTTGGTTGGAGGTTCTGGAAGGCTGGGTCAGTATGTGGGGACGGCCGACTCTGGAGCCTGCCCCGAGGGAAACCGAGGGGTCCGCTGAGCGAAGCGAGCCTCTTGGCTCCTCACCCTCACCCCTGCGCCCCTGAAGATCCGTGGCAAGGCGTTGGAACTACCAGGTCGATTTCAGGCCCGCGCGGAGCGTTGCTGTGAGTTCGCCTGAACCCTGGCTGCTCGCGTGAGTTCCGCCATCGCGGGCACCGATTCCGGAGCCAGCAGCCTGCTCTGCTCTGGCTGAGATCCCGTGCGGATCGCCTCGGTTAGCATTTCCAGCGCAAGGTCCGTGTTAGGACGGATAAAGATTGTGGCCGCAAGCACCCCGCTTCGCACCCAGGCCTGGCCCGTCTTCGGCAGTCCATCACAGCCCGTGAAAGGTATCTTTAGCCATCGCTCGCGTTCGCCCCCGGCGATTTCCGCGAAGGCTTTTCTGGCGCCCACCGCCATGCTGTCATCCTGGGCTCCCACCAGATCAATGAAAGTTTCTTGTGAAGTGCGCAGTCGCAGCCACGAACTGACGCTGCGATATGCGCTCTCTTCAGTCCAGCTCCCCCGCATCGTCTTCACTTGAATGTTCGCCGGCTTCGTCCGGTTCATTCCTGCGGTCCGCTGTTGCGCCGCCGAACTATTTGCCGGACCCTCGATGTACAGAATGGATCCGCCTTGTGGCAGCAGCGCGGCAAACTGCTTTCCCTGCAGGCTTCCAACTTCCTCGTGATCCGAGCTGATGGAGAACACCGGTACATGGCAGCCTAGCCGAAGTTTATTGAGATAATCTGCTTCATGGTTCAGCACAACCCAGCCAATATCCGCAGCCACCGCGGCGCGCGCCACCTGCGGAAACCCCGTTCCGCCCGCCGGCTCGAATACAATTGCATCTGGACGCGATGCCGCCCCACCCTGGATGTAGTGCAGTAGTTGCTGGCTTTGCGTAACCGCGTCATTGTTGGCGTGGACGATCGTCACCTGCACGCCCAGGCGCCGCGCAGCTCTCTCTGCCGCCGCCTGCTGTTCCTGTTGGTAGTCGTTCTCGTCGTTCGTGAGAGAGACCAGAAAGCTGAGCTTCTTCATGACTCTTTCCCGTCCCGATCATAGTTCAACTTCGAGCAAGCCTCCGGTAACCAGAGTAACCGGAAGCTATCTCATCAATGGTTTCGGGGACAGCGGGACTCTCGGAGGTTGCCGAAAACAAAAGTGCGAGCACAGTCGGGAAGGGCATGAATTCAAGCCGGCCCTGAGCGGCGTCGAAGTGCCATCAAGTCTTGAAATCGAGGTTACGCTTCAGCGCCTCAGGTGTGCCTCTTGCATATGAGCTGAGTTCACCCCCAACTTCTTCGGGAGTACTGCCCGCGAATCACACTTCCGGCTTAAACCCATGTTCCTTAAAGAATTGCCTGCGGTACTTGGTGTCACGGAAAGCCTCCGTACCGCCAGGCCGCGTAGTGGAAAAAGCGCCGGCCAGGTTTCCGGCGGCAAGGCACGTTGTCAAGTCCGCGCCCCGTACATACTCATGCAGAAAGCCCGCGTCAAAGCTGTCTCCCGCTCCCACTGCGTCCACAGCTTCCACTCGAAGTGCCGGACTGGTAAAACGCTCGTTGCCACGCTGTGCCATCGCCCCCTGGCGGCCCAACTTCACCACCACTAGTGGCACCATCGCCGCAAGTTTCTTCACCGCCGTTTCCAGATCGCTGGCGCCCGCCGCCTTCGGCGCCTCCCGCTCATTCGGCAGAAAGACGTCCACATATCTCAGCGCCTCAAGCAGGCCGCCCTCCCACCTGTCGTCGGGATCGTCGTTGGTGTCGAGCGAGGTCGTGAGTCCCGCCTCCTTCATCTTGCGGAACAGCTCCGCCACTCGCGGCCGCAGCCCGCCCTGCAGGTAATAAGAAGACACGTGGAAATGCCGGGAGTCGGCGAGATAGGCCAGGTCAAGATCCTCCCACGTGGTTTCCGCAATGGTTCCCGAATAAGTCACCATATTGCGCCACGCCTCCCGCTGCAAGATCACGGTAAGCCCAGTCTTTACCGGGCCCGGCACCCGGCGCACCCGCGAAACGTCCACGCCGCTTTCCTGCAGTCGTTCGAGCGCAGTCTCGCCCAGATCGTCATCCCCAATGCGCGATTGAAATCCCACCCGGCTGCCTAAAGCGGCCAGATTGTGCGCCAGGATCGCCGACGATCCCCCCAACGTCAGCATCATGCGATCAGCCAGCAGTTCGCGCTCAGGTGGCAGTTCGTCGGGAAGCCCGTAAAGAATCAGGTCCAGATTAAGTTCGCCAGCAATGGTGACATCAAAGCGCGGCATCTTTTGGTTAGGCATTTCTTTATGACGATCGTTTTCCCTGTCCATCCTAAAGGAACTCCACCGCCAAAATGCCGCAAGCCAAAGATTTTCTCCGTGTCTCTGTGTCTCCGTGGTGAATGCCTTTCAGCTGCGGCTCCTAAGCCACATCCGCAACGGCTCCCGCCGAAACCACCGCTCTCCTCAGCGGCTCCCCAATAGCTTTCATCACCCTCTCAAACCCCGCAAAATCCAGCGACTGTGCTCCATCCGAAAGCGCTCGCTCCGGGCAGGGATGCACTTCAATAATCAGTCCGTCCGCCCCCACTGCAACCGCCGCCCTCGAAACCGCCGCAATCAAGCTCTGCTTGCCCGTCGCGTGCGAAGGATCGGCAATCACCGGCAAATGTGAAAGGTCGCGGGCCAGCGCCACCGCCGCCAGATCGAACGTATTGCGCATTTCTGTTTCGAACGTCTTGATCCCGCGTTCGCATAGCACAACCTGGCTGTTTCCCCCGGAGAGCAAATACTCCGCCGCCAGCAACCACTCCTTCACCGTCGCCGAAGGACCGCGTTTCAACAGCACCGGCTTACGAACAGTCGCAAGCCGCCGCAGCAGCGCAAAATTCTGCATGTTGCGCGCTCCCACCTGCAGCATGTCCACATGCTCACAAATAATGTCAACATCTTCCGTGCTCATCACTTCCGTCACCACTGGCAGTCCGGATTGCTCCCGCGCTTCGCGCAGGATCTTCAGCGCCTCGAGCCCAAGCCCCTGAAAGTCGTAGGGGGAAGTCCGCGGCTTGTACGCCCCGCCGCGAAGCATAGTAGCTCCCGCCCGCTTCACCGCGTGAGCTGTCGTAAGCAATTGCTCCCGCGATTCCACGGAACAAGGTCCGGCAATCACCACCACGCCCGGTCCCCCAATCGCGACTCTGTCCCCGTTCACCCCCACCTTTACCACCGTCCGCTCCGGCTTCACCTGCCGGCTGACCAGCTTGAAAGGCTGCGCGATGGCCACCACATTGTCTACCCCGGGTGCCACCTGCAGCGCCTCAATCTCATGGCGTCGCCCATTTCCCACCGCCGCCACGATCGCGCGCTCCACTCCCCGCGTAACATGAGGCGTGTATCCCGCCTCGCGAATGCGCTCAATAATGTGCGCAATCTCCGGCTCAGTTGCCTTCTCCGACATATTGACGATCATTGGCACTCCTGCAGTTTTCCAGTGTTAGTAAAGTCTTGATTGTCATCCGGGAGCCAAGCTTTCTTTGCTTGGCGAAGGACCCGGGTGAGCCCCCTGAAGCGTCGCGTTCTTCGCGATGCAGCAATCGCGCGTTCGGCTGGCCTCCTTATTGCTCTTCCTTGCCAAAAGCAAAGGCCGCGATCTTAAATCGCGGCCTCTGGTAATCTTGCTCGAAATCTAGTCGATCATCCCTGACCCAAAGTCCCCGCAAGCACCGCAGCTGCCGCTACTCCGCTAAACCAGTAGTAGTGAAACTGCCCAGTAAACGAGGTAAACCGTGTCATGAATGAATAACTCCCAACTTCATTCCAGATTGCACCGTGCTTGTCCGGCTATTGGATCGCGCTCGCCACATTTGAAAAGGCATTATTTGCATTGGATCCGATCAGGCGGATGGTGCCCACGACCAGAACCAGGATCACAGCCAGCATGACCGCATATTCGGCAATGTCTTGCCCCGCATCTTCCCGCCAAATCTTGCGGATGAATTCGGACATGCGCTCCCTCCAGTCCTAACCCGTTCGCTGCGAAAGAAAACCCCGCAGTCGAACGCCCCCATAATGCCCCACCGCGCAAGGCTTGTCAATTGTGGAAATGCCCTAGGTAGCGCCCCAATCAAGCCGAGCCACCGCCGGACAGTGTCTGAGTTTTGGATATGTAAAACTGGGGACGACCGCCTCGACCGTCCATTGAAGAGCCAAGAGCCAAGAGCCAAGAGCCGAGAACCAACCCCTGGCCACTGACCCCTGGCCACTGTTCTACAATCTTCCCGTGGCCGTATTTCACAACCTTCGCATTACTTTGGAAATGATCAAGTGGGAGCACTCCATCTTCGCCCTCCCGTTCGCTCTCTGCGGAGCCATGCTCGCCGCTTCCGGCCTTCCCACCGCCCATCAACTCCTCTGGATCGTAATCGCCATGCTGGCAGCCCGTTCCGCCGCCATGGCCTTCAATCGCCTCGCCGACGCTTCGATCGACGCCGCCAATCCCCGTACTCGCACCCGCGCGCTCCCCGCCGGCCAGCTTTCGCCCACCTTCGTCACGACTTTCGTGATCCTCTCTTGCGCCATCTTCATTCTCGCAGCCGCCCAACTGAATCGTCTCACCCTGTGGCTCTCCCCAGTCGCCCTCGCCGTCCTGCTCCTCTACTCGTACACCAAGCGCTTCACCCGCTGGTCGCACCTCGTGCTCGGTCTTGCCCTCGGCATAGCGCCTGCCGCCGCCTGGATCGCCGTTCGCGGCTCTCTCGACCCTCGCATCCTCATTCTTACCGCCGCCGTCACTTTCTGGGTCGCCGGTTTCGACATCCTTTACGCCTGCCAGGACTTCGATTTCGATCGCCATGCCGGACTCCACTCCATCCCCCGCCACCTCGGCATCCACCATGCCCTCTGGGTCGCGCGCACCTTCCACCTGATCATGTTCCTCCTCCTGATCGCCTTGCTCCCAACTTTCGCGCTAGGCAAACTCGCTATCGCCGGCGTAGCAGCGGTCCTGCTCCTCCTGCTCTACGAACATTCTCTCGTCAAGCCCGACAATCTCTCCCGCCTGAATGCCGCCTTCTTTACCATGAACGGCGTAATCTCAGTAGTCTTTGCTCTTTTCATAGCCGCAGACCTCCTCCTCCGCAAATAGGAGTCATCAGCTATCTCATGAGCGGATCTGGGGAGGGCACGTGGGTGGAGCAGGCCTTCGAGGCCTGCGTTAGCGTGCCAAAACTTAGACTGGGCTTTAGCTCCTAAGGGTTCTCTTTTCCAAGAGATAAAACCGGCGTCCCCACCCCCTGCGGCGGAGACGCCGGTTTCCCCATTCCCTCATTGTCACGGAGGGCCTGAAGGTCTGCGATCGCTACTCTCAAACGCTTAATCGCGGCTCCATCCTGCCCCACTGGTGGTCCACATTTGTCAGGCCGATGTAAACATTTTGTAAAACCATAGATCGACTCCCCTCCTGCACCCCCCGTTCGCAACCCAATTTCGAATCCTGAGACTGATAGCATAAGATTCCTTCGTCCGGAACCGTGCGCGCAATGCTCCAACTCCGAATCCTTTGTTTCACTCTTCCCCTCCTCACTTTTCCCGTCAACGCCCAGAGCAACGCTGGAGAGCTTCGCCTTAAGGTCACCGGTCCCGACGATCTCGCCTTTAAGACCGCTGTCGAACTTGTCAGCCAGGGCAACGAGTATCGCCACACTTTCACCACCGACGATCAGGGCAACCTGGATGCCAAACGCCTGCCTTATGGCATCTACCAGGTCCAGATCCATACACAAGGCTTCGCTCCGGTTTCCGAGTCGGTCGAGATACGTTCCGCGCTTCCCTTGGATCGGACGATTCGCTTGAGACTGGCTTCAGCTTCCGAATCGATGACAGTCAGCGCGTCCGGAACATTGGTCGATCCCTATCGTTCAGGTTCGTTCAATGAGATGGGTTTGCAGACTATTGAGAATCGATTGACCGCGCTGCCCGGCCGCTCCATGCAGGACCTGGTGACCTCAGAGCCCGGCTGGCTCTACGAAGGCAATGCGGTCTTCACCCACGCGGATCGGAATATCAGACGCAATTCATCGTCGACGGTATTCCCCTTACCGACAACCGTTCCCCAAGCTTTGAGCCCGAGGTCGAAGCCGACGATGTCGAATCCCTCAAGATTTATACCGCCGGCATTCCTGCCGAATATGGGCGTTTAGAAAGGCCATTCTCTACAGTGCCGAGGCCAAGCTTGAAGTTCTACACTGGGGGCGCTTTTCCGGTTTCGCCAGCTACTCCTACATCGTGGGCAATGTCTGGAACCCGGTAGCCGGCGGCCTGTTTCTTGGGGATGACGCTACCGGCGCGAACACTCAGCTGATCGGACATTTTCCCGACTCGCAGAACCAGCGGCAAACCATTCGCTGCCGCGTCCGTTATCAGGTCGCCCCGCGCCTGTGGATCGCCGTGGGCGGCGACTACAACAGTGGGCTGCCCTTTCAACCTGATTTAACCGCTCAGCAATACGCCACGGAATACGGCCAGGTCGTGATTAATCACCTCAACTTTAACCGCGACCGTATCAGTCCTTACCTCACGGAGAATTTTTCCTTAGGAGCCGATCTCCACCAGCAGGAAAAGTGCTCACTGCGCCTAAAGGGCGACGTCCAGAACCTGAGCAACGAGCTGGAAGTAATTGACTTCGGAGGCCTCTTCTCCGGCAATGCCCTGGGCCCCTCCCGCCAATACACCGTCCGCCTCGTAACCACATTCTGAAGCTCTGTCATCCTGAGCGAAACATGATCGTCTGAAAGACGATCTACGCACGAGGATCTCTACCGTACCGGCACGCTCGAAGCTGATAGGAGTTTCTTCAAATTGCTCGACCTCCCCAGGCAAAAGAAAAGGACGCCCGCTGGCGCCCCTAATTCCTCGATTCTTAGAGCTTATCGGAGACGCTAACTCCCGGCTACCATCTGCGCCGGAGCCCCTCCATCCACATCAGCCTGATTGAATACGACGTTCTCTCCCATATGGGCTGCCCGCGGTGCCAGCATTTGCTCTTTCCGGTAAACCAGAGTGCTGGCATTAAACGTAGCCAGCTCAAACCCATGCCCGTGCGTAATCGCGTCAGTCGGGCAAGCCTCCACGCAATACCCGCAAAAGATACAACGGTTGTAATCGATGTTGTAGACCTTGGCGTAGCGTTCGGCGCCGCTTATGCGGTGTTCGGCGGTGTTGTCCGCAGCTTCGATGTAGATGCAATTTGACGGACAGTTGGCGGCGCAGAGAAAGCAGGCTACGCACTTTTCCAGTCCGTTTTCGTCGCGTTGCAGCACGTGAGCGCCGCGGAAGCGGGCTTCGAACTTCGCTCCCTTTAGCGGACCTTTGCCATCGGGATAATTCTCCACCGTCGTGGGCTGGAACATCTCCATGAAGGTGATGCTCATGCCTTTGGCGATGGCGGCGATGTTTTTAAGGACCGGCATGCTCTTTAGTATACCGAAAGGCGGCCTTTGGAGGCGCCCCCAGCGAACCCAAGGTCAAGGGCGGACGAGGGCGTTCGCCCCTATACATACTCGAGATCAGACGATCTCCAGCACTCTATTTAGCGAGGCTACTATGTATTTCCAAACGAGGTAGTAAACCACCAGAGTCGCACAGAACTCTGCTAAAAGCGTGGGGATGATCATGGAATAGGGAGTCTTGGCCTGCTCGAACCAGGTGATGCCCTGGGTACCAAAGGTAAGAACTCCCAGACATTTGGCCGTCAGTACTCCAAGCGGGGCCATGATCACGGGTAACAGTGCGCCGTGGAAACCGATCGGCATTCGGCGACCGGACCATAAGTACAAGATGTTCCAGAGGCCGAACAAATTGGGCACCAGTGCCATGGGAAATACGATGACCCGCTCGAGGGGAATCGGCACCCGGAAAACCAGACGTACCATAATGAACATGGTCAGGACCAGCAGCAGAACCAGGCTGGGCGTAAAGATGCCGGCCATGTAGGCACGAAGATAAGGATGTTTGTTCATGATGACCCTCCTCTTTTACAAGTGATAGAGCAGTACCGGAATCGCAGACGGGAAGAATGCCAGCAAGGCCGCGACGGCTGCGCCCAGTGCGCAGTCGAACCAGGCCTGGTTGAACCATGCCCGTTCAAACCATGCCGCGCGGGCTTCGGGCTTCTGCAAACGCTGCAGCATTGTTGGCCAGAGGTCGCGGCCGAGTTGCGCCGCGTCGTCCGTAACGGGCGGAATCGACTGCTTCAGCAGCTTGGCGATTCGTTTTTGTTCCGATGGGTTCATGGTTTGATTCCTTGTTGTATGAGTTGTTTTCGCAGTAGACGCACAGCGCGGAAGACGCGCAGCTTGACGGCTCCGATGGAGATGCCGAGCGTCGCAGCGATTTCACCGTAGGGTTGCTCTTCGATCAACGCCAGCGTGGCGGCGACTTGCAGGCTCGGCGGAAGCTGACGGAAGGCTTGCGCTGTCTTGGTCCGGACTTCCATGGTGATAGCGGGATCGGGCGACGGCGGCTGGGGCAAATTCTCCAGCGGATCGGGATCGTCCCCTCCTTGCGTATGCCTGGCGAAAGAGTGGGATGCACTCTTGAAATAATCGATCGCGACGTTGGTGGCGATGCGGCGCGCCCATGCTTCAAAGCTGCGCTCGGGATCGAAGCGGGCATGGGCGCGGTGAATGCGCCAGAAGGCTTCGACGGTGAGATCTTCAGCGAGGAAGGGATCGCGCACGATCACGACGATCGAGCGGTAGACCTCAGCCTGATGCCGGCGGAAGAGCGTCTCAAAGGCGTCCAGGTCACCGCGCGCGAATTGCCGTAGGAGTTCCGATTGTCCGGGTGCAGACTTCTCCGGTAACGGCTGTCCCAGCGATGACAGTTCCAGCACGGGCATCCTTTTCAGCCTTCTGTATACGCTTACGAGACGGAGGAGGGGAAGGTTACGGGGATCTTGGTGTTGCCAGCGGCAAAAGAGGCGCTCCGGAAGATCAGAGATTTCCGAAAAGCGGCGGTGGCGATACGGCGTGCGCAATTACGAGGCCACATCGGACAAAGTCACGGCTGATCCCAAAAGCCTCTCAGACTGCGGATACGCGCGCCATACAGCAGTGAAGACGAAGGACCAGATATTCCCCCCGTGTTAAAAGCGTTGAACTACGCATACCCCCTACATCATCTAATCCGCACGGAGGTCTAACGGCCTTCACGGCGCAGTTTTTTCGTTCCTGCTCTGGTTTCCGCAAGAATACGGCTATCGCCTTTTGTTCGGACCTACGGTGGTTGAGCTAATGTGCGCAGCCATTGGGGGTTCAATTCGGCGCGAGCATCAACCGATCCCGAGCATTCATCTCCACTGCCTTCCGCGAATAGTGCAACGGAAAATATTCGCCTTTGTCCCACAGCGGAAGGAGATCCGAGTAATGTGACGATCCCGGCTGTCCGCTTTGTCCCGGAGTATTTACAGCTAACGAATGGTCCCAATCCCCAGTATCCAGGATTTCTCGATAGCTCCCGCCACCCTCCTGCTCGAACTTCTTATCTGCCCAGGTGGCATTCACGGTGTCGCCATCGCCCGGACGCGACAACGGTCCCAAATCTAGCAATGCCGCAGCGTCCGGCAAACGGTCCAGCGAGTGCAGGAACTTAATCGTATGCAAACGACCCCATGACCACTTCTGCGGATCGGTGCCCAGCAGCTGTTCAGTCTGCTTCCAAGCGGATTCGAGGGTTTGCAGTAACACCTCGTTTCTGCCTGCGACTGCATCGGTTCCGAAAACCTGCGGCGACGGATCCGAAAGGAACTCGAGTACGTTCTCCAATTCCCAATCGTCTTGAAGCGATGCAACCCCTTCCTTCTCCGCGATCACCTTTCGCAGTTCTTTGAGCCAAACTTCATAAAGCGCGGCAACTCCGGACTCTCTACTCAGCGTCGCATCCCATCCCTGCATCATTTGCGTCGCTGGCGTTGGGTTCGGCGACGACTCTTTCAACAGGTTCACTAACTGACGCGCCGGCAGTGACACAACATCAGTCTGGAGCTTCTCCATATCCTCCAGTGTTATCTTCTTCCCGCTGTCCCGAATGCCAGAGACAACCTCCTCGATGCGATGCACGCGATCAGGAGGAGCCCATTCGAAGCCGACGTTATACGGATAATTCTCCGGGATCATTTTGTGATTTGCGGTTGCGACAAACCCGCTGGATGGATTGAAACTGTGGGGAAGTTCCGAGTTCGGTACGTATCCTGACCACTCGTACTCCCCCGCAGCCCCAGGGACCGGCAACAGCCCGGTCCAATTTCTTCGCAGTGGCGTCAGACCAGTGGAGTGCTCCCCTATATTGCCGTCGATGTCGGCATAGACAATGTTCTCCGACGGCACCTTCCAGCGCTTCATGGCGTCTTCGAATTCGTTCCAGTTCGTCGCCCGGTCGACAGCCAGAGATCCAAGATAGCCCGCGGTACCGGGCTCGGCGCCAACCCATCGAAGTGCCAGCGCGCGCTTGCCGTCTTCCCAAAGTACGGGACCATGACGGGTAAACTTCAAGTCGACTTCCACCGGCGGCTTTCCTTTGATTGCGATGCTTTCGTGCTCCACCTGCATCCGCGCCCATCCATTCGCCGTCTTGTATTGAAGCGGATCTTGCGGATTCAGATCTTCGATGTACAGATCCTGCTGATCGAGTCCGAAGATCGTGAATCCCCACGCAATATGCTGATTGTGACCCACAGCGATTCCCGGCAAACCCGGCTCGCCCGCGCCGATCACATCCCAGCCAGGAGCTACCAGATGGACGATGTAACGCAACGAGGGCACCGCCACCACGCGGTGAGGATCGTTGGCCAAAATCGGCTTACCCGTGGATGTAAGCCTTCCCGAGATCGTCCAATCATTGCTGCCTTGCTTGCCGTCCGACGGAAACTCGATCCTCGCATCGCTTCCGATAAGGTTCTTGAGAAGTGACGGAGTCAGTCCGCCGAAATCCACGCCCGCCGCGGGGTCAAGTTTGACTTTCGGATCAAGGCTTAGAACGGCGCTGGCTTTCTCGACACCCAGCTTCGCGATCAGCTCTGCATCACGAAGCTCGCTAAACGCATTTCCAGTCACGGAAAATGCTGCCATTCGATTGAGACAATCCTGCGGCTTCCAGGGCTCCGGCGCGAAACCGGCCAGCTGAAACTCGATCGGCAAGCCGGGGCCGGTCTTCTTTGTTTTTGCCGTGAGTGAGCGTATCTCGGCATTGATCCCGTCGGTGAAAGCGCTCAGGATTGCCTCGGCGTCCGGCGAGTAGCTCTCATACTCGGCCTTCATGTCGCCCCGGTAACGAAGCAGCCTTGCATTGATGTCGCGCTGCACCGCCGATGGGCCGAGCACCTCGGCCAAACGGCCTTGACCTGCGCGCTTCCACATTTCCATCTGGAATAGCCGGTCCTGGGCCACTACAAAGCCTTGCGCAAAGAAGAGATCGTGCTGATTCTTGGCATAAATGTGCGCAATGCCCCACCGATCTCGAAGGACAGAGACTTGCTTTCTAAGCCCCGGGACGACCAGATTGCCGTGAATCGGCGAAAGTACGTCGAGTGCCCTGACATCCACAGCCTTGGGCGCCTCTTGTGCCCCGGACACAACTACAAAGAAGCAACCGACCAGGAAAACACTGATTCGTCTATGCATAAGCACCGCATTGTAGCGGGATCAGATCGAGCAGCATTAGGTGATTTGTGGACAAAGAAGACTGTCGTTGCTGGCAGCACAAGTGGCTTGGCAACGAAACTGCGTGGACCTATGCCCGATGGAACCGACCAACCAGCACACCTTTCATCAAAATGTGTCCGTCCATCGCCTTCATTACTTCGCTGCCGCCGAAGCCAAAATGATTCCGCGCCAGTCTTGTTATACACACGAGCCGGTCGCCATCAAGGCGATCGACTGCGGGCTGCCCGGGGCATCATCGGTGACCAGAAGTGTGCCTGTCTGGGTTCCCGCACTTCTCCTATCAAACTCGACGTCCATGGTACAAGAAGCTTCGGCTTCCAGGCTTGTGCCGGTTGGGGCTGGCTCACCCTTGATCTTGAAGCGGTTTGTTTCGAAGCAGCATCATTTACTCAACTTCGCGCTCCAGTTCAGGACCACAGACATGGGTGTCATTTCTGTCTTCAGTTGCGTGTTGATGAGGAATTTCTGCCCGTCATTGCTGA
>Ga0206803_1061_pt1 | contig 25684 bp, 26 predicted proteins | sample Alteio_BWOrgCont_61_FD_152909 | JGI IMG/M metagenome (GOLD analysis project Ga0206803, IMG submission 152909) | Enriched cells from forest soil in Barre Woods Harvard Forest LTER site, Petersham, Massachusetts, United States -... | ecosystem: Environmental > Terrestrial > Soil > Temperate forest >... | reverse complement strand
CGGAGTTTACATTTGGCCAAGGCCAGGGCGAGGAGTTCCTCGACTTTGGTTTCTTCGCAGTTGCGGGACATGGCTAGTTCGCTGACTAGGAGGTAGCGGGCGCGCTCGAGCATCTTCTTTTCGCGGAAGGATAGGGGTTTGGATTGGTGGAGAGCGATGAGGCTCTTCAGGACTCCGGCGACTTCGAAGAGGGAGCCGGTGCGCATGCGGTCGGAATTTTCTTTGAAACGGTCTTTCCAGTCGGCGGTGCTGAGGTCGTCGGTAATGGCAAGAAAGTCGAGGATTTTCTGCACTTCGCCGTTGCGGACCACCCGGCGGATGCCTACGCTGCCTACGTTATTACAGGGCACCATGACCTTGAGACTGCTGGCTTTAATGTTGAGCAGATAGAACTTTTCCACGGTGGCGCCGATGGAGCGGCTGCTGATTTGTTCGATGACGCCCACCCCGTGGTTGGGATAGACAACCTTGTCGCCGATGTGAAAATTCAGGTCCGCACTACTCATAAAAGGCACCCGGGAAGGCGTTAGGGTCGAGTGGGGAAACAACGTTGTCGTTACTGCAAACAAGACTACCCTGAAAGCGGGCGAAAGGCAAGATTGGTGCGGGGTTGGAAGGGTTCGGGAAACCATTTTATGACCGGAACGACGAGGGTAAGTTATTGTCGCAGGATGGGTTACACCTTGAAAGGGCAGTATCCCGAGGAGATTGCGGCGAAGCCGGGCTGCGGCCGGCGGACAGCCGGGGGCGGGTGTCCCCACATAGACGCCTTTACCAGTGGGGCGGCGCTTATAATCGCGGCGTGAGTCTGGAAGCTGGAAAATCCGAGCGGCTGGGACGAGTGCTGGGGCTGGACGTCGGATCGAGGAGGATTGGGATTGCGGTTTCGGATCCTTTGGGGATTACGGCGCAGGGACTGGAGACTTTACAGCGGCGAAACAAGCGGGAGGATCTGGCGGCGCTGGAGCGGGTGATCCGGGAATACGGGGTGCGGGAAATCGTGGTGGGGCTACCCTTGCGCATGAGTGGAGCGGAAGGGACACAATCGGAGAAGATGCAAGGGTTTGCGGAGGACCTCCGGAAGCGGTTCCGGTTGCCGGTGCACTTGTGGGACGAACGGCTGACGTCGGCGGAGGCCAACCGGCTGCTACGGGAGACGGAGTTATCGATCGATAAGCGGGCCAAGGCAGTCGACCGGATGGCGGCGGTTCTGATCCTGCAAGGATGGATGGAGGGGCGGGTGGCTCGCTAGGCGGTGACCAGTTCAGAGAACTTGCTGAGATCGATGTTCCCCCCGCTGATGACGCAGACGATCTTATCCCTTGCTCCCTCTCCGGCTTTTCCGGTAAGTCCGGCGGCGACGGCGCAGGCGGCTGCACCTTCGCAGATGATGTGATTGCGGGCGGCGACGATCGTCATGGCTCGGCGTGTTTCCTCTAGCGAAACGACGATCGAGCCGGCCAGGAGGCGGCTGGCCAGGGTCCACATGGTGGGCAAGACGGTCTTGCCGCCGCAGCCATCCACGAAACTGGTTTTCCAATCCGGAAACTTCTGAGCTGAGCCCTTGAGAAACGAGAGGCTGAGGGGCGCGGCGGTTTCGGGTTCGGCGGCAAATACCTTCACATCGGGCTTCAGGGCGGCCATGGCGGAGGCGATTCCGCAACTGAGGCCGCCGCCTCCGAAGCCGGCCACGACCGCAGTTACCTCGGGCAGGTCTTCAAGAATCTCCAGACCGGCGGTGGCATTGCCGGCGATGAAGTTGTCGTCGTCGAAGGGATGAACGAAGACGCCCTGAAACGCTGGATGCCTGCGTTCGATCACTGCGGTCCAGCATTCGTCCATGGAGGCCTGGCGAATGCTGGCACCTAGACGGCGGATGGCGTCTAGCTTGGCGGCTGGGGCGGTATCCATGACCAGAACCTCGCAACGTACGCCCACGATTCTGGCGGCCAGGGCTACACCTTGCGCGGCGTTGCCCGCGCTTATGGTCCAGACGCCTCTGGCCCGGTCTTCGGGAGTTAATAAGGAGATGGCGTTGAGGGCGCCGCGGATCTTGAATGAACCGATGGGCTGGCACGATTCGAGCTTGAGATAAATCTGGGCGGGAGCGTCATCGTAATACAGGCGGACGAGCGGGGTCCGGATCGCAGCCCCGTAGATGCGCTGCCGGGCTGCCAGAATCGATTCCAGCGGGATGTTTCGCTGGTGCAGGTTGTCGTGGGCGGGTGAAGTTGCCATGATTGAAAACAGGATTGTACACCGAGGCGATGGAGGGTTCGTGCTTGACTCGTCGTAGCGTCAACTTGAATCTGCTTGGGGTCGAAGCCCAGGTCAACCTGCGGTGTTGCAGTTGGTCTCACCTCTCACATCGTGGCGACATACAGCCGGTTCGGATAAAGTGCCTCCACGACTTTTCGGATGACCTGCCTCCCGTTCTCCCCATTAGTAAAAACTACTACTCCGATTCCTTGCGACGGAACAAACATTGCCAAAGTTTTCACTCCCCAATCAGAGCCATCATGATCCAGAATCTTTACTCCGTTCACGGTTTCTACTTCCCATCCCAACCCCATGCCGGCCGTCACGGTGCAGTGACCCACCACTTCGGCTTCCCGGCACTCTTTTTCCAGGGTTTCCGGCTTCACCAGATCTCGTGTCATGGTCGCTCGTTCCGCGGCAATTGCCCCGGTCAGGCCCTCGTCGTGCATCACGCTCACCACGAATTTGGCATAGTCGCCGATCGTGGTCCGCAGCTGGTCGGCAGCATTCCACTTTGTCGCGACCGGGTCCACGGCCTTTTCTTCCTTTGGCCCGCGGGGGACCGCCAGCCGACCCGCGTACCATTCTTTCGCTGTATACGACGTCTCCTTCATGCCGATCGAATCAAATACCATCTTCTGCGCCAGCGCATCAAAAGGCTTTCCTGTCTTATTTTCGACAAACCTGCCGACGTAGTTGTATCCCTCGCCTGAATACCCGGTTTGAGTTCCGGGCTCCCATCTAATCTTCAGCACTCCGCCGGTGATTCGCCGCCAGTTCGCAAACCCAGTCTGGTGCGACAAGCACAACCGCGGGGTCAGCAATTTGTTCCAGGGATCATCTTTTATGTCAGGGTCGAGCCAGAACGGCGAGATCGGTTCGTCCAGCGAGAGTTTTCCTGCAGAGGCGAGTCGCAGAACTGTCTCCGCCGTTATTGGCTTGGTCAGGGACGCCATGTTGTACAGCGTTTTTCCGGTCGCGGCGACTCCCGGACTCTGCTCTCCATACACGGCTGTCCAGGCTACCTTTCGATTTTCGATGTACGCCACCGCCAGGCTTGGCACATCGCTTTCCTTCAGCCATTCGGCGGCATGGGCATCAATGTCGGCTAGCCCGGCTTTCTTCGTAGCAATTGTTGTCGTAGTCGAGTGTGCCTTCTCCTGTGTCTTAGCCGGGATCACGCTTACGCATGCGACCACCACAACGACCAACGCCTCACCCGCTCCCCAGGCTTTTGCTCTCACGATTCCTCCGTACGCTCGTTTCTGTCTATGTGCGATGTACGATTTTTCTCTGCGCCGGGTTCAAGTTTGATCGGTCCGGCAATCGGCTGAAATGCTACCTGCTCCAGAGACTCGCTTCGTGTGACGGCGCAGGCAGGCCTGATTGTGAGGCTACATGATGGCACAGGCGCGGTGGTGGTGGTCTACGTTATTTCCCGCGCATGGCGTGGCGGTAGGCGTCTACATTCTTATTGTGTTCTTCGATGGTGCGAGCGAAGCGGTGATGGCCGGCTGCGTCGGCTACGAAGAAGAAGTAGTCGCTCTGAGCCGGTTGCATGGCGGCTTCCAGAGCGCTCTTGCCGGGATTGCCGATGGGACCGGGGGGAAGTCCTGCATTCCTGTATGTGTTGTAAGGCGACTTGAACTGCATGTCGGCGTGATGCAACGCGCCCTGGTAGGTGCCGGCTATCAGCTCGGCATAGATGATACTGGGGTCAGCGTCGAGCGCGATTCCGCTGGCCAGTCGGTTGTAATAGACGCTGGCGACCAGCGGGCGCTCTTCAGGGATAGCAGTTTCCTTTTCGACAATCGAAGCCATAATGACGACCCGAGAAACATAGAGCGCCGGTCCGACCGTATCGCCGTAGTTTTCGTATATCTGCTGGTGTGGCGATCCGTCGAGCGGGACCTTGCCCACTTCCGTCGTGGATGTCATCGGTGGAGGAATCAGTCCGATTTCACGTGCGACCTGGCGAAATTGCTTAACCATAGCCGCGGCGATTTCAGACATAGTCATCGTGCGCGTGAATTCGTAGGTCTCGGGAAAAAGATAGCCTTCGAGCGAAGGGGCCCGCGGGGCAATATCGGCGATGAGAGAGGTATCGGATTGCGCCACTTTCAGGAAGTCTTCCGCGGGGCCGAGTCCAGCGGCCTCGATGGCGCGAGCGATGTCGAACATGGTGAAACCCTCGGGAACGACAACGGTATGGAAGTAAACGTCGCCGCGGCGGAGGCGCTTTTGGAGGTCGATGATGTTTGCGGGCTTATCGAAGAGATATTCTCCGGCCTTGAGCGAACGGCGATGGTGGAAGTCGTGCCAGAGGACGAATGCTTCCTCGCTGCGAATCACTCCGGCGGACTTGAGTTCGGAGGCGATGCGGTGCGTGGAAAAGCCGGGCCGCAGCATCACGAAGGTTTTCGCCGGAGGTTCTACTGGGGTTAGTAGAGCCCAAGCGAACCAACCCGCGAAAGCAAGAGCCGAAATAAGGATGAGCCCGAAGATCTTACGGGCGATTTTAAGCACGATGGCGACAGTTTAGATGATGATGGAAGGCTTGCGTAGCTGACTTTAGTAAGATTCTGAGTTCGGACTGCCCGGGCAGAGCCTTGCTAGCCAACCCTGTTAACCAATGATTTTGGGGTGCTTGCTGGTTTTGCACCCTTTCCGGCGCGCTATACTCAAATGATCTGGAGATAAGCGAATTCCTGCATGAGACGTATCACGCCCTTCTGGGCTTTGACTCTGGTCCTCGCGGTACTGCCCACAACGGGCTGTCTTTTCCGGACGCGGCCGGTGGAGGAAAAGTATTCCAAGGCTCCGCTTCGGGAATCCTCCCAATCGGGATTGATTGACAGCATCAACCAGCAGGCGGAGAGAATCCGGTCGTTGCAGGCGACGGTGGATATTGATACGTCAGTGGGTGGGGCGAAGAAGGGGCACGTCACCGACTACAAGGAAATTCGCGGTTACGTACTGGCACGGCAGCCGGCGATGCTGCACATGATCGGATTGCTGCCGATCGTGCGCACAACGGCGTTTGACATGGTGAGCAATGGGCGGGAGTTCAAGCTGTGGATTCCGCCGAAGAACCGTTTTGTGACCGGACGGAACGACCTGCAGACGCACAACGCGGACCAGCCCATGGAGAATATCCGGCCGCAGGATATCTACGAAGCGCTCCTGATCCCGCCAGTGGATCCCGATCCCGAACATGAGATTGCGGTGCTGGAGAACGGCGAGCAGATTCTGCATGACTCCAAAGGCCGGCGGGTTTTGCAGGAGGACTATGAACTGGTAGTGGTCCGCTGCCTGACGAACTGTTCGAGCAGCCGGACGAGTGAGCAAGGATGGATCTTGTCGCGCAAGATTGTTTTCAGCCGCACCGACCTGCAACCGCATCGCCAGTACATCTATGACCAGCAGCACAGGCTGGTGACTGACGTGCGCTACGCGGACTACAAGGATTACGACGGCGTCAGCTTTCCCTCTCGCATCGAGATTTCCCGGCCGCAGGAGGAGTACAACATCACACTCAATATGTTGAAGGTGGAAATCAACAAGACGCTGCGGGACGATCAGTTTGCGTTGGAACAGCCGCCGGGGGCGGATGTGGTGCATCTGGACAAGCCGCAATCGCAGGCTGCCGTGCCGCCGCAGGGTGAGGATCGGCAGTAGAAGGCAAACGCTGAAACGAATCCCGAGTTTCATGCAGCCCCGGAAATAGGGACAATTCTATTCGCTAAGTCAGGGCCTGCTCCCCGTCATGATGAATAAGATGATTGTCGCTAACCTAGTGCATCGGCCGATCCGGTCGCTGATCAGTATTGTGGCCATAGCGCTGGAAGTGGCGCTGATTCTGCTGATCGCAGGTCTGTGCTACGGCATCATGAACGATTCCAAGAACCGGACGGTGGGCATTGGCGCGGATGTGATTGTGCAGCCGCCGGGGTCGTCCTTCTTAGCTGGCATCAGTGGCGCCCCTGTTTCCGTCAAGGTTGCCGATGTTCTGCGCGGCCTGCCCCACGTGAGAGTGGTGAGTCCGGTGATCTGGCAGCTCTCGACTGCTGGAGCGCTGGAAGTGATCGACGGAATCAATCTGCCGAGCTTTGAGGCCCTGGGCGGTCCGTTTCAATATGTGCATGGCGGGCCGTTCCGGGGGCCGAATGACATTCTGGTGGACGACTACATTGCACGGCAGAAACATGTGAAGGTGGGCGACACCATGGAGGTCCTGAATCACAACTTTCGTGTGGGGGGAATTGTGGAGAACGGCCGGGGAGCGCGCAAATTCCTCCCTCTGGCCGCGCTGCAGGATTTGATCGGGGCCAAGGATAAAGCCTCAGTGTTTTATGTGAAACTCGATGATCCAGCGAATGCCGATGAGGTGGTGACGGCGGTGAAGAATCAGCCTGGCATGGAGAAGTATTCCGTGTTGTCGACCCCAGATTATCTCAGCATGATGACGCCCAGCCGCTTGCCCGGGTTCCGGCCGTTCATTGGAGTAGTGATTGGGGTGAGCCTGATTATCGGCTTTCTGGTGATCTTCCAGTCGATGTACGCCGCCGTGATGGAGCGCACGCGCGAGATTGGGATACTGAAGGCGATGGGCGCATCGAAGTTTTACATTGTGAGCGCGATTTTGCGGGAGACTGGAGTGCTGGCCGTGGCCGGAATCGTGCTGGGTATTCTTTTCAGTCTGGCGGCGAGCTGGGCTATTCGGCATCGGTTTCCGTTGGTGCAGGTGGTGGTGAGCGGAGACTGGATTGTCTGGTCGATGGTGGTGGCGGTGCTGGGGGCGATTGCCGGGGCGCTGTATCCGGCGTTTAAGGCGGCGGGGAAAGATCCGATCGAGGCGCTAGCGTACGAATAGCAGCTTCCTGCTTCTAGCTCCTGGCTTTTAGCCAATGCGAGTCCGCACGGCTTTTTAAAATGGTTCGTGCCAGGACGTCAACTTTGTTAACTCTGCGTTGACAATTCCTTGCAGGCTACGGTATCTTAAAGACTTTGGGAAGTCTCGCGGTTGCCCGCCTGATGGTCTGGCGTCCTCGCCAGGGAATCAACGAGCGGTCTTCTTTGTTATATTCAATCGCGTTTCGCAACTTTTTTCATTCTTGGGAGAGTTCCGATGTCAACCTATTTCCCCAAAGCGGGGGAAATTGTGCGCAAGTGGTACGTCGTGGATGCGGATGGGCAGACGCTCGGGCGTTTGGCCTCGCAGGTGGCGCGCATCCTCATGGGCAAAGAAAATCCGCAGTACACACCTTTTTTGGATACTGGCGATCACGTGATTGTGGTCAATGCGGAAAAGATTCGAACGACCGGCATGAAGTCGGAGCAGAAGCAATATCACCACTACACCGGGTATCCGGGTGGGCTGCGGACCGAGGATTACCGCAAGCGGTTGGCGCGCAGGCCGGAGAAGATCATTGAAGATGCGGTGCGGCGCATGTTGCCGAAGAACAAGCTGGCGGCGCATATGTTGTCGAAGCTGAATGTTTACAAGGGCGATAAGCATCCGCACGAGGCGCAGAAGCCGCAGGATTTGAAGTTGGAAGTTAGAGCATAGGCGATTTCCGGCCCGAGAGTTGAGAAGATTGAGATCCTTCGCTCCGCCTGAAAAGCGGCTGCGCTCGGGATGACAAACGAGATTAGGAGCTGGAAGCTAAATGGCAGAATTGGTTCAGTACTACGGAACAGGTCGGCGGAAGCGGGCGATTGCGCGGGTGTATTTGCGTCCGGGCAGCGGCGATTTCAAAGTAAACGGGCGCGAGTTTGAGGAATATTTCGTGACTCCGGCGCAGCGGTCCGCGGCAAAGGCGCCGCTAGCATCCACGGACACGGCAGTTTCGTTCAACATTGTCGCGAGCGTTTTGGGCGGCGGAGTGCGTGGGCAGGCCGATGCAGTGAAGCTCGGCATTGCTCGGGCTCTGATGCAGTTCAACGCGGAGCTGCGCGGCAAGCTGAAGTCCGAGGGTCTAGTGACTCGTGACTCGCGCGGCAAAGAGCGCAAAAAGTACGGCCAGAAGGGCGCGCGCAAGCGCTTCCAGTTCAGCAAGCGGTAATACCGAGTTGCAAGGTTGGTTTTAGGGTTCGCTGGCCACTGACAACTGGCCACTGACCACTGTTTTTAGGTGTTCAATTCTTCCTGTGCCTCGCGGCGCGGGGACGGGAATGGCAATCCGGAGCGGAACTTACGCAAAGGATGCAGACTTAACAAGGAGGTTCATTGGCTACTATCACTATGAAGGAGTTGCTCGAAGCGGGAGTTCACTTCGGGCATCAGACGAAGCGCTGGAATCCTAAGATGAAGGAATACATCTTCGGAGAGCGCAACGGGATCTACATCATTGACCTGCAGAAGACGCTGAAAATGTTTAAAGAGGCGTCGAAGTTCGTGCAGGAACTGGCGGCCGACGGCAAAATTGTGCTGTTCGTGGGGACTAAGCGCCAGGCGCAGGACGCGATTGCCGAAGAGGCAACGAAGTGCGGCGGCTTCTACATTAACCAGCGCTGGCTGGGCGGACTGCTCACCAACTGGGTTACGGTGCAGAAGTCGGTGAAGCGACTGAAGGAGCTCGACGAGATGGCCACCGACGGCCGCTACGAGCTGTTGCCGAAAAAAGAAGTAATCAAGCTCGAACGCGAGCGCAAGCACTTGCAGGCCAACCTGGCGGGCATCAAGAATATGAGCCGCCTGCCGGATGCGGTATTCGTGATTGACTCGAACAAGGAACAAATCGCAGTTCGAGAAGCCCGCAAGCTGGGCATTCCAGTGGTCGCAGTGGTCGATACCAATTGCGATCCCAGCGAAGTGGATTATGTGATTCCGGGCAACGACGATGCGTTGCGGGCGATCCGGCTGTTTACTTCGAAGATTTCGGAGTCGATTGCCGAAGGAGCTCAGTTGATGACCGACAAGCAGGTTGCCGACATGACGGCGGCGACCGAACAGGCGCAGGCTCGGGAGTTGCAGCAGGCGGAAGATGCGGCGGCAGCGCTTGAGGTTCGAGCTCAGGAGGCTGCGGCGGCGTCTGATCTGGCGGACATCGGCGAAAACATCAGCATGGAAGAAGTTCTGGGGCCGGGGACGCATAAGAAGCCGGTGACGAACGAGGATGGGGACGTTCCGATCAAGGTGGAGAGCCAGACGGTTTAAGAGCAGTGGCCAGTGATCAGCGGCCAGTCAGAACAAACCGGGCGTTTGACATTAGACCCGCGCGGGTCGTCCGGCGCGGGTCAAAGTTTGTAGAGGCAGGTTTCAAGGTTTCAGAGTTACAAGGTTTCTAAGGATAGAAGTTCTCTATAAGAAGGAAAAAGGAATCATTCGAACATGGTTACCACAGCTACCCTCGATCCCAATGATGACAAGCGTCCGAACATTTCTGCGGCGCACGTGAAGGCTCTCCGCGAAAGAACCGGAGCTCCGATGATGGATTGCAAGCAAGCTCTGACGGAAGCCAATGGCGACATGGAGCAGGCCGTTGTCATTCTGCGCAAGAAGGGCGTTTCGGTTGCAGCCAAGAAGGCGACGCGTGTGACCAGCGAAGGCGCGGTGACCAGCTACATCCACGCCGGCGGCAAGATTGGTGTGCTGGTTGAGGTGAACTGCGAGAGCGATTTCGTGGCGCGTACCGACGACTTCAAGGAACTGGTGCACGATATCGCCATGCACATCGCGGCCAGCGATCCGAAGTTCGTGCGCAAGGAAGATGTGACCAAGGCTGATTTCGATCGCGAGAAAGAAATTTACATCGCGCAGGCCGTCGCCTCGGGCAAGCCGCAGAATATCGCGGAGAAAATGGTTGCCGGCAAGATGGAAAAGTTCTACGAGGAGGTCTGCCTGCTGGAGCAGCCGTTCATTAAGGACCAGACCATGTCGATTGCACAGCTCATTGCGGCGAAGATCGGCAAGCTGGGCGAGAACATCAGCGTGCGGCGCTTTGCGCGCTTCAAGGTGGGCGATGCGGGCGAAACTATCGCCGTCACCAAGCCTACGGAACAGAAAGCTGAGTAATTTCCAGGCGCCCGAATGGGCGCCTTTTTTTTGCGCCTGTTTCGCCGGAGGATTATATGGGACACCGCATAAACGCGTGGATCCAGCGCTTGCTGGTTCCCGCCGGCGTTGTCGCAATATTCGTGATGCTGCATCTGGGATTCGGAGTGCGGCGGACACTGGCGATGCTTGTGCCTATCTTCGCAATGCTGACGCTTGCGATGGTTGTCACGAATCCCGGTCCAAGGGCGAAGGGCCTTATGGAAGGATTGAAAAGCCGCTTTCGCTGAAGCATCGCAAATAGATCGGACCCACAGCCGGCGGGACGCCGGCGCTACTATGACGACCCCTCCCTTCAAACGCGTTCTGCTCAAGATTTCCGGAGAGGCCCTGGCTGCTAATCAGGGCTTTGGTGTGGATACGGCACGCATCCACGAGGTTGCGGCCGAGGTGGCCGACGTTCACAAACTGGGAGTGCAGCTAGCGATCGTGGTTGGCGGCGGCAATTTCTTTCGCGGCGTGGCCGACCAGGCTCGCGAGATGGACCGCGTCTCCGCCGATCACATGGGGATGCTAGCTACGGTGATCAACGCACTCGCTTTGCAGGATGCGCTCGAGAAGCAGAAAGTCTACACTCGCGTGCAAACGGCGATTGAGATGAATCAGGTAGCGGAACCGTTTATCCGGCGGCGCGCCATTCGGCATCTGGAAAAAGGCCGGGTCGTGATCTTCGCCGGTGGAACGGGGAATCCTTACTTCTCGACCGACACGGCGGCGTCGTTGCGCGCCATGGAGATCAAGGCCGATGTAATTCTGAAAGCCACCAAGGTGGATGGGATCTACGATGCCGATCCGATGAAAGTCGACGGCGCCAAGAAGTTCAACAATATCTCGTATATGGATGTTCTGAAGTTGGGGCTGAAGGTAATGGATTCCACTGCCATCAGTTTGTGTAAAGACAATAACCTGCCCATCATCGTATTCAACCTGAATCAGCACGGAAATATTCGCCGCGTAGTCAGCGGAGAGAAGATTGGGTCGATGGTTAGCGCTTAGGCTTGGCGACGCCTCCACTTGCGAAAGGGCGTAATCCTGAAGCACGGAGTCCCTCAGCCGGGGTGCGGGATCCCGAACTCAGTCACGGCGGTTCCGCGGGAGATGCTTCGCACCCCGCCTGAAGAGCGCCTGCGCTCAGCGTGACGGAGACGAGTGGCTACTTGGGTTTATAATTCAGCGTTTTGATTCTTGATGTCTTACGGAGCTGACTGAAATGGCTCAAGCAACCATGGCCGCGATTCCAGGGCTTAAAGAAACTTACGTACAACTGAAGACGCGGATGGACAAGGCGGTGGAAGACTTCCGCAAAGCGATGGCGGCTACGCGCACCGGACGCGCCTCGGTGCACATGCTGGATAGCGTGAATGTCGACTATTACGGCTCGCAGATGCCGCTAAACCAGATTGCGCAGGTGCACGCTCCGGAGCCGCAGATGATCACGGTGCAGCCCTTTGATCCCTCGCAGGTGGGAGCGATCGAAAAGGCGATTCGTTCGGCGGAACTGGGGTTGAACCCGATGAACGACGGCAAGTTGATCCGGGTGCCGGTGCCTGCACTTACCCAGGAGCGCCGGCAGGAAATGGTGAAGCACTTGCACAAGGTGCTCGAAGAGCACCGCACGGCCGTGAGGAATATTCGCCGGGATGGCAATGACGCCATCAAGAAGGCGATGAAGGATAAGAAGATTACCGAGGACGACGAGAAGCGGTCGCTAGAGGAAATCCAGAAACTCACCGACGACGAAATCAAGAAGATGGAAGAGATGAGCAAGGCCAAAGAGAAGGAAGTTCTGGAACTTAAGTAGGCGCTCGTCTTGATTTCTGCATCCAATGGGAAGTAGGGCATCCGAAACGTGCGGATGCCCTTTGTGTTGGCCGTCGGCCCTGTAATCGAGAGATTGAGGCTAGGCTCACCTCAGAAAAACTTTCGATCTGGGCAACTCCGCCACGTTTTATTCCGTCTTGGTGGAGGTGGAGTTAGCCAAGCCCTTTCCATGAAGCCACCGGCAAGAGTGGCCGCTTGGACGCTTTCCATTTTTCTACCGTATAATGATCGTTTTCCTATATCCCAGAGGCTGAGGTAGTAGCGATTCATCTTTGCTCTCATCAAAACATTGCTGTGTCCGGGCGCGGCCACCGTTCTTCCGCCTCTGCGCATTCCCCATCTTCTTCATTTGTACGGCTTTGCCGGAGGATGAAAGGGTTGGGGTGGATCCTGGGGATCGCGCTGGCGCTGCTTTCCGCCTCGGCAAGCTGGGGTCAGAGCGACGTTATTTCTGAGATCAATGTCACGGGTAACCGCAGAATTCCGGCAGAAACGGTCAAGGCCCGTATCTTCACACACCCTGGGGACATTTACGACCCCGCCGCTCTGGAGCGCGACTTCAACTCGCTATGGAACACGGGTTATTTCGAGGACATCCGCTTTAGCCGGGAACAGACTCCGAAAGGGTGGAGGCTGATTATCACGGTTAAAGAGAAACCGACCATCCGCGAGATCAATTACGTAGGCCTGAGTTCGGTTTCCACCAGTGATGTGTTAGACCGCTTCAAGGAAGCGAAGGTCGGGCTCTCAGTAGAGAGCCAATACGACCCCACGAAGGTGAAGAAGGCGGAAGTGGCGATCAAAGGACTGCTGGCGGAGCACGGGCGGCAGTTTTCCACTGTCAGGACGGAAATACGGCAGATTCCGCCGGCTGCGATCGGGGTCACGTTTGTGGTGAAAGAAGGTCCGAAGGTCAAGGTAGGCAAGATCAAGTTCGAAGGCAACAAGAACGTCAAGTCGCGAGTGCTGCGTTACGCGATGAAGAACTTGCGACCAATCGGAGTTCCGCACTCGATCTTCCTGGAAGACATCTTTGCCCGGACCTACGATGCCACGAAGCTGGACGAAGATACGGAGCGGGTGCGCAATGAATACCAGAATCGCGGCTATTTCAAGATGAACATTTCGGGGGAGCCCAAGACCCAGATTCACGACACCGGGCACGCCGGCTCCCATATCCCCCTGTTGCAGGGAGGGCGGGGTAAGTCTGTCGACATCACCATGACGGTAGACGAAGGCGACCGGTACACCCTGGGTGGGATCACGTTCAAGAACAATAAGGCGGTGCAGAACGTCAGGGCGTTGCGCGCGATCTTTCCTATTAAGGACGGAGACGTCTTCAGCAAGGAGAAAGTCGCCAAGGGCCTGGAGAACCTGCGGAAAGCTTATGGTCAATTGGGCTTCATCAATTTCACTTCCATTCCAGACACCAGGTTTGATGACGATAAAAAGCTGATTTTTCTCGATATTGATATCGACGAAGGCAAAAAGTTCTACGTGCGCCGTATCGAGTTTCAGGGCAACACCACCACTCGCGACAAAGTGATCCGGCGCGAGATCGCGCTGGAGGAAGGCAACGTTTACGACTCTCATCTATGGGAATTGAGCCTGCTGCGATTGAATCAGCTGGGGTACTTCGACCAGTTGAAGCCGGACGATCCGAACACCACAATCCGCCAACTGGACGAGAAAGACGGGCTGGTTGACCTGACGCTGAAGATCCATGAAAAGGGTAAGAACAGCGTTGGCCTCAACGGGGGTGTGAGCGGACTGGAAGGCGCTTTTGTGGGAATCAACTACGCGACCAACAACTTTCTCGGGCTGGGTGAGACGCTTCAGTTGCAGCTGAGCGCGGGAAACCTGGCGAAGAGTGTCCGGTTCGGCTTTACGCAGCCCTACATGTTTGACCGGCCGTTGCAGTTTGGTTTCAACGTCTACTATCAGCAGACCAAGTTCGACCAGGCGCGGCAGCTTTCCATTCTGGGCGGGCAGACCCTGAACCTGCCCAATGCCGTGCTGCAGAACCTGCAGAATTACACGCAACAGAGCGCGGGGTTCACTTCGTCGTTGAGCTATCCGCTACACCGCTCTTTCAAGCGTGTGGGAATTACCTATTCGTTTGATCGATCCTCGCTGGCGGCGTTGAGCACTGCATCCAAGAATCTATTCGAATTCCTGGCTTTCCGCGGTATTTCCGGGCCCAGCGCGCTGGAGGGCATTATCACCAGCAAGATTTTTCCCAACTTCTCATTCAATACGCTGGACAGCCCGATTTCTCCCCATCACGGACACCAGTTTACGTTGGGAGCGGAGATCGCGGGACTGGGAGGAACCATTCGATCGGTCCGGCCCATCGTGCAGTACAAGAAGTTCATCCCCCTCCAGAACCGGCGCAATGCTTTGGGCTTTAACGTTCAGGGGTCATTCATCACCGGCTTTGATGGCTTGGTTGCGCCGCCGTTCCAACGTGCTTACATGGGCGGCGAGAACGATCTGCGCGGGTTTGACATACGTTCTGTGTCCCCGGTGGCGTTCCTGCCGAATGTGGGATCGATCACGCTGACCGACCCCACCGGAGTACCAGTCCCGAGGGACCCGCAGAACCCGCGTGCGGGGAATGTGACCATACCGATTCCGATCGATCAGATCACCTTCCCTGGCGGGGATCTGAGCATCGTGACCAACATGGAGTACCGCATCACGATCTACGGGCCCGTGGCGCTGGCTCCGTTTGTCGACTTGGGCATTGATCCCATTGTGCGGAGGTCGCAGTTACAGATTGCGTCGGAGCAATACGATACTGTGATCGGAACGCCTGTGGGTTGTCCCATACTTTCGCAGACTGCCACGGCCAATACATGCACTCCGGGCTCCATCTTGAACCCGCAGCCATCGCAATATCTGCAGGTTCTGGGCTCGACCAACTGGCGTCCGAGGATGTCCACCGGTCTTGAACTCCAAATGTTCCTGCCGGTGATCAACGCGCCCTTCCGGATTTACTGGGCATATAACCCGCTGCGGTTGGACAACGCGGCGAACCCGCCGATACCCATTACCCGGAGCATGTTTCCTTCCGGGGATGCCGAAGGGGCCGGGAACTATACTTACAACCTGGCAAAGAACGCCTTCTCCCCGAGCTTTCTGCTGCGGGAACCGCGTAAGACGTTCCGCTTCACAGTGGCCACGACGTTCTAGGGTAAGTTGGCGACTACGAGACTGAGTTTGACTGGGGTAGAGGAGGCTCTCTATAATCGTCTTGATCCACGCCATTGAAGAAAGCCGATAACGGGTGGACGACACGTCCGCAACCCCGGCGTGTTACGCGAGCAATCCAGTGCGCCGTTTCTCCGAGTGCGCCGGACGGGCGATTGTTGCGAGAAGCGCAGTACGAAGACCTCGTACGCAAGACGAAGACCTCGCGAGAACGAGCTAGCTTAGCCTGAAGAGGGTAATCTGAGTTCTTCCCGGAACCGTATTTACCGGAACCATATTCCAAGGAGTTTAAGCGATCCAATGACAAGCAAGTTTCTGCGGTCCTTCCTGGCCATTGCGGTTTTCTCGATGATTTCCGCATGGGCTCAAACCGGTGTTGCTGCTCCGGCGGGTGCTGGCAGTGCGCCCGCGGCTCCAGCGGCCTCGCCAACCATCACGACCGGTACCGGCTCCAAGCTCGGAACCATCAACATTGAGCAAGCCGTGCTCGGTTCGAATGAAGGTCAGCGCGACTTCGAAGCCCTGCGCAAGAAGTTGGAGCCGAAACAAAACGAGCTGAAGGGTGAGAACGACGAGCTCGAGGCTTTGCAAAAGCAACTGCAGACGCAGCAAGATAAGCTAAATGAGGATGCGCGCGCCACGCTGGTCAAGCAGATCGAGACCAAGAAGAAGTCTTTCGATCGCTCCGTGCAGGACGCTCAGGAAGATGCGCAGAATCAACAGAAGGAGATTTTCCAGCGCATCCTACAGAAGATGGCGCCGGTGATCGTGAAGCACGCGCAGGAAAACGGCTTCGCGATGATTGTCGACACCTCGAACCCCTGGCCGCAAAGCCCGATACTTTGGTACGGCGAACAAGGGGATATCACTAAGGCGGTGGTGGAACTCTATAATACGCAGTCTGGCGTACCTGCTCCGACCCCGGCTGCTGGAGCGGCTGCCAAGCCCGCAGTTCCGAAGCCGGCAGCCCCCAAGCCAGCTACACCGGCAACAACCCCGCAACCCAAATAGTTTTCTGGTGACACCGAGTGTGCCGAAAAAGTTCCCAAGGCCGCGTTCAAGCGCGGCCTTTTTTCTTTGTCCCGGCCAGTCTCGGGCAGCAGGTTTTGGTGTCCTTAGCAGTAGCCGTATTTTCAGTGAGGAGGGCACCATGTTTGACGACACACTCAATTCGTCATGGGACGAGCGTTCGCGCCGCGGATTGACCACCTTGACCTCGTTCGGCTTGCAGGCTCTGGCTGCCGGAGTGTTACTGGTTGTGCCACTGCTCCGGCCGGTGGCCTTGCCTTTGTTTCGCCAGCTCTCGGCGCCGGTCAGTATGGGACAACCTCTAGCCGACGCTCCCGCGGTCAGAAGGCACGCGGGGGCGAACGCGGCCGCTCCGAGCACTGCGAGCATCTTTCTCAGACCGTCATCGCGGTTTCGCACTGACCTCCCTGTGGTCGGCGATGAGGGTATGCCAGTTGCACCTTCTGGTCCGTACGTCGCCGGCTTCAAAGGTGATCCAGGTGGAGTGTTCGATTCGCTGAGGAGCGATACTCATCCGGTTATGCCCGCAGCACCGGTTGCCCTTGCCCGTCCAATCTCCATTTCGCACATGAGCGAGGGAGATCTGGTTCACAAGATTCTGCCGACATATCCTCCGCTGGCGCGAGCTGCGCGCCTTCAGGGTCAGGTGGTGCTGCAGGCGGTGATCAGCAAGCAGGGCGCGATCGAGAATCTTAGAGTCCTGACTGGCCATCCCATGCTCGTGCCGGCGGCGATTGAGGCGGTTCGCCAGTGGCGTTACCGGCCTTACATCTTGAACAGTGAGCCCGTCGAGGTAGAAACGCAGATCACGGTGAACTTTTCGCTGACGGGAAACTAAGCCGGGAGTAGCCCAAGCGTAACCTGAGGACGCACGCACCTGCCGCTATAATCGAGCCCAGTGGCGACAACTGTAGAAATTCTGAGCCGCGTAGCTACTCGCCCGACCTGGGCGGAAGTTTCCCTGGGCACTCTGCGGCAAAACTTTCGCACGGTGGTGAAGCATGCCGGCGCGGGACTAACCGTGTGCGCGGTGGTAAAGGCTGATGCTTACGGCCACGGCGCTATGGAATGCGCGCGCGCGCTGCAGGCTGAAGGTGCGACCTGGCTGGGAGTTACGTCGCTCGATGAGGCGATCCCGCTGCGGGAGGCTGGCATCGAGTCGCGGATCCTCTTGATGACGGGGTTTTGGCGCGGCGAAGAGAGCGAGATCGTGCGCCTTCGGCTCACGCCCACGGTGTGGGAACCCTGGCACGTCGAGTCTCTGGAGAACGCGGCTGCGTCGGGTACAGTGCGGCAGGCTGTGCATTTGAAGGTGGATACAGGAATGGGCCGGTTGGGGGTGGCGCTGGCTGAGCTTCCGGCGGTTCTGAGAGCCCTTGGCGCAGCTCCTCATCTGGTTCTCGAAGGGCTTTCGACGCACCTGGCTTCTTCGGAAATTATGGATGCGCCCTCGGTGGCGGAGCAGGAGCACCGCTTTGCGGAAGCGCAACGCACGGTGCGAGCGGCCGGGTTTGATCCGAGTCTTGTGCACATGGCCAACACCGGCGCGCTGATCTCGCGCCGCGAAACGTGGAACAACATGGTGCGTCCGGGCGTCGCGCTCTATGGATATTACTTACCGTTCCAGCGGGCAGGCAGGGAAGTGAGCGGCGGGACGCTGCGGCTTGCGGTGAAGCCGGTGCTGACCTGGAAAACCCGAATTCTCTCGATGCGCAATTTTGCCGCTAACCAGCCTCTTGGCTACGGCGGAACTTATGTGACCAAGGCGCCAGCACATGTTGCGGTGCTGCCTGTGGGTTACGCCGACGGATATAACCGCCAGCTTTCCAATCGCGGCCGCGTGATTGTCCGCGACCACTATGCACCTATTATCGGAAGCATCTCGATGGATTTGACGCTAGCGGATGTGACGGGGATCCCCGGGATTGCCGTTGGCGATGAGGTGATTCTGCTCGGAACCAGCGACGGTTTGAGCGTCGATGCGCTCGAACATGCTCGCCTGGCCAATAGTTCGCCCTACGAGATTCTCTGCAATATTTCGAAGCGGGTGCCGCGAAGGTACGGGAACTGACTGCCGCTTACACCGTCTGCCGTTTTCTGGCTTCCATGTACTGGCGCAGGACGGCGTTCATCGCGGTCTGGTATCCGCGGCCGTGCTTGCGGAAAAACGTGAGCACGTCAGGATCGACGCGCAAGGTGATTTGCTTTTTCGGTCCTGGCCAGAGAACAGCGTTCTTGAAGAAATCGGGGCCCAGCTTCGGAATATCTGAAAAGTCAATGTCCTGATTGCGCATCGCGTCAATGCGCTTCCAGTCCGTTCTGGATGGCCTTTTCGTGTTCCTCGCGCTCTTCATGATGTGCCCTTCTCAAAGAACTAACGCGAACTCTCTCTCGGAAGGGTTCGGCAAAAATGACCACAGTCGTGCGCCCGCGAATTGTGACGATTCCTCTCCAGCGTTTTTCCCCGTAATCTTCTCTCGTATCCGGTTCCACGAGAAGCAAGCCCGAAACATGTCTTCCAATCGGCAAAGTCCAGGCCGTGTTTCCGGATGTTAGAGCGGTTCTTGACTTCGTTCCACTCAAGATTCATTGTAACTCCAAATGTAGTTACACACAAAACAAATCCTGCGGGGTTCTTGATATGCGCTCTCTGTGGATTATCGGTGACGCATGTCACAGTCCACGAGCATTTCTACACATGATTCCCGTTTAAGGACCAAATACTCAGCGCCAACCACTCAATACGACCGTTGACTGGCGGCGCCTGAGGTGAGCGATTTCGACTTGTTACACTAGGAGATTGACCATGCCTTCGCGCTACGCACAATGGATGTATGACTGGGAACACCGGCTCACTTCGGTGGATAACAACCGCGTGGTGCGTCCGCTGGAGTGGGGGCTGGAATATACGCGGGACTGGCCTTGCCGGAACGGCTGGAAGCCGGGGCAGGCTGCGGAGGAGCCCGAAAAGTTCCTCATTGATTTCAATCGGCGTATCGTCGCCTCGAGCGATGAGTTCTATTCCTACACGCGGCCGAACGATTTCAGGCTGGAGAAGCGTGAAGTGCAGGTTTTCTCCACGCGTGAAGTGCCCGACCCGAAACTCGAAGCGAAGGTGAAAGGAACGTTCGCGGAGTTCTTGCACTTCACCGCTCCGGTGAAAACGCCCTATCCAGAAAACAATTTGGTGAATGCGCGCTGGTTTCCAGCTCGCGGCCGGCGCGCTATCGTGCTTCTGCCGCACTGGAATGCGGACGCGATCGCTTATGTCGGTCTCTGCAAAGTGCTGAACATGCTGGGAATCTCGGTCTTGCGGCTGAGCATGCCTTATCACGATATCCGCATGCCGGCGGAGACCGCACGCGCGGACTACGCTGTCTCGGCCAACATCGGCCGCACTCTCGATGCGGTACGCCAGGGTGTGGTGGATGTCCGTTGCTGTCTCGATTGGCTGGAGCAGCAGGGCTACAGCAAGCTCGGGATCGTGGGGACGAGTCTGGGCTCCTGTTACGCGTTCATTGCGGCGGCGCATGATCCGCGTATCCGCGTCGCGGCCTTCAATCACGCCTCCACGTATGTTGCCGACGTAGTGTGGCATGGGCAATCGACCCGGCACATCCGGCAGGGAATGGAATCACAGATCACCCTGGACACATTGCGGCGCTCCTGGCTCGCCGTTAGTCCGATGGCGTATTTCAATCAATTCTCCCGCTGGCCGCGAAAGTCGCTCATCATTTATGCGAAGTACGATTTGACTTTCTTGCCCGAGCTTTCGCGAGATGTGGTGGAAGAATTCGAGCGGCACGGACTGGATCACAAAGTCGTTGTGCTGCCTTGCGGTCACTACACTATGGGCGAGACCCCCTACAAATATATGGATGGGTGGCAACTGGCTTCGTTTATGCGGACGGCATTCGAGTAGCAGTCAGGCGGTAGAATGTGGGCATGGCGGCGGGCATCCCCGATTCCGAAGCTGTGATGGAGTACCGGCTCGGTGAGTTTGTGATCAGCACGAGCCGTGAGCGCCTGAATGTGGATGTGGTTCACGAGTTTCTGACGAATTGCTATTGGGCGAAAGGAATCCCGCGGGAAGTTGTGGCCCGGTCGATCGAGCACGCGCTCTGTTTTGGGATTTATGATGAGGAGGGCGCGCAAGTCGGCTTCGCCCGCGTGATCAGTGATTTCGCCACCATCGCCTACGTCGGCGATGTGTTCGTGCTGGAAACGCACCGCGGTCGCGGGCTCGGCAAGTGGCTGATGCAGTGCATAACCGAGCATCCTGCGCTACAAAATCTGCGGCGCTGGATTCTGACTACCCGCGACGCGCACGGACTTTATTCGCAGTTTGGCTTTACTCCGGTGAAGGCGCCTGAGCGATTTATGGAAGTTCACCGGCCGAACGTATACGAGACGCCCCAGGGAAACGAGATATGAAGAACTCCTCAGGTTCAAGCAAGATGTACCGCCCGCTGTACGAGGCCGATCCGCAGATTGCCGCTGCCATCGATAACGAAACCCGCCGCCAGCATGAAGGTCTGGAGCTGATCGCCTCGGAGAACTTTGTCAGCGAAGCCGTGCTCGAAGCCGCGGGCTCGGTGTTCACCAACAAATATGCTGAGGGATATCCTGGCAAGCGTTACTACGGCGGCTGCGAGTACGCCGATGTGGTCGAGAACCTGGCGAAGGAGCGCGCCAAGCAATTATTCAAAGCGGAGCACGCCAACGTCCAGCCCCATGCCGGATCCCAGGCGAATATGGAGGCCTACGCGGCGGTGTTGCAGCCGGGCGACACCATTCTCGGGTTGAACCTGGCCCACGGTGGTCACCTAACGCACGGGCATCATCTGAATTTCTCGGGGAAGACGTACAAGATCGTCCCTTACGGGGTGACGAAAGAGACGGAGACGATCGACTATGACGCCCTGGAAAAACTGGCGGAGCTGGAACGCCCCAAGCTCATCATCGGCGGTGGTAGTGCGTATCCCCGAATTATCGATTTCGCGCGCATGCGGCAGATTGCGGACAAAGTAGGCGCGCTCTTTCTGGTCGATATGGCGCATTTTGCCGGGCTGGTCGCTGGCGGCGCTCATCCTTCGCCCGTGCCGCATGCGCACATTGTGACCTCTACTACGCATAAAACGTTGCGCGGACCGCGAGCGGGCATGATCCTTTCCAAGGCCGAGTACGCAGCGGCGATCGATAAAATGGTTTTTCCCGGGATGCAGGGTGGGCCGCTGATGCACATCATTGCCGCCAAGGCGATCTGCTTTCAGGAGGCGATGCAGCCGGAGTTCCGGGATTACGCGAAGCAAGTCGTCGCCAACGCCAAGGTGTTGGCCGAGACGCTGGCCGCAGAGGGCTTTCGCATCATTTCAGGCGGGACGGATACGCACGTGATGCTGGTCGATGTTTTCTCCAAAGGTATGCTGGGCAGCGAGGCCGAGAAGGCGCTGGGCGAGGCTGGAATCACGGTCAACAAGAATGCCATCCCGTTTGATGTGAACCCGCCGATGAAGCCGAGCGGCATCCGCGTCGGTACTCCGGCCCTGACTACACGTGGCATGAAAGAGGCGGAGATGCGGCAGGTTGGGCGCTGGATCGCGGAGGCGCTTCTTCAACGCTCCGATGCAGCGGTCCTAGCAAAGGTCCGCAAGCAGGTGCTCGATCTCTGCGAGGCGTTCCCGCTGTATGCCGAACGCAGAGCCAGGGCGCAGGCGGAAGTCCGGGCTTAACCCAAGCCTTCTGCAATTCTGCTGTGAAGCCGCGCGCCCTCTGTGGTTAAATGCCTTCGGTGAAGATCGCCCTCGACATCCGGCGGATGACGGAGTTCGGCGTAGGCACATACATCCGTAATGTCGTGCGAACTCTAGGCCGGCTCGATCGCGAGACCACATACTTCCTCATCGGCTCCCCCGCCAAGGTCAAGGAAATTGGCCCCTTGCCGCCTAACTTTCAGACAATTCCCCTGGCGGATCCAGAACGGTCCTGGAAGAGCTTCCGGGAGTTCCGCACGATTGTGAAGCGGCTGGAATGCGACTTGGTGCATATCCCGAATCTCTTTTCCATTCCGCGCGGGCTGCCGTGTCCTTATGTGATGACGGTGCACGACATGCTGGAGCATCTGTCGCGGGTGCGCCAGCAGACCGGGTTTTGGGGGTCCTTGCACTTCCAGTTGACGAAGCGGGTTTTGCAAGGAGCGGCACGCATCTTCGCGGTCTCAAACTTTACCAAGCTCGAAGTGGAGAAGCTATTTGGCATTCCTGCCGGGCGCATCGAAGTGGTTTACAACGCGATCGATGAGCGGTTCCTTCGCGGGCACGCCAGCGCGGCTGACCGAGAGCTGATTGCCGAGCGCTACCAGGTGACGTATCCCTTCCTGCTCTATGCCGGTAGAATCAGCCCTCACAAGAACGTTGTACGCATGATCGAAGCTTTCTCCGCGCTGAAGACGGAGTTGGAAAAAGATCAGGCGTTTCCTGACCTGAAGCTCATCATTATTGGAGACGACGTGTCTGGCAATCCCGACCTGCGGCGGACGGTGATCCGCAGCGGCGTGCAGAACGATGTGCGCTCTCTAGGTTTCGAACCGCAACGCCACAATCGGATCCAGCTTCGCCGCTTTGCGCGCGGGATAGACTCCGAAGAACACCCCGACACTTGCCGATACAATCAGTCCCGCCGCCACAGCCCAAAGCTTGATTGCCGAGGGCATCCCTATCAGCAGGGTAACGGATAGTGCGATCGCCACTCCCAACAATACACCCAAGGCTCCGCCCGCAAGCGCCAGAGTAACCGACTCGATTAGAAACTGCATTAACACATCCTCGCGCCGCGCCCCGAGCGCCTTGCGAATGCCGATCTCGCGCGTGCGTTCGGTCACCGACACCAGCATTATGTTCATAATCACGATGCCCCCGACGACTAAGGAGATGGCGGCAATGCCGATGGTGGCGATGAAGAACGTCTGGCTGAAGTCGGTCCAGATGCCGAGCAAGCTTGAGTTGGTCTCAATGTCGAAGCTGTCGTCGCCGCCGAGCGGATCGTGCCGCCTGGCGCGAAGAGCGACGCGCGCTTCGTCGACCGCCTCGTTGAGGGGAACGCCCGCGCTCGCAGCCTTGGCTGCAATCCGCAGGCTATTGTTGTGTGATCCATATTGTTTCAGACATGCCGTCATGGGAATCATCACGTAATTGTCAGCGCTCTGTCCCAGCGTCTTGCCCTTTTTCGTCCCCACACCAATGACCTGGTAGGTCCAACCGTCGATGCGGATTTCCTTGCCCAGCGGGTCAGTACCCACCATCAGATGTTCGACGATATCGTTTCCCACAACAGCGACCGGAGACCGATTATCCAGGTCAGTCTGATTCAGCATGCGGCCAGTGCTCAGGTCCGTATCCAGAATCGTAGGCATCCCGGGAGTGATTCCCCTTATCAGCGTATCGCTAATCTCTTGCCCGTTGTACTTCACATGCCCGCTTTCGTTGCGCGTGGAAGCGGCAACCAATATGCAATGCCGGCAGGCGTCCGCTACGGCCTGGTAGTCCTCAATAGTCAGGTCCTTGCGCTTCTCACCCTCGAGAAAGTGGTCCACGTTGGTGACGGCCGGAGAAACTTTGAAGATCAGGAAAACATCCGCACCGAGATTGAAGATCTTCTGCGCCACGTAGTCGTTGATTCCCGAGACGAAGGTGACCACGGCGATGACGGCAGCCACTCCAATCACCACGCCGAGTAGCGTCAACACCGAGCGCAGCTTGTTAACCCAGAGCGACTGGAGAGCGATTCGGATGGCTTCGGCGATGTTCATGGCCAGGAGAAATGATAGACTCCTGCGTCGATAAAGGAAAATGCCACCGCCAGCGGAGGAGAATGTGAGATCACGGCAGCGGTCCACACCCGGACAGGCCACCCAAAACGCGGTCGCTGAAGTTCGGGCGGCTGATGCGGCATGGCTAAAGGCCTACCAGGCGAAGGATGTTGAGAAATCGGCGGCGTTCTTTGGCGAGCAAGGCTCCATGTTAGTGCCCAATAATCCCATCCTTACTGGGAGGGAGGCCATTGCGAGATTCATAGCGAGGTCGTTCACGGCGCAGGATTACAAGATCGCATGGCATCCGAACAAAGCCGATGTTGCCCGGTCTGGCGAACTTGGCTATACCAGCGGCACCTACAAACTGAGCTTCACGGACGCATCGGGGAAAGCGATCGCCGACAAGGGGAAATATCTAATGGTGTGGAAAAGACAGGCGAACGGTGCGTGGAAGGTATTGTTCGATATCTCCAATTCCGACCGGCTTCGGACGTAGCTGCTCTAGTAGTTTCTGCCGGCGGCTAGACCCCTCGAGCTAAGACACAAGACCTAAGGCCCACCATCGCTAAGTCATCGCATATAATGAATGTGTTGGCAGCTGGACCGGACGGTCGCTTTCTGCGTCTTCGGACGCGGGGAGAGGAAAGTCCGAACTCCGCAGAGCAGTGTGCCGGATAACGTCCGGGAGGCCGGGGTTAAGCCCGTCCGACGGAAAGTGCCACAGAAAACATACCGCCCGCTTCTTTACGGATGTGGGTAAGGGTGAAAAGGTGCGGTAAGAGCGCACCGCCGCCGCAGTAATGCAGCGGGCAGGGCAAACCACACACGGAGCAAGACCAAATAGGAAGGGAGCCAGGCTTCGGCTTGGCGCGTGCCGGCTCGGCGCGTCCAACCTTCGGGTAGGTCGCTAGAGCCCCGCAGCGATGCGTGGCCCAGAGGAATGACCGTCCCGCCGGAGCAATCCGGCGGACAGAATTCGGCTTACAGGTCCGGCTGCCGCAAGTTCGTTTCTTAATTCACTTTCAGGAGCATACTCATGTCAGCACCCAGCCGCCGGCCGGAGATTCGCCGGCGCCGCGCTCGTCAACACAAGATCACTACTCTGCGAAAGCGTCTCGCTTCTGCCCAAACCGACGCTGACCGCAACCGGGTCACTGCCAAGCTGCACAAGCTCGCCATCGCCTCGCCCGGTCAACCCTTGCTGAAGTAGATCCCACGTAGCTTGAGGTTGGTGCGAACACCGTACCGGGAGCCCGCCGAGTCACGCCACGCCTGCCGTCGGCTTGGGGCCAGCAGAAACGGGCTGGCCGCGGGATTCCACATACCCTCGCGGACCGGCGACTCCCCGATAGACCTCCATGATCCGGCGCACCGATTTCTCCCAGGAAAACTTCGTCACCTGCCGGTAGCTGCGTTCCTTCATTTTCTCGCGCAGCGTCTGATCCAGAAGCACACGGTGCAGCGCTCGCATTATCTCGAAAACGTTCTCGGGATGG
>Ga0206803_1062_pt1 | contig 25913 bp, 24 predicted proteins | sample Alteio_BWOrgCont_61_FD_152909 | JGI IMG/M metagenome (GOLD analysis project Ga0206803, IMG submission 152909) | Enriched cells from forest soil in Barre Woods Harvard Forest LTER site, Petersham, Massachusetts, United States -... | ecosystem: Environmental > Terrestrial > Soil > Temperate forest >... | reverse complement strand
TGACGACTTTGTGATGATTATTGCCACAGGGGAGTTAATCATAGGCAACCATGTGAGCCTCTCCAATTTTTGTTTTTTAGGAGCAAAAAATGGAATCAGAATTGGCAATTTTGTAACTTTTGCTCCTGGTGTCCGAATATTTTCATCGAGTGATGACTACGAAGGAAACTGGTTAACAGGTGTTTCAGTCCCGCCCGAAATGACGGGAGGGGGGAAAGCCGCTGTCGATATCGAAGACCATGTAATCATAGGTTGTAATTCAATAGTTTTGCCAGGGTGTCGATTGGCTGAGGGGTGTGCTGTCGGTGCCCTCTCTTTGATAAAGGACGATTTAGCAGAATGGGGGATCTACGCCGGGATTCCAGCTAAGTATAGAAAAGAACGAAAAAGAAATCTTCTGAAATTTGCAGATATGTTAATCTGCGGAGCGGAATAATTGTTCACTTTTCTGATTAAAATTAAAGAATATTAGAAGTTCTCTTTTTTGCATATTCCCCCAATTTTTGAACTAAAGTCCAAGATTTTAGCTTATTGCGGTGTTTGCATAATCAAAGAAAATCAGATCGATTATCTTTTCCTGCCAATACATTGAATCAAACCTCCATTTGAACGAACAACAGGAACTTTTTTCCCTAACCAGTCTGTTAGCTCCAGAAATTTAAATCCTATTCGAGAACCAACTAGATTTATAAGATGCGGTGGGACAAAAACATTCGTGGTTGTTTCGATTTGAAGCGTATCTGCAAACCATTCTCGGAGTTGCTTAGCAGAAATAAGCGGCTCTGCACCTGCTTCCTCATACCATTGTGGTTTGATTTTCATTAAAAAGTCGAATATAGGCCTAAATATAGTTTTATTATTTTCAGATCCAAAAAATATGCCGTTTGTCTTCAAAATATTTGCGATTTGACGACAAGTATTAGCGGGATCGGGCAAATGATGTAATACACCATACGTTACAACGTAATCGAATGTTTCAGGCTGAAAAGGTAAGTTCGAAGCATCTCCGCAGAAAAACGTTGCTTTCGCATTATATTTTCCTGCTTTATACTTTTCGATTGCTTGACGAATAGCTGGTTTAGAAATATCAAAGCCAACGATATTTATGGGGAAATCCGTAAACTTAAAAGTGCTTCTTCCTTGTGCGCAACCAATATCTAACATTACTTTCCCAGGCTGCACAGATTTATGCCAATCAGCAAAAGTCAACGTATCTACAGATTTCCAAAATGGTAGGCGTTCATAAGCATTATAATCCTGATTTTCATTTTTAGAATACCAATCAAAATGTTCTTGTTGTTTTTTTTGCATTTCAAAAGAGGCATTTTGAGAGACACTTTCATTGATAGAAAGCCCTCGTTCCTTTAGATCCTGGCGATGAGAATGCCAAAAACGCATTTTATCTTCGGAATAAGCTAAATTCGGGGGCAGTAATTCTAAAAGATTTCTTTCTATGGGGTAAAAATTATGACATGAGGTGCACCAGGTAACGCCTTCTCGAATGTCATCGTCTGATTCCATCTCATACGCGTGTGAATGAAGTGTATTTCTACATACAGGACAGCAAAGCATTTGCAATACTGATTTTCTCATAGATGAACCTCGTTTAAGGGTTACGATCGCCAGAAATCAAAAAATCCCAACCTTGAATGTGGCGCACGGCATTCAGAGAGTTTGGCGAGTTAACGCTAAGTGTTGCTGAAAAACTATATCCAAAGTGTGAGCCATGTAAATAGGCCATATCTTATTTCTTTGGTGTTTTTTTTCCTATCCATTTTCCTTCGATCTATATTTTAGACAATGTTTCCAAGAGGACTATGGGTAGCCCTGGATTGCTGAAGATATTCTGAGCGCTCTTAGTGGAATGTCGGCTATGAAACGGACTGTTGAGAACTTGAGAAATGGCATTCTGGAACATTTTGATTGCTTTATTTTGTCACAGGCGCTGTTTAGTTGGTTTTTGCGTTGCAATAAAAAGACACGCCCTTTTTTATGATAGCAGAGGATTTGTCCACAATTTGCCTGATGGTCGTAGAAATCTACGCATAAAGGGAAGGCGATCAGATCAAGGATTTTAAGGAACAATTAGCTCAGACTTATCTTGAGTTAAGTACACATCAAAATCGAGATTTGACCAGATAAGATTTAAATTCCATTTATCTTTACAGGCTTGATCAAGAAGGTTTGTTTTAGATGGATCATTATTGACTAAAAATTGAACATTTTTTGATTTCACAACAAGTTTAGGACGTTCTGAAAATTCCTCAGTAATTTTTGATAAAGATGAACCTGCTAAAATATTGATCCAGCAAAAATTTCCTAAAGGCAACGTTCTAGAAGCAAAATAGACCATAGGAATGTCTGGATATGCAAGAATTCGATCTCCATTTTTGACATATTTGCTTATTTCGTGAATCAGTGCATCAAAACTTTGCTGTCGACTCAATGACGTATATATTCCCTTCATTCTTGGAGATTGCAATTCTGAAGTCATTTCAGAACGCGAATTCGGCTCCCGAAAAGTATAAAAATATGTGTATCTTATCCCGCACAGTAAAGCTATGGTAAGTAGTATTGACTTCGTAAGGAGTAACGGTCTTTTGCAATATTGAAATTTATTCAATAAAATTACGCGAAAAATGAAGCTAATGGTGATTCCCAATAGGAGACTCATTCCCACATTGATTGCTAAAAATCCGGTCCCTGAACCCAATGTTCGGAATGGAGGGAAAAGCGCTCCAAGAAAAAATAAAATAATTGCAGAAAAACTGACCGATTCTCTCAGAAAATAAATGCATATGAATGAGATAAAGGTCAAAATAAGATATAGGCAGGTATAAACATCAGAAATTTTGACGCAAGGAAATAGCCAATGTAAATCAGAGGAAAGGGGAAGGAGCGATACAATTAAAAATAAACAAAACAAAATAATTCCCAATTCTCTTGACCTGGTGAATTCATATTTTTTCAAGAAAAGGTAGAAAGAAAATGGGACCCCAAAAAGTAAAGTGCAATACAGAATTTTTTCCAGTAAGTTGGGATTTGTATATGGTAAATAGATTAGACAAATTATATATCCCTGAAGGGCGCGTGAAGAATATATAATTATGTAATTGGTTTTGAGACCAAAGATAAGTTCCGAATAATACGAAGAGAAGTAAAACGGTGGCCACCATTTTTATATACGAGATAAAAATAGCTTTTATTTGAATTTTTTTAAAATACAAGCTGGCGAGTAATGAAAGTAAAGGGATACAAAAAACGGTTGCCAGGGCCCATCTCGAAAGGATTAAGAAAAAAAGAGATAAACCAGCTAAAATTTGATACAAGAGTTTCGAAGGATCATCATTTAATTTAATGAAGAATAATCCAAAAAACAAGAAAAACAAAACAGGCACAGTGTCGTAAGACAATATATTAGTGAGCATAGGTCTAGAAAATAAGCCTGAGACAGTCATGACAAAAATAAGACTTGCGCTTGGCTTGAAGACTTGAAGAAGTATTCTTGTTGCAAGCATTCCATTCAAGCTAATGAGGATTACTTGGCCGAGCCTAGCTCCCCAGGCTCCGTATCCATCTGTAATTTTTAACCACCAACCTCCAACGACATCTGAAAACCACCAAACAGATGCTACTTTAACGTGTTGAATTCCTAAATGATTGGCCAAATCGTGATTTGTTAAAAAAAAACCATGGTCAGTTAAATCTAGACCATAAGGAATTGTGGGATAGCATAATAGAAAAATGAATAGAAACACGAAAAGTGAATCTATCCATTTTCTGTGTGTTTCTGTCAGAGAGTTATAAAATGTAAGGTGCTTAAACATAGCAACAGGATACGACCCATACAGTATTTTCATCACTTGAAATTTTAAGGAGTGATTTTCTCATAGAAGAACCTACGTTTAAGGGTTACGATTGCCAGAAATCAATAAATCCCAACCATGAATATGGTGCACGTACTGCAAGCCAGTAAATGGGCTCTATCTTATTTCTTTGGTATTTTTTTTCTATCCAATTTTCCTTCGATCCATATTTTGACAATATCTACTAAGTTCATATAGGATCGTGGCTCACAACAACTTTTAATCGCTCGCCTTCACCTATTAGGAAATGGTTAAAAATCTAGGTTTCCTGTATAAACGTGAGCTTTCTTGCAAAGGTCAGATCCCATGAGGACAGTATTATTAAATGACTTTCACGCTCAATGGGCAACAATTGGTGAAAAGATACTCTCTGCAGCAGAACGCGTTGGAAAAAGCGGATGGTATATTTTAGGTGAAGAAGTTAAAAATTTTGAAAATCACTTAGCAGCTCATTGGGGATTAAATTATGCCGTTGGCTGCGCGAGCGGCTTAGATGCTCTTGAAATCGGGCTTCGTGCTTTAGGGATTACTCCTGGTGAAAAAGTATTAACAACCCCATTAAGTGCTTTTGCGACTACTCTCGCAATTATTCGTGCTGGAGGCATTCCTGTCTTTGTTGATGTTGATGACAGTGGCTTAATTGATTTAGCACTTTGTGAACAAGCACTAGAAAAATATCCTGAGATTCGATATTTTGTTCCGGTTCATTTATATGGTCAAGTTCTTTCTTATACAAAATTAAGTGAATTGAAAAGTAAATATGACTTAAAGATTGTTGAAGATTGCGCACAGGCAATTGGAGCTAGTAGCGAAGGAAAGACTGTTGGAGGAGTTGGTTCGATTGCTGCAACGAGTTTTTATCCCACCAAAAATTTAGGCTGTATGGGTGATGGCGGGGCTCTATTAACAAATGAAAAAATATTGGAAACGAAAGCGCGATGTATTCGGGATTATGGTCAATCTCAAAAATACATCCATGTAGAACTGGGTTTAAATAGTCGACTGGATGAACTGCAGGCAGCTATTCTAGATACATTAATCCCTCAATTGAGAACATTGACGAAGCGGCGTAAAGTAATTGCATTTAAATATCGTGAGAAAATTCGTCATTCTTTGATTCACTTTCCGAGTATCCCCGATGGTTCAGATGGAGTTTGGCACTTATTCCCGTTACTAGTTAAAGAAAATGTAGAGGGATTTCAAAACTACCTTAAGTCAAAGAACATTCAAACGGGTCGACACTATCCTCTATTAATCCCTCGTCAAACAGCTCTGCAAAACTTTATTGAGATTGCAATGATGAATAAGGCGCAATATTTTGCTGAACATGAAGTGTCGCTTCCTATTCATCCGTTTATGGTGGAAGAAGATATAGAGCATGTTATCGATGCATGTAATACTTGGATGGCTTAATATATGTTTTCATTAATTGTTCCAGTTTATAAGAATCGCGAATCCTTGTCAGCGTTGCTAATTGTATTGCAAAAAATAAATGAAAAAATGAAAACCTTAGAGGTTGTATTTGTAGTTGACGGCAGTCCAGACGAATCGTATTTATTTTTAAAAACCCATCTCATTTCTCAGCCCTTTCAGAGTCAGCTGATTTTGCTGTCGCGCAATTTTGGGTCGTTTGCAGCAATTAGAGCTGGATTAGAGTCTGCTACAGGAAACTTTTTTGCCGTAATGGCAGCTGATATGCAAGATCCTCCCGAATTAATCGTTGAGTTTTTTGAAGCTTTGAAATCTGATGAAGCAGATGTAACATTGGGAATAAGAAAGGGGCGTTCAGATCCTTTAATGAGTCGCATTTTTTCCACTATCTTCTGGTCCTGTTATCGGCATTTTATCCAAAAAGATATGCCGCCAGGTGGAATTGACGTATTTGGGTGCAATCGACTCTTCTTGGATCAATTGATATCATTAAACGAATCGAATAGCAGTTTAATTGGATTGTTATTTTGGCTTGGCTTCCGACGTAAATTCATCCCCTATGTAAGGCTTCCTCGGAAACATGGCAAAAGCGCCTGGTCTTTTCGACGTAAACTTAAATACTTAAGCGACAGTCTTTTTAGTTTTTCTGATCTGCCGATACGAATATTAATCTTGTTTGGTATTTTTGGTGTCTTATTTTCTGTTGGGTTCGGATTTTTTGCATTTCTCGCAAAAATTTACAATTGGGTTCGTATTCCAGGTTACACAACGACATTGTTAATTACTTTATTTTTCACAGGTTTTAATTCGTTAGGGTTTGGTATTATTGGATCTTATATATGGCGCGCATTTGAGAATTCTAAAGCACGGCCGCAAACAGTCATTATGCGAAAAGAATCCTTTAAAGGGCAATTACATGAACTATTTTGTACATCCTCAAGGTATATGTGAAAGTAAAAAGATTGGTGATGAAACGCGAATCTGGGCATTTTCTCATGTATTAGAAGGTGCTAGAATCGGCAAAAATTGTAATGTATGCGATCATGTATTCATTGAAAACGATGTTATTATTGGCGACAATGTAACCATAAAATGTGGGGTGCAATTATGGGACGGGATAACAATAGAAGATAATGTGTTTATTGGACCTAATGCGACATTTGCCAATGATAAATTTCCACGAAGCAAAGAATATCCAGCCCAGTTTTTGAAAACGGTGATAAAAAAGCATGCATCGATCGGCGCCAATGCGACAATTTTGCCAGGTATAACTGTGCATGAAAATGCGATGGTGGGTGCGGGGGCAGTCGTTGTTAGATCTGTGCCACTCAACGCGATTGTAGTGGGGAATCCTGCAAGGATTATTGGCTATACGAACACGTCAAAAAATCAAGAAATAGCCCATTCGAAGGTTAAGGGCGTTACATTTAAAACGTTCCCAGTTTTTGCTGACTTACGGGGAAGTTTATCTGTTGGTGAATTTGAAAAACAAATCCCCTTTATACCTAAACGTTATTTTTTAGTTTTTGGAGTTGAAAGTTCTGAAATTCGGGGAGAACATGCGCACAAAAAATGCCATCAGTTTTTAATTTGTGTAAAAGGTTCGTGTTCAGTCGTTGTAGACGACGGTAGTTATAGTGAGGAATTTCAACTCTCTTCCTCAAATCAGGGTATATATATTCCGCCAATGACATGGGGTGTTCAATACCGCTATTCAAGCGATGCCGTGTTGTTGGTATTTGCCTCTGAATTTTACGATTCAAATGATTATATTCGAGACTATAAAGAATTTAAATATTTATTAGGGAAAGAGGTGTGAGTGCTCTAGGTTGCAGATAACTATTTAAAAAGATGGTTTCTTTTCATTTTAAATATTTATTCAAAATATTAAATAGTCGATTTTGAATCATCAATTTGCAGTCGTTAGCGATATGATGATTACCATCAGACAGCTCGAGTTTTAAGGCGCCAATTTCGTCAGCATAGTCATCATATACATCAAGAAATTCAATAGAATTATTATAACACAGTTTTTGAAGTAGATTATTTAATCTCTTGGTAACAACAATTCTTTCTTCTAAAGTTCCAACATAGGGAGGGGTATAGTCATTGTTTGTTGGAGGTGTTATGCTATATACGATTGGAAGTGTATTAGGGTAAGGTTTACAGATAATTTTGAGTGCATTTATGTAATTAACGGCGAGTGTTTCTATAATCTCATCTAAATCGCGATTTTGTTTGTATTTAACTTTCAATATATTCCAGCCAACATCAATTTGACCCAGAGCAAAAACTACAACATCTCCGTCCTCAAAGGGATACTTTCTCAATGTTATAGGTAAATTTACACAGTTAAGTACATCTCGACCTATTCGGTGCATGGTTATTTGACCTATTTCTAGACAATGGCAATGTGGTATCCCAACAAATTCACCTGCATGACTGTCACCAATGACATAAACCATCGGTGGATAATTAAGGCGTATGTTGATGTCTTTATTATCCAAACTGAATCCAAATATAGAGAAGCTAAATAAAAAGATTAGTCTGTAATGGAATGTTCTTAAGTTCATTTAACTGCCTAGATTGAATTCGGGTTTTTAAGGTTAGCTGTCACTTTATCGCTTGCGATGTCAACTCGATTTGGCAGAAGTTGATTGCATATGCAGCGACAAAGAATTCTATTTTCGGATTGCCCAACAAGTTCGTTGTGGACAGTTTTTCCGTTTGTTTCAAGCATCAAACTCATTGATCCAATGCGTGTCGCAAGGAGTTTTTTCGAGGCGTAAAAGTACATACCATGGTTACAACTTATGGTCGGCCTTGGATTGTTTGAATGACTCCAGGAAATGTTTATAACAACAGGACATATAAGGAAAGGGCGCCATGGATAGAGCTGAGGGAAGGGAGTCAGACCTATTATGGGTCTCTTCGGGTAAGTAAATTTCAAAACAGTCATTCGACCAAATTAATTTTGAAGGCCATCTTTTCAGAATTTTTCGATCAAAAATAATATTTTTTTCCCTTAAATCCTTTATGCTGGCCGAATTGATAATCCATCCAATATTTAGTCGCTGTTTCTCTACATCCTCAATATCCTTTAATTTGAGTTTTACTATTAATTTGGGTGGTGCCATTTCGGAAATCAAGTCGAGCTTATTGTTCATTTCATCCATCAGAAAAAGATCCAGCCAACAACAATCACCAAGAGGAAGAGTTCCTGAAATATAATGGACTAAAGGAATATTAGGAAAAGCAAGGATTCGATCTCCTTTTCTTGTATGCTCTCCCATTTTTTGAACTAAGGACTCAAGATTTTTAGCCCGCTGGGGAGTTGTATACATTCCAGCCAATCTTCCTGAATGCATGCAAGCTGTGTATTTCGAAAGATCAGGACAGTTGCAATGAGTAATAGTCTTGAATATTCTATAGGCAGTAAAGAACATCAAAGTTGTCAATATACAGTATAGAACAATCTTCCCTTTATACAGTTCCCCGACACGGGTAAGTAAGGTGGCTGTAAGGCCTAAAAGTAGGCTTCCTGCATACAACGTGGTTATTCCCGAAAGTGACCCAGCTTGAGCAACTAAAGGGAAAAGAGCTCCAACAGAAAATAATACAACTTCACTATATGTGATTGATTTTCTTAACAGAAATAGACAAACTATGCATAACATAACGGAAGTTAGGTAAACAGATAAACTGTCACCTCTAAAGTATTTAAAAAAATGGAATCCGTTAAGTTCTGGAAACAAGGACCAGCAAACTACTGTTGATAAGGAAAGTAAAAGCAAAGTGGTTGATAAATAAATAGAAAATTTACGATCTAATGAATTGGATTTTACAAGGTAAAATAATATGGGTGCACAGATAGATAGTGTTGCGATCAGCGGGATTTTAGTTTGTAAATGGACGAGATATAAATTGAGAATATTTGATATGCTGTATACATTAGTAAGTCGTTTGAAAAGAAGGTATTCGCTTAATGAATCGTTTAAATATAGAAGGAAAAAGCCGATAGTGAGAAATGTAAATGTAAATACTAACAATCTTAGATAGGCGTGAAAATATTCGTTGAAATGTTTTTTTTCCATTAGATAGCAAATGCAAATCGCAGTAAATGGAATTATTAAAATTGTTACCATTGGCATTCTCGAGAAGATAAGAAGGGCGATCATCATTCCGCTAATGAACTGAAAAATAGTTCGTGAAGGATCGATATTAAGTTTTAAAAAATACAAGCTGAAAATAGCAAAAAAAAGTCGAGGAACTGTGTTATAATCTAGTAGTGTACCTTGGCTTGCTCCTATACCGGCAACTATTAGAATGCAAACTGTAATATTCTTGGGCTTATATATTTGAAATAAGGTGCTCGCAAAAAATAGTAGAAGTTAAAGCAGTGACGAGTATGCCTCCGACATTTACTCCCTTTAACCCATAGTTCTCAGTAAAATGCATCCACCATCCAGCCAGAACATCTGTTAGCCACCATGAGGGGCAGACTCTCACGTATTTGAAGCCCATCTGATATGCTAAATCTTGGTTTGTGAGTTGAAAGCCAAGATCTGTCATTGCTACAGCACACAAATTGATAAAAGGAGAGTAGATGAGGAAAGTCAGAGAAAAAATAAGAATAAGGCTAGCCCAGTATTTTCGATCTAACTTTAGTCCGACTGAAAAGTTTAGAATTTTCTGCAGGGCCATAATTTACCTTTTATTTTTCATTTTTGAAGCATTCCATTACGATCAGCGTGTAGGGAATCCTAAGCCCGTTATGTAGAATTGATGTCTTGACTTTTTTGAAGGTTTTGAGGGCTAGAGATTCATATTCATGTACAGTCCTAGTATTTTGCCCTCTATCTTTTTGTATAAAGAATTTGGCAAAAGGAGATTGATTTTCGATGTAACAATTATCAATAGTCAAAAACCTGCCATTCTTGCTCATCACTTTGTCTGCAAGGGCAAACAATTTGTTTGATTCATCGTTGTCTAAATGGTGTAAAAGACCGTAAGCAATTACACAATCAAAATTAAGAGGCACTTGTTCTAGTACGCTTGTGGGATTGTTTACATCGGCACAAAAGAATGTGCCTCGATCTGCAAACCGTTTATTCGCAGCATCGATGTAGTTTGGGTTTAAATCTAGTCCATAATAGCGAATTGACTTAGGCAAATAATTTAGGATGGTGCCAGATGCGCACCCGATATCGAATAAGGAAGTGCCGGGACTTGGGCGAAGAAAATCCTTAATGAATTTAGATTTAAGTTTGTTATTTCCAACTAGCCATTGAAATAAGTCGTAAATGAACGAATGTTGAAGAATTGATCTAATCCCTGAATTTTTTTCTGCCACGAAAGTCTCCCGTATCAAATTTCATTTGGCCTAGTTTGAAACATGAAAAAAATGCTATAGTCAAGCTTATTTAAAAGCAATATGCTCTTTGTATCAGCGAGATTTTTTTGGAGCTCCATATCATCGGCTAGATCTTGACTTTGGACGACTCATGACTAGTAAAATTTATCAGGTCGAAGTATGATGATAAATCAAAAAATGTACAAGGTGTTTTTCAGATGAATCTCCCTGTTCTGAGAACTGAACGTTTGATTTTGCGTTCATGGAAAGAAAGTGACTTGCTTCCTTTTTTCGAACTCAACTCAGACCCCAAAGTCATGGAATTTTACGCATCCACCCTTTCTCGAGTAGAAAGCAATGCCCTCGCAGAGAAAATTCAGAGGGACAACCAAACGAAAAACTATGGGTTGTGGGCCATCGAGGTCCCTGGAATATCGAGTTTCATTGGATATGTCGGCTTAAATTATTGGAATTTAGAGATGAGCTTTGCTCCCTGCATCGACATAGGGTGGCGACTCTCTGCCTCCTATTGGGGATGTGGTTATGCGACTGAAGGGGCTAGAGAAACGCTTCGATATGGATTTGAAGAGCTCAAATTGCCCGAAATTGTCTCTATGGCTACAGTCGGAAATGCGCGATCGCATCGCGTGATGGAACGACTAGGTATGAAATGCAATCCACAGGAGAACTTTCATCATCCGAAGCTGCCCTCTGATCACCCTTTGAGCCTGCGAGTTCTATATCGATTATCAATCTGTGAGTGGAGGTAAAACTATGTTGAATTTTATTTTTTGTATTTTTTTCTGTCTTATTAATATAAATCAGTTTCTCTATGGCTTTAGTACCCGCCCCAGTGGACGTGGTCGCTATTTCACGAGAATCGACGATCCGGAATTAAAAAGATCTCGAAATATTTATCTTTTTGGAGATTGCCATGTAGATGAGTTTTACGGAATCCCCGATTGTTATCCTACAATCATAGGTCAAACTACTTTGCATCGTTTAGGTCGCGATAAACTGGATGTACTAAATCTTACTGATTATAATTGTGAATTTCGAGATGGAGATGCTGTGGTGTTTTCATTTGGACAAATTGATGTAGGTTGGCACATATGCAAAATACGGGACAAACAACATCGTGATTTAAATGAAATTATTATGACGTTGGCTGTCGGTTATATAGATGCCATAAATTTAATTACTCAAAATTATCCAAACCTTATAAAAGTTATATACTCTATTACGCCGCCGACAGATTATACTCACGTTCCTGAAAAGCCATATATTGGATCGTTGCGGGAAAGAGTTTTGATTACAAAACAATTAAATAATCTGATTAAATCTATGTGTCCGATGAATGGCATCGAGTTTCTTGATGTTTATGATGATTATTCGGATGAGAATGGAGTTTTAACTTATGTACTTAGCGATCACTCCCATCACATAGAAAGACGGTATAATTGCATGATTAAAAGACGTTTATACGACATATTAAATAGGTGCCCATAGCATGAGATATGGGCACATAGATGCTTTGCGTGCAATTTCTGCGCTCATGGTTGTGTGGATACACAGTGTTGCTCATTTTACTGATACCAATGAGTTCATTGCGAAGCGCGGTGATTTGATGTCATTTTTCGGGGGAATCAGTCCGAGCACTGTCGGCGTTATTATTTTTTTTGCAATCAGCGGTTATCTGATTCCTAACAGTCTGAAGGGTAATCTTTTCCCCGGATCTAAGAATTTTTTGATCAGTCGGTTTCTTCGTCTTTATCCCCTCTATTGGGCTAATATTTTATTTTATACGATGGCGTCTGTTATTTTTCTCGGGAAATCTCCTTTACCCTTAGCCAAGTTGCCGGCTTACTTAACGATGTTACCCAGTCTTTTTGGAGAAGCTCCAATTATACCTTGTTGGACTCTAGAGATAGAACTGTTGTTCTACGGACTTTGCCTTTGCGCTTTTTGTCTTAAATTAATCCATAAAATTTCATTTTTGACCTTCGCAACTGCATTTTTTTTTATTTTATTTGTCCTAGGAACTTTTACCCTTTTGATTGGAAAAAAAGATGTTCTTTTTTCTTACGAAAAGCGAACTCTTTTTCTGCAGTTGTCTGTAATATTTTGGGGGGGCCTTATGGAGAAAATATCAAGAAAGGGATGTCGGAAGTTTCTTAGATAAAATCGTTACCTTTTCTTTTCCGGTTCTATGGTGCTTTATTTTTCCATGTGGAGTCTTATATCTAAAATATACAGGCTTTTCTCACTGGAACCCAACGGCTCAGGTGTTTACCTATGGATCTGCAATTCTCATATTTGTTCTGGGCACAACTGTATTCAAGATAAGTTCATCGATTTTCAGCTATCTAGGGAAAATTAGTTATTCGATATACCTAATGCACTCCCCTTGCATTCTTGGACTTGCTTTCATTTCTAAACAGCCTTTTTCTCCCTCATGGGTACAGCATCCCTCAACTATAGTCTATGTCAGTGTTTCTATAGTTTTAACAATTCTGGTATCGACCCTTACCCACTATCTCCTTGAGTATCCAGCTATAGAAATTGGTAAAAAAATCATGTTTAGACAAATCAAACCAACTTAATTAAATTTTGCGGGTCTAAAATTGTTGCTGAGTGAAGAATTCAGATTTCGATTTTTTGAAGCATTTGCTTTGATTGCTGCAGTTGCTTTTCCAAACGTTCTATCTCATCTGAATGCGAAAAAGTTCGACGTTCTTTTCCAGTATCTGTAAAGGCATTGAGCAAAATGCAGCACCATTTCATTTGCATGACCGGGTATATGATCTCAATTCTTTTCAGACAAACTTCGGGATCCTTTGCTGTTGAGGCAATGGCTTCTGAGATGTGGGAAAATTGTTGTTGGGGAATCGGAATTTTCGGTTGGCAAAAGAGATCGCATACTGTTTTGCAAGGATCGTCCCATCCAGCATATTCAAAATCTATAAAAAACAGCTCATTGCCGCTTAGAAGTGCATTGTGAAATCCAAAATCAGAAGGAGTAATGCATTGGCATTCTAGGCTGAGTGGTTCAGTAATAGAAAACCCGTAATGTAAAGCTGCTTTACATGTGCGGTCTCTGAGTTTTTTCCATTTCAGAAGGAGTTGCGTTTCAATAAAGTGTTCCAATTGCTTTTCAACAGGTGATTCGGCTGAGATATTTTTGAGACGCATAAGCCTTTTTTCGGCGATTTGAAGATATTCGCTTATGGAAAGGCAGGCTTCGGAAGCTCTGGGTAGATCGAGGGCTTCAGTTTTCTGTTCGTTCAGTTTTTGGAAAAAGGAGACCTTTTGTTGAATGATACTTTCATTGATATCATCTGAATGAATGGAACGACCGGGAAGAAAGGTGTAGAGGGCCATGTTGGCTTCAGAGTTAGATTCAAGAGGTTGTGGAATTGTACGCAGGCCAGTTTTCCAAGCATATTGTAGAAATGAAAATTCAGCGTGAAGCCGGCGTCTTAGATCCTTCGGGTGTTGAAAATATTGTTTTAGAACAAGAGGCGGTTGATGCTCGAACTCTAGTTTATAAACTCGATTGTTAGCTCCCCCGGCAAGCGGAAGGATGCAAGTGGGTATTGGAAGGTGAAAAAGAGAAATTGCAAGGTCAATGTGCATGGGACAAATTCAATTTCTTGCTGATTTCGTCCCAAGAAGTAGCGTATAGATAATCTCCTATTGGGGAATGGAGTTTGTGGGGATCGAAAAGAATTTTAGTTACATGAGAAGGAAAGTTTTTTTCTGTAAAAATTTCAGGAAGGTCATCGATGAAAATCGTACAATTTTGTTGTTTGATCCGATCTAGCTTTTTTTCTAGTGTCAATTCAAAAAAAGCAGGAGGAGAAAAGGATTGCTTTTGCAGCCAATTTTTAGCGGCTTGATGAAGATCGTATCGAGGTCCTAAATAGGGATGTAATGTCTTATGGCTGATGATATAGGTGGGAATGTGTTGAGAGCTGCACAGAGAAAAAAATTGATCTATTCCAGGATAAGGGAAGGCTAAATCCATACGAGCCCCATAAACATAGCCCTGAAGCTCAGTCCAAGCATTTTCTTGGTCGAGTGCGCGCAGATAGTCGCGCACGGCTCCTTTACTGGTGCCAACTTCAGGGGGAATCAGGCTTTTTTCAACAGCCACTTTGTGAAACAACCCATCATAGCTGACAATGGTATTATCAAAGTCGACGCCTATCTGCATTACAAAGCCATGTCAATAATAGGGCGTAACACTTGTCCCTGCTCAAGGTCTGCCAAGGCTTTGTCGATCTCTGAGAGAGAGTAGGTTTTCCCGATCAAGGGAGCTAGGTTGAGTTGGCCATAACGAATGAGATTGCAATAGCGAGGATAGTGGACATCGGGATCGTTGTCCCCGCCCCATGTGCCGAGAATTCTTTTTCCTTGATTGAACTCTTTCGGGTCAAAAGTAAGATGTTGACCTTGCTTTGCATTTCCGATGATCACAGCAGCGCCCCCTTGAGGACGGACGGCTTTGAGTGCTTGGTTCATTGCAATAGGACTACCACTTGCTTCGATAGCAAAATCTAGGGGTCCTATTTTTTGAATCACTTCAATAGGATCTTGCTTGGAGGCGTCGATCGTATGAGTGGCTCCCATCATTTTAGCGGCTTCTAGTTTGCTGGGGTTTATATCTATAGCAATAATGGGGACGCAACCGGCAATAGAAGCTCCTTTGATTGCGCACAGACCCACTCCTCCGCAGCCAAAAACAGCGAGGCTTTCGCCGGATCGGGGACGTGCTGTATTAAAGACGACTCCTAAGCCTGTTGGAATGGCGCAGCCGAGAAAAGAAGCTTCTTTTAAAGGGAATTCCTTGGCAATCGGAGTCAGTCGATTTTCACTGATAATCGAGTAACGACTAAACGTGGTGATGGCTCCTGCATTTACTTTTTTACCATTCCAAGTGAAAATAGAACCAGGAATATTGGCTCCTGATCCTTTAATCCAAGAGAGGATCACTGCATCTCCCGGCTTCACTTTTTCGACTCTTTCACCTACCTCAACTACAATTCCACTTCCCTCATGTCCTAAACAATGGGGTAGATAGGGATCATTACCTCGATGCCCACGCACTTCTAAAAGTTGGGTATGACATACCCCACTGTATTTGATTTCTACAAGTACTTGGCCTGGTTTAAGAGGGGGCAATTCGATGTCATCAATGACAATCTTATCGATTTCAACGAGAATGGCTGCTTGCGTGCGCATGGGTTTTGCTCTCTATTGTTTCAAGGATTCGGGAAGCGATTTTTTCAGGTGTAAGCCCAAAAAGTTCGCGGATGTATTTTTGAGATCCAATCGGATGGGGAAATTTGTCTTGTGTACCAAAACGGAGCAAACGCAAAGAAATAGCGTGATCTGCCATCCATTCAGCAACATAAGATCCCAATCCACCGATCAGGCTATGCTCTTCAAGAGTGACTAGTAGAGGAAAGCGGATAGAAAGTTGGGATAATAAATCGGTGTCGAGGGGTTTTACGGTGTGGAGGCTAACAATTTCAGTTTCAATCCCAGATGTTTTGAGAATATTTGCCGTTTCAAGGGCTATGGGAAGCATATTTCCGGTACTCAAAAGACAAAGATCTCGTCCATTTTGGAGAAGGTGTCCCTTCCCAATTGTCAGTGCAGGCGGTTCAGGATGGATTTTAGGTTCGCCGGTTTTCCCGATGCGCATATAGATGGGGCCGGGCCATTGAAAAGAGAGCCTTAAAAGACTGCGGAGTTCCATTGCATCGGCGGGGCAGAGAACTGTCATATTCGGAATATTTTTTAAAAAAGCGATGTCTTCACAGGAATGGTGCGTGCAGCCTAAAGAAGCGTAGGAAAGACCCGCTCCTGTGCCGACAATCAGAACGGGAACGTTGTGATAGCAAATATCGTCTCGGATTTGTTCTAGACAACGAGTTGTGTTGAAGGGCGTGATAGTATAGGTAATGGGGCGAAGGCCGCACATCGCCATCCCAGCAGCCATGCTTGCCATGTTGGCTTCGGCCACTCCGCAATTGTAAAACCGGTTGGGGAAGCGGCTCTTGAAGGGGTCAAAAAGTCGGTTCCCGATATCGCCAGAAAGAAGAACAACTCGAGGATCGATTGCGGCTAATTGAGCTACCTCATCAGCAAAAGCATTTCTCATGAGAAAACCCCTAATTCTTGTTTTGCTTTAGCGAGCTCCTCATCATTGGGAATTCGGTAATGCCAATTGTTATCGTCTTCCATGAAGGAAATCCCCTTGCCTTTGACCGTATGCGCTATGATGGCAGTGGGTTTGCCGGGTGCTTCAGGAATTTTCGAAAAGACGTTGAGAATTTCTTCAAAATTGTTTCCGTCAATCTCATACGCTTGCCATCCAAAAGCTGCCCATTTTTCTCTTAAAGGAGAAAGCTGCATGATTTCTTCGCTGCGTCCAGTGGCCTGCCATTTATTGAAATCGATAATCGCTATGACATTATCAAGTTTTTGGGCGGGGGCAAAAAGAGCCGCCTCCCAGACGGAACCTTCGTTGCATTCGCCATCGCTCAGGAGAACCATGACCCGATAATTTTCTTGCAAGATCCGTCCAGCTAATGCCTGCCCGATTCCCACTGAAAGGCCATGGCCAAGAGAGCCAGTTGCCATTTCAACGCCAGGTACGCATTTAGGACTTGGATGCTCAGGGAGACAACTTCCATCTTTATTGAACGTTTTTAGAAGGTCCGATGGGAAAAATCCTCGCTTAGCTAAAAGGGCGTAAAGAGTTGTGATGGCATGACCCTTACTTAAAATAAAGCGGTCTCTGAGTCGATGGCTAGGTTGTTCGGGATCGATTTGAAGAAACGTGTAATAAGCAGCCACGATTACATCGACACAGGATAAAGAGGAGCCCAAATGAGGTGCTTTTCCCGTTTTGGACATCTCCACTACTTTGTAGCGGATTTCATTGGCAATCTGTCTGAGATCGGAAATGGAATGGTTTTTCATAGGGCCTAATTTTAGGGGAAAATTAGATGTTCTTCAAGACCAATCTTTATGCTATACTTTTCAAATCTAAGGTTGTTGGTGCTCCTGCGATGAAAACTCTTTGTATTGATGCGCGAATGGCCTTTTCTTCTGGAATCGGGACTTGCATTCGCCAATTAGTCCCTTACTTTAATCAACCTCCCTTCCGGGTCATTCTTCTCGTTGGGAAGAAAGCTCAAGTTTGGTGCGACGGAATCGAGCAGATTCACTTTTCATCACCCATCTATTCTGTGAAAGAGCAGATTTCTTTTCCCTTGAAGATCCCCTCGTGCGATCTATTTTGGTCTCCCCATTATAATATTCCTTTGTTGCCCATCAGAGCCAAAAAGCGAATTGTAACTATCCACGATGCATGTCATTTGGCTCTTGGACAGTTTTTTTCGAAAATGGAGAGATTTTACGCGAGAACCGTCATGCATGCGGCTCTTCATCGATCAGATCGGGTTGTAACGGGTTCTCTTTTTTCGAAAATAGAACTTCTCCGTTTCTTAGGGAAGCCAAAGCGCGACTTGAAAGTCATCCCTATAGGAGTTAACAGAGATCGATTTCGACAAGTAGCTGAGCCTTTTGTGATTGAAAAAGTCCGTAGGAAATATCAGTTGCCCGAAAAATTCATTCTCTACGTAGGGAATCTTAAACCTCATAAGAATCTATCCGGACTCTTACAGGCTTTCGAGCGGTTGTCTTTGCCCGATTTGGGGTTGGTTCTCGTTGGGAAAAATCAAGGACTCAGAAATTCAATTGGAAATATCTCCGCAAATAGGGTTTTTGAACTCGGAGAAATTCCAGAGGAAGATCTCCCCGTCTTATATTCGTTAGCTGAATTATTTGTTTTTCCTTCTTTTTACGAAGGGTTTGGATTGCCTCCTTTGGAAGCTATGTGTTGTGGCTGTCCTACGGTTGTTTCAAATGCCGCGAGTTTGCCGGAAGTATGTGGAGATGCAAGTCTCTATTTTCGCCCTGAACAGCCGCATGAAATCGCTGAATCGATATTCAAAGTTCTGTCAGATGACATTTTGAGAGAAAAAATCATTCGAACTGGATTTGAAAGGGTCGATCGTTTTAACTGGGCGGAAACTGCAAGAAAATATCGAGAAATGTTTGAAGAGATCGCCTATGCGTAGCGCCATCATACATGATTGGGTTGTTTCCAATGTCGGAGGAGGAGAAAGAGCTTTAGAAGCCATTCATCGCTTATTCCCTTCTCCGATATACACCTTAATTCGAAGCAAAAAGAACTTGGAAGGAACTTATTTCCAAGACATTCCCATGATCTCTTCTTTCATTCAGAAATTCCCTAGAGCAGAAAAGAGCTTTAGAAACTATTTGCCTTTTTTCCCACTTGCTATCGAACAATTCGACTTGAGCGCTTTTGATTTGATCCTCTCTTCTTCTCACTGTGTCAGCAAGGGAATTATTTCTCACCCCAATCAACTCCACATTTGTTACTGTCATACGCCGATGCGCTATGCATGGGACCTGATGCACGATTATCTCAAAGAATCAGGTTTAGATCGCGGGTTTAAAGGTGCGATTGCTCGCTGGATTTTTCATTATTTAAGAGGATGGGATGTACAATCGTCCAATCGCGTCGACCATTTTGTAGCCAACTCTCATTACGTGGCTCGAAGAATTCAAAAATACTATGCCCGGAAAGCGGATGTGATTCATCCCCCTGTTGATATTGCCTTTTTTTCTCTGCTGGAAAGGAAGGATAATTATTATGTAACTGCTTCAAGATTTGTCCCTTATAAAAAAATTCCGATGATTATTGAGGCGTTTTCTAAAATGCCCGATCTCAAATTGGTGGTGATCGGCGATGGCCCAGAATGGAAGAGGGCCAAAGAGATAGCTGGGAAAAACATTGAGTTATTAGGCTATCAGCCAAACTCGGTTCTTCGCGAATATATACAGAGAGCCAAAGCTTTTGTTTTTGCAGCGGTTGAAGACTTTGGAATTTTACCCGTCGAAGCCATGGCTTGTGGCACTCCTATTATTGCTTATGGAAAGGGAGGAATTTGCGAGACTGTGATTGAGGGAGAAACTGGATTGTTTTTTGACGAACAATCTGTAGATTCTCTGATTGGCAAAATCAGACAATTTGAGAAGACCTCTTTAGATCCAAAACTTTGCCGGAAAAGAGCTGAATCCTTTTCTCAAGAGGAATTCAATCGCCAATTTAAAACCTTTGTGTTAGAAAAGTATTCTGAATTTTTAAATTGTTCCAAAAAATGAAAGCGATCGTATTAGCAGGAGGCGGAGGGACGCGACTTTGGCCTTTATCTCGTGAAGATTTTCCCAAACAATTTGTCAATTTTGGCGATGGGGTATCTCTACTGCAAAAAACAGTGCTCAGGTTAACGCGAGCGCCTTCTATTGAGGAAATTATCATCTCGACGAATCATCATTATGATTCGCTAGTCAAGCAACAATTAGAAAAAATCGATCATTTTCAAAAAGTAAAAATTATTGTAGAGCCCTTCCGAAAAAATACAGCTCCTGCAATTGCTCTTGCTTTGCGTTATCTGCAGCTGCATTGTCGCGCAAAGGAATCGGACGCGGTTCTTGTTCTACCTTCTGATCATTTGATTGAACCTGAAGCCATTTTTTTTCAGGCATTAGAACAAATGAAGCCTCTGGTTCAAGAAGAAAAGATCATCACTTTTGGGATTCGCCCCACCAAACCTGAGACAGGTTATGGTTATATTCAAATTGGCTCAAAATATCGCCACTCTGCATTCATAGCCGAGCGATTTGTGGAAAAGCCAGACAAACTAACGGCAGAAAAATACATAAGAGATCCTCAGTTTTTTTGGAATTCAGGGATGTTTCTTTTTTCAATGCAGACCTTCTGGAACCAATTACAATTGCATGCCTCTGAGCTTTACGATTTTTGTCAGGGCTCTTATGAGGAAATAGTCGATAGATTCCAGCAGATGCCAGATCTCTCAATAGATTACGCTCTCATGGAGAAATCTAAAGCGATACTCGTGTGTCCCCTCGCAGTATCTTGGTCTGATATTGGTTCCTGGGACAGTCTCTATGAAATCATGCCAAAAGATCAAAATCAAAATGTTAAAGTCGGCAGAGTTTTTGATATCGATACAAAAAACTGCCTGATCATGAGTGGAAAAAGATTGATATCCACGATTGGTGTGGAAAATTTACTGATTATAGAGACTGAAGATGCAATCTTTATCAGTAAAAAAGGGGAATCACAACGAGTAAAGAACTTGGTTAAAGAAATTCCTCAAGTGAAATGAATAAAAAGAGGCTATAGACTCATGAATTACAAGCAAATCTTAAAAAAAATTCCTTTGTTCTCGCAACTTTTAAGGAGAGTTTTATTCTTTTTTAAGCCTCATATTCGCAATCGATTTGACGTGATGAAAAAGGAAAAAATCAATGTTGTTTTAGATGTGGGAGCTCATCATGGTGAATTTGCTCAACATCTTAGATTTAATGGATATAAGAAGAAGATTGTCTCTTTTGAACCGGTCAGTCAATCCTTTAAGTTCCTTCAAAAAAGCGCTAAAAAAGATTCTTCGTGGGAATGTCAAAATTTCGCTCTCGGAGAAGTCGCAAAAAAAGCCGAGATCAATGTTTTAAACTGCACGCCAGCCAGCTCTTTTTTCGAGCCCAATGACCTCATGATGAAAACCTATGGACCTATGATGGGTAAGCAAAATAAAGAGCTGGTTGAGATTAAACGACTCAGTGATATCCATTCCCAAATTTGCAATGATTCAGACTCGATATTTTTGAAGATCGATGCACAGGGATATGAAAAGCTAATCTTAGAAGGGGCTGGCGAATTTTTGAATAAAATCAAGTTAGTTTATTTTGAGGTTTCATTAGTCCAAGTTTATAAAAACGAGCCGACAATTAGCGAGATGATTGATTACATGAGTTCGAAGGGATTCATCCCTATCTCCATAGAATTGGAAGAATGGCTCCAGAAAAAAATGCAATATCTGCAAGTGGATATTCTCTTCCGCAATGCAGCGCTCTGCGAATAGAGCTTTTCTAGAAAGCGGGTTTTTGGTCGCTGGAAGCTAAATAGCAATCACTAGGCACCCCTTGGATATGATACAGGTCCATATGAAGGGGTGTTAGTGTTTTTTTGTATTCTTTTTGAAGGGGTGTTAGCTCCCATGAATTGTGTTTGAAGTTGTCAATGAACTCTCTGCCTGATTGGACGATGTCTTTCTCATCCATCTCCAGAAAGGTAAAATCTTTTCCAAACTCAAAAAAGGCTACATTGAAAAATACCGGCGATGAAAGAATTTCCTTCCAGGAGAGAATCTTCCCATTTTTATCCATGATCCGTTTGTTGAAAAATCGATGGTGGGTATTCGGAATCGCACAGGAGAGTTCTACGCAATTTAGGCTAAGGGTTGGTTTGTCATAGATCATTCCCATACTCTCAGGGCCCGATTTACTGGAAATCACAAACTCACAGTTCGCATAGAGAGCAAAATCATTGATAGCATTCCCATAGGGACTGTGGGCGTAATTGACTAGACCTTTTCTAGTTGGGAATAAGGGCTGTTCCTTTCTTCCTTGCATAACAACAGTAAATCCGCTGCTAATCAATAAATCGATTAAGGGGTTGTAGGTCGACGGATTTTTGATGGTTCTCGTAGATTCCTGAACGATTTTTTCTGGCGTCGTGTAGATCTTGGAGTTGATATTGATCACTACAAATGGATCAGAAAAGTTTAGGTGCTTTTTAAGGAAACCGATTTCATTGGAAAATTTGTTCAAGGGCCGTTTGTTTTTTCTAAGTTCAAAATACTCATACAAGTCGTTTCTGTTTATTGAAAATGTAGTTTTGTTGTCGATGTATGCTTGAAGGAATTGTTTGTCGTAATACTTCGAGAATGCAGAGTAGTGAGGATCTTTGTCCTTAGAATATTCCATCCGAAATGGGTGATTCTTGTAGAGAGGTGTTTCTGTGAAGACTGTTTGATTGATGTAAATGGGTTTTAGCTTTGTAAAGAGTTTTATGTAAAACAGTTCTTGTGCATAGGGTCCGAATACTGAATTCATGAACTTAAGGACTTTACTCTTAAATGGGTATATTAATTTGCAGTCGTTGAAATTGCTTTCCTTTAGTTTATGAATTATGTCGAAGTCGTAACACAATACTACAAGTGCTGAATGATCCTTATGTTGATTCCATAACCAACAATAATCAAGATGATAGGGATAAATGCCATATCCCATGCAACACATGAAAAAGAACCTATGGTCTTTGGCTAGAGGGTCCATTTGCTTTTTATATTGTCTTACAAAGTAAGGAGTGCAGATGAAACTAATCAATTTTAACGTGGGAATTGCTAAGCGGGTTAATAGCTTTTTAATGGGGGCAGGGAATTTTATTTTATGAATCGGTTTCATTGTGCAGTCCTAATTGGATTGTTTTCTGGCTCGAGATTTTTTTTAAAAAAGAGAGAGATAAGGAACCAATAAAATGTCATGGTTGGGATTAATAGAATAGCTCCATCCGCAGCAGCAATAATGAGATAATTTACAATCCCTAAGCAGATAGCTGTGCGTAGTGGAGTAAAGTAATAACAATTAAGGAGAAGTGGGCCGATCATTGCTAAAATAAAGGAAAGCAATCCAGTTACTCCAAAGTAGTTTAAGATTGAAAAATATACCGTTTCTGAAACAGGGCCGATCGGGTTAGGCGCGAATATTGTTAATTCTTTAATATTTTGATATTGTTCCATTCTTCCTGCCATTTTAATGTCGAATAAAAAAGAAAGAGGGAATGGAAAAAAGATGGAAAGGGCAATTATTGATAATGAAAATAAAATAACACTCCCGACAAGTTTGGCAAGTAAGACCTTAGTATTTTTTGAGATGAGAAGATCGAAGCATAGTTCGCTAAATAATAAGCCAATCCAGGCTGTGCGGCAAAAGGTCATTAAGATGGATAATTTTACGATCGATCTAAACCAGAAGTTTTTTTCTAGAATACAGTAAAGAGGGAGAAGCATGAGAAGATTAACCCCATATATATTCCCATTATTATAAGTGGAAATAAGCTTGGAGCAGCTTTGGCGCGCATTACATTTGTTTTCAAGCATTCCCAAATCGCTTAAATTTGTAGTCAAGAATGGGATTTCAAGAAATTTCCCTGTGTATTGTTTATAGAAAAAAAGAAAAATGCCGTAGATAGCAATAATACGAATCCCAATTTTAAAAAGATTGTAAAACGAAGAAAGGTCCAGAGTCTCAATGTCATTGGAAAGAATTAAAAGTAGAGAGATGGGGATGAAAACAAAGCTGATAAAAAATGAAATAGTCATCCCAATTTCAGTGTATCCATTAGCTAGGAATGAAATTATGCTAATTATTTGGAAAGGGATTAGACACAAGAGGGGCATTAGGCGGGCATATTGGATTTTCCAATTGGTGCGAAAGAGAGCGAACAATGTTGTGATCCCAAGAAGGATATATCCTATGGTGATTGGAACTCCACCTAATTTAATACCTCCTTTAGGAAAAACAAGCAAAAATAACCATAAAAAAAAGATCACTTTTTTGTGATAATTGAAAAGATTGATGCTCGGGCGGCCGAGGCGGAAGGTGATCATTTCTTCAAGTGCTTGTTCAGGACCGTTGCTAGTTTGAGCATGTCAATCGGCTCCTTGCTGCCAAATATTTTGGCAAGAGTCGCATCAGGGCGAATTAGGCGCTTATTCGATGGATCTTGCAATTTGTGTAATTTAATGTAGTCCCAGACTTGTTTTGTGACTTGTGTACGGGAGAGCTCTTTGACTCCAAGGAGCGCAGATAATTCGGGAGAGAGTTTGTAGGCAGGCTGATTGATTTTGGCCCTCTTCTTTTTGGCCGGCTTTTCAGACTTTTTATCTTCTTTAGCGGCTTTTCCAAATTTGCCCCGTTTTGCTTTCTTGATGTAGGCGGTTTTGGGATGGCTTGCATCGTATTTTGTCTCGATTTGGGCCAATTCATTCACAATGACGTCGCAGTCGGGAAAGTTGGAGCAGGAGAAGAATGTCTTGCCGAAACGGGATTTGCGCGCGGTAAGATGGCCGTCACATCCTATGGCCGGGCAAGAGGGCAGATCCCCAGCTGCATAGACTTTTTCCCCTTTCTTGGGGATGTTAATGATTCCTTTGCACTCGGGATATTTCGAACAGCCGAGAAAGGCTCCGTAGCGTCCATGGCGGAGTGTCATCGGCGAGCCGCAGATGGGACAAGGCTGATCCCAATCGAATGTAGGTTCGTAATCTTCTTTATTAAATGTGAGGGCCTCAATGGGCGCTGTGTAATCGCACTCGGGATAGTTCGCGCAGCCATAAAAATACTTGTTGCGAGACCAGATCTTTTGCAGCTTGTTGCCGCATTTTGGACAATCGATGTCAGTGGTCACTTTGGGTACGACAGCTTCTTTTTCCGCTTTCTCGACGAGAGGAATGAAGTCCTTCCAAAAGTCGCGGATGATCTCTTTCCAATCTTTGTTGTGCTCGGCCACTTGCTCTAACTGATCTTCCATCTGAGCGGTAAAGGTGACATCCATGATAGGAGGAAAATTCTGCTCGAGCATTTCACAGATCACTTTACCGAGTTCGGTAGGCTTGAGCGCTTGGCTCTCTTTGACCGTGTAGTCGCGACTTTGGATCTTGTTCATGATGGCGGCATAGGTAGATGGACGGCCTATCCCCAATCGCTCGAGTTCCTTGACCAAAGAGGCTTCTGTAAAACGAGGGGGCGCTTTAGTGAAGGACTGGGTCGAGAGCACTTCTAGAAGTTTGAGCGGCATGCCTACTTCTAGAGGAGGGAGGATTTTTGCGTTTTCATCCTCTTCTTCGGGTGCGCCTTTGTCTTTTTTTTCTTCGTAGGCGGCTAAATAACCATTAAATTTGATAACCGACCCGCTCGCTCTAAGCATAAGTTCCTGGTCGGTCTCAATATCGGCTGAAACTGTATCGTAAATCGCAGGATTCATCTGAGAGGCGACAAAGCGGCGCCAAATGAGGAGATAGAGCTTGTATTGGTCGACATCGAGGTATTTGCGAATCTTCTCTGGATCGCGGCTTAGGTTTGTGGGGCGAATCCCTTCATGAGCCTCTTGAGCGGTTTTTTTAGAGGCGTAAATTTTAGGCTGGTCAGGGAGATATTCAGCTCCAAATTGATTTAAAATATATTTTCGGGCACTGGAAATCGCTTCGGGAGCGATATTGACCGAATCAGTA
>Ga0206803_1059_pt1 | contig 26432 bp, 23 predicted proteins | sample Alteio_BWOrgCont_61_FD_152909 | JGI IMG/M metagenome (GOLD analysis project Ga0206803, IMG submission 152909) | Enriched cells from forest soil in Barre Woods Harvard Forest LTER site, Petersham, Massachusetts, United States -... | ecosystem: Environmental > Terrestrial > Soil > Temperate forest >... | reverse complement strand
CAACTGTTCCTGCTTGTCTTTGGGCAGACTTTGCCTGACGACTTCCAGCTTCTGAAATCCATCTTTGAGCACGGTCTGTTTGGCGTTTTCCTGAGTGACACAGATCGGCGTCAGCAGGATGGCCTTTGTGGTCAGCGTGCCGTTCGACACTTCCGCGTGGCTCTCCGCGTCTTCGTGCCGCGCGAGTTTCATCGCGGCTTCAGCCGCGGCCCGCGCCTCATTTCCGACCGGTTTATACACGGTCATCAATTGAGAACCATCGAAGATTCGCTCGATGGCGGCGAGATCTGCGTCCTGACCTGAGACCAGCACTCTGCCAGACCAACCCTTGTCTTCGAGCGCCTGGATTGCACCGCCGGCAATCGCATCATTTGAGGCAACAATCGCGGTGGGTGCGGCCTTAAGCTTGTTCAGTTCTTTCGTGACCATAACGTAAGCCTCGGCCGGACTCCACTCCGGCACCCAGAGATCGGCAAGGGTATGAATGTCGCCGCGATCGATGAAGGGCTGCAACACTTTCATCTGTCCGGCGCGAACGACTTTCGAGTTGGCATCGAGCGGTGAGCCTCCCAACAACAGGTAGTTCCCTTTCGGCGCGCGATCCACCAGATTTTGCGCCTGTTCGAGTCCGACCGAGAAGAGGTCGAATCCGACATAGAGATCGACCGGCGCACTGGCCAGGCGGTCGTAGCTGATCACCGGGACGTGTTTCGCGTGCGCGGCTTCCACAATGCGCCCGGCCTTGCTGGTATCGTGCGGCAAGAACACGAGGACATCGATGCCACCCTTGAGCAGTTCTCTGATCTGGCGAAACTGCACGTCATCGTCGCCATTGGCGGAGCTGGTGACGACGGCGCCTCCGAGTTCGTGGGCGCGCTGCTGAAATTCGTCGAGGTCGGTCTGCCAGCGCTCGCCCTTCGTGGCTTCGATGGAAAATCCGATCTTGATTTCCTTCTTCTGCGCCTGCGCAACACCGAGCGTCAGGACGATGAGAAGGAAAGAAACTCCGGTTAACAAACGAGGCGAAACTCGCATGAATGTATCTCCCAAGGCGGCAGCTGTCCCCACACCGAGATAGAGCCGCAAAGCACCCTGAGGGGATGGTGGCATCGGCGGTAACCAGGGTCAATTTACCTTCGTAACGCCTCATATATGCGACCACTGCCTGGAAAAGTTCCAGAGCACGATGACTCTTGCTGTCTTGACATCGCGCACCGAGCGTCAATAGCCAGATGATCCCAGTGCCCAGAATCGCGGCCCAAAACGAGACGTTCGGATTCTCAAAATCCGGCAGACCCCCAATTCCTCAATGAGTGTAATCGCTTGTTTGCGACGGCTGACTTCCGATTTGCCCGCGCTCCAGGACTAGAGGTGGCGTTGGTGGTGGACCCACTATCTTTCCGATGCCAATGACGCCACCGATGAGCAACGCACCGCCTAATCCAGTGACCGCCATCCAAACGAAGGGACGGGCTCCAGGCGCACGTAGTGCCAGTCCGCTAACCGTGAGGAACATGAAGCTGTAATTGTTGAAAACGATGGGTAGCGAGGCGTTGAACGCTACGATCGCGTAAACCAAGGCCAGGATGAGGCCAATCTTGCTTGCTTCAACGCCGATATATGGAGCAAGGAATCCAATGACTGGCGGGAACAGCAAAATGCCCGCAATACCGGCGATTACTTCGAGCTTCCGCTGTGGCCGGCATACATGTGCCTGATCTTCTTTTTCGTTGACCAGATGGACGCGAAGAAGGCGGCGCATATTATTGTCGGTGGAATCGCCGGTATTGCGGGCAATCGCAACCAATACGAGCAGATACAGACCGAAAATCAGAGAGTGACGATTGAATTTCAGCATTTGTTGCTATCTCCCGATCAGTTGGTGGATGACGCCGCGCCAGCGGCTTAGTCCTTTAAGGATGGACAACGCGCAAACCGGACTTATTCCACCGGAGAAGCCGGCTTGTAAGGAGTTCTACCATATAGACGCCCTCGTGATCAGGGCCCGTTCCTTACTGGTTCTATTTGTTCAACATCGCCAGATGCGATATTTGAAGCCGTCCACGGAGTCACCAGGTAAGAGAAGGTGAACGAGATTTTCGCTTACAGGTTCGCTGCTTTCTAAATTATCTGTTGTCCCCGGAGTTTGGCTGACTGGCGTACCACGCTGTCTCGATGAGCGTGTAACTCACGAGTCGGAGTGTGAGTGCACCCGGTGAGGTGGAAAGAGATGCGCCGTGAGTGACCAACGGCGAGTGGATGGGCAGTAAGGCCGTTCGCTTTTGCACGATGCGCTTAAGAGGGCGGATCAGGATCGGCGGGAATTTGGAGGCGGTGGAGCTTGGTCCGCAACCCCTCGCGGCTGATGCCAAGAACCTCGGCAGCGCGGGTACGGTTCCCTCCAGTGTGCCGCAGCACGGAGACGATGAGTTGCATTTCCATTTCATGCAGCGACATAGGAGCGATGGGCAGTGCTTCCGACGAGACCGCGGACTGCCCGTTGCCCCGACAACGGATCCGGTCATTTAACAAATCAGCTCCACAGGGGACGTCTGGCGACGCCAGCGCAGCCAACCTGGCCATCTCACTTTCGAGTTCCCGCACATTTCCCGGGAAACTGTAGGCCGTCAAAGCGGAGAGACAGTCCTCCGTGAGGCGCGGCACTGGTCGGCCATAGCGCGCCGCCGCGGTTCGCACGAAGTGTTCGGCAAGAAGCCTGGTGTCATGGGGCCGGTCGCGCAGAGGCGGCAAACGGAGTGAGATAGCGGAGAGGCGGAAGAACAGATCGGCTCGGAATCTGCCGGCTTTTACTTCGCTCTCCAGATTGCGGTTGGTCGCGGCGATGAACCGAACATCCACTTGCTCAACACGTGTGTTCCCCAGCCGCGTAAACTCGCCCGACTGCAGGACGCGAAGCAGATGAGGTTGCAGGTCGAGCGGGAGATCGCCGATCTCATCGAGAAAAAGCGTGCCGCGATGGGCAGCTCCGATAAAGCCGACGCGGTCGCGGTTCGCGCCGGTGAACGCCCCCTGCACGAAGCCGAAGAGTTCCGAGCCGATCAGCGTTGCCGGAATCGCCGCGCAGTTCAAGACGATAAAGGGACCTTTAACGCGTGCACTATGGCGATAGACAGCCCGGGCGATCAATTCCTTCCCGGTTCCAGTCTCTCCCTCAATCAGAACGGGCAAATCGGTCGTTGCAATCTGATGCACGGTCTGCAAGAGTCGTGCCATCCCGGGGTCAGCCGTCAATATTCCGTCGGATTGGCTATGAGCTTGTTCTAACGCCTCCGCGCGGCGCTGCGCCTGGCTCAATTCCACGGCGGTCCGCAATCGTGGCGCTGCCAACGCACAGACTTCATCCAGCAAGTCCCGCTGTTCTTCCCTAAAACAGTTTGAGACCTGGCGATTCTCCAGATAGATGAGCGCGAAGGCTTCATCGCTCGCCACCAGAGGGGCGCACAAAACAGATCGGACCGAGAGTTGCTGTATGCTCAGATGCTTGCTGTAAGGCTCAGTGATCGAGGCGTCGCCGATCAGTACAGCCCTCCCGCTTTCCATCACGGTGCGCGCAATCGAGCGGCTGAACGCTTCTTCGGCTCGGGCAAGCGCCTCGCTGTGAAAGTTCCGCGCGGCAGTCGCTCGAAACTCTCCGCCCTCGCGCACAACCACGAATCCTCTATCTGCCCCCAGTCCTTCGATCAGTGTGTCGAGTAGACCGGAAAGGATTTCGCCATACTCGCCTTCCTTAAGAAGCGCTCGCGACACGCGATAGAGAAACCCCAAATGTTCGGCTGGAGGACCTTCTCGATTCAGAGTCATGCCAAGCCTTTCACTCGTGAATATTACATTATTGAGCGATTGATCGTGGCACTTGTCCCCTCACCGTTGATTGTGGCGATAGATGGCAGTCGAGATGCACGTCTCTAGCTGAAACGCGGTCGTGAATGATGTGGCGGGAGCGAAACATAATGAAAAACAAGGCACGTTGGGTTAGTCGAACTCGGGAGCTGGCAGAAAACCGGGCCAACGCGTGCCAAGTTCCTGGGCGCTCCGCCTCGGTTTCATGCACGATCCGCGCCCTCTTTGGATCAGTCGTCCTGCTGATTGTCATCGCTGGTTAAAAAGAGAAGGTTAAGGAGAGCACTATGAACCGCATCTCGGTCTTGATCTTGTTGATCTTTGTTGTTGGCTGCAGCTCCGCCAGGAACGCTGGAAGTGGACCAACGACGTCGATGGCGGGGACGTGGGCTGTAACTGGGAATCTCGGTTCGCAGGGCGGGTCGAGAACTTACCAGGTGTTGTTAGTTTCAAGTCCTTGCAGCGTCACAACGCCGGTGGGCATGTTCTCAGTGCAAGGCCCGGTTTGCTTTATCGCCAACAATAACACCGGGCAGGGCTCTCTCTCCGGAACGGGATTGCCGAGTACCTCGAAAAATACGGGGCAAGGAGTTCTGATAGGCGTGGCCGCCAACCCCGTTCCCGCTAATGGGGCATTCAAGCTGGTTTTCGTCGCCGGCGACGCGATCGGAAATTTCATCGAGTTCACGGGCAGCGGCACAGTTTCGAATGGCACGATGACAGGCTCTGGCTCTTGCAGTGCAAGCACGCCTATGTGCCAGGGCATGAGTGGGACATTTTCAGGAACTTTCCAACCGTAGCTTCGACTTACCGAAGATATCTGTCGACCTTGGAGGCTTGTCATGACTTCGCGGCTCTGCATGGCTCTTGTGGTTGTCCTCGGGCTTCCTTCCGCACTCTGTGCTCAGAAACAGCAGGGTTCGTGGTCTGACCTGCGCGGCCTGAAGGTTGGCCAAGGCATTGTTGTAATCGAATCCAACATGAAACACCACGACGGAGAATTTATCAGCATCACGGACGAGGTACTCACTCTGCAGGAAAAAGGTTCCGACGTCTCGGTGAAGCGCGAAGATGTCGTCCGTGTGTCAACCGCGTCCGGCGCCCGGCGCGGCGAGCATACCGTGATCGGCCTGGTAGTCGGAGGGCTCACCGGAGCGGGCATCGGCGCTATCGTGGGCTCCCGATCAAAAAGCTGGATAGGAACTACGGAAGGCATTGGCGCCCTTGTTGGCATCGTGATTGGCGCCCCAAGCGGGGCTGCGGTCGGTGCTGTGATTCCCGCCCACACCACCGTCTACCGCGCTGCCCCAGCTGCCGCCGCGCGTTAGACGAATGTCGATTTACAACGTGATCTCGAACTCGAGGAGAACGCATTCAGGGAAACACTGGAGAATCTATGCGAGCAATGTTTTGGCGAACTGGGTCTTTGAGTCTGTTGGGGTGGTCGGGCTCCGGTTGCGGCGGAGGAAGAGACTTGACCGCGAAGTCAGCCGGGAACCTCGCGGCGAAACCAACATCTCGAGGAAAACGGCGGAACAGCCTTGTAACGCTTTTGTACCTGTTGATCCTGGCTGCATGTGGAGGATCACAAAAGGGGTGCCCGACTACGCCTTGCGCTGGTAACTGTTCGTTTACCACAGTGCCCGTTCCCCAGTTTCTCTACGCCACCAGCACAAATCAGATTCTAGCCTTCACCATCGATCAATCCACCGGGGCCTTGAGTGCGCCGCTGGCGGCGGCCGGACCGAACCAGAGTATCGGGATGGTAGCGTCGATGAACGGCCAGTTGTACGTTTCCGATTTTTTAAACGATGCAGTGGATGGTTACTCGATCTCGAGTTCGGGAGCACTTACCGCGATCGCAAGCTCGCCGTTTTCTCTAGGGGGCACGCCTCCCGGGGCAGGTGGTTTGACTGCTTTTGTCGAAAGTGGCACCTATTTATACGCCACTGACTTGAATGCCGGAACCGTGGCTGGGTTTCTCTTTAACTCATCCACCGGAGTGCTTGCACCAGTTCCGGGATCGCCCTTTCCTGCAGGTGACAGTCCGGTGCAAGCGGCGTTGGCGGCGCCTCAGACCAACAGCCCACTGTTTCTCTATGTAAGCAATCTGAATGACCCGGTGGGCGGAATTTCAGCCTACGCTATTAACCAACAGAATGGGGCGCTGTCTCCGATCCTTGGCTCTCCCTTTCCCACTGGCGCTCCTGGATCTTACCCGGGACCTTCGGCGATGGTGGTCAGCTACGGCAACAACTTTCTTTATGTCGCTCTGGCTGGAACTGCCAATGCGAATAACCAGATCGCAGCGTTCTCCATCAACCCAACTACCGGCAGCCTTACTGCGTTGCCCCAGTCGCCTTTCACCACTGGCAACGACCCGTTGCAGATGGCCTTTGTGCCAGTCACGGCCATTGCGCAAGGGTTTCTTTACACCGCCAACGTTCAGGACGGCACGATTTCCGCTTTCACGGCGGACGATGCTACCGGCGTCTTAACACCCGTGAAGGGCTCTCCCTACGCGGCCGGGACTTCAGTCGGCGGGCTGAGTCAGGTATTAACGTCTTCGGGAAACTTTTTTCTGTATGCAGCCGATCCCGAAGCGGAGACCATCACAGGCTACACAATTGACCCCAGCACTGGAGCGCTCACTCCCCTTCAGGGCTCGCCATTCGCCGCAGGGGCCGCACCCATGCTGCTGACAATCACAACTCAATAAAGGCTTCAGGTAATTGCGCAGGCGCAAATGACGAGACTCACTGCGATTGGAGGTCTTATTGTGAGATTAGATTGACTTGCGCGTGGGGCCGATCTAACATCTGGCCGCATTGGTTGCCGATTCGACATTACCGGGTAGAACCTTCGGCCGTTACGAACTCCGAGAGTTGGTGGCTGTGAGCGGCATGGGTGTGGTTTATCGTGCCTGGGACCCCACGCTCGCCTGCGTCGTCGCCATCAAACTGGTTAGCGAAAATACGATTCCTGACGAGTCCGCCCGGCGCCAACTCTACACCGAAGCCCGCATTGCTTCGTCTCTGAACCACACCAATATATGCCGGATCAAAGATGTAATCGAAGAATCTGGCCAAGCAGGCATTGTCATGGAGTATGTCGAGGGACAGGTTCTCACCAATGCCATTCCCGCTAATGTCGGGCTTCCGTTCGATCTTGTAGTCGAATACGGCATCCAGATCGCCGACGCTATTTCTCATGCCCATGAAAACGACGTGATCCACCGCGATCTCAAGAGCGGCAATGTAATGCTCAATCGGGATGGCCAGATAAAGCTGCTGGATTTCGGCCTGTCGAAGATACAACGCCGCAGCGAGCTTCCCAGCTCTCTCCAGAACCCGGATACCAAGGACAGTTCAGACACGATCGTGGGAACCCCGCCCTACTGGGCTCCGGAAGTGCTGAAACATCGTCCGAGCGATACCCGGAGCGACATTTGGAGCTTTGGTGTGTTGCTGTACGAAATGGCCAGCGGGCAAATGCCATTCAAAGGGGCCACCATGATTGAGCTCGGCTCCTCGATCCTGCGAAACTCCCCATTGCCGCTGCCCGAACACGTACCGGAGTCGCTCTCGAGAATCACCTACCGCTGCTTGCGCAAGGAAATGGGCCAGCGTTATCAGCGTGTCGGCGAAATAAAGGCTGCGCTCGAGGCGATCGAGCAGAACGCTGATCGCCGCTCTCCGCGACCGCCAGCTGACGAGAGGACACAACTGCCTGCGATCCGCTCGGTTGCCGTGTTGCCCTTGGAGAATCTTTCGGGCGCTCCCGACCAGGAATATTTTGCCGATGGCCTGACCGAATCTTTGATCACTGCACTGGCGAAAGTCCCGGGGTTACGCGTAATTTCGCGCACTTCGATCATGCAGTATAAGCATGCCCAGAAAACACTCCCTCAGATCGCCCGCGAATTGAGCGTGGATGCCATCGTGGAGGGCTCCGTGCGTCGCGATGGCGACCGGGTGCGCATCACCGCAGAGTTGATCGAAGCCCGCACCGATCAGCATCTCTGGACCGAAAGCTACGACCGGGACCTCAGCGACATCCTGAGCCTGCAGTCGCAGGTAGCGGCTGCGATCGCTAACGAGATAAGGGCCAAGCTAAGCCCTTCGATAATGGGAACAGCTTCCCCGTCGAGCAGGTCTGTGCTCGATCCTTCGCTCCTGGAGACGGCAAACCCCACCGCCGTGACCACCAAACCATCTGCCTCGATAAATCCCCTGGCATACGACCTCTACCTCAGGGGCCGACATTTTTGGAACAACCGGGTTACTGACGAAGATTTCCGAAAAGCCGTCGAGCACTATCAGCGCGCTCTCGAAATTGATTCCCAATCGGCGCTGACTTACGCGGGCTTGGCTCACTGTTCTCTTTTGATGGGCACAGGGGAATATGGCCTCCGGGCGCCTTCCGAGATGATGGAGAAAGCGAAGGTTGCCGCCCTCAAAGCTCTGAGTATTGACGAGTCGATTGCGGAAGCGCACTTGGCGTTAGCGATGGTGAAGTTTCGCTTCGATTGGGACTGGGAGGGCGCGGAAAAGGAGTTCTTGCGAGCCATTGAACTCGATCCCGGCTATTCCCATGCCACTCCTGGTATTCGGCTTACCTGGCAGTCCAGGCGCGCTTCGATGAAGCTTTCGTCGAGGCGAAGCTCGCACGGCAACTTAGCCCCTTCTCGCCGGTGGCGCACTTTAGCCTGGGGTTGTTGCTTTATCTTTCAAGCCAGAATGAGGAGGCTATCGAGCAGCTTCGCGATACCGTGGCCATGGATGCCAAGTTTCCGCTTTCTCACGTTGTCCTGGGGCTGACGTTTGGTCGGAAAGGCAGATTTGATGAAGCAATCGCCGAATTCAACCAAGCCTTGGCGGTCGGGGGCGCGAGACCTCTTTGGTCAGGTTTCCTGGGACAGGTGTACGCCTTGGCGGGGAAGACTGAAAACGCGGTCGAGATTCTGAACGAGTTGCTCGCTACCGCAAAAAAACATTTCGTGCCGCCCGTCGCTTTTGCCGTCGTGTACGCCGGCTTGGGTCAAATCGATGATGCGTTTCATTGGTTGGGGAAGGCGGTTGACGAACGCGACGGACTATTGATCTACCTCAAGGTCGGATCGATTTTCGACAGTTTACGTTCGGATCCGCGCTTCTCCTCGATTCTGACTCAGGTGGGCCTGCAACGGGATTCGGGGCTCGACGTCGTTCATCCTCTGCCCAAGCCAATTCCGCCGCCCCCTCCAACGCCTCGGCCGCCTCTGCAGAAACTGCTTCTTGCGATCGCCGCCACGATCTTCGTTGTGATCGCCGCGTCGGTCGTTATCCCGCGTGTCAGTGAGTTGCTTTCGCCGTCGAGGACAGTCTTAGCTATCCAGCCTTTCAAGACCCTCGGTGGCGATCTGGATTCTCGCCGTCTTGCCGAGATTGTAAGAGAAGAAGTCTTTACGCGATTAAGTGAAGTTCATCCCCTGAGGTTGGGGGTGGTCGAGCTAACCACCGCGGATTCTGAACTCAGTTTTGAGCAAGTTTGCGAAAATCACAAACCAACCTACATTCTGGCGGGTGCGGTTCATCGCGACGGCAATCAATTGGCGATCACCGATCAACTTGTGTCGTGCAAAGACCAGACCGGCTTGGTGGGCGACCGGCATGCAATGAATCCAGACGAGGCAGGCACAGGTGCGATTGTCGACAACATTGTTCAAAAGATATTGGCTGCGCTTCCCAAGGACATACAGCCCGCGCATCAGGTGGACCCCAAAGCATACGAGGCTTACTTGCATGGGCGTTTCGAGTGGAATCTGCGCACTACACAGAGCCTGATGCAGGCTAGTTCCTATTTTCAACAAGCGATCGCATACGACGCATCTTATGCACCCTCATACGCTGGTTTGGCGGACTGTTACGCTCTTTTGGGATCCGCACCCAACACCGCTTTACCGCCGAGCGAAGCCTTTCCAAAAGCGAAGGACAATGCGTTAAAAGCGCTTGCATTGGACAAAGACCTGGCCGAGGCCCATGTTTCACTGGGATATTCCGCGCTGGTATACGATTGGAACTACCCGGAAGCTGAAAAGGAATTCCGCAAAGCGATCGAACTCCGCCCGGATTACGCAACCGCACATCAGTATTACGCTTACTATCTGACCGCCATGGGCGACATAGACCAGGCAATCGCCGAGCGGCAGCGTGCGGTTTCGATCGAACCTCGCTCTCCTCTGCTCAATGCTGCGCTGGGAGAGGCATACTATGAGGCCCATCGCTTTAGCGATAGCATCGGACCAAACCAACAAGCTCTGTCAATCGATCCCCGCTATGCCATTGCGATCATCAACATCGGGCGCGCCAACGAGCAAATGCGAATGTATCCCCAGGCTCAGCAGTATTACCAGTCAATTCTCGCGTTCGCACCCCACGAACCTGCTCTGCTGGCGCTGCTTGGACACCTCTATGCTGTTACCGGGCGGCAGGCCGCAGCGCGTGAAATCATTTCGCAGTTGCAGCAGCTGAGTGGAAGCCAGTACGTCCCAAGTCTCTATGTGGCACTGATTTATATAGGTCTTGGTGAGAAAGACGAGGCGTTCGCCTGGCTCGACAAGGCCTACGCAGAGCGATGTGATTTCCTAGTTTATCTGCCCACGGACCCAATGGCAGATCCGCTGCGGAGTGACCCCAGGTTTCTGGCGTTGCTGGGACGCCTGGGGCTTAAGAAATGAGAGCCTCGGCGTGCTGTGACGATCCACGCCTGGAGCAGTCAATTCCTTTCCGGTTCCTCCCTCGAGCATAACAGATAGATCGGCGCTCGCTATCTGGTGTGCGGTATGCAAGACGCGCCATTCTCGCGCCCGCGGTTAATATTCCGTTCTTTGTGCCGTGAATGTGTCCCAGAGCATCCGCGCGTCGCGGCGCCCAGCTCATCGCCACAGCGGCCCGCAATCGCTACGCCGCTAATAGACAGACTTCATCTGGCAAGTCCCGATCTTCCGTAAAACCGAGTCTGGTCCAGCCATCTGCCGCCAAGCCAAGTGGCAGTCGCACTGCACTACTACCCACCGGATGTCGCAGTCGGTTAACTCGCGGAAGACAAACACAATGAAAAGTAAGGACTTTGCAGTTCAGTTAAGTTCAGCGATGACAGAGAAGTTGTCCAAGGGATGCCAGCTTTCTGGGCACTTCCCGTTCGGGGCTCCCGCCGCAATAAGGTGGGCGGCCGGTATGGAGTTATTCAATCCTTGGCTTCAAAACTACGACTTAGGAGAACTCTCATGAAACGCAGCATTGCATCAACAACACTGATGATCGTCTCTGTCGCGGCGATTTGGATAGGAACGGCCGCTCCTGCCACGGCTCAATGGATCCCTGGTGTCGGCACCGTGATGACATACAACGTGAATGAAGGGACCGACTTCACACAAGTGGTAGGGGCCCAATCTCTGCCACAATTCCTGATTGGTGTCGGCCAGATACTGACGCAGGTTCAAGGTACCAATCCTCCAGAACGGATGCAGGCAGTTGCAGGGAAGATCCTGGAGGCCCAGCCGGAACTGCTAAGCCTGCAGGAAGTGGACCAGTGGTACACCGGAACCTTCGACCCGATCGCGGGCTCGTGCGGAACCATGACCCTCCAGTACGACATGTTGCAGGAACTCCTTACTGCTTTGGCCGCGCAAGGCGGGCACTATGAAGTTGCCGTGCAGGTCACCCAAAATGCATTTCCTCCAACCCCTGGACTGATTCCGCCCGCCACTTATCTTTGCGTTGCCGTGACTGATTACAACGTTGTCCTGGCCCGTACGGATCTTCCGCCCTGGATCTTCCAGTGGAGTAATCCGCAATCCGGACAATTCGTGAATCAACTCGTTCTGCCAACTCCGGTTGGCCCAGTTCCGTATCCCAGAGCGTGGGCCTCGGTCGATGCACAGTTTTTCGGACACTCTTTCCACTACATCAATACCCATCTAGAGTCCTTCGACGCGAATGTCCGCGAATTACAAGGGGATGAGCTGCGTGCGGGGCCGGCGAATAGCGCCTTACCGGTGATTATCGCGATGGACTCAAACGCGCAGGCATTCCCCTTGCCCCGAGACCCGACATATGTGGATTTCAGGTCTGCTGGCTATCGCGACGTTTGGTCTAGCCTCTTTCCGAAGCGCGCAGGATTAACGTGTTGTCAGGATGAAGCGGACAACAATCCGGTCTCGCAGCTTTATCAGCGGATAGACCTGGTGTTAACACACGGCAGAGTAACTCCGTTGGCAGCCGTGTTGCTTGGGGCCGATCCGCGAAGCCGGCTGTCGGACGGACTCTGGCCTTCGGATCACGCAGCATTATTGGCGGCTGTTCTCGTGGGGAGCGAGTAGGCAACTCTTGACTGCGCCATGCGTTATCAACACTGTTCCGCAGAGGAATGACGGTCACGCGTAAGGTTCAGTGATTAAGGACCGCCGAAAGGCGGCGGCGGTCCGTACTGAATGAGACGCGGAACCTGAGGAGGTATGGCATGAACAAGTTGATGACTTTCTGTTTGCTCTTGGCCTTGGCTGCGCCGGTCTTCGCCGTAGACGACGGCCAGGTAATGTACGCGGGTGGTACGGTTCCTGGATTGCCCGCAGGAGCAGTCGGGCGACTGGACACCACTTCCGAGGAATCGCTCACGTTCGAGTACTCCGGAACGAAAGTACTGATTCCATACTCGCAAATCGAGTCGTTCGAATATTCGACAGAAGTGACTCGCCACCTGGGAGTCATGCCCGCCATCGCGGTCGGACTGATCAAGAAACGCCAGCGCCGCCACTATTTCCGCATTTCCTATCGCAGCGCTGATAATGTGCCGCAGGTTGTAGTTTTCGAAGTTCCCAAACACATGCCTCGTACTCTACAAGCCGTCCTCATGGTTCGAGCCCCGCAGACATGCAATCTGCAAAGCGCGTGCCCCACCGGCGCAGTGAAGGCACCGTTTGCCGGTCGCAACTGAGGAGAGGCGAAGGGACGGAGGTGCCACCGAGATGCGAAGCGAGGCCGAACGCCCCGGACTCCTAATTGCCGAAACATCGCTATTACACTCATTAACCTAGACCGGCCAATCTCAATGGGCGCAAACGCCTGCTTTCAACCGCCAACCTCCCCGTTCCTTGCCCGTTGTGTCAGCACTGGCGTAGAGTTTGACAAGCTCAGCTTTTTGCAGGTGCCCATGCGTAAAGAACCCCCTGCTAAGGAGCCCAGCCCATGATCACCAGCAACCGCTTCTTCTGTTTCATCTTTGTGACGGTGTTGTGCACCGCTGCGATCTCAGCGCAAGAGCCCAGCGCCGCGCCCCCGCCCACCGCCGCCAGCAAGATCTACCTGGACGTCGTCGTCACTCCTAAATCCGGTCCGCCAGTTGCCGACCTGCAGCAGCAGGATTTCACGCTCCTCGATAACAAGTCCCCGCGGACCTTCACCTCATTTCAGGCATTCACTGGTCGCGAGGCTGCCATCAAGGTGGTCCTGGTGATTGACGCCGTCAACACCGGCGCCGAGCGCATCGGCTACGAGCGCATACAGATAGACAAATTCCTCCGTGCCGACGGAGGCCATCTCGCATATCCCGTCGCTCTCGCTGTCTTCACCGATAAAGGCATCTCGATTGCGGCGGAACTCTCGAGCGACGGCAACGCCCTCAGCGACGCATTGGATAAGCAAGATATCGCCATCCGCGCCATTGGCCGCTCGGCGGCCTTCTACGGCGCGGCCGAACGGCTGCAGTATTCGCTCGCCGCGCTGCATCAGCTGACGGCCAGCCTCGCTCCGCAGCCGGGACGCAAAATTGTTCTCTGGGTTTCGCCCGGCTGGCCTCTGCTATCTGGACCGCGGGTGCAGCTTACTTCCAACCAGCAGCAACACATCTTCTCCGACGTCGTCAGCTTCTCCACTCAGCTGCGCCAGGCAGGCATCACTCTCTACAGCGTAAATCCCGCTGGCAGCGCCGAGTCTGTGCTCCGCGCCTCGTACTACAAAGATTTCCTCAAAGGCGTCAGCAAACCGAACCAGGTCGCCGCGGGGAATCTCGGGCTTCCGGTGCTCGCCCTGCAGAGCGGTGGTCTCGCTCTCGAACTCAACAACGATCTCACTGCACTACTTCAGGAATGTATCTCCGATGTGGCGCCCTACTACGAGATCTCCTTTGATGCAGCTCCAGGTGAGCGCCCCGATGAATACCACCAGCTCGAAATAAAACTCGCCAAGCCCGGCCTCACCGCGCACACGCGGCAAGGCTATTACGCGCAGCCTTTACCCAAAAACTAGCCGCATCCTTGAAAGACGCGATAGAACACGGCACGGCCTCGTCAACAATACGCGTGATCAGGCTGTGGGCAACATTGCGACTACGATGATTCAAAGTTATAGGGTTTCGCGCAGGCCGCTCGTTCTATCGCGTCAGTTGGCGACCCCGTGAAACCGGTCGCAGTGAAACCCTGAACAGAAGCTTCGCGTAAAAGCTAGGGAACATCCACTTTGACCGCGGCCGACTTGCGGCTTTCTTTTCCTTCGATATTGACTGCTGTCGTCGCATAATAGTACGTAGTGTTGTTCGCGACAGTGGAATCGCTATAGAGCGTCGAACCAATCAGGCTCACGTTGATCTTCCTCCATGTCGTCCCGTCTGGGCCACGATAGACGTTGTAGCCGCCGAGATTGTCCGAGGTCGAACGCTTCCAACTCAGGTCCACGACATGATTGGCTGTACTCTGGATGACGACCTTATACGAAACTTGAGACACGTGTCCGCCGCACCCGGTGACCTTTACAACGAAAGAGTAGGTCCCTGCCTTGGTCGGCGTTCCAGAGAGGTTCAGCGAAGTCGTCGTGCTGGACACCTTCGCGGTTATGCCGACTGGCAGCGCTCCGGAGGCGATCACCCACTTATAGGGAGTGCAACCGTCGCTGGTGTGGATAACCGCAGAATAGCCGGTTTTTACCGTGCCGTTAGGTACGCTGGTGGTTGTGATTTCAATGGTGGCTGCCACGTACCGGGACGCGAAGACGAGCAACAGGAGGGAGAGTCGCCAATGCTTCATGACTCCATGCTGGCGCGACTACAGGGGTTCCCAACAGATATGGAAGGTTCCCAGACCTCTCACTTGTGCATTCGGACACTCCGGACCCCTAGGCATCTCAAAATTTAATGAGCGGTTAACATTTCGGTCCGTTCTGTGGTCACAAACCCGGATATGGCTATACAGGCGGAAAATTCAACGCCAGCCCCGAAACTCGGCGGCTTAAGGAGCCGTTTGCGATGGGGTAATTTAACTCTAGTCCCGGTCAACTAGTAAGTCGGGATTTTTCTGTCCAACATACTGCTAACTGTCTCAATCGCCACTACACTCATTGGCCCTCCCTAGGGTGAAGACCCTAACCTTGCAGTTTTGAGTGTAATCGCCTGTTTACAACCGCTGTGACCAGTGTAAACTTCGCCATTTCCTTTGAGAGGAGAACCATGGACTTCTGCAAGCTGAACTATGCGCTCTATTGTTCAATGACTTTCTCCCTGGCGCTCCACGCGGCGGCACAAGCCGCCCCGCCTATCTCCCCGCAAACGGACCCCTCTACTGTCGCCGCCGAGGAGCAAATCATCTCCGCTGCTCGGGCTCGCGCCAACGCCTGCGCATCGGGTGACGCGCAGACGTGGGCAACGTTTGTCGACGCGAACTTTCGCGATATAGAAGGCAACGCCACCACCACACGAAAACAGATTATGGACGAGTGTCGGGAGGCGGCCCGCGTAATTCCGGGCCACAAGATCGAAAGACTGGCTTCGGGCTTTCACTTCCAGTTCGTGGGCAACATCGCGCTGGTGGATTACCTCTATGAATTCAAGGAGCACTTTGGCGACATTACCCTCGTCGACAACATTCGCCAGGTCGACACGTTTGAAAAACAGCAGGGAAAATGGATGGCACTGCTAGCGGTGTCTGCGGCAGTAATGCCCGATCCTCCGGTTGCCAAAATCGACACCGCAACCCTTGACGACTTCACCGGCGAGTATGCGTGGGCGGGATCACAATTCGTTGACACGGTCACCCGTGAGGGAGACAAGCTTTACGTCCAGGGCTCCTGGGAAGACTCACCGACGGAACTATTGCCAGAAAGCGCGGATACGTTTTTCAACCGCGGAGGCGGCGTCAGCCCAATGGCTCGTTCGACTTTTGTCAGGGACAAAACCGGCCGGGTCGTTGAAGAACGAGTGTATTCACCCGCGGATGGACAGGGATACCACGCCAAGAAGATCAAGTGAATCGCCGCGGCCAAATCTCAATGAGTGCAAACGCCTGTTAGCGTAAACGGGCGCTATACTCGCATTCAGCGCGCCGATTTCGCGGCAGAGGTGCCTCGTGGATCTCTACTCTTCCGTCGCTCCAAGTCTTGTTATCGTCTTTGCGCTTTTTATTTCCCTGCTTTGCTTTCGCCGTATCCGCGTGCTTTCCGCCAAGCCTTACGCAAGGTGGCGCCGGATTTGCGAGTGGATAGCTCTTTCGGCGGCTATTGTCGTGTTCTTGGCTGCGGCAGCGAGTACCCTATTCAATGCTCTTGCCATTCACCACTACCGCGCAATCTATCCCCCTCAGGGAAGACTCTACACCGTTGACGGTTACAAGATGCATTTGTACTGCACGGGCGAAGGCTCTCCCACAATAGTTCTTGATGCGGGCCTGGGGAACGATTCGCTCATTTGGGCCAACGTGCAACCCACGCTATCGAAAACAACACGAGTCTGCTCTTACGATCGCGCCGGATTTGGCTGGAGCGATCTACAGCCCCGCCCGCGTGACGCCCACCGGATTACGGATCAATTGCACACGCTTTTGACCCACGCAGGAATCAAAGGGCCGATCGTCTTGATGGGACACTCGATTGCGGGCCTATATATCCGTGATTACGCTGCCCGATATCCACAGAATCTGTCCGGCCTGATATTTGTGGATGGCTCCACGCCCCTGCAGGAAGACCGCTTTCCTGGCCGGACCAAGTTAGTGCTTCTCAAGGCCAAGCTTGAGCTTCTGCAAACGAAGTGGTTATACGTCCTCGGCATACCGCGTATAACGGGGGACTGCAATATAGGAGAAGGATTCGAAATCTCAGCCGGGAAAATGCTATCGGAAGATCAGTGCCGTGCTGGGCTGTACACCGCGCTGGAGCGCGAGGATGAGGATTTTCCCCAATCCGGCAAGGAGACAATCCATACCGGCCCGTTCGGCGATCTCCCGATCCTGATCTTTTCGCAGGATAATCATCCCTCTGACAGTGAGCCACCTTCAAAGGTAGATGAAATCTGGAACCAGATGCAGGAAGACCTCAAAGGCCTGTCGACACGCAGCCGGAGAATCGTCGCAAAGGGCAGTGGCCACTACATACAGGCTGACCGGTCCGATCTACTGAATTCAGAGGTTACGGCTTTTATCCGGCAGATTCGGGGTGAGGCGTTGCCGTCAATCGACTATGGCACAACGAAAACAGAATAGTCGAATTCCAGTGTTCCGCTCATAACATCGCCATTACACTCATTGACCCGGATTGGTGAGCAAACGGCGCAAGCTCGTGTAAATACCCGATTGCGACAGTCAATAATTTGAACAATCAGCACACCGCGTCCTGCTGCAACTTTCCCTCGATACATGCATCTAGAAACGTGGCCAATTCCTTTCCTCCGGATCTATTCCTTTCCTCCGGATCTGATGACGAGAGGAGACAAGACATGTGCTACAGCATATCGACCTTGCTGCTTCGTAATCTGAGCGACGTATTTGGCGAAAATGACCCCGTGCACCGGCGCGCCGCCATCGACGACATCTGGAATGAAGATGGTGTGTTCTACGATCCCAATGGAGGCATCTACCGAGGTCGTGACGAGATTGATCGTATTGCTGGTGTGATAAAAGCAACACATCCAGATTTCAAATACCAACATCTCTCCCCTCCCGAGGAATTAAGTGATGCCGGACGAGTTCGATGGGTCTCTGGCAAACCTCCAGCTTATGCGGGAACCGATTTTGTCGTTGCCCGGAACGGTCGCATTGCTGCGATCTATATGTTTTTCGACAGCCTGCCCTGAGCTGGACCCGGCCGCCCACGATACAAGAATGACGAACGTTTTTCGGCGACCCGGACCGTGCGTTAGTTGGCGAAAATCGCCATTACACTCATTGACCCGGGCCAGCGCGGCTACCCAGTTCTCAACGAGTGTAATCGCCTGTTTACAACAGTTATGATGTAGACACGCACTCTGAAGCGCTATGAGTGATTCGTTTCCCAAATTCTCCAGTGAATTGGCCGCTCATCCGGGTGGTTACCATCACGGCTACGGGCGAGTCGATCGCCTGCTGGCTACGAAATGGTTTTCACAACGGTCGGTGCATTGTCCCAGCTCATATTTGGATTTCCTGAGCGAGATTGGCCCGGGCAAATTTTTTGCTGGAGGACTGATTCTCTTCTTGGTTGATCCGCAAGGTGAGATTGACCGGTGGACAGAGAGACTACCTGTCGAAATCCGAAGCCATTTCTTTGTGATTGGCTACGACGGTACCACCGAGGGGTGTTACTGCTTAAAAAGCTCTGGAACGGACAATGCCGTTTACTGGCATAACTGGGAAATGGGAGTAGCCGAACCGTACGGCCGCTCATTCGTCAATTGGATCGAACTGTCCCCATCTGAGCTGTTTAACAGTTCGGTTTACTCCGGATACAAGAAGATCAAGAACCTGGAAAAAGTGCACGAGATTATCGAGCAACGGAGAGCCTTCGACGTGCGCCTTTTGTCCTTTGAAAAGAAACTTGTCCGCCCTCCCGGCAAGGAGAAGGATTTTCTACCACGCTACAACCGAGTGACTTGCGCGGTACGTAAACGCAGCGAAACTGGACTTAACCAGCTTACGTTCAAGATCCACCGCAAAGGCAGTTCTGTTGGCGCTGACAACGTCCAGCACGTAACAGTCTCTCTTCCCGATTTCGCAGCCGGGCAAGAGGTCAGCGTCGACGTCTTTGCCTTTGATCCGTTCAATGTTGCATTTGAAGGAATCGTTGTCGATTACACGGTTGACATTGATCTACGCTCCCCGACGCGGTCTCACTACGCGGAGCTGAAGCCGTATCTTTAGGGGTCGGACTGAGCGATACATTGCCGAGGTGAATAACTGGCGATAAATCCCCACTACACTCATTGACCATGGCCGGGGCGGCTACCCAGTTCTCAATGAGCGTAATCGCCTGTTTAAGTCAACTATGCGTTAACATAAACCGTAGCCTATATGATGCCGTCCTCGGGAGACCATGTTTCGGGGAAATCAAGGCGGCAGAACGTCATCTTCTTCACAGGCCTTGCCTTTTACGTGCTCAGCTTCTTCCTACCCGTTTTCAAAGATACGGTCGGATCGAAGTCGATCTCTGGATGGCGATGCGCCTATGCTGCCCTCTTCCTCTGGGTTGTCGATCTAGGACCCAACACGATTCCTTGGCTGAATGTGGGGTATCGGCTAGGTGGCTTCGGAGGTGTTGTCAACCCTCTTGCCCTTGCCTACATAATCCTGCGCATTTTTGATCGCGCTGGAAGAACGCAGCGAGTTCTTGCCGTACTAATTTTGCTATGTATTTTGCTCACGTGGGCCTCTCTTGTCATCCTGTGTGTGCAGGATGCGGACTGTCCTGGCTTGGGGCACGCGGTTTGGGTTGCGGGACTCCTGCTGATGATTTCAGCACCATTTTGGAAGTCATTTCGCCAGAGTCTTTAGCAAGATCACATCCGCCACCTGCCTCACGTATTGCCGGTCGGCCTGATACTCACACTCGCTCTCCGCCGAACCCGCTCCAGACCCGCCATCGAACTCGGCAAACTCTAGTTCGCAAAGATTTTTCTTGTATTCCCGCCACGCCCGGTCAGCATTATTCAGCAGGTCCAATTGCCTCACCCCACAGGCAGGTTTGATGCCCACGCAGGCACCACGCTCATCTGCCACAATCGCACGAACTGCATCCAAGAAGGCATTCAAGTGATTCTCGGTGAACTCCACTTCTTCACCAAAGCATTGCTCAAAGCCAACGGTGGTCGATTGTTTGGCACATGGATTCTCTCCATGAGAAAACACTGCCTCATACTCACGATCTGCGTCGGCCACATGGGGGTGATCCTTCGCATTCGCACCTCCTATTAACGCCAAAATGACGACTCCGCGGCCAAGGTACTTAGAGAAATTCGACATGGCAGTCCCCGGAAAAAGCAAGAAAAGACTCGATGAGTAAACGCCTGGTTACAACAGTCGTCTTCGAGTTTGCTCGTTTATAAAGCATTGAACCGTCTCGGATAGATTTTCCGGGCCTTCTAATGAGCGGCGGCCGAAGGTATCATGGCGAGAAAACTCCCGACCCTGTTGGCGAAGGCATCAGGCTCTTCGGTAAACGGAAGGTGTCCACTCTTCTCGAAGACGGCGAACTGTGCACCTGGAATGGCGCGGTAGAGTTGATAGGCGAAGACAGGCGCCACATTCATGTCGAAGCGTCCGGTGATGACTAGAGTGGGAAAATGAAATTTAGGAAGCTCCGGTGTTAAATCGAAGCGAACCAGGTCGTGCGACACGGCCTCATTTACTTCCCAGTTGAATTTTATAGGCATGAGAGCCAGGAAAGCATCGCGCTTTTCCGGCGAATAGAAAAGCGTAGAGAAATCCTCACGGTTATACTGATCCCTGGCAGCCTCGTCATGGAATTCCATGGCGAACTCAAGGCTTTTTTCCCGCTCGACGACGTCCGGGTAGACCTTGTCGTCAAGATCCGATTTTTCATCCCACTTTGGCCCCGCAGAATCCACGAGGATGAGGCCCGCGACGCGTTTGGTGTGGCGGGCGGCATACGCCATACTCAGATATCCACCCCATGAACTCCCGAGAAGGATCATCTTTTCGAGACCAAGATGAGCTCGAAGCGCGTCCAGGTCGTCAATCTGGTCGGCGAGGGTGCACGATTGCCCTTCCTTGAGGGGAGAAGAGCGACCGTTTCCGCGCTGATCGTAAAAAATGACCCGGCGACCCTGAGCGAGCACGTCCCACGCGGTCGAGGTATGCAGATACATATGGTCAAGACCAGGCCCTCCGTTCACCAGCACCAAGGGAATCGCATTACCGCTGCCGATGACCTCGTAATAGATCGTTCCACCTGGACCATCGAACGTATTGCCATTCTCGGCGCGGGACGCACGGACGGGAGGAACGACAATGAGGGCCGCGACAAAAAGGAACAAGCGGAAGTTAAGGGACCATCCGTCTATTCTGCGACATCCACCGCAAGACCGTAAAACGTTCATAGACATCTCGCGACCTCCTACCCCGCTATAGAGGCTGAGGATTGTATATCAGATAATTTCCCAACGTCGCGATCTGCTCGTAGTTGGTGAAAAATCCTCATTTCACTCATTGATCTTTTGTCCAAGGCAAAGACCTGGGCGGGGGCCTTGAGTGTAATCGCCTCGTTACGTCAGTTATTCCAATTCTGAAACCCGCTGAGATCAGGAGACTACTTGTTTGCGGGAGCAGCGAGCGACGGTTCCTTCGCACCCATAATCAACAGCCAGAGCATGGCGGCAAGTTCGGCCATAAACACCGGCTGGAAATAGCGGAACAGAGCGTCCGTGTGATTCGGAGCGAGGAACCAGATCGTACTCAGGACAACCCATGCAATGCCGTCAAGCAAGAGCCAGTACCCGAGCCAGCGCGGCAAGAAGCGCGACCTCACGACCAGCCATCCAAAAGGCAAAAGCCACAATCCCCAGAACATCTGGTTGATGCCATTCGCCTGCCCATGCATCCGGATCAGCAGCATGCCGACCGCCACGCGAGTCTGGCTGTCAAAGCCGGCGAAGGCATCGCCTCCGCGAAAAATGAGGAGTGCGGCTGCACTGAACACCACGCTCGTCAGGCCAAGGGCAGACGAAACCAACACAAGAGCCACAAGTTGTCGCGCGCGGCGGCGGTCCACATCCTCGAAGAGGCGGTAGAGCGCCAAGCTTAGGCCGATGAATATGACCGCACCAAGCGTCTCGGCAAGCATGCCCCAACGGTAAAGCGTCTCGTGTCCCAGTATCCGGGCTCCGGTGGCGACACCGTCGTTGTGCACGATTGTCTGCGAAGGGACATATAGCAGGTAGAATGGCCCCAACGTGAAGCCCAGATACCACAGGCCAGCGATGCGGGCCGTTCTCCTCAGCGACGTCATACGGACCTCCAGCATTGGGAGTAGCGATAAAGGCTAAGGGTTTTACCATTACAACTCTATCTAGCAAGGACAATCTGGGAAAGGGATTCTTGAATGCTCGACAAAGTCATGAGTCACTACACTCCCAGGATTTCAGGCGTAACATCCCGACATTGTTATGGAATCATTACACTCATTGACCATTAATCGGCACGATTCCCAATGAGCAACAAATCGCCCGATTCGATGTCTATAGATTTCAATGTCTATAAATGATGTGCCAGTTAAGCCCGAGGGGCGGCCTCTCGCCTTGGGCTGGAACTATGGGCTGCCGATCTTCGTCCAATTGGCACGCAAGAACTCCAGACGGCTCTGAATGAGAAGAGCTTGTGAGATGACAGAACCTTTTTCATCCTGTTGCGCGGTGACTATCGCCACGTGCCGGCGGTACTTATAGCTGCAACAGCCGACGTACAACGGCAGCCATTTTCTGCGTGTGCTTGCGTCAAATACTTGCTCAGTAAAGTCGGGCTCCATCGTCGCAAGTTTACGAGGCGTCCGGCATACAACGATCTCCTGGAGCGCGAGCCGATAAAAGCTCCGTTGGTACTCCACAATCCTCAGGGCTTCGGGTCAGGGTGTCTCCATAGCAGCTGATAGCACAAGAGACTTGGTAGCGCTACCGGGAATCGAACCCGGGTTTGAAGATTGAGAATCTTCCGTCCTAACCCCTAGACGATAGCGCCATCGGAGAGCTTCGATTATAGCAAAGCCATCCTTGCCGATTTCTTCGCGAAGGCAGGTTTCCACAGCCTGCAGAGGTCTATAATAGGTTCACTTCTGCCACAAATTCTAATGCTCTCCTAAACGTTGCGGGACAAGTGTATGTGGTTCGTTCAACAGTTCGATTCATTCCTAAATTTAGGTATATGTAAGGAGTATCCGATTATGGCAAGGTCGAAATCTACCCCTGGTAGCAAAGCAAATCGTACAAATGCGAATCAGAACCAAACCGATAACAGCAATCTGCCCGAAGTGAACGCAGTCGTGGCTGGAGCCACGCCTGCCGAAGTTGCAGCGGCAGAAGTCAAGAAGGCGCCCGAACCCCGGAAGATGGAAGTCGTCAGGAGCGAACCCCGAAAAAACTCCGCGCTCCCGACTCCCATCAATCTGGAAGACGAGATCCGGCGCCGCGCCTATGAACTCTACCTGCAGCGCGGAACCGCGCCGGGCAGCGAAGCCGAGGACTGGCTGAACGCCGAGCGCGAAGTCAAACAGCGCTACCGTCAGCAGCAGAGCGCCTAGTCGTGTCCTGCTGAGACGTGCGGCGGCGCAATTCGGCCGCTGCATGTCCCTTCGCGGTTGCCTTGATGGGACATTTCTGAAAAAATACCCGGGGTTCCCCTACCATGGCGGAAATTGGAAGTTTCGCACTTCTTCTCGCTTTGGCCCTGAGCGTTTATTCGTTCCTCGCCGGGATCATTGCCCTGGTTTTTCAGAACCAAGCCTCGCTGGCCGCGACGCCAGGGGCTGGGGCCGCGCACCGCGCTAGCGCAGCGCTTTCTGCTGAAGGAAATTGGCTGGTCGCGATGCTCCGCCGAGGTTCGGGACGCATCGGCGAGACTGCGCGCCGCGCCGGCATCGCCACCTTCGCCTCGGTTTTTCTCGCTGCCTTCGTTCTCGTCGTCTGCGCCTTCCAGGACAACTTCTCCATCGCCTACATCTTCCACCACAGCAATCGCGATCTCTCCGCTCCTTATAAGTTCGCCGTGCTGTGGTCCGGCCAGGAGGGTTCGCTGCTGTTCTGGTCGCTCTTGCTCGCGGCCTACGGATTCGTTCTCCGCCTAAGGTACAAAACTGACCCGCGCCTTTTCGCCTACGCTTCGGTGGTTCTGGCTGGCGTGCAGATTTTCTTTCTGCTCCTGGTAAACTTCGCCGCCAATCCCTTCGGCATTCTCGAAGGCCCGCTCCGTGCCGATGGCAGCGGCCTGAATCCGCTGCTGCAGTATCCCGAGATGGTGATTCATCCGCCCATGCTCTATCTCGGCTACGTCGGCTTCACCGTCCCGTTCGCTTTCGCCTTGGGCGCGTTGATCATGAAGTATCCCGGCGAGAAGTGGATCAACATCACCCGCCGCTGGACCATGGTCACATGGGCTTTCCTAACCTGCGGCGTCTTCCTCGGCGCCCACTGGGCGTATTCGGTCCTAGGGTGGGGCGGCTACTGGGGATGGGATCCCGTCGAAAACGCATCGCTCATGCCTTGGCTCACCGGCACCGCGTTCCTGCACTCGGTGATGATGCAGGAAAAGCGCGGCATGCTAAAGATGTGGAACATGTGGCTGGTCTTCGCCACCTTCTGGCTCGCCATCCTCGGAACGTTCCTCACCCGCAGCGGCATCATCAGCTCCGTCCACGCCTTCGCGCAATCGTCCATCGGAGAATGGTTCGGCTGGTTCCTCCTGATCACCCTGGCCGTGTTTACTTTCTTTTTTTTTCAAGAATAAGTCTCACCTGAAGAGCGAACATAAGCTCGAATCTTTGGTCTCGCGTGAGTCGAGCTTCCTCTTCAACAATCTGCTGTTCGTTCTGCTCTGCTTCACCGTCCTCTGGGGAACCTGGTTCCCGAAGATTTCCGAACTCGTGCAAGGCAATCAGGTGACGGTAGGCGCACCGTTCTACAACCGGGTCGCCATCCCCGTGGCTCTGCTGCTTCTGATCCTCACCGCCGTAGGCCCGCTGCTAGCCTGGCGCAAGACTTCGCTTGAAAGCCTGAAGCGCAATTTTATGTGGCCGACCATCGGCGCCATTGCAGTGGCGATCTTCCTGATGCTCACGCCGCAAAGTTGGGGATCAGCCTTCGGCCTCAAGCCCTGGCGGGATATCTCCAACTTATATTCGCTGATGGCAATCGCTCTCGCGGTTCTCGTGACTCTCACCGTTGCCAGCGAGTTCTACCGCGGCGGCCGTGTCATCTCGAAACACACCGGCCAGGGCATGTTCGCCTCCATGGTGCAACTGACCCACCGCAACACGCGGCGCTACGGCGGCTACATCGTCCACTTCGGCGTGGCGGTCGTAATCATCGGCTTCGCCGGCTCCGCTTTCAATCAAGACAAAGAGATGGAGATGAAAACCGGCGACCAGATGACCATCGGCCCCTACACCGCGATCTGCCGCTCCTCGACCGAGGACGACAATCCCAACTATTTCAGCCAGTGGGCCGTGCTCGACATTTACAAAGGCGGCAAGCCGCTCGGCACCATGACCCCCGAGCGCCGCTTCTACCACGCCAGCCGGCAGACCTCGACCTTGCCTTTTATCCGCTCCACTCTGAACGAGGATCTCTACTTCGTCTTTGAGGGAGTGAACCAGGATAATGGTCGCCCCATCCTCCGGGCACACCTGAATGCGCTCGTCATGTGGATCTGGCTGGGCGTCTGGATCATGCTTGGCGGAACGATTCTAGCGCTGGTTCCAAACGCGCCGGCGCCAGTCCGTATCCCCGCGCCCGTGAGGCTGGGGCAACCGCACCCCGCTCCCGTGGCCACGGGAGATTGACGTTCGGTCTCCGGAACCCGAGAGGCGATGAAGAACTCGAACAAAAAATCGAAGCTCGCCGGGAACCGGAGCCGGATGCTCCAGGCCCTCCTGCTCTGTGCCGCTGTCTTCGCATTCCTCGGCGCTGGAGATCCCGCCACCCGCTTCACTGAAATCGGCCATCAGATGATGTGCATCTGCGGCTGCAACCAGATTCTTCTGGAATGCAATCACGTCGGCTGCCCTGACTCCGACGGCATGCGCAACGAACTCATGGCTGCGGTCTCCCGCGGAGACAGCGACAGCCTGGTCGAGCAAAGCTTCGTCCAGAAATACGGTCCCACGGTTTTGGCCGCCCCGACCATGCAAGGTTTCGACCGCGCCGCCTATATCATCCCGCCCGTCGCTCTGATACTCGGCTTTGGCTTGATCGTGATGGTCGTCCGTTCCTGGAAGAACCGCCCAGCCCCCGCCATCGCCGACGGCCTGCGCCCCGCCAGCGGTACCGAACTCGAACAGTTCCGCGATCAGGCCCGCAAGGAGACTGATCTGTGAGAGAAAGATCTATGATGGAGAACAGTCTATGACATGGTTTCTCTGCGGCCTGCTTTTCGCGGCATCTCTCTTTTATGTTTTCTATCTTCCCGGAAGAGTCTTCCTCGGTCCGGAGAAAACCCGCGCCGGCTATCTCCGCGAGCGCAAAGACGCGGTCTACGAAAACCTTCGCGATCTCAACTTCGAATACAAAGCCGGCAAAATACCCGACTCCGATTTCGCCTCGCTGAAATCTTCCCTGCAGGATGAAGCCGCCACCAT